>Ga0164243_10015569_pt1 | contig 10499 bp, 11 predicted proteins | sample OricompcompostOP_FD_108781 | JGI IMG/M metagenome (GOLD analysis project Ga0164243, IMG submission 108781) | Organic Plus compost microbial communities from Emeryville, California, USA - Original compost - Organic plus compost (OP) | ecosystem: Engineered > Solid waste > Mixed feedstock >... | reverse complement strand
TCGTTCTTCCTGCGCTGCTTCGCCACGAAAACCACCGTCTCTCGAGCGTGTGGAGGCGCCGAAGGCCCGCGTCTCCGCTCCTCGTTCGTTGTCTCCGGCCCCGGGCCGCCGCCGCGGCCGTCACGCCTCCCGGCGCGCGGCAGCCAGCCGCTCGAGCGTGCGCTCGAACGCCCCCGGATCCGCGATGCGGTGGCGCGCGAGCTCCTCGCCGTCCACCACGACCACCGGCACGTCGTACCGGTAGCGCGCAAGGAGCGCGGGGTCGGCGGAGACGTCGATCTCCCGGAGCGTGAACTCCACGGTTTCGCGCATCTCGAGCAGTTCCTCGCGCACCTTCTCGCACAGATGGCAGCCCGGCCTGCCGTAGAGCTCGACGATCATCGAAGTGCTCATAGCACACGCCGGCGCTGCATCCGGAGCCCGTGCAACAGGCGCGCGCCCGCACCTCATCCCCGCACTTGCCGCGGACGTGTCGCGCTGGAACAATCCGGCGCGTGTCCGATCTCCGTGGGCAGCTGGGCTTCATGCCCTGTCGTGATCTCTTCCGGTACCTGGGCAACCGCCGCCTTTCGGGAACCCTGACCGCGTGGCGGTCGGGCGTCGAGAAGAAGGTGGTGATCCACGAGGGCGCGGCCGTCTCCGCGGCCTCGACGGATCCGCGCGAATACCTGGGCCAGATCCTCATCAACGGCGGCCACCTCACCGACGAGCAGTTCGACCGCGCCTACAAGACGCAGCTCGAGACCAAGGTGCCGCTCGGCCAGATCCTCACGATGATCGGCCTCGTGCCCGAGGACGTCGTGCGCCGCGCGCTCGCCGTGAAGGTGCGCGAGACCGCGCTCGATCTGTGCGACTGGCGATCGGGCGAGTTCTCGTTCGCTTCGCACGCGCCCACGCTGCAGGGCGGCGTGCCCCACCACGTGCAGCTGCTCGAGCTCTGCCAGGAGTCCGAGGCGCGGGCGCGCGCCTGGACCGCGATCCGTCGCCTGTTGCCGTCCGGCGAGCTCTTCGTCGAGCCGGTACCCGGCGCGCCCGTCACATATGCGAAGGGCTCGCCCGAGGCGCGGCTCCTCGCCGAGATCGGCGGCGGGCGCACCATCGACGAGCTGCTCTCCCAACTCCACGCCACCGAGTACTCCGTGTACCAGAGGCTCTACACGATGGTGCAGGAGGGCGTGCTGCGCGCCATCCGCGATCCCGCGGCCACGCGGGTGCCCGCCGGCACGCAGGTGGAGGCCTGGTTTCCCGAGGAGACGCCGGCGCCGCCGCGCGAGCCCGCCCCGTCGCCGGGCGAGCTGCTCGAGCGGGCGCGGGCGGCGCTCGCCGAGGGCTCGTTCGCCGAGGCGGCCGAGCTGGCGGCGCGCTCCCTGGAGCGCGGATCGGAGCCGGCGGCCAACGAAATCCTCCAGATGGCGGAGGGCAAGCTGCTCGCCCAGCTGCGCGACGAGCTGCTCGGGCAGCGCCGCATCCCGGCCCTGGTGGTGGACAAGGCGCAGATCAAGGCGATGCCGCTCAGCCCGCCCGAGCGCTACCTCCTCGCCCGCATGGACGGCGTCCGCGAGCTCGGCTCGGTGGTCCGCGTGGCGCCGCTGCGCGAGGTGGACGCGCTGCGCCTCGTGAAGCGCTTCGCCCGCGAAGGGCTGATCCGATTTGCCTGACGAGCCCCGACGGGGGCCCGATCGCGCTCTCCTTGTGGGGTTCCGAACAACGTAACCGCCCCGATTCGGGGCGGTTTTTGGTTGCTTGATCGCCCCCGGCGGCTGCGGTAGTTCCCAGATGGTGCGTCACCACGGAACCCGTAGCAGCCGCGCAGAGCGACACGGCTCTGCCTCTCCTTCGTCCCACACCACGCGGGGAACCTCTGCCGAAGAGGAGGCCACCCTGCCCGCGGTGGTGGTCGGCCTCGGCCCCATCGGCCGCCTCGTCGCCGCCTGCGTCCTCCAGCATCCCGAGCTCGAGCTGGTCGGCGCCGCCGACCCCGCCCACGCGGGCAAGCCGCTTTCTTCGATCGTCCCGGGCGCGCCCGACGTGGCGGTGGCCCCCAACGGCGCCGCCGCCTACCGCAAGGTCCGCGGCGGCGTCGCGTTCCTTTGCACGGGCTCCCTGCTCGAGGAGGTCGCGCCGGAGATCGAGACCGCCATCAAGGCCGGCCTGCACGTGGTGAGCTCGTGCGAGGAGCTGGCCAACGCGGGCTTCGTCGATCCGGAGCTGGCCGATCTGCTCGACCGCAACGCGCGGCGCGCGGGCGTGGGCATCCTCGGCACCGGCGTCAACCCCGGCTTCGTGCTCGATCGCCTGCCGGCGACGCTCGGCGCGGTGGTGGGCGAGGTGCGGCGCGTGGAGGCGCTGCGGGTGGTCGACCTGGCCACGCGGCGCGAGAGCCTGCGCGAGAAGAGCGGCGTGGGCCTGACGGTCGAGGCGTTCGAGCGCGCGGGCGAGGAGGGCACCATCGGTCACGTGGGGCTCTCCGAGTCGTGCGGGCTGCTCGCCGACGGCCTCGGCATCGAGGTCGACGAAGTCGAGGAGGAGCTCGACCCGATCGTCGCCGAGGCCGACGTGGTCGCGGGCGATCTGCGCGTGCCCGCGGGCCGCGTGCGCGGCCTGCGGCAGGTGGCGATGGCGTTCGACGAGGGGCGCGAGGTCGCCCGGCTCACGCTGGAGATCGGCCTGGGCCTCGAGAATCCGCGCGACTGGTTCCGGATCGAATCCGACCCGTCGATCGAGATGGTGGTGCCCGGAGGCATTCCGGGCGAGCGGGCCACCGCATGGGCGCTGGTCAATGCGGCCCCGCGCGTCGCGGGTGCCGAGCCAGGATTGCTGTCGGTGCTGGATCTGCCGGCGGGCCGGTAGGGAGGCAACTCAAGAATGCTCGACAAGGCCTTGATCGGCAGGCGCAGCGAGCCTGTCGTCAACGAGGTGGAGAAGGGTGCCGTGCGCCGCTTCGCGGCGGCGCTGGGGATCACCGACGAAGTGCATTTCGACGAGCGCGCCGCCGAGGCCGCCGGGCTGCGCGGCCTGCTCGCGCCGCTCACGTTCCCGGCCACGTTCCGGTCGTCGATCGAGCTGCGCGAGGCGCTCGCGCTCGGGCAGCGGGGGCTGCTCCACGCCGATCAGTCGTTCGAATACTTCCGGCCCATCTGCGCCGGCGACCGCATCCAGGTCGTGGCGGTGATCGCCGAGGTGGCCGAGCGGCCGGGCGCCACCGGACCGATGGACGTGGTGGTGGTCGAGGACGAAGGCCGGGACGAGCAGGGCAACCTCGTCTATCGGGCGCGCAAGACGATGATCGTTCGCCCGGCACCGCGGGAGGCATGACGTGGCCGTCGCCAGGAAGCTCTACTACGAGAACGTGCGCGTCGGCGACGAGCTGCAGCCGCTGCTCAAGCCGGCCATCGATCGCGTGACGATCGCCCGCTACGCGGGCGCGTCCGAGGACTACAACCCCAACCACGTCGACGAGGACTACGCCCGGCGCAGCGGGTTCCCCGGGGTGTTCGCCCACGGCATGCTCGCCATGGGCTACCTCGGGCAGCTCTGCGCCGAGTGGGTGCGCGCCGGCCAGGTCAAGCGCCTGCAGGCGCGCTTCGTGAAGATCATCTGGCCGGGCGACCAGCTCACCTGCCGCGGCCGCGTGACCGACAAGCGGCGCGAGGGCGGCGAGTACTACGTCGACCTGGAAATCTGGGTCGAGAACCAGAAGGGCGAGCTGGTGGTGAAGGGCCAGTCCACCACGCGGCTGTTCCACAGCCCCGAGGACGAGGACCGCCAGCGCCGCGGCCTGTCGCCGCTCATCGTCGAGGACGACCACCGGCCGTCGCTGGTGGAGGTGTTCGAGCGCGAGCTGCCGCGCATCGAGGTGCCGCCGCGCCCGGCGGCCCGGCTGCCGCCCCGCAACGCCAAGCCCCGCCTCGGCCTCGACGACGACGAGGACGCGCTGCCCGCGGCGAAGAAGCCGCCCACGCGCACCGCCGCCAAGACGGTGAAGGCGCCGAAGAAGAAGTGATCGGGGGGCGCGGCCGCGGCCCGGCTACTCGCCCCGCGTCGCGACGGCGAGCCGGCTGAAGCCTGCGGCGCGCGCCCGCTCCATCACGAGCACCACGCGGCCGTGGGGCACGCCCTCGTCCGCCTGCACGATCAGCGTGGAGGCGCCGCTCTTCTCGTTGGCGTCGCGCAGCCGCGCCTCGAGCGCATCGTCTCCGACCTCCTCGCCGCCGAGCAGCACCCGGCCGTCGGCGAGGATCGCCACCGACACGTCGTTCGACTGCGGGGAGAGATCCTTCGCGGCGCCCTTCGGCAGGTCGACCTGCATGCCGCTGCTCTCGCCGCCGCTCTGGCCGGACGCGGACTGCACCGCCATCGACGCGCCGACCATGAAGATGATGAGCAGCACGAGGAAGATGTCGGTGAGCGGGGTGATGTTGATCTCGGAGAAGACCGCCGAGGTCTCGTCGCCGCCTTCGTCGGGAAGCCGCCCGAGCGCCATGGCCTAGCTCCGCGCCGCGTCGGCGGCGGGGCGCGTCTCCACGGCGGTGCCGTCGGGCCTGCCATGGAAGAGCAGCTCGAGCACCTCCTCGGCGGCGATCTTCATGCCGAGGGCGAGCTGCGCGACGCGCGAGGTGAAGAAGTTGAACAGCACCACCGCCTCGATGGCGACCGCGATGCCCGCCGCGGTGGCGATGAGCGCCTCGGAGATGCCGGCCGACACGATGGCGAAGCCGCCGCCGGGGTGGGCCGCCATGTCCTTGAACGCCTTCATGATGCCGACGACGGTGCCGAACAGGCCCACGAACGGCGCGACCGCGCCGATGGTGCCGAGAATCCAGAGCCGCGCGCGCAGCTTGAGCCCCGCCTGCGCCCGCTCGCGCTCCACCGCGGCCTGCACCGCCTCCGGCGCCGCCCGGCCGTAGCGCGTGAACGCGGCGAGCAGCATGTCGGCGAACGGCGTGCGCGACCGCTCGCAGGCGGCGCGGGCCTCGGCCACGTCGCCGCGGTACAGGCTGCGGATCACCGCTTCCGAGAGCCGCCGCGAGGCGTCGCCCAGGCCCCAGAGGGCGAGCGCGCGCTCGATCGACACGCCGATTGCCACGAGCGAGCAGAGCCCGATGATCGCCATCGCGCCGCCGCCGTGGAGGGCCATCCGCCAAAGATCCGAGATACCGTCCAAACAGGGCCTCCGAGCCCGGCTCAACGCGCGGGGTGGGGGGGCGATTCCCCGGCGGCCGGGTGCCGTGCGAGCGCGCGGCACGGGGCAAACGCCGCGAATGGCCGCGGAAATCCGAAGATTGCCTATCACACCGCCTTCACCGGCAGGGCGGATAGAGGAACGCGTACACCGTCACGTCGTCTTCGGCGCAGCCCGGATCGCAGACCGGGGCGGTGTTCTCCGCCTCCACCGTGCAGCTCGGGGGGACGCACAGGTCCACGCCCTCGGGCCCCTCGAACGCCGTGCTGTTGTTCTCCACGTTGCAGGAGGGGATGCAGTCGAAGACCTTCCCCGTCTCGTCCACCGCGCAGCGGAAGGGCGGGCACGACGGGATGTCGGTGGCCGGATTGCAGTCGAAGCGCTGCTCGGCGAAGTAGAGCGGGTTGGCCTGGAGCGGGCCATCGTTGAACCCCTCGCCGCAGGCGGCGAGGGCGAGGAGCGAAACGGCGACAGACGCGGTACGACGCACGGCTTTGCGACCCTTCCTGGGGAGGCTTACGGCCTCCGGTTCCTGCGGCGCAGCATGCCCGCGGCAGGCGCCGGCCGCGCGCGCTTTTTCGCCGGGGCGCCCTCCGGGCTGTCGGTTCCACCCGTGCCCGGCCTTCGTTGCGTGTAGCATTCGGTCGATGCGCCGCATTTTCCTCCTCCCCTTGTTGGCCCTGCTGCTCGCCGGCTGCCCGCGCCGGATCGACTTCGGCACCTACGGGCCGCTCTCCGATCCGCTCTTCGTCCTGGGCGTGCTCCAGGATCGCTACGAGCAGGTGCGCGGCCTGGTGGGCGAGGGGAAGCTCTCGGTGGATTCGCCCGACGTGAAGGGCACCCTGCGCATGGCGGTGGAGCTGGCCGAGCCGGGCTCCATCTACCTGGAGACGGTCGACCTGCTCGGCACGCCGCGGGGCACGTTCGCCACCGACGGCACGCGGTTCGCGTTCTACCGGCCCGACCAGAACGTGTTCTTCGAGGGGCCGGCCACGGCGGAGCTGCTCGGCCGCTTCCTCCCCGTGGCCATGCCGCCCGACGAGCTCGTGCAGGTGATGCTGGGGCAGATCCCGCTGCTCCTGAACGCGGAGGAGAGCCGGATGGAGGTCGACGACACGGCCGGCACCTACGTGATCTTCCTGCGCGAGGGCGCGGTGCGGCAGCGCGTCGAGGTGTCCACGCGCGATCTGCGGCTCATCTCCGTGCAGACGCGCGGCAGGCCGGCGGTCGACGCGTCGTTCGACGACCACGAGGAGCTGCTCCCCGGGCTGCCTTTCCCCACGTCGGTGCACCTGCGCGTGCCGCGCTCGGACGTGCGGCTGCGCTACACCGACGTGCGGCTCAACCCCGTCTCCCGCCCCGAGACGTTCGTGCTGCAGCCGCCGCCCGGCGCGCGGGTGGAGCACCTGTAGCCCGCGCAACTGGCCGGATTCCCACGGGGATCGGACCGGTGCGCCCGCCTGGCCGAGCCTTGACCCGGCGGCGCCGGGCTGGAACCATGGCTCGACCTGCACAACCCGTTTCGTCCCCGCGTCCGGGGCGGATCCGTCCCGAGGTGTCGATGAACCGCCGCTTCCCGATCGCCCTGCTGGCGCTGCTGGCCTTCCTGGCCTCGGGATGCCTGGTGCGCGGCCAGTCGCAGGAGGAGCGCCGGACGGCATCGGAGCCGGCGACGGTCGAGCCGGCGGACCTCGACCCGCATTGGCGCGAGGGCACGCTGCCCGCCGACATCGAAGAGGGCACGCCGGTGCCCGGCGGCACGATCACCGTGCGCACCAACGGCGAGCCCCCCAGCCTCGACTACCTCATCGACTCCGACTTCTGGGGCCACCGCCTCACGATGCACAACGTGAACGAGGCGCTGGTGCGGCCCGACCCCCGCGACCACCCGAACTACCGCATCGAGCCCGAGCTGGCTGCGTCGTGGGAGGTGAGCCCGGATCGCCTCACGTACACGTTCCACCTGCGGCGGGGCGTGCAGTGGCACGACGGCAGGCCGTTCTCCGCGAAGGACGTGCTCTTCACGTACGAGCGTCTGCTCGATCCGGCGGTGCGCTCGATGCACCTGCGGCAGGGGTTCGCCGATCTCGAGAGCGTGACCGCGCCGGACGACTTCACCGTCGTGCTGAAGTACCGGCAGCCGTACGTCTGGGCGCTGGAGCGCATCGCCGACGTGCCCATCGTGCCGGCGCACGCGTTCGCGGGCCACGAGGGGGCGAAGTTCAACGCCGCGCCCTTCCACCGCGCGCCCATCGGCACCGGGCCGTTCCGCTTCGTGTCGTGGAAGGAGCACGAGGCCATCACGCTCGAGCGCTGGGACGGCTACTGGGGCCGGAAGGCGTACGTCGATCGCGTGGTGTACCGGCCCATCCCCGAGCCCAACGTGGCGCAGCAGCTGCTCCTGCGCGGCGAGATCGACGTCGACATCAACCTCTCGTCCGAGCAGTACGTGAAGCTTTCGCAGGAGCCCAAGGTGGTGGGCGCCTACCACCGCATCAAGTATTTCGAGTCGTCGTTCGCGTGGATCGGGTGGAACACGCAGCGGCCGCTCTTCCGCGACGCGCGCGTGCGCCGGGCGCTGGGCATGCTCTTCGATCGCGAGAAGGTGCGCACGGCGCTGTACATGGGGCTGCCGCAGAGCGCGAATTGCGTGTTCTACCACCTGGGGCCGCTGTGCGATCCGGCCACGAAGGTCGCCGATTTCGATCCGGCCGCCGCCGAGGCGCTGCTCGCCGAGGCGGGCTGGCGCGACACCGACCGCGACGGTGTGCTCGACAAGGACGGCATGCCGTTCCGCTTCGTCATCACCATCCCGAGCGGCAACCCGGTGAACGAGGCGATGGTGCTCCTGTTCAAGCAGGCGCTCTACCGTGCGGGCATCGAGATGGAGCTGCAGAAGATCGAGTGGTCGGTCTACGCGGCGCGCATGCGCGAGCACGAATTCGACGCGTGCATGCTCCAGTGGAGCGGCGACGTGGAGGACGACCCCTACCAGATCTGGCACTCGAGCCAGGTCGACGGCGGCTCCAACTACATCGCGTACCAGAACCCCGCCGTGGATCGGCTCATCGAGCAGATCCGCGGCACGTTCGACGCCGAGGAGCGCCACGCGCTCTTCCGCCGGCTCAACCAGACCATCGTCGACGAGGCGCCGCTGCTGCCCGTGTTCCACATGCCGCGGCGCACGATGATCCACCGCCGCCTGCGCGGCGTGTACCTGTCGCCGATGACGTTCTTCCAGGTGCGCGACCTCTGGATCGATCCGTCGTTCGCCGCGGGCCGGGGGAGCTGACCGCGTGGCCACCTACCTCGCCCGGCGCCTGCTGCTGATGATCCCCACGCTGCTGGGGATCACGCTCGTCACGTTCGTGATCATCCACCTCGCGCCCGGCGATCCCGTCTCGATCGCCATGGGCGGCGAGCTGCGCGCCGGATCGATGAGCGCCGAGGCGATCGAGCATTTCCGCAAGGAGATGCACCTCGACGATCCGATGCTGGTGCAGTACGGCCGCTGGGTCTTCAGCCTGCTCACGCTCGATTTCGGCACGTCGTGGCGTACCGGGCGCACGGTGCTCGAGCAGATCGGCGAGGCGCTTCCGGTCACCATGGGGCTGGGCGGGGCGGCGCTGTTCTTCGTGTACCTGCTCGGCCTGCCGCTCGGCATCCTCAGCGCGGTGAAGCAGGGGAGCCTGCGCGATCGCGCCACCACGCTCGTGCTCTTCGTCCTCTATTCGCTGCCGTCGTTCTGGGTGGGCACGCTCGCCATCCTCTACCTCGGCGGCGGCAAGTACTGGGACGTGATCCCGGTGCAGGGGCTGCGCTCGCCCGACGCACAGGGGCTCGCCATCCTCGACCTGCTCTGGCACGCGATCACGCCCGTGGTGCTGCTCGCGTATGCGTCGCTCGCGAGCGTGTCGCGCTACATGCGCACCGGCATGCTCGAGGTGATCCGCCAGGACTACGTGCGCACCGCCCGGGCCAAGGGCCTGTCCGAGCGCGCGGTCGTCTACAAGCACGCGCTGCGCAATTCGCTCATCCCCATCCTCTCGCACGTCGGCCTCATGGTGCCGTTCCTCATCGGCGGCTCGGTGATCGTCGAGCGGCTCTTCGGCATCCCGGGCATGGGGCAGCTGATGTTCCAGGCGATCCTCACCCGCGACTACTCGCTGATCATGGGCATCAGCACCGTCACCGCCGTGCTGACGATGCTCGGCATCCTCGCCACCGACGTGCTCTACGCGGTGGTCGATCCGCGGATCAGCTACGGGGGACGCAAATGAGCGCCGCCACCGCGCCCGCGCCGGCGCCGCACGAGGCGAAGCTCGCGCAGCCTTCGCCCGCGCCGCGGCCCGTGGGCTACGCGCGCCTCGTCTGGCAGCAGTTCCGGCGGTCCCGCCTGAACCTGCTCGCGCTCGCGACCATCGTCGCGCTCGCGCTGCTCGCCGTGTGTGCCGATTTCCTCGCGTCGGACATGCCGCTGCTCATGCGCTGGCAGGGGCGGCTCTACGTGCTGCCCAACGTGCAGAGCATGGCCGACCGGCCGCCCGAGCTGCGCCGGTACGCGCCCGACGATCTGCTCGCCGCGCTCGGGCCCGACGACTGGGCCGTCGTCACGCCCCTGCGCCGCGGGCCCCTCGACGCCGACGTGCTCGCCCGCCTGCAGCCGCCCAGCCGCGCGCACCTGCTCGGCACCGACGCCATCGGCCGCGACGTCGCCGCGCGCATCGTCCACGGCGCCCGCATCTCGCTCAGCGTCGGCGTGGTCTCGGTGAGCCTCTACGTGCTGCTCGGCATCGTGCTCGGCGCGCTCGCCGGCTATTACCGCGGCTGGGTCGACACGGTGGTCTCGCGCCTCGTCGAAGTGATGATGGTCTTCCCGACCTTCTTCCTGATCCTCGCGATCATGGGCATCGTGGAGCGGCCCACGATCTGGCACGTGATGGTGGTCATCGGGCTCACGGGCTGGCCGGGCGTGGCGCGGCTCATCCGCGGCGAGATCCTGCGCGTGCGCGAGCTCGACTACGTGGCGGCCACGCGGGCGCTCGGCGGCTCCGATCTGCGCATCGTGCTGCGGCACGTGATCCCCAACGCCATCGGGCCCGTGTTCGTCGCCGCCACGTTCGGCGTCGCCGGCGCGATCCTCACCGAGAGTTCGCTGTCGTTTCTCGGCTTCGGCACGCCGCCGCCCACCGCATCGTGGGGCGAGCTGCTCACGCAGGCGTACGAAAACGCGGTCACCGCCGGCGCGTGGTGGCTCACGGTTTTTCCGGGCCTCGCGATCTTCCTCACGGTCACCGCGTACAACCTGGTGGGCGAG
>Ga0164243_10015568_pt1 | contig 10500 bp, 10 predicted proteins | sample OricompcompostOP_FD_108781 | JGI IMG/M metagenome (GOLD analysis project Ga0164243, IMG submission 108781) | Organic Plus compost microbial communities from Emeryville, California, USA - Original compost - Organic plus compost (OP) | ecosystem: Engineered > Solid waste > Mixed feedstock >... | reverse complement strand
GACGCCTCCAAGGCCGAGAAGCTGATCGGCTGGCGCTCGCAGGTGACGCTGGAGGAGGGCCTGGACCGCACCATCGCCTTCATCCGGGAGAACCTGCACCTGTACCGGCCGGACCGGTACAACGTGTGAGCTCCGCGGCCATGCAGCGAGGCTCCGAGGCGCCCCTCAAGGTCTGTGTCGTCACCGGCGCCCGATCCGAATACGGGCTCATGCGATGGATGATGGAGGAGCTGAGGGCGCGGCCGGGGATCGACCTGCAGTTGGTCGCTACCGGGGCCCATTATTCTGAGCGACATGGCCTGACGTATCGCGAGATCGAAGCGGACGGCTTCGTCATCGACCGCGCGATCCCGATCCCTGTCGAGCGGGACGAACCGGTTGAGCTGGTCCGCAGCGTCGGCGTGCTCACCTCGTCCCTCGGCGAGGCCTTCACCTCTCTCGAACCGGATCTGGTGCTGGTGATGGGAGACCGTTACGAACTGCTCGCGGTCGCGGCGGCCTGCATTCTCATGACGATTCCGCTCGGCCACCTGTCGGGCGGCGAGATCACCGAGGGCGCGATCGACGACCAGGTCCGACACAGTCTGACCAAGTCGGCCCATCTCCACCTCGTCACCAACCGCACCCACGCCCACCGCGTCTTCCAGATGGGGGAAGAGGACTGGCGTGTGTGCATCGCAGGCGAGCCTGGGCTCGACGCCTTGCACCGCATGGAACTCATGAGCCGCGAAGAGCTCTGCGCCGACCTGGGCATCGCCCCGGAGGGTCCGGTCGGTCTCGTAAGCTACCATCCGGCCACCCTGGCGGGCGATGCGCAGGCCGAGGAACTCCATGCCCTCGACCAGGCGCTGCGCCGGGCTGCGCAGGAGCGCTCGGCGCGGTTCGTGATCTCACATCCCAATGCCGACGCCGGCAATCGGACGATCGTGGAGCATTGGACCCGGTTTGTCGCAGACCATCCCGGCTCCATCCTGGTCGAATCCCTCGGTCACCTGCGCTACCTCTCCGCCCTGAAGGCCCTCGATTTCATGGTGGGCAATTCGTCCAGCGGACTGGTGGAGGCGCCCTCGTTCAACCTGCCCAGCGTGAACGTCGGCGAGCGTCAAGCCGGACGCGAGCGCGGGGCCAACGTCATAGATGTCCCGGGCGAGGCGGAGGCGATCTTGGAAGGCCTCGCCGTCGCGCTCGCGTACGATCGGGGCCGGACGATCGGCAATCCCTATGGCGGGGACGGCCGCGCCTCGATCCGCATCGTGGACTTCGTGGAGCAGGCCCTCAGGGGGCGCAGCCGTTCCGAGCTCCTGCGCAAGCGGTTCGTAGACCTGCCGTGACCGTCCCGCGATACATCGGTGGTCCGTTCGAGATCCCGGCGCAGACCTTCTCTCGATCTCCAGCCTCGACCCTTCAGGCTCACTTCGGACTGGAGGAGCTGGATCACGCCTTCACCGCCTCGGGACGGTCGGCGCTTGCCGCGGGCCTGGAGAGGCTGGGCCTCGAAGATGGCGAAGTCGTCCTGCCGGACTATCTGTGCGCGGACGCGGTCTATCCGGTGCTTGAGCGGCGCGGCCTGACCCCGTGGCCCTTCCCGGTCGCAGAGGGACTGCGTCAGGACCCCGGCCGCGTGCTCGAGGCCCTGGCCTCGGCCCGGCGCCCGCGCGCCGTGCTGCTCGTGGCCTATTTTGGTCTGGTGGATCCGGAAGCGACGGCCCGGGCCGTCCAGGCCATCCGTCCTGACCTTCCGGTGATCCTCGATTCCGTCCAGGACCTCGCTGGCTTGGCGCATGCGCGAGCCCGCAGCGACTGGGCCCGCTGGCAGGCGTTCAGTCTTCACAAGTTCCTTCCTGTTCCCCACGGCGGGTTGATCGTAGGGCAGGGAGCGGCGGGCCCGGGAAATAATGGCTGGCCGGCTCACGCCGCCCTGGCTTTCTCGGCGGGTCTGCTGCGGGGCCTCTTTCTGGACGGCGCTATCCACTCGCCGGCAGCCGCGGCGTGGGAGACGGCCTACGTGTCGCTGAACCAGGCGGCCGAGGCGGAGCTGCCGGTGGTCCCGGCGCCGATGCCGGAGCTCACGCGCCTGCTGCTGGGCCACCTGGACGTCGCCGCCGCGCTGGAGCAGCGGCGCGTCAACTACAGCTTCCTGCGCGAGCGCCTCGCGGGTTCGGCGCGTCTGCGCCCCGCCGTCCCGGATGCGCCGGCGGCTGCCTCGCCGATGGCTTTCCCGGTCCTGGTCCAGGGGGTCGACCGCGACGACCTGCGCCGAGCCCTTCGCGCCCAAGGCATGTTCTGTCCGGTGCACTGGCCCGCGTCAGACGACGCTCTTTCGCGCGCCGGTCCCGCCGCCCGGGCCTTGGCGAGGGAGTCGTTGAGTTTGCCGCTCGACCAACGCTACACACCCGCCGACCTCGACCGCCTCGTCGCCGCCGCCGAGGATTTCCGACCCTGAGCCAGACCAACACGCCCATGACCGAAGACGCCCCCATCCGGCCGCCCTGGCTCGATCGGCCCTATCTGATCGCCGAGGCGGGGGTGAACCACAACGGCGACCCGGAGCTGGCCCACAAGCTGGTCGACGCGGCCCACGCCGCCGGGGCGGATGCGGTCAAGTTCCAGACCTGGCTGCCCGGCGAACAGATCGGACGGTTTGCCGCCAAGGTGGCCTACCTCGAGCAGGCGGTCCCGGGCGAAAGTTTCTTCGACATGGGTGAACGGCTGCGCCTGCCCTTCGAAGCCTTCGTCGAGCTCAAGAGGCATTGTGACCGCCTCGGCATCGAGTTCCTGTCCACGGCGGACGGACAGGCGAGCCTCGATTTCCTGGTCGACGATCTGGATGTTCCGTTCGTCAAGATCGGCTCCACCGAGCTCAATCACCCGCAGTATCTGGCCGCCGCGGGCGCGAAGCGTCGGCCGGTGATCCTGTCCACCGGTCTTGGGGACCTCGCAGAGGTGGCTGCGGCGGTCGAAGTGCTCCGCGCAGCCGGAGGCGAGAACCTGCCGATCGTTGTCCTGCAATGCACGTCCGAATATCCCGCTCCGGACGACGAGATGAACCTGCGGGCGATGTGCGTCTTCGCCTCGGCCCTGGGTCTGCCCGTCGGCCTTTCCGATCACTCCCGCGGCGCCGAGGCTTCGATCGCCGCCGTGGCCATGGGCGGCAGGGTCATCGAGAAGCACTTCACCCTCGACCGGAACCTGGAGGGCCCCGACCACGCCGCTTCGCTCGAGCCCGGAGAACTGGCGGCGCTGGCCACCAGCGTACGCAGGGTCTTCTCCATGCTCGGCGACGGCTTGAAGCGCCCGACCAGGGCGGAGCGCGCCAACATCACGGGAATCCGCCGCAGCGTCGTCGCCGTGAGGCCGATCGCCCAGGGAGAGGTGCTCCGGCGCGAGGACCTGGCCTGCAAGCGGCCCGGGACAGGCATCGCCCCCGGCGACCTGGAGCGCGTGGTCGGGTTGCGGGTCAACCGGGCGCTGGAGGAGGATGAGCCGATCGATTGGGCCGATCTGCGGGCATGCCGCCCGTGAGCTCCGGGCCCGGGCGCATCATCGGGGCGGACGACCCGGCCTGGCGCGAGGCGCTCGCGCGTCTGGACCATGACGTCTATCACACGCCCGAGTGGCACGCCGCGTTCGAGGGCCTGGAGGGCCGAAAGGCGGCCGCCTATCTTGCCGAAGTGGACGGCCATATCCTGCTGCATCCGTTCCACACCCGGCCGATCGATGGCGGCGGCTTCGACGTCGAAGGGGCTTACGGCTATGCCGGCCCGATCGCGTCCAGCGATGATCCCGAGTTCCTGGCCCGCGCCTGGTCGGGCTATCACGTCTGGGCCCAAGACAACGCCGTGCCCTCTGAATTCGTCCGCTTCAATCCGATGCTCGGCAACGTCCGCTTTGCGTCCACGGACATGGCGGTCGTCCTGGACCGGCAGACCGTCTGGATTGACCTGTCCGAAGGCCCGGAAGCCCTGTGGACCGGCTACGAGTCGCGCCAGCGCTGGAGCGTTCGCCGCGCCGAGAAGAATGGCCTCGCATGCGAGCAGCGCCCGTTCACGGAGGATCCGCTCGGGTTCGCATCCTTCTATCGCGCAGCGATGGCTGAGATCGGAGCGGCGGAATCGTATTTTTTCCCCGACGAACACTTCATGCGGCTAGCCGAACTCTTCGGTGACCGGATTCGCGAATTCCAGGTCCTGCACAACGGCGAGCTGTTCTCTTCGGCCATGGTTATCGGCTACGGCGAGCGGCTGCACTATCATCTGGCGGCGACCCCACGGTCGACCCGCAACGCCTATCCTGGCAACCTGCTTCTGCATCGGGCGGCGCTCTGGGGCCTTGAGCAAGGGTACAGGATCTTCCATCTGGGCGGTGGCCGCACCTCCGATCCTGCGGACGACCTGCTGTCCTTCAAGCGCCAGTTCTCCAAACGGCGGGCCGAGTTCCACATAGGCAAGCGCGTGCTCGACCAGTGCGCCTTCGACCGGCTCTGCGGCGCGTGGTCGGCTCGCAATCCGGGGCCGAGGCCGCCCTACTTCCAGCTGTATCGTCTGCCGGAGCGGAATTGACGCCGCTTCCGCGGTCACATCGCCGCGCCACGGTGGCCGCCCCCGAGCTTGAGCAGCGGGCGCCGGGAGCGCTAGAACCCGTAAGGGCCGGGCTCCAGCGATGGGAGTTTCCTGAGCGCACGGAGAAGAGCATGTGGTTTGAGGGGTGGGACGATGTCTTCTCCAGTCAGGAGTGGGGCAAGTATCCTGGCGAAGAATTCATCCGTTTCGTCGCCCGCAGGTTCTACTCCGTTCCCGATCGCAAGGCGGTCCGGATTCTGGAACTCGGATGTGGAACCGGCGCGAACGTCTGGTTCCTGGCCCGCGAAGGCTTCTCGGTGACTGGGATGGACGGCAGCCGCGTAGCGATCGAACAGGCGCGCACGCGGCTCGCCGCCGAAGGCCTCTCGGCGGAGCTGCACGTCGGCGACATCAATGCGTTGCCCTTTCCTGCGGAGAGCTTCGACGCGGTCATCGACGTCGAGTGCCTGAGCTGCAACAGTCTGAAGGACACGCGCGCCACCCTCGCCGAGGCGCTTCGCGTGCTCAGACCCGGCGGCTGGATCTATTCCAAGACCTTCTGCGCGGGCATGACAGGAGAGGCCACGGCCGTCCGTCTTGAGGGGGAACCGCGGACCTACGTGGAGATGAGGGAGGGGCCGCTGGCGAAACGGTTCGGGCTTGTGCGCCTGACCGCCGAGGACGAGATTCCAGAGGTCTACGGAGCGTTCGAGGGGCTGGAATGGGACATCATCCAGCGGTCCGATCGAAACCGCAGCGTAAAGCTCGGCGAGTGGATCATCTCGGGTCGAAAGCCGGCGTGACCGTGACCAGCGACCTGCGCGCCAACCTCGTGCCGAGCACCGCCCCGATCCGGGCGGCGGCCCGCGCGCTCGAGCGGGCCGAACGGAAGCTGGTCCTGGTGGTCGACGCCGACGGCCGGCTGGTCGGCACGGTCTCGGACGGCGACATCCGCAGGGCGCTGCTCCGCATGATCCCGATCACCGCTCCGGTGACGAAGGTGATGAACGCCTCCCCCGTGGTCCTGCGCCCCGGGCAGGACATCAGGCCGGTGGTCCAGGAGATGGCCGCGAAGCTGATCCGGGACCTGCCCTTGGTGGACGATCAGGGCCGCGTTGTGGACCTGAGGAGCATCGAAGCGCCGGGCCGTCTCTCTGGCAGGCCCAACACGGTCGTGATCATGGCCGGCGGCAAGGGAACGCGGCTCGCCCACCTCACGCAGACCTGCCCAAAGCCCATGCTGAAGGTCGGCGACAAACCGCTGCTGGAAACCATCATCGAGCGTTTCCGCGCCCAGGGATTCTCCAACTTCTGCATTTCGCTCAACTACCTCGGCGACATGATCTCGGATCACTTCGGGGATGGCGGACCCTGGGACGTGAACATCAGCTACGTGCGTGAGGACGAGCCGCGCGGGACAGCCGGGTCGTTGTCCCTGATCCGGGAAAGGCCGAGCGACCCGGTGATCGTCCTGAACGGGGACATCCTGACCCAGATGCACTTCGGGGCTCTCGTCTCGTTCCATCAGGAGCACGGAGCGGCGGCGACGGTGTGCCTGCGCGAATACCGGTTCCAGGTGCCGTATGCGACAGTGGAACTCGACGGCGCGCGCATCCAGCGGCTGCTGGAGAAGCCGATCCAGACCTATCTGGTGAACGCCGGCGTCTATTGCCTCGACCCCGAGGTCCTCGATCTCGTCCCGGCGGAAGGCCGGGTCGACATGCCGGACCTCCTGAACGAGCTGATGGAGCGGGGGTGCCCGGTCGGCTCATTCCCGATCCACGAGTATTGGCTCGACATCGGTCAGATGCAGGACTTCCACTTGGCGCAGAGCGACTACCAGCGCCTGTTCGTCGCCGCCGATGATTGACGGCCGTCGGGTCTTCGCCGTCATCCCGGCGCGGGGCGGGTCGAAGGGGGTTCCCCGCAAGAACATCGCCCCGCTCGGCGGACGTCCGCTGATCGGGTGGACCGTCGCGTCTGCCCGCTCCAGCGTGACGGTGGACCGGCTGATCCTCTCCTCGGACGACCCGGAGATCGTGGCCGCCGCCCAGGCGGAGGGGTGCGAGGCGCCGTTCCTCCGGCCGGCTGAGTTCTCCGACGATGCGGCTCGGTCCATCGACGTCGTGCGCCATGCCATGGATTGGGCCGAACGGGCCGGGGAGGGGCCGTACGACTACCTGGTCCTGCTGCAACCGACCTCGCCGTTGCGCATCGGCGCGGACATCGACCAGTGCGTGCGCGCCTGTCACGAGTCAGGAGCGCCGGCCGCCGTGGCCGTCGTGGAGCCGCCGCACTCGCCCTACTGGATGTACGCTCGCGAGGAGGGGGGGCGTCTGTCGCCGCTTCTGCCGCCGCCGGCGGGGGCGTCCCGGCGGCAGGACCTTCCGGCCGCCTATCTTCCGAACGGCGCTGTCTACGTCGGACGATGGGGGGCGCTTCGCCAGGCCGAGACCTTCATGATGGAGGGCGCCGTCGGCGTGGTGATGCCGCCTGAGCGGTCCATCGACATCGACACGCCGCTGGACTTCCAGGTGGCGGAACTGCTCCTCACCCGCGCGAGGCGCTCGTCCCCGGCGGCGGTCTAGGAGGTTTCCAATGCGTACATCGGTCGTCGGCTTCGGCCGCATGGGCGCGCGCCTCTGCGAGGCGGCCGAGCGCGCCGGCCACGACATCGTGGCGGTGCTCGACAGCGCCGAGGCTCCGTTCGGCCTGGGTCCGCGGCCGGGCCTCGCCGACCGTCTGCATCGCGATCCGGAGGCGTTCTGGTCCGTCCCCTCGGAGATCCTGGTGATTGGGACGACCGCGCCCTCGCACATGCCGCTGCTGGAGGAGGGCTTGGCCCGGGGCTTTCGCCGGATCATCGTCGAAAAGCCCTTCTCCTCCAGCGTCGTCGAGGCGCGCCGGGTGATGGCGGCTGCTCGGAGCGCCGGAGCGAGGGTGCTGGTCGATCACACGCGCAGGTACTGCCCGAATTTCCGCAAGGTCGCCGAACGGGCGCCGGAACTTGCCCATCTGGGGCGCCTGCGAACCGTCAGTTCGACGCATGGCGGCGGCTCGCTCGGCTGTTCGGGCGTCCACTATCTGGATCTGTGCAACATGCTCTTCGGCGGGCCGCCGAAATCCGTCTTCGCTGAGCTCACCGAGCCGGCGGGACCCAATCCACGCGGCGCAGAGTTCTCTGATCCCGGCGGCCCCGTGATGATGACCTATCCGGACGGCGGCCGGGCGTTCCTGGACTTCGGCGACGACATCGGCGCCTACGCCGGGTTCCAGATGGTCTTCGAGGAGGGGATCGTCCGCCATGGGTTCGACGAGTTCGAGCCGTGGGAGGTGTTCGCGCGCAAGCCCGAGGATCGAGGCAAGGGCAAGCACCTGCTCGGCCTTCCCCTCGTCGCGGAAGCCTTTCCCGGCTGGAGCGGCATGTCGCAGATGGACCGCTGGGTGGAGCTGTTCGTCGACGCCGCGGCCGACACGCCGCCGCTCAGCGGAGCAGACGTCGGGCTGGAGACCATGGAGGCGTTCGCGGCCGCCCGCTGGTCCGCCCGGACCGGCGCCGTCGTCAGTCTGCCCCTGCCCACGGAGGCGGAGGCCGCAGTCTACCCGATCCCCTGACGCCCGGCCCGGGTGAGCGCATCCACCAGGGCCACCGATCTCTCGTAGTCCGCCAGGTCGACCGCGGCCGGGGGCAGCCGTCCCGTCCGCACCAGGTCGCGGAACGCGGCGGCCTGGCCGGCGAGTCCCGGCTTCGCACGCGTGTCCGCGCCGCGGGGCGTGACCACCTCGGTGAGCCGCGGCCTGCGCACGACGGTGAGTTGCTCGATCGGTTGGTAGATCAGGCAGAGGTCGTCGGCGTAGACCGTCACGCGCCAGGGCCCCGGCGCGAACCACTGCGCGTTGTAGATCCCCGTCGCGCCGCCTTCGAACCGGAGCAGCGATGCGAAGCTGCGGTCGGCTTGGCTGCGGACTGCGTTCATCGAGCTGATCTCGGCCACCTCGCCCCCGAACAGCCTGAAGAGATCGACCAGGTGGACCGAGTTGGCGAACTGCCACTGCGCCTGGATCGCCGGCGCGTTGGCCGGCGCATCGGGGCCGACATCCTCGGGCATGTGCACCTCGATCGCCCGCACGCCTCCGGCGGCCTGGGCGAGTTCGACACCGTGCTGCACCACCTCGTAGAAGCGTCGGTTCAGCCCCACCATGTTCGGGACTGCGATCCGCTCGCGGGCCCGGCGGGTTTCGCCGGGGTCGAGCCCCACCGGCTTCTCGAGGAACATCGGCAGTCCGAGGCCGGACAACTGGATTGCGGCGTCGGCCATGGCGTCCGCCGGCGCGACCACCCAGAGCGCGTCCACCCCCGGATCCCGCCTGAAGTCCTCCAGCGTCCGGGGACGCTCGATCCCGTGCCTGGCGGCGAAGGCCTGGGCCCGCTCGAGCGAGCGGGACATGCAGCTGGCCACCTTCAGCCCCTCGACTTCGCCGATCGCCCGGACGTGCAGGCCCGCCATCGGCCCTACGCCCACCATCCCGACGGTCACGTCCGCCACGACCCGCCTCTCCCGAACCTAACCGCGGCGCCGTGTAGCGGATTCACCGGGGCGCGTCGCGCGAAAGCCGCAACGCCGTTGCTGTTGATGCCCGCCCGGGCTGCTCTATGGTCCCGCGGTCAAGGAGTGGAGATCCGAGTTGCTCGACAGGAAGGACCCGCGCGGGGAAACGGCTGAATTCATCCCCCTGGCCGAGCCGTTCATGGGCGGGCGGGAACTCGAGTACGTGGGCTCCTGCATCCGGGACAACTGGGTTTCCTCCGTCGGCGCCTTCGTCGACAGGTTCGAAGCGGGGATCGCCGCCGCGGCCGGGGTGCGGCATGCGGTTGCGACGTCCAGCGGGACCGCGGCCCTGCACGTGGCGCTGCAGCTGGCGGGCGTGGGCGCCGGAGACGAGGTTCTGACCTCCGACCTCACCTTCATCGCCTCGGCGAATGCGATCCGCTACACCGGCGCACAGCCGGTGCTGGTCGACGCCGATCCGACGACCTGGCAGATGGACGTCGCCCTCCTCGAGGACTTCCTGCGCCGGGACTGCGAGCGGCGCGAGGGTCGCCTGGTCAACCGCCGGACCGGTCGTCGGGTCGCCGCGATCATGCCGGTGCACGTTCATGGCCATCCGGTGGACATGGACGCGCTCTGCGCTCTGGCCGAAAGCTACGACCTTGCTGTCGTCGAGGATGCGACCGAGGCCCTTGGGTCGAGCTACAAGGGCCGGCCGCTCGGCGCGATCGGGCGGCTGGGCTGCTTCAGTTTCAACGGCAACAAGCTGATCACCACCGGCGGCGGAGGGATGATCGTCACCGACGACGAGGCCCTCGCCCGCCGGGCCAAGCACCTCACCACCCAGGCGCGCGCGAGCGGCCTGGAGTACGTGCACGACGAGCTCGGCTACAATTACCGGCTGACCAACCTGCAGGCCGCCATGGGCGTGGCCCAGCTGGAGCAGCTTGAGGCCTTCATCGCCCGCAAGCGCGAAATCGCCGCCCGCTACGACGAGGCCTTCGCCGACCTGCCCGGCGTCTCGCCACAAGCTTCCCTCGAGCGGCAGGCCAGCAACATGTGGCTGTACGCGGTGAGGATCGACCCGGCGACGGCGGGCATGGACGCGCGCGAGCTGCTGCGCCGCCTCGCGGCCAGGAACATCCAGGGCCGGACGGTGTGGCAGCCGATGCACCTGAGCCCGGTTCATCGTGACTGCCAGGCGCTGGGCGGCCAGGTCTCCGAGGCGCTCTACGCCACGGCGGCCAGCCTGCCCTGCTCGGTTGGGCTCAGCGCGGCCGCACAGGATCGAGTGCTCGGAGCCATCCGCGGGGAGTTGCAGGGCCGCTGAGCCGGGCTAGGGCGCGCGTTCCAGCGCCGCGGCGGCTCGCCATTCCATCGCCACCCCGGCG
>Ga0164243_10015566_pt1 | contig 10500 bp, 9 predicted proteins | sample OricompcompostOP_FD_108781 | JGI IMG/M metagenome (GOLD analysis project Ga0164243, IMG submission 108781) | Organic Plus compost microbial communities from Emeryville, California, USA - Original compost - Organic plus compost (OP) | ecosystem: Engineered > Solid waste > Mixed feedstock >... | reverse complement strand
GCGGCAGGCGCACGCGGCCGTCGTCGCGCTCGGCGAGCGGCCGCTGCGCGTCGCGATCGAGGCGCTCGGCGCGCGCGCCGGGATCGCGCTCGGGGACGACGCGCCGCCGCCCGATCCGGCCGCGGAGCTCGGCATCACCGCGCGCGAGCGCGAGGTGCTGCAGCTGCTCGCCGCCGGCCGCACCAACCGCGAGATCGCGACTGCGCTGGTGATCGCCGAGAAGACGGCGAGCGTCCACGTCTCGCGGATCCTCGCCAAGCTCGACGCCAGCAACCGCGGCGAGGCGGCGGCGATCGCGCGCCGCCTCGGCGTGGCGTGAGCGCCCCGACTACCATGGGCCGATGCCGAGCGACGCACTGCGCGAAGGCGCGGCGGTCGCCGGCGGCTTGGGGGAGCTGCCCGCGATCGCGGCGTACGTGACCCGCTCCGGTCAGCTGATCGAGCACAACGACGGGCGCGGCCGGCGCGCCCTGGAGCAGGACCCAGCGCTCGCGCGCCACGCCGAGGCGATGCTCGCCTGCGCGCTCGACGAGCTGCGCTTCCTCTGGCGCGGCGCCGACGGCGGCTGGCTGGCGGTCGTCGCGCAGCGGGTCGCGGCGACGCTCCAGCACGAGGAGGCGGCGCTGGTCGAGCTGCATCCGCTCGCCGTGCTGCCGTACGGCCTGACCCCGCGCGAGGCGGAGGTGCTGACGCTGCTCGCCGGCGGGCTCGGCAACGCCGAGATCGCGACTCACCTCGGCACGAGCGCGCGCACGACCTCGACGCAGGTCGCGACGATCCTCGCCAAGCTCGACCAGGTGACGCGCGCCGGCGCCGCGAGCATGGCGGTCGAGCAGGGGCTGCTGCGGCTGCCGGTCGCCGGCGGCGGCCACGCGATCGCGCGCCTGGCGATCGGCCAGGTGGACATCGTCGTGCGGCGCACGCAGGCGCGCGCCGCCGCGCCCGCTCACGCGGCCGCGCCCGCTCGCGCCGCCGCGCCCGCTCGCGCCGCCGCGCCCGCTCGGGCCGCCGCGCCCGCTCACGCGCTGCGCCCCGCGCCAACGCCGGAAGCGCCTCCCGCCGGCGCGCTCCCCCGCCGCGGCTCCCGCCCGCGCCCGCTGCTGATCGGCGGCCTGCTGCCTCTCTCCGGCCCGATGGGCGCCGACGGCCGCGAGATGCAGAACGGCTCGCGGCTGGCGATCGCGGAGATCAACGCGCGCGGCGGGATCGCCGGCCGCCCGCTCGAGCAGCTCGTCGTCGACGTCGACATCTCCGACCCCCAGGCGATCGACGCCGCGATCCGCCGGCTGGTCGACGCCGAGGTCGACGCGATCACGACCGGCTACACCTTCTCCGAGGACGCCGCCCGCTACGACGCCGTCGCCGAGTACGGCTGCCCGCTGCTGACGACCGAGACCTCCGAGCTGCAGGCCGAGCTGGTCAGGTCGGACCGCAGCCGGCTGGCGCAGGTCTTCCAGGTCGGCCCGACCGAGTCCCACTACGTCGCCGGCTTCGTGCGCTTCCTCGACGACCTCGTCGCGGCGGGCGCCTGGCGCCCCGCCAACCGCCGCCTGGCGATCGTCGAGACGCCGCTGCCGGGCGGCCACGTCAGCACGCCGGAGGCGATCGACGCGATCGAGCAGGCCGGCTGGAAGCTCGACGCGCTGCACGCCGTCGGCGGCTACGACGTCGACTGGACGACGGTGCTGCGCCAGATACGCGCGAGCGCGCCGGCGGCGGTGATGCTCGCCCACTTCGTCCCCGGCGAGGCCGCCGACTTCCAGCGCGCGTTCGCCGCCGACCCGACCGACACGCTGATCTACGGCGTCTACGCGCAGTCGGTGCCGGAGTACGCGGCGCTCGCCGGCGCGGCGGCCGAGGGCGTCCTCTGGGGCACCGTCACCGGCAGCTACAGCGACCACATCGGCGAGGCGTTCGCGCGCCGGTACGAGGCCGCCTACGGCGCCCGCCCCGGCCGCTCGCAGGCCGGCCTCTCCTACGACCAGGTCAGCCTGCTGAGCCTCGCGTGGGCGCGCGTCGGCAACCCGCGCGCCTTCGACGCCGTCGGCGACGAGCTGCGGCGGATCGCCCACCGCGGCATCAACGGCACCTACGTGCTCGGCCACGAGCGCCAGTGCGGCCTCAACTACCCCTATGACACGCCCGACCCCTCGCTCGGCCAGGCGCATCTCGTCTTCCAGCTGCGCGACGGCGTCAACCGGATCGTCCATCCGACGCTGTACGCCGACGGCGCCTTCGCGCTGCCGCCCTGGTTCTCGACCTGACGCCGTACGTCGGTTGGCGTATGGAGCGGCCGCGGCCGCGTGGCTACCGTCCGCCGAGGTCCGGAGGAGGAACTTGATGACCGATGAACCGACGCGGCGCCCGGTCCGCGTCACCCGCAGACAGCTCGTCGCCGGCATGGGCTCGGCGACCTTCGGCGGCCTGCTCGCAGGCGGCGCCGCCGGCTTCTTCGGCGGCCGCTCCGGCGAGGACGCCGAGGCCAGCGGCGGCAAGGGCAAGCCGATCACGGTCGGCGCGCTGCTGCCGGTGACCGGCGCGGCCGCCGGCGACGCGCAGGAGCAGCTGCGCGGCCTCAAGCTCGGCGCCAAGCAGATCAACGACGCCGGCGGGATCGGCGGGCGGCCGATCGAGATCCAGGTCCAGGACGCCAGAGACCAGGCGCCGAACGTGATGACGGCGGCGATGCGCAAGTTCGTCGGCGACCGCGTCGCGGCGATCTTCTCGCCGTTCCTCAGCTACACGAACATCGAGACGCCGATCGTCGGCAAGGCGAGGATCCCGCTCTTCCACATCAACACGTTTCAGGGCAACGTCGACTGGGCGAAGAAGAACGGCTACGACTCGATCTTCCAGTGCTGCCCGTCGGAGACGTGGTACGCGACCGGCTTCAGAGCGGTGATGGACGAGCTGATCGCGGCCGGCAGATTCACGCCGCGCAGCAGAACGGCCGCGATCGTGACCGGCAACGACGCCTACAGCGCCTCGGTCGCGAGCACCTTCCGCAAGGACATCGAGAAGGCCGGCTGGAAGGTCGTCCAGTACGACACCTACACCGCCCCGCAGGCCGACTGGGGCGGCGTGCTCGCGCGCATCCGCTCCAAGGACCCGGACGTGATCTTCCAGTCCGACTACCTGCCGGGCGACGAGGCGTCGTTCATCAAGCAGTTCGCGCAGGCGCCGACGCGCTCGCTCGTCTACCAGCTCTACGCGCCGTCGGTGCCGGAGTACCTCGAGCTGGCCGGCAAGGCCGGCGACGGCGTGATGTGGGCGACGACGACCGGCACGATGTTCGAGGACGAGCTCGGCAGACGGTTCTTCGACGACTACCGCAGAGCGTACGGCGAGGACCCGGGCCGCTCGAACGCCGGCGCCAACTACGACATGATCCGGCTGTGGGCGCAGGCGGCGGCGCTGGCGTCGAGCCCGTTCGCCTACGACGAGGTCGCGGCCAACGTCCGCACGCAGGTCTTCCGCGGCGTCAACGGCGCCTACGTGCTCGGCGAGCAGCTGACCTGCCTGCCGTACCCGGCGGCGATCAGGGACCCGTCGCTGGGGATGGCGCTGCAGACCTACCAGATCCAGGACGGCAAGCAGGTCCGCATCTCGCCTGAGCCCTACACGACGGGTGAGTTCCAGGAGCCGTCGTGGTTGGCGTGAAGGAGCCGGCGAGCCTGGAGCTGCGCGGGATCGCCAAGCACTACGGCGGCCTGCGCGCCGTCGACGGCGTCTCGACGACCGCGCGGCCGGGCGAGGTGCTCGGCATCGCCGGTCCCAACGGCGCCGGCAAGACGACCCTCTTCGACGTCGTCTCCGGCCTCACGCCGGCGACCGCCGGCGACGTGCTGCTCGGCGGCGAGACGATCGCCGCGCTGAGCGTCCACCGCCGCTGCCACCGCGGCATGGCGCGGACCTTCCAGCAGCCGACCGTCGCCGGCTCGCTGAGCACCTACGAGAACCTGCTCGTCGCGGCCAGGTACGGCCGCGCCGGCGAGCACTGGAGCGGCCTCGGCGACGATCCCGCCGCCGACGCCGAGTGGGCGCTCGACTGGTCGGGCCTGGCGGCGAAGGCCGACGAGCCGGCCGAGCTGCTCGGCGTCTTCGACAAGAAGCGGCTGATGATCGCCACCGCGGTCGTGCTCGGCCCGCGCACGCTGCTGCTCGACGAGCCGTTCGGCGGCCTCAACGGCGCCGAGATCGACACGACGCTGGCGCTGATCGAGGCGGTCGCCGGCTTCGGCGTCGCGGTCGTCTGCATCGAGCACGTGATGCGCGCGCTCGTGCAGCTGTCGGCGCGCGTGCTGGTGATGCACCAGGGCAGGCCGTTCTTCGAGGGCACGCCGGCCGAGATGATGCGGGACCGGCGCGTGACCGAGATCTACCTCGGCGAGAGGGCGGCCCGCGATGCCGGCTGACGCGACCACGCCGCTGCTCGACGTGCGCGGCCTCAGCGCCGGCTACGGCGAGACGACGATCGTGCGCGACGCCGCGCTCCACGTCGGCCGCGGCGAGACGCTCTGCCTCGTCGGCCCCAACGGCCACGGCAAGTCGACGCTGCTGCGCGCGCTCACCGGCCTGCTGCCGCTGAGCGGCGGCGAGGTGCGCTTCGACGGCGAGCGGATCGACGGCCGCGCGGCGGAGCGGCTGACCGAGCTGGGGATCGTCCACATCCCCCAGGGCGACCACCTCTTCCCCGACCTGACGGTCGAGGAGAACCTGCTGATGGGCGCCTTCCCGAAGGGCGCGTGGAAGGGCCGCGGCGACGCGCTGGAAGCGGTCTTCGCGCGCTTCCCGAAGCTGAAGGACCGCCGCCGCCAGCGCGCCCGAACGCTGTCGGGCGGCGAGCGGCGGATGGTCGCGATCGGCCGCGGGCTGATGCGCCAGCCGCGCCTGCTCGTGATCGACGAGCCGTCGCTCGGCCTGGCGCCCGTGATCGTCGAGGGCGTCTACGAGATCATCGCCGGCGTCGCCGCGCAGCGCACCACCTCGATCCTGCTGGTGGAGGAGAACTTCACCCACGTCGAGGAGGTCGCCGACCGCGTCTGCGTCCTGGAGATGGGGCGGATCGTCCGCACCGGCCTGCCCTCCGAGCTGGCCGGCGACGCCGCCGTCACGCAGTCCTACCTGGGAGCGCTGCCCTCATGAGCGACATCCTCAGCATCCTCGTCAGCACCGTCGTGCTGGGCTCGATCTACGGGCTCGTCGCGCTCGGGATGACGCTGATCTACGGCATCCTGCGCGTGCTCGACATGTCGCAGGGGTCGATGGTGATGGTCGGCGGCTTCGTCGGCTGGGCCGTGATGACGAGCGCGGGGCTGTCGCCGTGGCTGGCGATCGTCGCCGCCTTCGCGGCGACCTTCTGCCTCGGCGTGCTGACCCAGGTCGTCTCCGTGCAGCCGCTGATCGGCCGCCGGGGGACCGACTTCGAGATGATCACCTTCATCACGACCTTCGCGGTCGCGATGGTGCTCTCCAACCTCGCGCTGCAGTTCTTCGGCCCGCGCCAGAAGAACGTGCCGGAGCTGGTCGGCGGCTCGATCCACCTCTACGAGTCGGTCTCGCTGCCGTACCAGTCGATCGTGATGACGGCGATCGCGCTCGCGCTGATGATCGGCTTCGCGCTCTTCCTCAACCGCTCGCGCTACGGCATCGCGATCCGCGCGGTCGCGCAGGACCTCGACGCCGCGCGGCTGATGGGCGTGCCGATCAAGCGCGTCTTCCCGCTCGTGATGGGCTTCGCCTCGGCGATCGCCGGCGTGGCCGGCGTCTTCCTCGCGACGCAGTACTTCGCCTCGCCGACGGCCGGCGACCAGCCGCTGCTGATCGCGCTGATCGTCGTCATCTTCGGCGGGCTCGGCTCGCTGCAGGGCGCGATCGTCGCCGCCTACGCGATCGGCCTGATCCAGGCCGCCGCGTCGGTCTACGTCTCGACCACCTGGGCGCTGCCGATCCTCTACGGGGTGATCGTGCTGGTGCTGATCTTCCGGCCGCAGGGGATCGCCGGCCGCTCGCTGGAGGCACGCCTGTGACCCGCCGTCCGTCTCCCCTGCAGGCGACCTTCTCGCCCGCGAAGGTCGTCGTCTCCGTGGCCTGCCTCGTGCTGGCCGCGCTCGTGCCCTTCATCTACCCGAGCACGTACGGCACCGGCGTGCTCGTGACGATGCTGATCTTCACCGTCCTCAACCTGAGCTGGAACTTCGTGCTCGGGATCGCGGGCGTGTGGAACTTCGGCCAGCTGGCGATGTTCGCCGTCGGCGGCTACGGCGGCGGCCTGCTGATCATCCACGCCTCGCTGCCGCCGTGGCTGGCGATCGTCGCCGGCGGCGTCGGCGGCACGCTGCTGGCGGTCCTGCTTGCGCTGCCGACGCTGCGGCTGGTCGGCATCTACACCTCGCTGCTGACCTTCGCCGCCGCGCAGGTCGTGCAGCTGGTGATCCAGAACGAAAGCTCCGGCACGACCGGCGGCGCGCTCGGCCTGCCGAGCGTCGAGGGGCTGTTCGGCGGCCTCGACCCGCTGTGGAGCGCACGCGCCTGGTACTGGCTGGTGCTGGCGGTCGTCGTGGTCGTCTGCGCGGCGATCGCGCTGCTGGCGCGCTCGCCGCTCGGCCTCGCGCTGCGGACGCTGCGCGACTCGGCCGCCTACGGCGCCGCGCGCGGGATCGACCCGCGCGGCCACCGCGTGCTGGCGTTCGCGATCTCCGGCTTCGTCGCCGGCGTCGCGGGCGCGCTCTACACCGTCTACAACGGCTCGATCTCGCCGACCGTGATGGGGCTGACGCCGATGTCGATCTACGTGACGATGATCGTGATCGGCGGGCTGGGCTCGATCACCGGGCCGATCGTCGGCACCGCGCTGGTGACGGCGGTGCAGCAGGCGCTGATCGACCATCCGGGCACGCAGCTGACGGTGCTCGGCGTCGTGCTGATCGCGATCGTCGTCTTCATGCCGCGCGGGATCGCGTTCGAGGCCGGCCGCGTGCGCGACCGCGTCGTGACGTGGATGAACGAGGAGGAGGAGGTGCCGGCCGCGCCGGCGTCTCCGGAGGGACGGCTCGTCGGGAGCCGGAAGGGAACGTGATGGACGTCGCACTGAGCTTCGACTTCGACGCCGAGGAGGTCTGGATCGGGGAGGACCCGGCCAACGCCGACCGCCCCGGCGTGCTCTCGCAGGGCGCCTACGGCGCGAGGGTCGCCGTCCCGCTGCTGCTGGAGCTGCTGGAGCGGCACGGCGTGCGCGCGACCTTCTTCGTCCCCGGCCGCGTCGCCGAGCGCCACCCCGAGCGGGTGCGCGCGATCGTCGCCGCCGGCCACGAGATCGGCCTGCACGGCTACACCCACCGCTCGCCGTCGGAGCTGGCCGACGGCGAGGAGGAGCAGGAGCTGATCAAGGCGCGGGCCGTGCTCGAAGGGCTCGGCGCCTCGCCGAGCGGCTACCGCTCGCCGTCGTGGGACTTCAGCGCGCGGACGCTGGAGCTGCTCGCCGCGCACGGGATCGCCTACTCGTCGAACCTGATGGACGACATCAGGCCGTACCGCCATCCGACCGGCGGGATCGTCGAGCTGCCGGTCCAGTGGCTGCTCGACGACGCCGCCCACTTCTGGTTCTCCAACGGCGACTGGGCGAACACGATCGCGCCCGTCAGCCACGTGCGCGAGATCTGGGAGGAGGAGCTCCTCGGCCTGCGCAGATACGGCGGCACCGCGATCTTCACGATGCACCCGCAGATCATCGGGCGCCCGTCGCGGCTCGCCTTCCTCGACGCCTTCGTCGGCTTCCTGCTGTCGCACGACGACGTGCGCGTGCGCACCTGCGGCGAGATCGCGGCCGACGTGCCGGCGTCGCCGGCGTCGGAGGAGGTGGTCGCGTGAAGGCGATCGTGACCGGCGCCGCGCGCGGCCTCGGCGAGGGGATCGCGCGGCGCCTGGTGGAGGACGGCGGCGACGTCGCGCTGCTCGACGCGATCGACGAGGTCGAGGAGACCGCCGCGGCGCTCGCCGCGGGCGCGGACGGCAGCGTCGTCGGCCTGCGCTGCGACGTCGCCGACGAGGCGGCGGTCGCGGCCGTCGTCGCGGAGGCGGTCGAGCGGCTCGGCGGCGTCGACCTGCTCGTCAACTGCGCCGGCATCGGCGGGCCCGGCGAGCCGCTCGCGGAGGTCGCGACCGAGGCGTTCAAGCGGACGCTCGACGTCAACCTGACCGGCTCGTTCCTGATGGCGAGAGCGGTCGCACCGGCGCTGATCGCCCAGCGCTGCGGCAGCATCGTCAACATCGGCTCGATCTTCGGCCAGCAGGGCGTCCCGTTCGGCGCCGCCTACTCGGCGTCGAAGGGCGGCGTGACGCTGCTGACCCACTCGCTCGCGCTCGAGCTGGCGCCGCACGGCGTCCGCGTCAACGCGGTCGCGCCCGGCCACATGGAGTCGGTGATGCACTTCGACGAGCTGCGCGAGCGCGCGCGGCGGGCCGGCACCACGTTCGAGCAGGAGGTCGAGAAGGCGCGCGCGATCGTGCCGCTCGGCCGCCACGGCACCGGCGCCGACGTCGCCGGCGCGGTCGTCTGGCTGGCGTCGGAGGACGCCTCCTACGTGACCGGCCAGACGATCAACGTCAACGGCGGGCTGCTGCTGTCATGAGCTCCATGGAGGGTCAGCGGGCGCTGATCAGCGGCGGCGCCTCCGGCATCGGCGCGGCGACGGCGGCGCTGCTGCGCGAGCGGGGCGCGCGCGTCGTCACGCTCGACCTCGCCGCCGACGGGCCCGACCAGGTCGCCGCCGACGTGCGCGACGAGGCGCAGGTCGAGGCCGCGGTCGCCCGCGCCGCCGAGCTGCTCGGCGGGCCGCCGCGGCTGCTCGTCGCCTCCGCCGGCGTCTACCCGATCGCGCCGCTCAGCGAGATCGACGCGGCCGCGTGGGATCGCGTGCTCGCGATCAACCTGCGCGGCGCGCACCTGCTCGGCCGCGCCTTCGCGCGCACGCTGCTCGACGGCGAGGAGGGCGCGACCGCCAGCGGCGCGATCGTCAACGTCGCCTCGCTCGCGGCGACCAACGCCGACGCGAGCGAGCCGGCCGGCCACTACGCCGCCAGCAAGGCCGGCCTGCTCGGGCTGACCCGGCAGCAGGCGGCCGAGTGGGGGCCGCGGCTGCGCGTCAACGCCGTCAGCCCGGGCGTGATCGAGACGCCGATGCTGCGGATCACCGACGACCCCGCAACCGCCGCCGCCTACCTGCGCGAGCGCGTCCCGCTGAGACGGCTCGGCAGCGCCCGCGAGGTGGCGGAGACGATCGCCTTCCTGCTCTCCGACCGCGCCGCCTACGTGACCGGCGCCGTGCTGCCGGTCGACGGCGGCGCGAGCTTCAGCTAGGACACCGCCGCGATGAAGGGAGCTGCCTGATGTACCCACGGATCCGCGTCTCCGGCGGCGCGCGCGAGCGCGGCCGCCAGTACGGCGAGCAGGCGCGCGAGCGGATCGCCCGCTCGATCGCCGCCTACCGCGAGGTGTTCGCGCTCGAGGCCGGCTGGGCGTGGGAGCGGGTCCGCGACGAGGCGGCCGCCTTCCGCGGGCCGATCGTCGCCCACGGCGCGAAGTACATGGAGGAGATCGAGGGGATCGCGGAGGGCGCCGGCGTCGACGCGCTCGACGTCCTCGCGATCAACGTCCGCACCGAGGTGATGTTCGCGGCGAAGGCGCGCAGAGCGGCCGCGGCCGGCGCCGCGCCGGCGCGGTCGCTGCCGCTCGAGTGCAGCGCGCTCGCGGTCGCGCCCGAGCGGACGGTCGACGGCCGCCTGCTGGTGGCGCAGAACTGGGACTGGCTCGTGCACAGCTTCGAGACGGTCGTCGTGCTGGAGGCCGAGCAGGACGACGGGCCCGACTACGTCACCGTCGTCGAGGCCGGCCTGCTGGCGAAGGCGGGTCTCAACTCGGCCGGCGTCGCGCTCGCGACCAACGCGCTCGTGACCGCGGAGGACCGCGGCGAGCCGGGCGTGCCGTACCACGTGCTGCTGCGCTCGATCCTCGACGCCGAGACGGTCAGCGACGGGCTCGCGGCGATCGTGCGCTCGCCGCGCTCCTCCTCGGCCAACTACCTGCTCGGCGACGCCGACGGGGTCGCGGTCGACGTCGAGGCCGCGCCCGGCGACGCGTCGCGCGTCTTCCTCGGCTATCCCGAGGACGGCGTCGTGCTGCACGTCAACCACTTCACGTGGGCCGACGAGCGGCTGCGCGACCTGTCGCTGTGGGCGATGCCCGACAGCCCCTTCCGGCTGGCGCGGCTGCGGCAGCTGACGGCGCCGGCGGTCGGGCCGCTCGACGTCGACGCGCTCGAGCGGCTGCTGGCCGACGAGAAGATGCGGCCGTACGCGATCTGCTGCCGCGTCGACCCGCGCGACGAGGGCGCGATGCGGTGGGCGACCGTGCTCGGGATCGTGATCGACCCGGCCGCCCGCACGATCTCGCTCGCCTCCGGCATCCCGGCCGACACCGGCTTCGAGCGGCTCGACTACGCT
>Ga0164243_10015565_pt1 | contig 10500 bp, 8 predicted proteins | sample OricompcompostOP_FD_108781 | JGI IMG/M metagenome (GOLD analysis project Ga0164243, IMG submission 108781) | Organic Plus compost microbial communities from Emeryville, California, USA - Original compost - Organic plus compost (OP) | ecosystem: Engineered > Solid waste > Mixed feedstock >... | reverse complement strand
CGAAGCCCTGCTCAACAACGAAACCTATTTCTTCCGCGACCGGCAGTTGTTCCAGCAGCTTTCGGAGACCGTGCTGCCCGATCTTGCCTCCAAGCGGGCGGGCACGCGCCGCCTGTCGATCTGGTCGGCAGGCTGCTCCACCGGGCAGGAAGCGCTGTCGCTGTCGATGCTCTTCGCCGACCGCCCTCACATGTGGCGCGGGTGGACGGTCGAGATACTCGGCACCGACATCTCGACCCGGGCGATCGCGGCCGCGCGGCGCGCCTGCTACACGCAGTTCGAGATCCAGCGCGGCCTCGGCGTTGCGCAGATGCTCCGTCATTTCAACGAAACGCCACGCGGGTGGGAGCCGGATCCCGCGCTGCTCGCCCCGATCTGCTACCGGGTCGGCAACGTGCTCGACCTGCCGACCCGGCCCGACCGGTTCGATCTCGTACTGTGTCGCAATGTGCTGCTCTATTTCGACGGGGCGACCCGGCGCCGCGCGCTCGACCGGCTGGCCGACGGCCTGCGCAACGATGGGTGGCTGATGCTCGGCTCGGGTGAGGCGATGGCCGGCAATCCGGGCCACTTCGCCCCCGCCACCGAGGTCCAGGGCCTCTATCGCTGCGAGCCGCGCGCCACGGCGGTCCTCCGCGCCGGAATGGCTTCGGCAGGGTAAATCCGCGCTTAACGCTTCCTTAGTGCGATGCTGGTAACTTGCGCAGCAAGAACAGGGGGTTGGGGCTCAGTCGGGTGACACTGGAGGGGGAAAATCACGGTCTGGCACCGCGCCTTCTGGTGGTCGTGCCACTGGTCGTACTGACGGCGATCTTCGCCGCGATCTGCCTTGCCGTGCTGCTGAACGACGGACCGCCGCTGGCCGAAACCTCTCCGCTGATCGCCGGCGGGGTCGCGATCTATGCGGTCGCCGTGCTGCTGCTCCTTCGCTTCGGCTTCGCCCATGTCGCCCGGCTCGAGCGGCTGGGCATGACCGACAGCCTCAGCCAGTTGCCCAATCGCCGCGCCCTGCATCGCAATGTCGCCGCCGCGGCGGCGATGGATCAGGAAATGGCCGTCGCGCTGATCGATCTCGACGGCTTCAAGACGGTGAACGACCTGTACGGGCACGGCGTGGGCGACCGGCTGATCAAGGAAGTCGCGCAGACCCTGCGCCGCCTCTGCGGCAGCGAGGCGGTCGCCTACCGGCTGGGCGGGGACGAGTTCGCGGTGAGCATGGCGGGGCCGCTTGCGGGCACGCTGCTCGAAGGCATCTGCCGCGGTCTGCTCGAAACGCTGTCCCAGCCGGTCGCGATGGACGACAGGCGCATCCCGATCGGCGCCAGCGTCGGTCTCGCCCGATGCCCCGCCTGCCAAACGACCGAATCTTCCGAACTGCTGCGCCGCGCGGACGTGGCGATGTACGTCTCCAAACGCGACGGGAAAATGCGCTGCACCTGGTTCAAGGAGGAATTCGACCGGAGCCTGGAGGCGCTGCGCGATCTCGACAACGAGTTGCGCGCAGCGCTGCTCGACGAGGAATTTCGCGTCCACTACCAGCCGCTCGTCGATGCTCGGACCCATGAGATCGTCGCGGTCGAATCGCTGCTGCGCTGGCAGCGGCCCGACGGCAAGGATGTCGGGCCCAATGTGTTCATCCCGGTAGCGGAGGAATCGGGCCTCATCAACGCGATCGGCCAATGGGTGCTGCGCCGCGCCTGCATCGACGCCTTGCCCTGGGGTATCCAGCTTTCGGTCAACATCTCCGCGGCCCAGCTTCGCAATCCCGAATTTCCATTCCAGCTCGGACAGATCTTGGAAGAGACCGGCTTCCCGCCCGAACGGCTGGAGCTGGAAATCACCGAAACCTGCCTCGTGCTCGATCCCGTCGTAGCCGAGCGCAGCCTCGATCTGGTGCGCGGGCTCGGCGTCGATGTCGTGCTCGACGATTTCGGCACCGGCTACGCCTCGATCGGCTTCCTGCGGCAGTTCCGGTTCGAGAAGCTCAAGCTCGACCGGTCGCTGGTGGTCGATTCGGCGGTCGACGAAAGCCTGCGCGCGATGATGCTCTCCAGCATCTCGATGGCCCGCGCGCTCAAGATGCGCGTGACCGCCGAAGGGGTCGAGACGGAGGATCAGGCCACGATGGTGCGCAGCGCAGGCTGCGATCATATCCAGGGGTGGCTCTTCTTCGCCCCGATGCCGGCGGAGGCGGTCGTGCAGCACCTCCCTTCGTCAACCCCCAGGACCGCGACGGCGAAGGCCGCACCGGGAAGGAAAGTAGCATGAACGCCCCGACGCCGATCATCGTGCCCGACGAGATGCGCGACGAAATCGAGCAGGTCGAGCTGAGCCGGCCGGCCCCCGCCGCCACGGACGACGCATTCGTGCTCGTGCGCCTGTTCAACCACCAGTCGCTGGTGCGCAAGATTGCGCTGCTTGGCGGAATGCCTCTCGCCGCGCTCGCGCTGGCGACCACGCTTGCCTGGATCGGCCTTTCGTCGGCGGATGCGCAGGCCGCCTACGCGCTGCGCTGGGCTATTCTCGCCATCGCCGTCGTCGCCGGCGTGCTCGGGCTCGTCGCCATGCGCGCGATGCTGGCCGATACCTCTGACCGGCTCGGCACACTGGCGCGCGACATGACCGCGCTTGCCGCCGGCCATCGCGACTTCACTATCGCCGGGCTAGAGCGGCGCGACGAGATCGGCGAGATCGCGCGCGCGTTCGAAGTCTTCGTGAAATCCGGCGTCAAGCTCGACGAACTGTTCGCCAACCGCCGTGCCGAACGCGAAGGCCGGGCGAAGGAAGTCCGCACGTTCGCGCGCACATTCGAATCGAGCGTGGGCGATGTCGTCGCCGGTGTCGGCGCGGCGTCGGCCCAGCTCAAGGCGACCGCAAGCTCGATGGCAGCCGCTGCCGAGCAGGGCGCCGACCAGACGCGGCGGGTCGCGCAGGCGATGGTCGAGGCATCCTCCGGCGTTACCGCGGCCGCGGCGGCGTCCGACGAATTCGCGATGTCGATTGGCGAGATCAGCCGCCAGGCCGCGCAATCGGCCGACCTTGCGCGGCGGGCGACCGGATCGACGAGGCAGGCGAACGATACCATTTCCGCGCTTTCGGCCACAGCCGAGCAGGTCGGGCAGATTGTCGAACTGATCTCCACGATCGCGCAGCGCACCAACCTGCTGGCGCTCAACGCCTCGATCGAGGCGGCGCGTGGAGGCGAGGCCGGCCGCGGCTTCGCCGTGGTCGCGTCGGAGGTCAAGGAGCTTGCTTCGCAGACCGGGCGGGCGACGGAGCAGGTCGCCGGGCAGATCCGCGCGATCCAGGAATCGACCGGCGCCAGCGTGAACGCCCTGCGCACGGTCGCCGATCAGGTGCAGCAGCTCGAATCGACGGCGGTCTCGATCGCTTTCGCGGTCGATCAGCAGTCGGTCGCAGGGCAGGAACTGGCGCGCAACATCGATCTCGCCGCGCGCGGTGCGAGCGAGGTCAAGGCGAATGTCGAGCAGATCCGCGAAACCGCGCTCTCCATCGGCGCTGCCGCCTCGCAAGTGCTCAACTCGGCGACCGAGCTCGAAAACCAGGCATCGACGCTGCGCGGCGAGGTTGCGCGCATCATGCAGGTGATCCTCGACAGCAAATAGCGCTAGCCGATCGCGCTCCCGACTGCCTCGCGGGCAGCACAAGCCCCTTTGTGCGCGGCGCCCTGTGCCGCTATGCCCGCGCGGGGGACGGGCAGTTGACCCGTCGGAGGGGAGACACCAATTGCCGGGCGCGACGCTGTCCCAGATCGGCAAGAGTTTCGGGCGGGCCGCGCTGTTCGACGGCCTCGACCTGTCGATCGGCGACGGCGAGTTCGTCGTGCTGGTCGGCCCGTCGGGCTGCGGCAAGTCCACGCTGCTGCGGCTGATCGCGGGGCTCGACCGGCCCGACACGGGCGAGATCCGCATCGGGGACCGCCGGGTCGACACGCTGCCTCCGGGTGAGCGCCGGGTCGCCATGGTGTTCCAGTCCTACGCGCTCTACCCGCAGATGACGGTGGCGCAGAACATCGCGTTTCCGCTCCGCATGGCCGGGCGCGCACGGCACGCGATCGAAGAAAGCGTGGCTGCGGCGTGCGAACTGCTCGGGCTCGCCGATTTGATGGACCGCCGGCCGGCCGAGCTTTCCGGCGGCCAGCGGCAGCGCGTCGCGATCGGCCGGGCGATCGTTCGTGAGCCCGACCTGTTCCTGTTCGACGAGCCGCTGTCCAACCTCGACGCCGGCCTGCGCGCGCAGATGCGGCGCGAGTTCGCCGATCTGCACGCCCGGCTGCGTACATCGACGCTCTATGTCACACACGATCAGGCCGAGGCGATGGCGCTTGCCGACCGCATCGTGCTGCTGCGCGACGGGCGGATCGAGCAGGAAGGCACGCCGGACGATCTCTATCGTCGCCCGGCCACCCTGTTCGCGGCCGGGTTCTTCGGCCAGCCGCCGATCAACCGCTTGCCGGGCCGCGTAGTGCACGCCGATGAGGCCGGGACCGTAATCGCGATCGGCGAGGGCGAGCGGATCGCGCTCGGTCCCCTCCTGCACCGCCCTGCCGGACCGGACACAGTAACGGTCGCGATCCGGCCCGAGGCGCTGACGGCACAGGCCGGCCGCGGCACGATCGCCCTCGCCCCGCGCCGGGTCGCATTCGTCGAATGGTTCGGCGGGGAGCGCCATGTAAGGCTCGGCACAGGCGACGGAGCGCTGGTGTGGCGCACGGCGGGCGACACGCCGGTCGCCTCGGGGGAAAGCGTCGCGCTGCATGTCGCGCCGAACGACGTGCATCTGTTCGGCAGTGACGAAAAGGCGATCGCGCACGCGGCATTGCCGAATTTGTGAAAACGGTTACATTGATACGGGAGAGGGGACCTCATGGTCACAATTCGAGATGTTGCCCGGGAAGCCGGCGTTTCGGTCGCCACGGTTTCGCGCGCGCTCAACGGGCGAACCAATGTCACCAAGACGACCCGGGAGGCGATCGAGGCGGCGGCCAAGGCGCTCAACTTCGTGCCCCACAGCGGCGCACGCAGCCTGACCAACCGGCAGACCGACACCATCGGGGTGATCCTGCCCGACCTGTTCGGCGAGTTCTTCTCCGAAGTCATCCGCGGGATCGATAAGATCGCTCACGGCGCGGGCAAGCACCTGCTGCTGGGCAACATGCACGGCAGCTCGCACGAGACGACCAATGCCATCCGATCGATGCGCGGGCGGGTCGACGGGCTGCTGCTGATGCCGCCCGATTCCACCGCCGAACTGCTCGCCGAGCATCTCGACCCGAACATGCCGACCGTCCTGCTCAACGCGCAGGCGGACGGCAGCGACGTGCCCTTCGTGGCGGTCGACAACTACCACGGGGCGCGCACGATCACCGAACATCTGATCACGCGCGGACGCAAGCGTATCGTCCATATCGCCGGCCCCAAGCACAACCGCGACGCGCGCGAGCGGCTGCGCGGCTTCACCGACGCCATGCGTGAGGGTCTGGGCGAGAAGCATCCGGTCATCCTGCCCGGCGACTTCACCGAAAACGCCGGACAGGAAGCCGCGCGCCTGCTGCTGGCCGGGCAAGTGCCCGCCGACGCCGTGTTCGCATCCAACGATGTGATGGCGGTCGGCCTCATGTCCGTGCTCGACGAAGCGGGCGTGACCATCGGCCGCGAGACGCTGGTGGCCGGATTCGACGATATCCCGCTTGCCCGGCACGTCAGCCCCAGGCTGACCACCATGCAGTCGAACATGGCCCAGCTCGGCTCGACCGCGGCGATGCTGCTGCTGCGCATGCTGCGCGGCGAGACGTTGGGCATGGAGCACGGCGTGGTCCTTTCCCCCCTGCTCGCGGATCGTGGCTCGACGGGAGGCGCGCACCCGGACCACACCGGTGCAAGGCTTGCCGATGCCCCGGCCAACGCGGCCTGATGACGGGCGGGCTCTCGCGGCGCGAATTGATCGCGGCGGGGGCGGCAACCGCAATGCTGGGCGGCTGCGGCCGGAGCGATGGGCTGAATTTCTGGGCGATCGGCAACGAAGCGACAGCCCTCCCGCCGATCCTGTCGCGGATCGGGCTTACATCGGTCGACGTGCAGCCGCTACCGTGGTCGGGCGCGCACCAGAAACTGCTGACCGGATTCGCCGGCGAATCGCTGCCGGACTTCGCGCAAGTCGGCAATAGCTGGCTTGCCGAGCTGGCCGCGCTGAACGCGATCGACCCGGTGCCGGCCGGGCTGGAGCTCGGCACGGATCACTTCGCGTCCGTGCTCGCCAGCAACCGTATCGGCGGACACCTCGTTGCCGTTCCGTGGTATGTGGACACGCGGGTGCAGTTCTTCCGCAAGGACATCTTCGCTCGCGCGGGCTACGAAACGCCGCCGCTCGACTGGGCCGGATGGAAGGCGGCGCTCACCCGCATCCGACTGCAAAGCGGCGGGGAAACCTACGGCGTGCTCCTGCCGCTCGACGAATTCGAGCACCTGCAGACGATGGCGCTGTCGGGCGGTGCGGCCTTCCTGCGGGAGAACGGCACACGCGGGGCGTTCTCCTCACCCGAGTTCCGCGAAGTGCTCGGCTTCTACAAGTCGCTGTTCGACGAGCGGCTCGCGCCGATCGTCACCGGCACGCAGATCGCGAACCGCTGGGCCGAGTTCGCGCGCGGCTGGTTCGCGACCTACTCGTCCGGCCCATGGATGATCGAGGAGATGCGCACCCGCCTGCCCGCGCCGATGCAGGCCCTGTGGGGCACGATGCCCAATCCGGGACCGGACGGCGCCGGTGCGGCCGCGCCGGGCGGGTCGAGCCTCGTCGTGTTCAGCGGCGGCCGCCGCAAGCGCGAGACCTGGGACGCCGTGCGCCGTCTGCTCGGTCCGGCGGCCCAGCTCGCCCTGCACCGCGCCACCGGCGACCTGCCCGCGCGGCGCTCGGTCTGGCGCGAAGCCGATCTCGCGCGAGATCCGGTAGTCGCCGCTTTCGCGCGCCAGCTCGAACTCGCCCGGCCGCTGCCCGAAGTACCCGAGTGGGAACGCGTGGTGACCGCGATGCAGGTCGTCGCCGACCGCATGGTACGCGGCGAATATACCGTGCGCGGCGCCGCGGCGGAGATGGACGCGCAAGTCGACGATATCCTCGCCAAGCGGCGCTGGATGATGGAACAAGGGCGGCTGGCATGAACCGTGCGGGCATCCGTGCCGAGCGGCGCGCCGGGTGGCTGTTCAGTGCGCCGGCGCTGCTCGCGATCGCGCTGTTCTTCGTCCTGCCGACGATCGCCTCGCTGGTGTTGAGCCTGACCGATTTCGATATCTACGCGCTTGCCGACATTCGCAACCTGCGCTTCGTGGGCCTGGCCAACTACGGTGAGCTGCTCGGCGATCCGCTGTTCCGGACCGCGCTGGGCAATACGCTATGGTTCGTGGTGCTGGGCGTGCCGCTGGTCGTTACCGTCTCGCTCGCAGCGGCCATCCTGGTGAACGAGCGCACGGTGGCATGGCGGCCCGTCTGGCGGGTCGCGTTCTTCGCGCCCTATGTCGCCACGCTGGTGGCGACGGCGGTGGTGTGGAAGTACCTGCTCCACACGCGCTACGGCCTCGTGAACTATGCGCTCGGCGGGCTCGGGTTGCCGCCAGTGGACTGGCTCGGCGACCCGCGCTGGGCGATCCCGGCGATCACGCTGTTCGTCGCCTGGAAGAGTTTCGGCTATGCGATGCTGATCTTCCTTGCCGCACTCCAGACCGTCCCGCGCGAGCTGGACGAGGCGGCGCGGATCGACGGCGCCGGATGGTGGGCGCGGCTCCGCCATGTCACCCTGCCCGCGATCGTGCCGGCGACCGGGCTGGTCGCGATCCTGACGATAATCGCCATGTTCCAGCTTTTCGCCGAGCCCTATGTGATGACCGAGGGCGGCCCGGCACAATCGACGATCACCGTGCTCTATCTGATGTTCGAGGAAGGCTTCCAGTGGTGGAACCTCGGCACCGGCGCGGCCGTCGCGGTGGTGCTGTTCGTGTGCATCCTCGCCGCCGCGCTGCTGCCCGCGCTGGCAATGCGGCTGTGGCGAGCCCGCCGGACATGATCGCGCGGCGCGCCATGACTGCGCTCGCCGCGCTGTTTGCGGCGATCACGCTAGCCCCGCTGCTGTGGATGGTTTCGGTCAGCCTGATGCAGCCGGGCGACGCGGGGCAGTTCCCGCCGCCGCTGATCCCTGCCGATCCGACGCTGGCCAACTATCGCGAACTTTTCGCTGCGCAGGGCATGGGGGCGTTCCTGGTCAACAGCCTGCTGATCTCCACCCTGGCGACGGTGCTGGCGCTGCTGTTCACCCTGCCCGCCGGTTACGCCTTCGCCAAGCTCCGCTTCCCCGGACGGATCGCCACGGTGCAGACGCTGCTCGCACTGCTGCTGATCCCGGGGCAGATCGGGATGCTGCCGCTGTTTCTGGAGCTCAAGGCGATCGGCTTGGTCAATTCCTACGCCGGCGTGCTCGTCCCCTGGCTCGCGGGGATCGTCGGCATCTTCCTCGTGCGGCAATATGCGCTCTCGATCCCCGACGAACTGCTGGAAGCCGCGCGGATCGACGGCGCGAGCGAGTGGGATGTGTTCCGCCATGTCGTGCTGCCGATCCTGCGGCCGGCTATCGCGACGCTGGCGCTGTTCGTGTTCCTCGGGAGCTGGAACGACTTCATGTGGCCGCTGATCGTGCTCTCCGACCACGATCTCTACACCCTGCCCGTCGCCCTCGCCTCGCTGGGTCGCGAGCGCGCGCAGGATATCGAATTGATGATGGCCGGCTCGGTGGTGACCACCGTGCCGGTGCTGCTGCTGTTCCTGGCGCTCCAGCGCCAGTTCATCGGCGGATTGCTTGCCGGGAGTGTCAAAGGATGAATTGGGTTCGCTTGTTGCCACTGGTCCTCCTGCTGGGGGCGTGCACCGGACAGGTCGCCGTGGCCGCCACGCCGCCCCTTGCGGTCGAGGCGGGCCAGCACCCGCGGCCGGCGGTGGCGGAAGGCGGTTATGTCTATCAACTCCATCTGCCGCCCGGAGTCGCGACGGCGGACGAGGACGCGCGCTGGCCGCTGATGATCTTCCTCCACGGTTCGGGGGAGCGCGGCAGCGATGTCGCCAAGGTCAAGGTCCACGGCCCGCCCAAGGTCGCCGACCGGCAGAAGGATTTTCCCTTCATCCTCGTCTCCCCGCTGCTGCCGGCCGAGGAGGACTGGGATATCGCCAAGCTCGACGCGATCGTGGATCACGTCATGGAGACGCTGCCGATCGACCCGGCGCGCGTCTACCTCACCGGCCTCAGCCGCGGCGGCCATGCGACCTGGCGCTGGGCGGCTGCGGAGCCGAAGCGCTTCGCCGCCGTCGCGCCGGTCGCCGGGCGCGGCGATCCAGGCACCGCCTGCGCACTGGTGGACACGCCCGTCTGGGCCTTCCACGGCGACCGCGACGATGTCGTGACGCCCGAAGGCAGCTTCGCCATGGCCCGCGCGATCCGCGCCTGCGGCGGGCGCCAGAGCCGCCTGACGATCTATCCCGATCTCGGCCACAACGCATGGGATCCCGCCTACGACGATCCGGCGCTCTATCTGTGGCTGCTGTCCCATCGCCTCGAGGGGCAGGAGCCATGAGCGGCTTTCCCGGCGGCTTCCTCTGGGGTGCAGCGACGGCCGCCTATCAGGTCGAGGGCTCCCCGCTCGCCGACGGCGCCGGCACGAGCATCTGGCACCGCTTCACCCACGACCCGCGCCTGATGATCGCGACCGGCGATACGGGCGATGTCGCCTGCGACCACTACAACCGCATGGAAAGCGACGTGGAACTGATGAAGCAGCTTGGCCTCCAGGCCTATCGCTTCAGCGTCTCGTGGAGCCGCGTGCTGCCCGAGGGCACCGGCCGCGTGAACGAGGCGGGGCTCGACTTCTACCGCCGCCTGGTCAACCGCCTGCTCGAAGCGGGGATCGAGCCGCTGCCGACGCTCTACCACTGGGACCTGCCCGCCGCGCTCGACGACCGCGGCGGCTGGCTCAATCGCGAGAGCGCGGAGTGGTTCGCCGAATACGCCGAGGTCATGTTCCGCGCGCTCGACGGCAAGGTGAAGAAGTGGGGGACGCTCAACGAGCCGTGGGTGGTCGCCGACGGCGGCTATCTCAACGGCGTGCTCGCGCCCGGTCATCGCAGCATCTTCGAATGCGCGATCGTCAGCCGCAACCTGATGCGCGCGCATGGCCGCGCGGTCCAGACCTACCACGAATGCGGCGCGCACGAGGTCGGACTGGTCATCAATATCGAGCCGAAGTATCCGGCCAGCGACAGCGCCGAAGACCTCGCCGCCACGGCGCGGGCCGACGCCTACATGAACCGACAATACTTCGACCCCGCGCTGCTCGGCACCTGCCCCGAAGAACTGCGCGCGATCTACGGCGAGGCGTGGGAGGACTGGTCGGCCGAGGATCTCGCGCTGTGCTGCCAGCCGCTCGATTTCGTCGGCATCAACGT
>Ga0164243_10015564_pt1 | contig 10502 bp, 9 predicted proteins | sample OricompcompostOP_FD_108781 | JGI IMG/M metagenome (GOLD analysis project Ga0164243, IMG submission 108781) | Organic Plus compost microbial communities from Emeryville, California, USA - Original compost - Organic plus compost (OP) | ecosystem: Engineered > Solid waste > Mixed feedstock >... | reverse complement strand
GTTTTCCGCCCGCGCCGATTCCCGGCGGCGAACCCGCCGCCCCCTCTTCGGAAGGAGTTCACAGTGGTGAACCAGAACAACGCCTTGAACCAGAGCAGCCCCGCGAACCAGAGCAGCCCCGCGAACCAGAGCAGCCCCGCGAACCAGAGCAGCCCCGCGAACCGGAACAGCGCCGCGAACCGGAACAGCTCGGCCACGCACCGCTCGCCGCAGCAGAGCACCGCGGCCCGCTTCGCCGAGCGCCGCGCCCGCGCCGGGGCGGCCCCGCACACCGCCGGATCGGCGCAGGACAGCCCCGAACTCGCCCCCGTCGAGTTCGTCGAGCCCCGCGGCGCGAAGCGCTCCGGCAAGCCGCAGAGCGCGGACCGGCAGCAGGCCGACCACAGCCCGGAGACGATGCGCCTGCTGCGCGACCCGTTCGCCGCCTGAACCATCCGATGAGGACGGAACTTCCGTCCACCTAGGACTAGCGGGACCCGGTGCGGCGGCCGGAGTCGGGGCAGCCGGAGTCGGGGCAGCCTTCGCGGATCCGCTCGGACTCCGCACCCGGGACCGCGAGCGCGTCGGGCTCGCCGAGCTCCTCCGGCCGCACCCGGCCCGCGTCCCGCGCTCATCCTCGACGACCAGATGATCGAGGGCGGGTCCCGTTGAGAATTCCCCGCCACAGCGGGGAATTCGGACTCACCCGGCGAACGGCCCGCCGGTGAAGACCAGCTCGGCGAAGCGCTCCGCGATGTGCCGGTGCGTCGCGGCATCCGGGTGCAGCCGGTCCGGCAGCGGCATGGCCTCCGCGTCCGCCGCGCCGTAGAGCTCGCGGCCGTCCAGGTAGTGCAGGTTCGCGTCCTCGGTCGCGCGTTCCGCGACGATGCGGGCGAGCTCGTCGCGGATGACGCGCAGCGTCAGCTTCCCGCCGGAGACCTCCGCCGGATCGCCGGTCGCCACGAACCCCAGCTCGCCCGCCTCCAGCGCGGCCATGTCGAACGCGCACGGCCCCGGCGTGTCCTCGTGGATCGGCGCCAGCAGCGGCGAGACCACCAGCAGCGGCGTCCGCGGATGCCCGTCCCGCACCGTGTCCAGGAACCCGTGCACCGCCGCGGTGAACCCGCGCAGCCGCATCAGGTCCGCGTTGACCACGTTGATGCCGAGCTTCAGGCTGATCAGGTCCGCCGGGGCGTCCCGGATCGCGCGGGCGGTGAACTGGTCCAGCAGCGCGCTGCCGGAGAAACCCAGGTTCACCAGCTCCACCCCGCCGGCCGCGGCCGCCAGCGCGGGCCAGGTGCCGGTCGGGTGCTCGGCGTTGGAACCGTGGCTGATGGAGCTGCCGTGGTGCAGCCACACCCGCCGCCCGCGGTCCGGCACCGGCTCGACCGGCGCATCGGTGCGCAGCGCGACGAGTTCGGTGATCTCGTTGTGCGGCAACCAGATCTCGACGTCCTTGTCCCGCCCGGGCAGGCCGGTGAAGCGCGCGGTGCCGGCCTCGCCGCGGCGGTGCTCGGTGGCTCCGGTGGCCATGTCCACCCGCAGCTCGTCCCCGCCGGGCACGACCGCCTGCGCGGTGAGCTCGCCGTCGACGAGCAGGTCGTGCACCCCGTCCGGGCGCGGCGGGCCGCCGGGGAGGACCCGCTTGGTCGGCAGCACGTCGAGCTCCACCTCGGTGGCCCGGGTGCGGAACACCAGCCGCACCCCGGTGGGCTGCGCCTCGGCCCCGGTCAGCTGCGGGTCGGCGCACTGCGCGCGGGCCCGGGCGGGCAGCCGGTGCGGCAGCAGGCCGCGGTCGGTGCGCTCCAGGTCGAGGAAGCCGCGCAGCAGCTCTGCGGTGATGGGGGTGTCGTGCATGGTGGCCTGCCGGGTCGTCGGGCGGGGGCGCTGGATGATCAGCGCCCTTCACCTTAGTCGGGTGGACGGCCCGGTTCCGCGTCCGGCCAGCCCAAGCGTTCCCGGAGCGCCCGCCCCCGTGACGATCGGAGCCACACACCGCCTGGCTGACGATCCCCACCTCGACGTCGCCGCGGTATCCAGCAGCCCGAACCTGCGCGCTGATCGGCGGGAAGGCGATGTGCTCGTCGCCCACCATCCCGCGCGCCGGCAGCGCGTCCGACCTGATCACCGCTCGGAATCCCCGGTGCGGCAGGCGATTCCCGCATCGAGTCCACAAAGGATCATCTCGCCTCGTCGCTGCGCTGCCCGGGCGATGCCGTGGCGTGTCGGGCACCGCACCCGCCGCGGTGGTGCCGCAGAATCCGGGGCCGGACCACCACGGGAAGGACGGGCATGGCGAAGCTGGATCTGCGGATGCGACTGGTCGGGCTGCTCACCGCGCGGGCCTCGGTCGCGAGCATGTCGCCGGAGCGGATCGCCGCGGTGCAGCGGCGCTCCCTCGGCCACAACCCGATCACCGACCTGGTCCTCGGCGGGGTCGCGCGCGGCGTGGTGCTGCGCGACGACACCGTCGACGGCGAGACCGGGCGGCTGCCGGTGCGGATCCACCGGCCGATCGGCGCGGTCGCCGAACCACCGCTGGTGGTGCACTTCCACGGCGGCGGCTGGACGCTCGGCTCGCTGGACCAGTCCGACTGGCTGTGCAGCCACATCGCCCGGCAGGCCCGGGCCGTGGTGGTGTCGGTGGACTACCGGCTCGCGCCGCAGCACCGCTGGCCGGCCGCGGCCGAGGACTGCTACGCCGCGCTGGTCGCGCTCGCCGGCAGCGGCAAGCGGCTCGGGGCGGACACCGGGCGGCTGGCGGTGGTGGGCGACAGCGCGGGCGGCAACCTCGCGGCGGTGGTGTCGCTGATGGCGCGCGACCGCTCCGGGCCCGCCATCGCGTTCCAGGGGCTGGCGTACCCGGCGACCGATCTCACCCTCGCCAGCCCCTCCATCCGGGAGAACGCGTCCGCGCCGGTGCTGACCGAGCGGGACGTGCACGCCTACCGGCGCCACTACCTCGGCGACCAGGATCCGGCCGAGCCGTACGCCTCACCGCTGCTGGCCGGCTCGCACCGCGACCTGCCGCCGGCGCTGGTGCAGGTCGCCGAGCACGACCCCATCCGCGACGACGGGCTGCGCTACGCCGAAGCCCTGCGCGCGGCCGGAGTCCCGGTCCGCACCACCACCTACGTCGGAATGCCGCACGGCTACCTGTCGTTCCCGCACCTGTGCCGCTCCGCCCCGCAGGCCCTGTCCGAACTCGCCACCGAACTCCGCACCGCCCTCGGCACGTGAGCCCTCAGGCGCGGCGGGGTTTGCGGGCGACGCCGGCCCAGACGACGGAGTCGGAGGGGGAGTCGAAGGTGACGTTCGGGGCGTCCGGCCCGCTGTACTCGGGGCGCCACAGCGGCGTCCAGGTCGCGCCCGGCTCGACCATCTCGAAGTCGCCGAACATGGCCTCGACGTCGGCGTGCGGGCGCCAGATCACCGGGGTCGCGGTGTGGTCGTACATCTTGGCGAACTCGGCCATCTCGGTGGCCCGCTGCTGCTCGACCTGGTCGGCCGTGCCGTGCGAGAGCGCCAGGTACGAGCCGGGGGACAGCAGCTCGCGGTAGCGGGCCACCAGGTCCGGGCCGGTGTCCCGGCCGTCGTCGTCGAGCTGCTGGACGTGCAGCACCGCCAGCAGCAGCAGCGCCACCGGCTCGCGCAGCCGCAGCACCCCGGTGTTGGCCACCGCCTGCCACAGCTCGTCCGGCTCGCGCAGGTCGGCGCGCACCACGGCGTGGTGCATCGGGTTGCCGTCCTTCTCCAGCTCGATCTCCGAGTGCGCGACCGCGACCTCCTCGTTGTCCACGTAGACGACGCGGGCCCCGCCGAGCTGGTTGGCGACCTGGTGCGTGGCGCCCATCGTCGGCACGCCGGATCCGATGTCGATGAACTGCCGCACGCCCTGGTCGATCAGGTAGCGCACCACGCGGTGCAGGAACAACCGGTTGGACTTGGCGGCGGCTTCGACGAACGGGTAGCGCTCCAGGGCCTGCCTGCCGAATTCGCGGTCGATCGCGTAGTTCGCGGTCCCGCCCAGGTAGTAGTCGTAGACGCGGGCCACGTTCGGCTGGTGGGTGTCGATCTTCCGCTGCTGAACCAAGGTCGTCCTCCGCGCGCGTCGCCGCTCGATACCCCGTCCGGGGGCTCGTACTGTAGCGATCACAGCACGCTCGGTGGGAGAGGGATCAGCGGTTCTCCCGCGTTGGCCGGACCGGTGCTCCGGCGGACGCAGCCGATCACCCCCGGGTGGCGTCTTGACGCGGTGAGCCGGGGATCGGCGGAACCCGGATCGGCGAGCCCTGCCCGCAGCGCGGGGAATGCGGTTGGCTGGGGCGAGGCCGCGCGCCGCGCGGCGAACCACTGCGAAGGGGAGGACCGATGGACCATCGGACCGTGGGCGGGACCGGCGTGCAGGTGTCGCCGCTGTGCCTGGGCACCATGCCGTTCGGCACGGAGGCCGACGAGCAGGAGTCCGCCCGGATGTTCCACCGGGCCCGCGAGGCCGGCATCAACTTCTTCGACACCGCCAACGTCTACGGGCAGGGCCGCTCCGAGGAGATCCTGGGCGGGCTGATCGCCGACTGCCGCGACGAGGTCGTGCTCACCACCAAGGTGCACTTCCCGATGGGCGAGGACGTCAACGCCCGCGGGCTGTCCCGCCGCAACGTGGTGCGCTCGGCGGAGGCGAGCCTGCGGCGGCTGGGCACCGACTGGATCGACTTCTACTTCGTGCACTCCTTCGACGAGCGCACCCCGATCGAGGAGACCCTGCGGGCGCTGGACGACCTGCAGCGGCAGGGCAAGATCCTGCACCCGGCGGTGAGCAACTGGGCGGCCTGGCAGATCGCCACGGCGCTGGGCCTGTCCGCCCGCGCCGCGCTGGCCCGGTTCCAGCTGATCCAGCCGATGTACAACCTGGTCAAGCGGCAGGCCGAGGTGGAGATCCTGCCGCTGGCGCAGTCCGCGGGTCTCGGCGTGATCCCCTACAGCCCGCTCGGCGGCGGTCTGCTGACCGGCAAGTACGGCGCGGACCGGCGGCCGGAGTCGGGGCGGCTGGTGGACAACGAGCGCTACCGGCAGCGCTACGGCCGCGACAGCGACTACGAGGTCGCCGGGCGGTTCACCGAGTTCGCCCGCGAGCTCGGGGTGCGGCCGGCGGCGCTGGCGGTGGCCTGGGTGATGGCGCACCCGGGCGTGACCGCGCCGATCATCGCCGGCCGCGACCTGGCCCAGCTGGAGGGCTCGCTGGCCGCGCTCGAGGTGGACATGACCGACGAGCTGCGTGCCCGCGTCGACGCCCTGTCGCCGACCCCGCCGCCGGCGACCGACCGGGCGGAGGAACAGCGCTCCTGACCGTCCACTGCGGACCGGGCCGCGGGTGCGGCGCCCGCGGCCCGGAATCGCCGCTGCGGCGGTATCGGCCTGCGCGGATCCGGCGCTACGTTGCCGGTTTCCGGCGCCGAGGAGCCGCGTCGCGCTGCGCCGGAACCGCGTCCGGCGATTCCGCGAGAGGAGCGCACGATGACCGCAGCATCCACCACATCCGAGGTGCACCCGCTGGACCCGATGAGCCCCGCCGAGGTCGACCAGGTGCGCGCGGTGCTCGACGAGGCCGGGCTGCTGGGCGAGTCGATCCGCTTCGCCTTCTGCGCCTTGGAGGAACCGCCCAAGCACGAGGTCCTCGCCCACGAACCCGGCTCCCCGGTGCAGCGGTGCTTCCGCGCCCTGCTGCTCGACCTCGACGGCGGCCCGTCCCGCGACGTCGTCGTGCGCACCACGGACGGCACCGTGGTGCGCAGCACCGAGCTCGACCCGGCCCAGGGGCGGCTGCCGATCATCGACACCGAGTTCGAGTTCATCGAGGAGGTGCTGCAGGCCGGCGAGGAGTGGTGCGCCGCGCTGCGCCGCCGCGGCCTGGATCCCGCCGAGGTCCGCGCCGCCCCGCTGTCAGCCGGGGTCTACGACCAGCCCGGCGAGGACGGCCGCCGCATCGCCCGCGTGCTCGGCTTCCACCAGCAGCACGCCGCCGACCACCCGTGGGCGCACCCGGTCGACGGGGTCGTGGCCTACGTGGACCTCAGCCGCCGCGAGGTTTTCCGGGTCGTCGACGACCGCGAGTTCCCGGTGCCGCCGGAACCCGGCAACTTCGACGACCCCGCGCAGGTCGGCCCGGCCCGCGAGACCCTGCGGCCCGTCGAGATCAGCCAGCCGGACGGGCCGAGCTTCGAGGTCGACGGGCACCGGATCCGCTGGGAGGGCTGGGACCTGCGGATCGGCTTCAACGAGCGGGAAGGGCTCACGCTGCACCAGATCGCCCACGCCGGGCGCCCGATCATCCACCGCGCGTCGATCGCCGAGATGGTGGTGCCGTACGCGGACCCGTCGCCGGTGCGGTTCTGGCAGAACTACTTCGACTGCGGCGAGTACATGTTCGCCCGCTACACCAACTCCCTGGAGCTGGGCTGCGACTGCCTCGGCGAGATCCGCTACTTCGACGTCACCGTCGCCGACGACCGCGGCCGCCCGCGCACCGTGCGCAACGGGATCTGCCTGCACGAGGAGGACTTCGGGGTGCTGTGGAAGCACACCGACCTGTTCACCGGGGCGCAGGAGACGCGCAGGCAGCGGCGGCTGGTGATCTCGTTCTTCACCACCATCGGCAACTACGACTACGGCTTCTACTGGTACCTGTACCTGGACGGGGCGATCGAGCTGGAGGCCAAGGCCACCGGGGTGCCGTTCACCGCCGCCTACCCGGCCGAGGGCAACGAGTACGCCACCGAGGTCGCGCCCGGTCTCGGGGCCCCGTTCCACCAGCACCTGTTCTGCGCCCGGCTGGACATGACCGTCGACGGGCCGGTCAACGCCGTCGACGAGGTCGAGGCCGCGCCGGAGCCGGTCGGCGAGCACAACCCGCACGGCAACGCCTTCCGCGCCGCCCGCACCCGGCTGCGCACCGAGAAGCAGGCCGCGCGCACCGCTGACAGCGGCCGCGCCCGCTGCTGGCACGTGCTCAACCCCGAGGTGCGCAACCGCTTCGGCAACCCGGTCGCCTACGTGCTGCACCCGGAGGGGCAGCCGACGCTGCTGGCCGACGAGTCCTCGTCGATCCACCGCCGCGCGGAGTTCGCCACCCGGCACCTGTGGGTCACCCGCTACGACCCGGCGCAGCGCTATCCCGCGGGGGACGTGGTCAACCAGAACCCGGGCGGCGGGCTCGGCGACTGGGTCGGCGCCGATCGGGGAGTCGACGGCGCGGACGTGGTGCTGTGGCACAGCTTCGGGCTCACGCACTTCCCGCGGCCGGAGGACTGGCCGGTGATGCCGGTGGACCGCACCGGGTTCGTGCTCAAGCCGTTCGGCTTCTTCGACCGGAACCCAGCGCTGGACGTGCCGCCGGGCGGCTGCTGCTGAAAACCGGTGCTGCGCTGCCGCGCGGGACGAACCTGAGCACCTCCGCTGCTGTCCCCGAGGCGGCATCGCGCCGCGTTCGAACTCGCGGTGGGGCGGCTGCGCCGGAGTCCTCGACCGGTGCTGTGCCGCACGTCTCGATCTCCGCGGCGTCACCCGAACCGGCCGCAGGTCGTTCACCGGGTGCGCGGGCCGGGGCCGGGCGCGGGACCCCGGCCCGCGCCCGGCGGAGACGTGAGGAGCACGAGTGCGCAACACCATCCTGATCACCGGCGCGAGTTCCGGCCTCGGCGCGCAGATGGCGCGCGAGTTCGCCGCCCGCGGGCGCGACCTGGCGCTGTGCGCCCGCCGCGCGGACAGGCTCGAGGAGCTGCGGGCGGAGCTGCTGGAGCGCAACCCGCGGATCAGCGTCCGCATCGCCGAGCTGGACGTGACCGACCACGAGCAGGTCTTCGAGGTGTTCGAGCGGTTCCGCGCCGACCTCGGCCGGCTGGACCGGGTGATCGTCAACGCCGGGCTCGGCAAAGGCCAGCCGATCGGCTCCGGCCGGTTCGACGCGAACCTGCAGACCGCCGAGACGAACTTCGTCGCCGCACTGGCCCAGTGCGAGGCCGCGATGCAGGCGTTCCGGGACCAGCGCGCCGGGCACCTGGTGGTGGTCTCGTCGATGTCGGCGCTGCGCGGGATGCCGCGGAACATGACGACCTACGCGGCCACCAAGGCCGGGGTGTCCGCGCTCGCCGAGGGCATCCGCGCCGAGCACGCCGGCGGGCCGATCAAGGTGAGCACCGTGCTGCCGGGCTACATCGCCACCGAGCTGAGCTCCAAGTCGGGCCGCACGCCGATGCAGGCGCCGCTGGAGAAGGGCGTGCGGTCGATGGTGCGCGCCATCGAGAAGGAGAAACCCGTCGCGCACGTGCCCGCGTGGCCGTGGGTGCCGATGGGCTTCGTGCTGCGGCACCTGCCGGTGAAGATGGTGGGCAAGCTCGGCTGAGGCGCCGGGCCGGAGAGGAGATCGCCGTGTCGGGAGCGTTCTACGAGCTCAGCGGGGACCGCGTGAGCTCGACCGCGCACACCGCGGGCCCGTGGTCGCCGGACGCCCAGCACTTCGGCCCGCCCGGGGCGCTGCTGACCCGCGCGCTGGAGCGGTGCCCGGGCGGCGAGGACATGGCGCTGGGCCGGATCACGATCGAGATCCTCGGCCCGGTCCCGGTGGCCGAGCTGGAGGTCTCCGCGGGGGTCGAGCGGCCGGGCAAGAAGGTGCAGCTGCTGTCGGCGACCCTCGGCACCGGCGACCGGCCCGCGGCCCGCGCCGCCGCCTGGCGCTTCGCCCGCACCGACACCACCTCCCAGCGCGCCGGGGAGGCGCCGGGCCTGCCGCCGGTCTCCGAAGGCATCCCGTTCGGCCGCCCGGAGCACTGGGGGCCGGGCTACATCGACGCGATGGAATGGGTCGGCATCACCGGTTCGCTGGCCGAGTCCGGCCCGGCGGTCACGTGGGTGCGCCAGCGCATCCCGCTGGTCGCGGGGGAGCGGCCGAGCCCGCTGCAGCGGCTGATGACGGTCGTCGACTCGGCCAGCGGCGTGTCGTCCTGGCTGGACCCGAACCGCTGGCTGTTCATCAACACCGAGCTGACCGTGCACGTCCAGCGCGAGCCGGTCGGCGAGTGGATCGGCCTCGACGCGCGCACCACCATCGGCCCGAACGGGGTGGGCACCGCGACGTCGGTGGTGCACGACGAGCGCGGGCAGGTCGCCACCAGCGCGCAGGCCCTGCTGGTGCAGCCGCGCTGAGGCGGCTCAGAGCTCGAAGCGCTCCCGGTCGTCGACGAGGTCGGCGTAGTCGTCGGAGTGCTTGGCGATGTAGCCGCGCACGAACGGGCAGAACGGCCGCACCCGCAGCTGCCGCCGCCGCGCGTCGTCCAGCGCGTGCTTGACCAGGGTGCCGCCGAGCCCCTTGCCCTCGTGCCCGGACTCGATCTCGGTGTGCACGAACGCGATCACCCCGGGCTCGACCCGGTACTGCACGAACCCGGCGAGCTCCCCGCCCACCGACACCTCGTAGCGCTCCCGCTCCGGCACGTCCACAACGCTCGTGTCCACACGACCTCCCAGCTCGGTTGCCTCTCCCGATCCTCCGCACCCGAGCCGCCCGAAGCCACCCGCGGAGCCCGGGCCGGGCGGCGCGCGGCCACCCGGCCTGGCCACCACATCAGTGGTTGTGGCGGGGGATGTTGCGGGGGTGGCCGACCTGGCGGTAGGCGAGGGCGCTGGTGTGCACGGCACCGTCGGCGAGTTGGGAGACGGACTCGCGGTAGATCTGCTGCCACGGCGTCTGGTTCGGCGGCACCGGGTAGCCGCCGGTGTCGGCGAGCTCCTTCTCGCGCCGCTCGATCTCCTCGTCGTCCAGCAGCACGTCCACGCGCCCGGCCCGCAGGTCCACCCGGATCTGATCGCCGGTGCGCAGGATCGCCAGCCGCCCGCCTGCCGCGGCCTCCGGGGAGGCGTTCAGGATCGACGGCGAGCCGGAGGTGCCGGACTGGCGACCGTCGCCGAGGCACGGCAGCTCGGACACGCCCGCCGACAGCAGCGAGGCCGGCGGCTGCATGTTCACCACCTCCGCCGAGCCCGGGTGCCCCAGCGGCCCCGCCCCGCGCATGATCAGGATGCAGGACGGGTCGATCTCCAGCGCGGGGTCCTCGATGCGCGCGTGGTAGTCCTCCGGCCCGTCGAAGACGATCGCCCGCGCGGTGAACGCGTCCGGGTCCTGCGGGTCGGACAGGTAGCGGGCCCGGAACTCGTCCGAGATCACCGAGGTCTTCATGATCGCCGAGTCGAACAGGTTCCCGCGCAGCACCCGGAACCCGGCCCCGCGGTCGCCCGCCGCGGCCGACAGCGGCCGGATCACGTCGTGGTCGGTGCTGGCCGCGCGGGCGATGTTGTCGGCGATCGTGCCGCCGGTGACGGTGATCGCGTCGGTGTGCAGGTGGCCGCCTGCGGCGAGCTCGGCCATGACCGCGGGCACCCCGCCGGCGCGGTGGAAGTCCTCGCCGAGGTAGTCCCCGCCGGGCTGCATGTTCAGCAGCAGCGGGATGTCCATCCCGACCTGCTCCCAGTCG
>Ga0164243_10015563_pt1 | contig 10502 bp, 12 predicted proteins | sample OricompcompostOP_FD_108781 | JGI IMG/M metagenome (GOLD analysis project Ga0164243, IMG submission 108781) | Organic Plus compost microbial communities from Emeryville, California, USA - Original compost - Organic plus compost (OP) | ecosystem: Engineered > Solid waste > Mixed feedstock >... | reverse complement strand
GCGCGCCTCCGGAGAATCCATGCGACCGTCCGCCCTCTGCCTCCTGCTGCTCGCCGCTTCCGCCTGCGCCGGCGCGCACGCGCAGGCGCCCGCCGAACCCCCTCCGGACCCGGCCAGCGCCGAAGTGCAGGCCATCGCCGCCGCGGCCCGCGACGCGAACGCGGCGCTCGCCGCCGACGCGCCGCGCTGGGACGTCGCCCGGCAGCAGATCCCCACGCCGCTCGACCGTGCGTACCTCGAGCGCCGCCTCGGCGAGCACGCGCGGAGCCATGGCCTCGAGCTCTCGCAATTCCGCCTCGCGCCGCCCGACGCGAAGCCGATCGAGCTGCCCGCGCGCGTGCACCCCGCCGCGCCCTATCCCCTGCGCGCCGAAGACGCCCTCCTCGAGCCGAAGGTGCGCTTCGCCCTCACGCCGCTCGTCCCTGCGCGCGTCGAGGCCTTCGTGCGCACGCTGCCCGAGGTGACGCCGCTGGTGATCGTGCAGGCGATCGAGCGCGGCATGGACTTCGCGCAGATCGAGGCCACCGCGCCCACGTTCCGCCAGCTCGATCCGGCGCCGCGCTACGCGCTCGAGATGCCCGCCGATCGGGCGGGCGACGCTCGCCTCGCCGCCGACGTCGCCGCTGCCAACGAGCAGCTCGCGGCGCTGTCCGACGCGCGCCTGCGCCACGAACGTATGCGTGCTTACGAAGCGGCCCGCGCGCGCGCAGAGGCGAACGCCGCCGCCATCGAGCTGCCGCCGTCGGCGCGCCCGGGCGCCCCCGCGCCGCGCACTGCCGCGCCGTGATGGATCTCGTCGACACCCACTGCCACCTCGATCGCCCGGAGTTCGACGCCGATCGCGACGCCGTCGTCGCGCGCGCCCGCGCGGCCGGCGTGCGCCGCGTGCTCGTGCCCGCCATCGGTCCCGCCTGGTGGGACGGCCTGCTCGATCTCGTGGCGCGCGGCGGCGGCTACCTGTCGTGCGGGCTGGGCATCCACCCGCAGGAGGTGCCCGCGATCGATCCCGCCGACGACGCGCACGTGCTCCGGCGGCTCGGCGAGCTGCTGCAGGCGGGGCGGGGCGTCGCGGTGGGCGAATGCGGCCTCGACGGTCCCACGGCGGAGCGCGAGGCCGGCGGTTCCATGGAGCGGCAGCTGCAGCTCTTCGAGGCGCAGCTGGGCCTGGCGCGCGACCTGCGCCTGCCCCTGCTGCTCCACGTGTTCCGCTGCCAGGGCGAGGCGCTGCGCGTGCTCGAGCGGTTCGGCAGGCTCCCGGCGGGCGGCGTGCTCCACAGCTATTCGGGCAGCGCGGAGCTGGTGAAGCGCTGGGCGAAACTCGACCTGCATTTCTCCTTCACCGGCCCGGTCACCTTCGAGGCCTCGCGCCGCGTGCACGAGGCGGCGCGGGCCGTTCCCGCCGACCGGCTCCTGCTCGAGAGCGACGCGCCCGACCAGCCGCCCTGCGGCCATCGGGGCGAGCGCAACGAGCCCGGCTTCCTCCCCGAGGTGGCGAGGGCGCTCGCGAAGCTGCGCGGCGAGGAAGCGGAAGAACTGGCCGCACGAACCACGTTGAACGCCGGCCGGTTGTTCGGCTACGAGAACTGAAATCATGGCTGTCATCGACGTCGACCTCGAGGCCCGCCCCGCCGAGCGGGGTTTCAAGCTCCAGCGCCGTTTCGACCGCACCGCGCGCCTGCTCGGCGAGCCGGGCATGGAGCGCCTGCACGAGGCGCGCGTGCTCGTCTTCGGCCTCGGGGGCGTCGGCTCCTACGCCGCCGAGGCGCTCGCGCGCTCGGGCGTGGGCAACCTCGTCCTGTGCGACTTCGACTCGGTCTGCATCACCAACTGCAACCGGCAGCTGCCGGCCATGCAGGGCACCATCGGCAGGAAGAAGGCCGAGCTGCTCGCCGAGCGCGTGAAGCTCATCAACCCCGAGTGCCGCGTGGAGGCGATCACCGAGTTCTACTCGGAGGAATCGTCCGAGCGCCTGCTCTCCGGCCGCGTCGACTACGTGCTCGACTGCATCGACAACGTGAAGGCCAAGCTGCACCTACTCCATGCGTGCCTCGCGAAGCAGCTGCCGGTCGTGTCGTCGATGGGCGCCGCGGGCCGCCTCGATCCCACGCAGGTGAAGGTCTGCGATCTCGCCGAGACCTGGAACGATCCCTTCGCCAAGGACGTGCGCAAGCTGCTCAAGCGCAAGTACGGCGTGGACACCGAGCAGGCCACGGGCATCGCCACCGTGTTCTCGCCCGAGCGGCTCGTCAATCCCACGCCGCTGTCCTACGACCACGGCGGCTTCCTCTGCGTGTGCCCGCACAAGGACAACGGCGTGCACACGTGCGATCACCGCACGGTGATCAACGGCACCGTGGGCTTCGTCACCGGCACGTTCGGCCTGGTGGCGGCGAGCGTCGCGGTCCGGCGCATCGCCGAGGGAACGGCGCGGTCGCCGCGGCGGGCCTGAACGCGAACGAAATCGGCCCGGCGATTGCCGGGCCGCTCGTGCCGCGCGAAACTCAGAAAGGCAGGAAATCGGCGGGGCCCGGAGGCGGGCGCCGCTCCGCCGGGGGAGGCAGGCTCTCCGGCTCGGCGGACGCCGATGCGGCCTGCGGCTCCGCGCCGGCTTCGGCGGCGGCTGCCGGACCGGCCTCGGTCTCCATGCGTCCGTTGCGCTTGCGCCGACGCCGCTTGCGGCGCCGCTTCTCGTCGCTCTCGGCGGCCGTCTGCGCGGCGGTCGCCTCGGCCGGCACCTGCGCCTCGCCTGCCGCGGCTTCCGCGACCGGCGCGGCCTCCGCCGCCTGCGGCTGCGTCTCCGCGACGAACTGGCCATAGCGCTGCCGCCACCGCTCGAGCGCGTCGAGCCCGTGGCCGCTCGCCTTCGCGTAGAGCTCGAGGAGCAGGAGCGCGTCGCCGAAGTACGGCTGGCGCACGAACTTCATCGGCGACGAGCGCCGCTTGCGCACGCCCGAGAGGATGCGCTGGGCGTGCAGCAGGAGGCGCGCGCGCTCCGCGATGCGGCGGGGCAGGCGCGCGCTGCGCACGAATTCGGCCAGCAGCTCCTCCACCGTGTTCGCGTTCGCGGAGAGACTCCACGGCACCTGCGCCACCTCTTCGGCGGCCTCGGCAGGCAGGGGCACCTCTTCCTCGGCGGCGCGCTCGATCGCCTCGATCGCCTCGAGCTCGTCGCCCTCGGCCTCCGCGCTCTCCGCCGCCGCTTCCGCCGCGACGTGGGCGTCGGCGCCGGCGGGCGCGGGCGCGTCCTTCACCAGCTGGTGCTGCGAGTGGTGGATGAGCAGCGTGGAGAGCAGCACCGCGTCGTCGGGGCAGGGGCCCCGCCGCACCACCTCGTCGAGCAGCCCCAGCGAGGTGAAGAGCGCCTTGCCTTCCTCGGCGCCGGCGCGCTCGAGCCACGAGGCCACCGGCGGCAGCAGCACGGACAGCGCGTCCAGCTGGTGCAGCAGCTCGAAGCAGCGGCGCGCATGGCCGGAGCGGAGCAGGCGGAAGATCTCCTCGAGCACGCGGGGCGGCGCGCAGCGGGCGAGCTCGCCCTTGTTGCGCTGCATGGCTGCCCAGGTCTGCGGCTCGACGTCGAGGCCCAGCTTGGCGGCGAAGCGCACCGCGCGCAGCAGGCGCACCGGATCTTCGCGCATGCGCACGTCCGGATCGCCGATGGTGCGGATGAGCCGGCGCTCGAGATCGGCGCGGCCGCCCACGTAGTCGATGATGCGGCCCAGCACCACGTCGTAGAACAGGCCGTTGATCGTGAAATCGCGGCGGCGCGCGTCCTCCTCGGCGGTGCCGAAGACGTTGTCGCGCGTGATCAGCAGATCGGCGCCCGCCTGCTGCGCGGCCGGATCCTCGTTGGGATTGGCGCGGAAGGTGGCGGTCTCGACCACCTTGCCGCCCTTGAAATACACGTGCGCGAGGCGGAAGCGGCGGCCGATCAGCCGGCAGTTGCGGAAGATGGCTCGAATTTCGCCCGGGTGCGCGCTCGTGGCGACGTCGTAGTCCTTGGGCTGCAGGCCGAGCGAGAGATCGCGCACGCAGCCGCCGACGAGATACGCCTGGTGGCCGTACGACCGCAGGCGCTGCACCACCTTCAGCGCGTCGAAATCGAGCTTTTCGAGGGGGAGATCCGGCGTCTCTCCGGCGAATGCCGTGAGGTGCTGGAGCGGATCGTCCGGCAGGCGCCGGCGGGGTTCGTCGCGGGTTTCGCGATACGTGTCGCGGGATGCCTCGCGTGATGAAGCTTTGCGCTCGTCGTTCATCGGGTCGTCGGCTCGCAATCCTTGCTGAAAGTTGGTGCGGAAAGGGCGCCCGTCCCTCCCGAACAGGCGGGCAGCCTATGGGAGAACGTTCGGCAGGGTCAATGTTTTCCGCGGGCCCGAAAACCTTGCGATTCCCGCCCCGAGGCCACCGCCGGCGCAGGAACGCCAACCTCCCGGTCCCGCGGGTGCGGGCCGGGAGGCAGCCGTTTCGTCCCCGTCCTCGTGCGCGAATGCGCCCCCGTGGGCCGCGGAGCGGAGCGCTCCGGGGCCCGCGGACCCGAGGCGTGGACGATTGCAGGGCCGTTACGGGTACGACGAGCCGCTGGAACCGCTGCTCGAGCCGGTGCTGCTGCCCGAGCTGCCGGTGCCCATGCTGCCGCTGCTGCTGCCCGAGCGGCTCTGCGAGCGCTTCTGCTGCTTGCTCTGCTTGGCGTCGAGCTTCACCGCGATCGGCTGGTTCTCCGCCACGTTGAACTCGGCGCGCACCTCGCTGCCGGGCTGCAGCTGGTTCAGCGACGCCTGGCGGCCGTCCATCTTGATGTCCGTGCCGCTCGCCACCTGCAGCTGCACCGGAGGCAGGCCGTTCGAGCGCTGCACGGTGATCATGTTCTGCGTCGCGTCGACCGAAGACACGGTGCCGTCGACCTTGAAGTTGCTCTTGTTCTTGAAGACGTCGACCTGCTGGTTCTGGCCCATCTGCATGCCGGTCCGCACGTCGCTGCCCTGGCTCATGCCGGACTGCGAGCTGCTGCCCATGCCGGACTGGCCCATCGACGAGGACGACGAGCCCTGCGACGAGGGCTGGTTCATCATCGAGTCGTCGCCCATCGAGTCGGAATCCTGGGCGATCGCCATGCCCGGCATGGCGAGGGCGCCCGCGAGCGCGAGCATCGTTCCCAAACGCATGTGGCTCCTCCATTGCGCGGCGCCTGTCGCCGCCGACGAGAAGGTCTGCACCGGCTCCCTCGGGAAGGAAGGGACGGGCCGCAGCACGGGGGCCTGCTCGTCCGGCCGCACACCGGGCGGACGAGCGCAGGAACGAAAAAGGCCCCGTCGCCCGGAGGCGGCGGGGCCCTTCTCGACGTCGCGGCTACTTCACTTCACGCCGCCGCCCTGGCGCACGCGGGCGAAGCGCTCGTTGATGGCGTTCCAGTTGAGCGCGTTCATCACGTTGGCGATGTAGTCCGGCTTCTTGGTGCCGTAGTCGATCATGTACGCGTGCTCCCACGCGTCGATCGAGGCGAGGATGCTCACGTTCGGCCACAGGCCCACGTGGTGCTCGCTCTGGATGAACATGTTGGCCACGCGGTTGAAGTTCCAGTCGTACACGAGCTGGCACCAGCCGTGGCCCGAGGCGAGGATCGCCTTGGCGTCCTGCACCCACGCGTCGAACGAGCCGAACGACTCGTCGATCGCCGTCTTGAGCTCGGGCGACGGCTCGCCCTGCTTGCCCAGGTTGCCGAAGTACAGCTCGTGCAGCACGGTGCCGTTGAACGCCACGGGCTCGCGGCGGCGCAGCTCGGAGTACTCGCCGAACGAGTAGTTCGCCTTGCTGCGATCGGCGGTGGAGAGCTTCTCCCAGATCTCGTTCAGCTTGTTGACGTAGCCCTGGTACAGGCCGAAGTGGGCCTTGAGCTGTGCCTCCGAGAGGCCCTCGACCTTGCCGAGCAGGTGGCTGAAATCCTTCGCTTCGTACTTGGCCATCTTTTCCTCCAGCAGGGCCGTGCCGATGACCCCGGGTCGTGACGGAACGGGCTGTAGCTAAGCGGCAGCCCCGGGGGGCGTCAAGGCGATGTTCGGCGCCGTGTCGGTTCCCGGATGGCGCGGTCGCTCGTCACGGCCAGCGGTAGCGGAGCCGCTCCACGGGACGCCCCTCGACGAGGTGGCTGTCGACGATCTCGCGCACGTCCTCGGGCTTCACCGGCGCGTACCAGAAGCCCTCCGGGTACACGACCATGGTGGGGCCGTCGAAGCAGGGGCCGAGGCAGCCCGAGGGCGTCACCGCCACCTCGTCCCAGAGCTCGGGCCGCTCGCCGAGCGCCTCCATGAGCTGGTTGAGGAGATCCTCGCTGCCGCGGCCTCCGCACGAGGGCTTGCCGCCCTCCGGCCTGCGCGTCTGGCACACGAAGAAATGGCGCTTGAACTTGCTCTCCACGGCTGCTTCCTCCCGGCGGATCCTCGCTGATGCGGCGGATGCGCAGGGCTAACGCCCGCGGCAGGTCGCGTCAAGCAATCGCCCCCGCGTCCGGCGGGTGTGCTAGAAGGCCCGATCCCAGAGGAGAACCATCCATGGCGCACAAGGTGACTTACATCCCGGGCGACGGGATCGGACCCGAGGTGGTCGACGCGACGATCGAGGTCGTCGACGCGACGGGCGTGCAGATCGAGTGGGAGCGCGGGGACGCCGGCGCCGAGGTCGAGGCGCGCGAGGGCGCCAACCTGCCCACCGCGACCCTCGAGCAGATCATCAAGAACGACGCGGCGCTCAAGGGGCCCACCGCCACCGCCGTCGGCAAGGGTTCGAAGAGCGCCAACGTGCAGCTGCGCAAGGCGCTCGACCTCTACGCGAACCTGCGCCCGGTGCGGAACCTGCCGGGCGTGAAGACGCGCTACGAGAACGTCGACCTCGTGGTCGTGCGCGAGAACACCGAGGACCTCTACACGGGCCTCGAGCACATCGTGGTGCCGGGCGTCGTCGAGGCCATCAAGATCATCACCGAGAAGGCCTCCACGCGCATCGCCAAGTTCGCCTTCGAGTACGCGCGCAAGCACCAGCGCCGCACGGTCACCGCCGTGCACAAGGCGAACATCATGAAGCTCTCCGATGGCCTGTTCATCGAGTGCTGCAAGCGGGTGGCGCGCGAGTACCCGGAAATCGAATACAACGAGCTCATCGTCGACAACTGCTGCATGCAGCTGGTGCGCGATCCCACGCGCTACGACGTGCTCGTGCTGCCGAACCTCTACGGCGACATCGTGAGCGATCTCTGCGCCGGCCTGGTCGGCGGCCTCGGCGTGGTGCCGGGCGCCAACATCGGCGTGAACAACGCGGTGTTCGAGGCGGTGCACGGCACGGCCCCCGACATCGCCGGCAAGGGCGTGGCCAACCCCACCGCGCTGCTCCTCTCCGCAGAGATGATGCTCCACCACCTGGGCGAGCCCGCCGCCGCCGCGCGCCTGCGCGGCGCCATCGAGCGCGTGATGCAGGACGGCAAGGCCCTCACGCCCGACCTCGGCGGCACCGCGAAGACGAAGGAATACGTCGCGGCCCTCAAGGCGGCGATGCAGTAACCGGCCGTGCGTCCGGACGAAGAGGCGGGAGGCGGCGCGGCCGTTTCCCGCCTCTTTGCGTTTCGGGGCGGTTGCGACGCGATCCCCGCCTCTCTATATCCTCGCCCGATGCGAACTCTCGTCCTCCACGACGTCCACGAGAAGCACGGCGCGAAGCTCGGCGCACGCGGCGACGCCGAAATCGTCCTCGGCTACGGCGCGCTCGCCGACGAATGGCGCGCGCTCCAGGGCACCGCGGTGCTCGTCGATCGCTCGCACCGCGCGCTGCTCGCGGTGGCCGGCCCCGAATCGCGCCTGTACCTGCACGGCATGGTCACCAACGAGGTGAAGGCGCTGAAGGCCGGGCAGGGCAACCACGCGGCGGTGATCACCGCGCGCGGCAAGATGCTGGGCGACGGGCGCGTGATCGTCCGCGAGAACGACGAGCTGCTGCTCGATCTCGATCCCGAGGCGCACGCGCCCACGTTCGAGCACCTCGACCAGTTCCTCATCTCGGAAGACTGCACGCTGCACGATCTCACCGGGCGCCTCGCGGTGTTCGGCGTGTACGGCCCCGTTGCAGCCACGGTCATCGCCGCCGCCACGGGCGAGGCCCCGCCGCAGTTGCCGCTCCACCACCACGTCGATCGGGCGTTCGTCGACGCGCCGGCGATGCTCCTCGCTGCGTCGCCCGCAGGCGTGGCCGGCTACGAGGTCTGGGTGCCCGCGCCCGCCGCCGAGGCGGCGTGGAGCGCCCTGCTCGCCGCCGTGCGCCAGGTGGGTGGCCTGCCCGCCGGCGACGACGTGCTCGAGGCGGCGCGCGTGCACCACGCGGTGCCGCGCTACGCGGCCGACATGGACGAGACCACCATCCCGCTCGAGGCCAACCTCGAGGACGCCATCAGCTACACCAAGGGCTGCTACGTGGGGCAGGAGGTCATCGCCAAGGCCACGTACCGGGGCCAGGTGCGGCGCAAGCTCGCGCAGATGGCCGTGCCCGCGGGTACGCGGCCCGGCGCGGCGCTGGTCGAGGGCGACAAGAGCGTGGGAACCGTCACCAGCGTGCTCGACCCCGACCCGGCGGGCGGTCCGCCGCTGGCGCTCGGCTACGTCCGGCGCGATCGCCTCGCGCTGGGCACGCGCCTGGCCATCGAAGGCGGCGGCCAGGCGGAGATCACCTGGGTCCCGCCGGCGAAGGAGGAATGACCGTGGCACGCAAAGTCCTGGTCGCCTGCACCGATCTGTTCTTCTCCGCGCGCATCCTCGAGACCGCTCGCCAGACGGGCGCCGTCGCGGTCCCCGTGCGCGAGGCCGTCGCCGACGCAGCCGCGCGCGAGCAGCCCGACCTCGTGATCGTCGACCTGAACGCCGACGCGCTCGAGCCGGTGGCGAGCATCGCCGCCGTGCGTGCCGCGCTGCCGGCCGTGCCCATCGTCGGCTTCGTGCGCCACGAGGAGGCGGAGCGCATCCGCGCCGCGCGCGAGGCGGGCGCCTCCGAGGTGCTGGCGCGCGGCGCGTTCAGCGCGCGGCTGCCGCAGCTGCTCGCCTGACCTGGGGCGGGGCGTTCCCGCGCCCGATTGGCCCGGCGGAGGCCCGCCGGCCTGCCCGGTCGGGGGCCGGGGGCTGACACCAAAGCGGGGCGCCATATACGATTGCCCCATGCGAAACCTCTTCCTGGCCGCGATGCTCCTCCTGGCGACGCCCGCAGCGGCTGCGGACGCGAAGCCCATCGTCGACAACTCGACCGGCGTGAAGTTCGACCCGGTCGTCACCGCCGAAGGCACGCAGTACCGGTGTCTCGGCGCCGGCGTGCGCAAGGTGTTTCTCTTCAAGGCGTACGCCGTCACGTATTGCCTCGAGGCCGCCAAGGTCGACGACGCCATCGTGCCATATCTGAAGAAGAGCCACGGCAGCGCGAAGGGAGATGCGCTGGCCGAGGCGCTCGAGGACGACCAGCGCTTCTTCGATCAGCTGGCGGCCGCGCCCGGCGACAAGCTGGTGGTGATGCGGCTGGTGCGCGACATCTCGAAGGACCAGATCGCCGGTGCGTTCCGCGACTCGCTGAGCGGCGTGCTCTCGAAGGCGCAGGTCGACAAGCTCATCGACACCATCCCGGGCGACGCGAAGGACGGCCAGAAGATCCTGCTGCACTCGCACGGCGACCGGCTGGTGATCGACATCGCCGGCAACGCGAAGACCATCGAAGACCGGGAGATCGCGGCGCGGCTGTGGCGGGTGTGGCTCGGGCCCGACAGCCCCACGCCCTCGCTCAAGGCGTCCATCGCCGAGCTGATCTCGCGCCAGGCGGCACAGTAGGCGCGCCGCGCCCCGTGAATTGCACAGCGTCGAAAAGCAAAACGCCGGCTGCCCCGAAGTGCAGCCGGCGTCTTCATTTTCGCGCGGGCGATGCGATCACTCGCTCCGCTCGGCAGCCTCGCGGGGCGGCCGGCCGCGGGCCGGGCGCGGCGGAGGCGAGAAGTTCTTGGGCGCGGGCATCGGCCACTCGTACTTGCGGGCGGCCTGGTAGTGCGCGGCGCAGTAGCCCTGCGAGCGATACGGGCGCTTGCAGCCGGCGACCTCGCACTTCTTGTCGGCGTCCTGCGCAGCGGCGCGGGGCGCGCGGGTGGCCTGCACGCGACGCCCGGGCGGACGGCCGGCGCGGCGGGTGCCGATCGCCGCGGGAGCGGCTGCGCCGCCGAGGATCTGCGCGAGCTCCTCCTGGATGATCCGGCGGATGGAGGTGCGCATCGCGTCGTTCATGCTTTCGTCGATCACCGCGCGAATGCGGGTGTCGAGCGCCTGCGCGAGCGGATTGCTGGCTGCAATGCGGGGCATCGGTTCGATTCCTCTCTTCTCGCGCGCCCGGCGGAAGGGGCGCGGGAAACAGGGATACGCTTCGTCGCGTATTGTTTCGGGAGACTAGCTATCGCCCCTGGATTACACAAGGCGTAATGCGACGAGGGGCGTTCGATTCTTCGT
>Ga0164243_10015559_pt1 | contig 10504 bp, 11 predicted proteins | sample OricompcompostOP_FD_108781 | JGI IMG/M metagenome (GOLD analysis project Ga0164243, IMG submission 108781) | Organic Plus compost microbial communities from Emeryville, California, USA - Original compost - Organic plus compost (OP) | ecosystem: Engineered > Solid waste > Mixed feedstock >... | reverse complement strand
TATCGCCGCTGAGAATGCCGGGCAGGAAGCCCTTGTGGAAATCCGAGCCGTGCTCGCTGATGAAAAGCGCTGCCTCGACGGGAAGGGCATAGGCGTTTCCGAGCGTGCCCGAACCCCGCGCGATCTCTTCCATGACGATGCATGTTGACGCGGTCTCCAGGCCCGCTCCGCCCGCCTCCGCCGGCAGGCTCACGCCGAAAAGGCCGAGTTCCGCCAGCCCGCGATAGAGATCGCGGGGAAAGGCGTCATCCCTGTCTATTGCGCTGGCCGTGGGAAGAACTGCTTCCTCGACAAACCGTCGCGTCGTCTCATGCAGCAGCCGCTGCTCGTCCGTGAAGAAGCGCTCCAAGATTCCCACCATCCAGGCTTAATTTTTGATCAAATGTTCAAGTTTTAATCAGAGGCCAGAGAACCGCCATGGGCGACCTCGTCCGGCTCTCGATCGAGAAAATAGACGGCGACGGATTCCGGTGTTGTCCCGTAAGCATCGACGACAGCCCGCGTCAGGGATTGGGCGGCGGCGCGGCGCATCGCTTCGGATCGCCGGAAGGCGTGGAGCTTCACGAAGATCCTCTTTTCCCTTGCATTTTCGGCAAAAACGCCGTCATGGCCGTAGCCGTCGCGCCCGACATCTATGAAGTAGGCCGACACGATATCCTGCGGTATGCCGTAGGAATCGCAGAGCGCTTCGGTCATTTTCCTGGTTGCCGTCTCCCGCTGTTGCGCTGTCGCGCGGAAGTCGAACACTTCTACAAAAGGCATCGCTGCTCCTGCCGCAATTTTAGGCAAAACAAATGATCGCTCGTGTAATTGCGATCATCTAAAATCGAGATTGACAGAATATCTGATCAAATGTCAATATCCTCCTCGTCGGTTAGATCGAGATCAAAAATCCCAATCAGGGAGGCAAGGGGAACTGGCATGGCAGGTTTGCGCGGCAGCTATACCGTGATGGTCACTCCGTTCGACGTGGAGGGGCGGCTGGACGAGGATCGACTGCGCCGTTTCGTGAATTGGCAGATCGGCGAGGGGGTCCACGGGCTGATCCCGCTTGGAAGCACTGGGGAATTTCTGTCGCTGACGCGGGAAGAGCGTTACAAGGTCGCCTCGATCGTGATTGAGGAGGCGCGCGGTCGTGTCCCTGTGCTCGTGGGTACTGCCGCCGAATGGACCGACGAGGCGATCGCCTTGAGCAAGGAGGCTGAGAGCCTTGGTGCCGATGGCGTCATGATCGTGCCGCCTTACTATTCTTCGCCGACGGAGGAAGAGATCTTCGTCCATTATCGGCGGATCGCCGAGGCGATCTCCATTCCGATCATGGTGTACAACAATCCGTACACCTCCAACGTCGATCTGAAGGCGCCGCTGGTGGCGCGCCTCTCAGAGATAGAGAACATCTCGTATATCAAGGAGTCGAGCGGCAGCGTGCCGCGGACGACCGATATCCTCCGTCTTTGCGGCGACCGCATGACGGTATTCGCGGGCTACCATCCGTGGGAATCCTACCGGGCGGGCGCGCAGGGTTACGTGTCGGTCTTCTCCAACATTGCGCCCGCCCTTTCGGCGGAGATGTTCACGGCAACGGTCGACAGGAACGATGCATCGGCCGGACTGCGCATCTATCATCAAGTGATGCCCTTGCTCGATGCACTGAGCGGAGATCTTTATGTGTCCGCCACGAAGGCGGCGCTTCGGCTAATTGGAATGCCCGTCGGCGATCCTCGCCCACCGCGCCTTCCGCTTCCCGAAGAGCGTCGGAAAGCCTTGGCATCCGTTCTCGAAGAATTAGGGTTGGTCAAAGAACGACCCTGATCCCCCGGCTATCACCCGGGTGCATGAAACCTTGGTCACAATAATAGGGGAACCGCATGACCATCGCGAAAAAACTGGCGGCATTGTGCTTCGCAGCCACCACGCTCGTCTCGTCAGCAACCTTTGCCGCAGAAGTCACGTTGAAGGCCAGCCACAACGCAAACCCGGATGAGCCTTATCACCTGGGAATGCAGCGCATGAACGAGCTTCTCATGGAGAAGACGGGAGGCAAGGCCGAGATCCAGGTCTTCTCCAACGCTCAGCTGGGCGACGAGATGGAGAGCATCCAGGGCACACAGATCGGCACCGTCGACATAGCGGTTACCGCCAATGAGCTCCTCGTCAATTTCGTGCCGGATATGGGCGTCCTCAGCTTGCCCTTCCTCTTTGACGACGCGCTTCATATGGACCGCACCCTCAAGAATGAGGACGTCGTTGCCCAGATGAACGAGATCCTGACCGCGAAGGGGTTCCGGCTGATCGGCATCTTCTCCGCCGGCACGCGGCACATCATGACGAAGAAGCCCGTGGAAACCATCGAGGATATGGCGGACCTGAAGATCCGGACGATGCAGACCCCTGCGCATCTGGATACTTTCAAGCAATTCGGCGCCAACCCCACGCCGATGGCCTACACAGAACTTTACGGCGCGCTGGAAACCGGCGTCGTGGACGGCGCGGAAGCGGCCAATACCAATTACCATTCCCAGAAGTTCTACGAAGTCGCGCCGAACTGGGCAATCCTCGGATGGCTGGAGATTGTGGCTCCGGTCGTAATGGGCGAGGCTCGCTTCCAGCAGCTTCCGGAAGATGTCCAAGCCGCGCTGCTGGAGGCCGGGGCCGAGGCCGCCGCCTATCAGCGGGAAACCTACCGCAACAGCGACGAGGAGCGCTATGAGCAGCTCGTCGCAGCAGGCGTCAACGTCACGCATCCCGACGACGCGCCGTTCCGCGCGCGGGCTGAGGAAGTCTATGCGGCCTACACGCAGACGGACGCCCAGAAAAAGCTCTTGGAGCTGCTGAAATCCGTCGACTGATGGCAATCGGGCGGCGCCACGCGCGCCGCCTTCGCCGCGCTCTGACGACGAGGCCACTTCGATGCGACCTTTCCTGATCTGGCTCGACCGCCTGATCACCTATCTCCGATATGCGATCTCGGGTGTTGTCGTTCTTCTGTTCTGCGTCATGATGATCGCCGTCCTCGTGCAGGTGTGCGGGCGGTACGTTTTCAACTACTCGATCTCCGCCGCCACGGAGATCTCCACCTTCAGCCAGATCTGGCTCGTGCTGCTGGGGGCAGGCGTTGCCATGGCCCGCAACCAGCATGTCGCGATCGACCTTCTGCCGGCGAGCTTGCCGCTGCCTCTTCAGCGTGTGGCAAAGCTCGCCATCGCGGCGATCACGTTGGCCTTCTTGGCGGTCCTCGCTTACGGAAGCCTGCCTTTGCTGCAGATGGGAACCTTCCAAACGTCTTCGGCGATGCAGTTGCCGATGTGGGTGGTCTATCTCTGTCTCCCGGCAGGCGCTTTTTACGTCGCGCTCGAGCTTATCGTTTCCACGATCAAGACCTGGGACGCCCCCTTCGCGGCTGCGGCAGATGCCGAAGAGGAGGCGGTGTGATGGCGGTTATCCTCATCTGTTTTGCCTCCTTCCTCGTGCTGGGAGTACCTGTGGTCTTCGTGCTTGGGATGTCCGCCGTCGTCGCCTTGGTGACGACCACGGACGTTCCGCTTGCGATCGTCAGCCAACGGGTCTTCGCCGGGCTGAATTCCTTCACGCTGATGGCGATACCGTTCTTCATTTTCGCCGGCGTGATCATGGATGCAGGCGGCATTTCGCGCCGGATCGTCGATTTTTCGGCGGCGCTCATCGGCTGGGTAACGGGAAGTCTCCTGCTGGTCGCCTGCGTAGCTGCCGCGGGCCTCGCCGCGATCTCCGGGTCCGGCTCGGCCGATACTGCAGCGATTTCGTCCATCATGCAGCCGCAGCTTCGCAGGCGCCGCTACGACGTCGATTTCGCCGCGGCCATCATTGCCTGTGCAGGCTCCTTGGCACAGGTCATCCCGCCCAGCTTGACCATGATCATCGCCGCGATCATCGCCAATGTCTCGATCGGGGCGCTGTTCCTCTCCGGCGTCGTGCCGGGTTTGTTGGCCATCCTTGCCCTCATGGTGGCCTCGTACCTGCATGCGCGGAAAGGGGGGCCTCAGTATCGGCAAACGGAACCCTTCACCCTGGAGAGGCTGGGCCGCACCTTTTATGCCGCGCTTCCCGCATTCGGCATGCCGGTTCTCATCCTTGGCGGTATTTTGGGCGGCGCGTTTACGCCTACGGAAGCTGCCGCAGTCGCCGGCTTCTATGGCCTGCTGGTCGGGCTGTTCGTCTATCGAGAGCTGAAGCTCCGAGACCTGCCCCAACTCATGCTGCGTGCCGCATCGCTTTCGGCGGCCGTGATGTTGATCATCGGCACGTCGAGCATCTTCGCCTGGCTGATAGCGAACGCCAACGTTCCGACCTTGCTTGGGGAATGGCTGCGGTCTGTCTCTTCAAATCCGATCGTCTTCCTCCTCATCATCAACGTTCTTTTCCTCATCATCGGCATGTTCATGGAGACGATCGCGGCGATCTTGATCGTTACGCCCGTTCTCCTGCCGATTTCGGCTGGGTTCGGGATCGATCCGCTTCACCTGTGCCTGGTGATCGTCATGAACTGCGCCATAGGAACGGTCACGCCTCCTTACGGCATATCCTTGTTCGTGGCGTCGAGCATAGCGAACAGGACCGTTTTGCAGGTGAGCAGGAAGCTTCTGGCACCCTTTGCAGCCATGCTCGTGATCCTTGCCTTGGTCACCTTCTTCCCGGATCTCAGCCTTGCGCTGCCCAGATGGTTCGGGCTGGTGCAATGAGTGCTGAAAAGTGCAGAGGCTTGGACAGGTAGTGGTTCCACATAGGAGAATTCGATGCTGACGATTACCGCCGGTCCTTTCACGTTCGGCGCCCGCTTCGAGGAAGACGCTGCGCCGGCGACCTGCGCTGCCATCAGGAGCCGCCTGCCTTTTTCCGGCAAGCTGGTGCATGTGCGGTGGAGCGGCGAGGGGGTCTGGATCCCTCTCGGTGATTTCGATTTCGGGGTGGGATACGAAAACCACACGAGCCACCCCGCGCCCGGTCAAATGCTGCTTTACCCTGGCGGCATCAGCGAGACCGAAATCATCCTCGCCTACGGGGGCGTCGCCTTCTCAAGCAAGATGGGACAGCTTGCCGGGAACCATTTCATCACGCTGACTTCCGGACTGGAGAACCTTCCGGAACTCGGCCGCCTGACGCTTTGGAACGGAGCGCAGGACATCCTCATCTCGGAGCGATAGTTCCTTTGGCCTCCTCCACTCTCGCGCTCAAAGCGCGAGAGTCAGAAGCGCGCAAAAATGGCGTGGCGAACAGAAAATCGTAAAGGGAACTGCAGCCTAGAACGCTCGCTGCGTTCCCCCCGGACGCCGAGGTCTTCGCCGTCACGACGATAAAGGCGCCGGCTTCCGCGCTACGCGTTCGGGCGCGGATGCCATGATCACAGATCGTCGCCGATCTTCTGGATCCTGTCGATCAGTTCCTTGCCTCCGACCTTGTCGTAGAAGTCTGGGTAGATCGAAAGGGCTATTTCCCGGAATTCGCTTGTGTCGGGATGGGTTATGATCTTGCCCATTTTCTTCCACTCGGCTTCGATCTTCTGGTTGAAAGCCTTGTCGTCCTCGCGCTCCATGGCGCGGCCCTCTGCTTCGGCCTTGACGATTGCGTCACGTACGTCTTCCGGCAGGCTCTGCCACCAGCGCTCCGAAACGACGAACGGGTAGAGCAGGATCACGTGGTCGGTAACCGCGGCGTATTTGAGCACTTCGATATGCTTGAATTCGAGCTGCGCGGGCAAGCTGCCGTCGATCCCGTCGATCGTACCCTGGCTGAGCGCAGTGTAGACTTCCGAGATCGACATCGGTACCGGAATGGCACCCATCCTCTTGTAGAGCTCGATGAAGGGCGGCGATTCCATCGTGCGGATCTTGAGCCCCTGGTAATCGGACGGCCGTTCGATTTCGCGCACATTGTTTGATGTGTTGCGGGTACCCTGTACCCACCAGCCGAGGATGCGGAAGCCCTTGGCGATCATCTTCTCGTTGAACTCCTGGCCGATCTCGCCATCAACTACTTTGAACGCGTGCTCGGTGTTGCGGAACAGGAACGGAAGATTGAACAGGTCTGCCTCGGGCACAAACGCGCTCAGCGTCCCGGTGGTGGCGACAGTGCCTTCGATCGTTCCAAGCTGGACCGCTTCGAAGAGCTGCCTTTCACCCTTGCCCAGCGTGTTCTTGTAGGTGGTGACCGCGACCTTGTGGTCGGTCAGCTCGGCGGTTCGAGTGGCGAAATGATCGAAGCCGCGATAGAGAGCCGAGCTTGCTTCGAGCACGGATGCCACGCGGAAATTGATGTCTGCGGCCCAGGAGAGTCGCGTACCGGCCAGCAATCCGGTGAAACAGGCGCCGGCGAGAACAGTTCTACGATTGATCATGCTTCTCCTCCATCCGCGGCACTGCAGCCGCTCACTTCTCGATCAGGGGCGTGGAGAAGGGAGACGGATCGCGCACAGACTGCGCGCGATAGATTTCCGTCAGCATTTCCACGAAAGCCATGCCGGATGCCAGGCCGATGCCGTCTACCGCAAGCAGCGCACGGCCGGACATGCCGTCGACGCCACCATGCTGGACTGCCGCCTCCAGCAGCCGGCGTTCCCGCTCCGCCGTATGCAGAAGGTCCTGCCGCTCCTCGATTGCAGCGATGCAGGTCGCGATGCCGTAGGCGCCCCAATTGGACACAACGGCGGGCACGGCCAAATCGGCCGCTGTCTGGTCCGCAACTCCGCCATGGCAGGGGCATCCGCAATCGATGCCGAACGGCAGCAAGGCTCGGGTGACTTCGGCCACCGGTCCCATGCCCAATTCATTTCCACGGTCGCCAATGCCGATCCGCAGCAAGCCAAGCTCGGCTGCGGCTTCGAACACCGCCTCGCCTTTGCCGCTCTGCGCGCTGATGTCTGTACCTCCCACCATGTGGTAGACGCCGGAGGCGTTGGCACCGGCCTTCTCGATCGCAACGACGGCGCTTGCATCGAAATCGGCAAGCCAGCCGCGTGCTTGCGCATAAGCCTCGTCACGATCACGAGAGAGGCCGGCCACAGCGGCAACGGGACGATGGGCGTCGCGCTCCCGCCGCAGCGATTCGGGCGAAACCACCTGAAGTTCGGCGACCCGCAGCAGCATAGTCATCAGGCCGGTCAACTCGGGTTCGACGACGACCAGCACGCGCGCCTTCCAGGCCAGGGCGATCGTGCGCGCCAGAACCGCGGCCCCCACCGGCCCGTCCGTTTCTCCGTACGGATGATGCCCCGGCAGGATCAGCCCGGTGACCAGAACCACGGTGCTGCCAGGCGTCACGACCCGGGCCAACCGCTCGGCCGCCTGCATGCAGATGGCCTCGCCCTGGAGCTTCACAGCCCCCGCGAACAACGGCCCGATCACGCCATAGGAGGGAAAATCCAGCGAGACGATGCGGTCGACATTACGGCCGATCTGCGCAAGCAGCGGGCTTCTGGTCATGGGGTCACCATATGGCTCGGCAGCCAAAGTGAAATCGACGGGAAGAGGATGATGACGAGCAGCAGCAGGACGAGCGCCAGGAGGAACGGCCAGGCAGCGCGCATGAATTGCTCGATGCTGATCTGGCCGATGGAGCAGGTCACGAACATGGCCAGTCCCACCGGCGGGGCGACCAGCCCAATCGTGAGATTAAGGCAGATCACCATGCCGAAATGCACCGGATCAATGCCGAACTGGCCAAGCAGTGGCACCAGGATTGGCGTCATCAGGATCAGGACGGCGGTATCCTCGATGATGCTGCCGAGGAAGATGATCAGCAGGTTGGCAAGGATCAGGAACAGGATGGGATTGGACGACAGGCCGACCATCGCACCTGCGAGCCGGTCCGAAACCTGGAACAGTGCCAGGATGTAGTTGACGATGGTGGCCATCGCGATGAGCAGCATCACCGCACCGAGCACCTGGACCGTTTCGCGCGAGGCCTTGATGACCTGTTCGACAGATAAGGTCCGGTGCACGAAAAGGCCGATGAGAAGAACATAGGCGACTGCAACCGCTCCAGCCTCGGTGGGAGTGAATACACCCCACCGGATGCCGCTGATGATGCCGAGCGGCAGGACGAGATCGAGCGCGGTTTCCTTCAGCGCGGCCGCCTTCTCGCGCAGGGTGCTGTTCGTTATCAGATGGCCGTAACCCCGGCTTACGATGATGATGTGGCTCGTAAGCATCAGTACAAGCACCATGAGGATGCCGGGAACGACACCCGCCAGGAAGAGCTGGCCGATCGAGACGTTGCCCATAGCGCCATAGATGATGAGAAAGATGCTTGGCGGGATGATCGGGCCAAGCGCGCCCGAGAACGCGCATAACGTGGTCGCGAAATCTTTCCTGTAACCGTTCTTTTCCAGCGCCGGGATCATCGTGCTGCCGAGCGCGGCCGCATCCGCGGTGCCGGAGCCTGATACACCGGCCAGAAGGGCGCCCGACAGCACCACCGCGTGGGCCAGGCCCCCGCGCAAATGGCCGATCAGTGTCTGTGCAAGCTGCACGAAGCGGCGGATGACGCCCGCCTCGGCCATGAGGTTGCCGGCCAATACGAAGAAGGGAATGGCCAGGAACGGAAAAGAGTCAAGGCCATCTTCGATCTGCTGGGGAACGATGATGAGCGCGGTGCCGGGATCGCTGAGGATGAAGAACAGCGAAGACAGAAGCATGGCGAAGGCGATCGGCACGCCAAGGAACATCGCCGCGAGGAATACGATCAGGAACGCGATCATCTATCCCTCCAGCCGGCCTGCGAGCGGAGCCGGGCAATGAGGTTACGCATCAGATAATAAGCGATCAGCACGCACGAGATAGGAACCGAGGCATAAACGTAGCTCATGGGCAGGTTCAGTGCCGGCGACGTCTGCATGTTGAAGAGGATCGAGAGCTCTACGCCCTTCCAGGCCACGAGAAGCAACGCCGCCACGCAGACGACGTCGATCAGATTTTCCCACCACGGCCCAAACCGATCCGAAAGGAAGGAAAGACGAAAATGCACCTTGTGCTTCGCCGCGATGGCGGCGGAAAGCAACGATGTCCAGATCAACAGGAAGCGGGCGAGCTCCTCCGGCCAAGGCAGCCCGAAACCAAACAGAAACCTGTCGAGCACGCTGATCAGCGTACTCGCGACCATGGCGAACAATGCGATCATCGTGATCGCTTCCAGAACCAAGATGTAGCTCCTCCCTGGCCGCGGTGCTTGCCGAGCACCGGAAGAGCGCAGTCGCGATAGCAGACTGCGATCTGTGATCACAATATCAAAGACGATGCCCGTTTCAAGCAAATTCCGCGATGCGCGGTGGAACAACCAGCGCCTCGCGATGGATCTGATGTCTGCGACCTACAAAAATTACGATGCTGGTTTCGCAGGCTATCTCGCGCGAGACGAAATATCTGATCGCGTGCCCGCTAGCAGGACCGATGCATCACATGATCGATGCGCCGCGCTGCAGGTCGCGATCGTCCTGATTGGCGCTGCGGCCGCGCGCCTCCTCTCTGCTGCGGAACGATTTCTCGGTTCCGGTGATTTGAACTTGCGGGCGACGAGACAGGTGGGCTGGTCGCCTGACGAGGGGAGGCTACCTTGTGATCGTATGGTTGAAGCTGATTCACATCGCGGCAGTGGCGGTCTGGATGGCGGGTCTCGTGAGCCTGCCGGGGCTCTATGTGCAGCGCGCGCATGTTTCGGACGAGGACCAGCTCTTCCGCCTGCAGCGGATGGTTCGCTTCGCGTATCTGACCATGATGTCGCCCGCTGCTTTCATCGCGGTAGCCAGCGGCACGGGATTGATCTTCCTGCGCACGGTCTTCGAACCGTGGTTTTCGGCCAAGCTGGCGCTCGTCGGCGGCCTCGCCTTGCTTCATTCGTTGACGGGGCTGGTGATCATCCGCCTTTTCAGGGAAGGGGAGGTCTATCCTGTATGGCGGTTCATCGGCGTGACCGCGCTCACCGTGGTTCTCATTACCGGGGTGCTCTACCTCGTCCTGGCGAAGCCGTCTCTCGATACAGGCAGCCTTGGGGAATTATTGTCGGAGCCGGGCGGACTGCGGCGGCTCTTTGATGAGTTCAATCCTTGGCGGAGACCATGAGGCCGACGCCATGATGAAAGATGAGCTTGCCGCCATGCCAGCCCGCGAGTCCGGTCAGCATGGTCGCCAGCACCGAAAGAAGCAGCCCATGAGGGAGAATAGCGGTGGGGTCGGTGAGCCTCACTCCCCAGTTGAGACCCGCAACCGCAATCAGGGTCATGGCCGCAACGCCATGTGCCCAGCTCGCCACGCGTCCGCGGATGCCTGGGACCAGAAGCAATTCGGCGGTCCCGATAAGGCCGGCACCGACGCCGGTGGCAAAGGCAAAGCCGGCCGACCAAGTGCCGACCCGCACCCAGAACGGGTCCGCTGTCCACCAGTAGAAGATGTCGACCCCCAGCGTTGCGATCACCAGAGCGATCGGAAAGTGGACGCTCATCGCATGGAGCGGATGTCCCGCTACCGCGACCGCCGAT
>Ga0164243_10015558_pt1 | contig 10505 bp, 8 predicted proteins | sample OricompcompostOP_FD_108781 | JGI IMG/M metagenome (GOLD analysis project Ga0164243, IMG submission 108781) | Organic Plus compost microbial communities from Emeryville, California, USA - Original compost - Organic plus compost (OP) | ecosystem: Engineered > Solid waste > Mixed feedstock >... | reverse complement strand
GTGCCACAAGAAGAGGCGCTGGAAGAGGCACGCCTGGAACATCCCAACTGGGCGCTCAGCGATATTGAACCCTGGATTGAGGCACAACGAGCCTTCAATCTGGATATCTATACCGTACTTACCAATACTGCTCAGGCTCCCTGGCGAGAAACACCCTGGCGCGAGCTGGTGACACGTATTTCCTGCCCGATCCTGCTCCTCAGTGGTGAGGTCAGCCGAGGCGGATTTGTCACCCCTGCGACAGCCAGCGAAATTGTTCAGCGAGCAACACAGTGTCAGCATATCCACATTCCCGGAGCAGGTCACAACCTGCGGCGCGATAACTTTGATGCATTCATGCAGGCGCTACGCTCTTTTTTACCTGCTCAATAAAGAGCGCCCAGGCGCTGAGAATAAAGTATTTTCTGGCACTGTAGAAGTACTATCAAGTATCGATTCGCAACCAATTCACGGCCTTATACGTTCAAAGAAGCAGGTACTTGATTCCAGAATGCCCGCTGACAGAATAGGCACTGAAGGCGCTCTGCGGGCCTCTTCTGGTCCTTTTCTCGGAAAATTACGGTGCTATCTTACCCTTTTTACATACAATGCTGGATGACAATATATATCAAAATAGAAACGTGTTTTTAGTAGAGAGAGGATTTGTATCGTTTTGGGTACGCTTATACTAAAACTCTATAGGAATCGGGCACTCCGTTTCGCCATTATTGGAGGCATCGGTATCCCTGTCAATATGCTGGCGCTGGCGCTTTTCCAGTACCTTCTCGGAAACGATGCCACCTGGAAATATCTCATAGCGAACGCGGCAGCCTTTGAGGTCGGTACGATTATCAACTTTGTCCTGAACCAGCTATTTACCTACGGCGATCAGAAACCGACAACCTTGAAAGGCTGGATCATCAAAGGCTTCAAAGCACAGATCGCCAATCTCTCCGCTTTTCTAGTGGCCTATATCATCAGTTCAGGCCTGCACCTTCTTCTCCATCTGAACGAGTATATTGCAAACCCGATCAGCCTTGTACTCAACTTCATTTACAAGTATCTGGTCTCTGACAAGTTCGTGTTCCGCACCACGAAACAAAAGCTTGAGGTTGAAGAAGTTGCCTCATAACAGTAATTGCTCTGGCTCGCTTCCCTCAAGGTTGGCGAGCCAGTTTCATTTCGGGCTCACGGCTGCTCCTGAAGCGAGAGAAACACAACCAACAAAATGCAGGTCAGCATAATGGTCAGAACAAAGCAGAGCAAGAGCAAAGTTCGCATGTTATGCTGTGTATGTCCGATTCTTCTGAGTAACAGGGAATCGGTGCTCAGACGCCGCTCCGGTTCTGGCTCCTTTGTCTCCGGCTTCTGTGCTGGCTCATTTGCGGGCAACTGAGCCGATACCCTCCGCTGCCCTCTCCGTTCCACCCGTGCCAGATACAGCGATTCCCTCCTGAGATAGCGTTCTTCCAGCCCGGGAAGCACTGGCTCCTCATCGCTAGCCTCTTCCTGTGGCTCTTTCCAGCCCTGTTCTGTAGCCGGAATAGAGGCCATTGGGAAGGCCATCTGTTCCGCATCCTTCTGCTCTATCTGCCGGAGTTTCTGTACATAGCGCTGATAGGCACGGCGCTCTTCCAGCGTTGAGATACGATCCAGCGCAAGGTAGAGCGTCTGCGCATTCTGAAAGCGATACATCGGTTGTGAACGGGTTGCCAGATTGATGAACGCCTGTAGCGCAACCGAGATATCGGCATGAATCTGACGCGGTGCATCGAGCAACAACGACGCCGGAGAGAGCCGTTCACCGCCGATCATTTCGTGCAATAGTACGCCCAGACTGAACAGATCCGAGCGCCCGTCAGATTGCCCCTCGCCCTGATACTGTTCAGGAGCCACATAACCGGGGACCCGAAGATCTTGCGTGTCGCTGTACTGCCCCTTCTTGAAGTAGCGCGCCATGCCGAAATTCACCAGCATGAGTGTGCCGCCAGGCGTCAACACAATATTGGAGGGCTGCAAATCCCGAAAAATAATAGGTGGCTCCTGTCTGTGCAGATAATCCAGCACATCGCAGAGCTGCATAGCATAGTGCAACGCTTCCAGTGGCGGCAGGGGCGCGTGATGGCGGAGATAAGCGCTAAGTGTCGTGCCCGGGATATAATCCGTCACCAGATACCAGTAACCGTCTTCAAAAAAATAGTCATAGAGGGTAGGAATTGCCGCATGATGCAGGCGAGTCAGCAATAACGCCTCGCGGAGAAAGCGATCCGTCAACTCACCACCACTGGAAGGAAAATAAAGTTCGCGCGCGGTACGCTCACACTGCTGAGCCGGGGAGCGCTCCCGTAACGCGGCATCAAGTTCCGCTATGACGGTCTCCGGCAAAGGACTATCGGCCCGGGATTGCTTGAGCGCAAAGGGGATATGCAGTGTGGTATGTATTCCCATGTAGGTCTTACACTCATTGCCGTACTCAAGGACCCGTCGCACCAGATATTCGCCATCATGCAAAGTACACCCGAGTAAAGCATCCTGCTGTGGGATAACACTTTTTCCCTGTAACATTACCTCTCTTCCTCCCTACCACAATACAGGTTCTCTATTTATAGTAATAGGAACCATCCATTTTAGCAACAAGTAAGCAGTATAATAGAGATAAAAAAGATCTACACAAAAGCAAACAATAATATCTCGATTGTTCCACTTTGAACAAGCAATAATCGGTAGAAAGGCGAGCAAGAGAAAAGGGTGCATACATTTTTGTACACACCCAGAAAACATGACTGTATTTCGAGAATATCCCCATTGCCAGCAAGGAGCATCAATGGACAGTTTCAAAAATAAGCGGCAATGGTTGTGTGGGCTCCTCGCTCCATGCGTAACACGCCAGTACAGCGGGCTGGATCGCTTCAGCCTCGGCCACGGTGCGAGCATGAATTTCAAGCAACACATCCCCGGCATGCACATAGTCGCCGATCTTTGCCTGAAGCACAAAGCCGGTGCGGTGGTCAATCGGTTCCCCTTTTCTGACCCGGCCTGCTCCCAGGTGCATGCTGGCTCTTCCCATCTGTTCAGCCTCGATAGCCGCGATATAGCCACTACGGGGCGCTTTCACTATCAGGCGAACAGGGGCCGCGGGAAGCCTTTCGGGCCGCTCAATCATGCTGCCATCGCCCCCTTGTGCCGCAATGACCTCGGCAAGCTTCGCGACAGCCTCGCCTCGCAGGATTACCTGCATTACCTGCTGGTGCGCTTCCTCCATATTCGGGGCTTTTCCGGTCATTACCAGTAACTCCGAAGCCTCATAATAGCAGAGTTCGCGGACGTCGGCAGGCCCTTCTCCGCGTAAAATAGCGATAGCCTCAGCCAGTTCCAGTGCGTTCCCGATCGCAGCCCCAAGCGGCTGCGCCATCGATGTCAGCGTCGCGACCGTATGCATACCCGCCTGTTTTCCGATCGCAACCATAATCTGTGCAAGCTCACGTGCTTGTTCGACCGGTTTTAACAACGCGCCGCTCCCGAACTTGACATCTAGCAGCAGGTGAGAGCAGCCAATAGCCAGCTTTTTGCTCATAATACTGGATGCTATCAGTGGCAGGCTCCCAACAGTGCCCGTAACGTCACGCAAGGCGTACAGCTTGCCATCAGCAGGAGCCAACTCCTGTGACTGCCCAGCCAGAACTAACTGATGTTTTTGCAGCGTATCGAGGAACTCTTGCTGTGAAAGCTCTACTCGAAAACCAGGGACCGACTCCAACTTATCGAGCGTGCCACCAGTATGACCCAATCCGCGCCCGGACATCTTCCCCACAGCAACACCACAGGCCGCGACCAACGGAGCGACCGCCAGCGTCACTTTATCCCCGACTCCTCCGGTGCTGTGTTTATCAACTACAGGTGAAAGTGTATCGCGTATACGCAACTGCTCACCAGACTCAACCATAGCGGAGGTCAGCGCATGAACTTCGTCTGTGTTCATGCCTTGAAGGTACACGGCCATCAACCACGCCGCGACCTGATAATCAGGGATCTGATCTCGTGTATAATGTTCGATAAAGTGGCGGATCTCTTCCGCAGAGAGAATCCGCCCATCCCGCTTCTTCGCGATAATATCTACAGCTTGCATCTTCTTTTCTACTTCATTGTTCTACTTCAATAGAGAGGCCCTATTTTTCGGTCAACACAATGCGCAGCGCATCGCTTTCAAACCCGGTTCCAGTCTCAATCTCATAGCGACTGATAAGGTCGCTCCCAAGGCGAACATTACGATTATATTCTATCTGCCCATTGGTATAAGTATAGGCTCTGTCTTCCTGGGGATGGACCCCCTGAATCACCAGAATATCATAGGCATCTGAACGATACGCTCTCAGCGCCTTGTAGAGAGTCGCGACCTGCTGCCACTGCGCACAGTGCGCATAGGCAATACGCACAACTTTCTTCCGTCCATACGCTACCGTATCGTCAACAACCCGATACTCCAGCGCGCCCTGTGCCAGCGCTTGCAACTGTCCGACCGTCTTTGGAGGGAAAGGTGCGGGCGGATCAGGAGCAACCGGGGGAGTTTGTACCGGTAGACGTACTGGAGCAGGCGCTTCAACCCGTTGAGTGCCCAGACGACGCTTGGCGCTGCGGGCAGCGACCGAAGGAGCTTCAGGAGGCACGGCTTGCTGCCGGGGAGGCGGAGGAGCGAACGACTGAGGCATTGGTGGTACTGGCATCTGCGGTCGGGGAGAATGCGGCTGAATCAGGAGCCGACCGCAACGAGGACAAACAGTAGCGGTGTCCTGATTCACATTGCCACAAAACGGACAACGCATGTATCATCTCCTGCATCTTCGCTGATTGCATCTATAGACATCAAGCATATAGCGTAGTATATCATCCCTGGCGTACAATTGCTCCCACAAGTTGAGCATTGGTTGAGGTTTTCTCAAAAAGGCGCAGCGCCTGTTCATTTGCATCGCGCCGTGGCAGATCCGCCATACGCCGCCGAATGATGGAGGCAGCTCGCAGCTCATCTGAAGAAAGGAGCCGCTCTTCCTGCCGTGTACTGGAAACACTGATATCAATAGCGGGAAAGATGCGTCGATCAGCCAGCTCACGCGAGAGCCTGATTTCCAGGTTTCCGGTCCCTTTGAATTCCTCATAGACGACTTCATCCAGACGGCTTCCAGTCTCGACAAGACAGCTTGCGATAATGGTCAGGCTTCCGCTCTGTTCCAGCGCTCGGGCCGCCCCAAATACCCGTCTGCCAATTTCCAGCGCATGTGCGTCGATCCCACCGGAGAGCGTTCGACCTCCCCGTGCATTGCGTCCGCCCCCGCGCCACATCTCAGTATTGAGATTATGCGCCCGAGCCAGCCGGGTCAGCGAATCCAGCAGAATAATCACATTGTTGCCCTGCTCTACCTCGCGCTTGGCATCGAACAGCGCCTGCTCAACAACATAACCATGTCGCGATGAGCGCTGATCGAAACTGGATGCATAGACGTGCACCATTGGCCCACGAATCTCAGAGCGCCATTCCGTCACCTCTTCTGGTCGCTCATCAACCAGACAAAGATACAGACTTGTTCGGGGATAATTCTGTTGGACCGCCGTTGCAATCTGGCGTAAAATGGTCGTTTTTCCTGTCTGTGGCGGAGCGACGACCAGCGCTCGCTGTCCAAATCCGACAGGGATAAGCAAATCAATAACACGTGTTGCAACAGGTGTTGCGCCGGTCTCCAGCGTAATGCGTTCATGCGGATGAACCGGGGTCTGTTTCTCGAAAGGAATGTGTGTTGAAGCCACGCGCCCTCTTCCTCCTGCCTTTCTCTTTCGCGCAATAGAGGCAGAAGACCAGACTGAAAGCCCGGACCTTCTGCCGGTACATCTGCCATTTGTATTGATAGTGGGATGTGAGCTTGCCCCACACAGGACCAAACCAGAACAAGTAAGAGGTGATTGGTAAGGATGCATGAACAGTGTGTGGGTTCACTTAACATAATGACACTATCTTTTTGGAAAGGCAAGCCCTGAAATTCTTGTTCAGGCAGGAATCAGCAGCTTTTTTTCTGCCTGAAACACCGTGGCTAAAAACCGATCCAGGCTATGGGTAAAGCATTCCAGCGGCCCCATGTTATTTATCACGGTCACCGGCTGCTCAAGATCAAATTCCTGTTGACAGTGATGCAGCATATACTCACGGTTACTTTTGGAATAATAGCGCCGAAAGATATCATCTGAAAATGACGGGTGGTCGTCATGTGATCTGGCCCGCTCGACACGTTCGTGAACACGAGAGATGCACGTCTCAAGATTCGCATGAATAAAAAGAATAAATGCATCTTTCAGAAAATCGGGGCTGAAGAGACTCAATGCCTGCCGATAGTCGTCACGTGCGAACTCAATTGTCACCAGATCAGCCGTTGTAGACGTCAGCCGAACCTGTTGTTCCAGTTCAATCAGCGCATCATCCAGTACCGAGAGGTCTGTTGCATTGAAGCCATTATGTTCAGTAGGCTGGAACTTTTCATGATGAATATCTGCGAGAAACATGGCACGCAGAATGTCATAATCGTTAAAATGCTGATGTTGTCGTCCGGTTTCCTGCACCATTTGCTTCAGATAGCGGGCAGCCGTGGACTTGCCACTACCCGGGCGTCCCAGTACAAACACTTTGGTAGTCATAGCTCTCTCCTCTCGGCTAACAGAGGTTATTCATCCAAATAGGAACCTGTGAACCTTCCCCCATCAGAAGCGAAACAATCTCAACAATGGCGACAAAAATGAGAGAAGGGCGCGTTTCCCGCGCCCTAACATGGTATAAGCCGAGACAGATCTGCTACGAAGAAAGGACACAAGCTGTTGTGTCCTTTTGCAGTTCTCTTTATACGCATGTACCCAAACGATCACACACTGTCGGCCATTATTCCGCTGTTAAGCTTCACACCTTGTCTGTTCTCAGGCTTACTGGAGTTTTTTTCGTTAGCACCTTGTTAGAGATAAGTATACCGGAGACGCCAATAAAAGCACGCTCAAAGCCATAGACAACGTACCGAAAAAGGCTATTGCCGGTCGCTTGCAAATACATGTCAATATAGCAACGCGCCTATCTACTTACTTCATCCGGCCCTGCGGGAAAGTGCAAGTATCCTCGCTTATCGGGGTCCCAACTCACAACGATATTTCCCCCCTTGCGCTTTCCAATATCAAGCACCTCATCCAGAAAACGGGTGAGCAAAAGTCGAGTCTCAACAACAGCACGCTCGCCGGGATAGCGAGCAAGAATCTCTTTCAATTTGCGATATGAGTACGAGGAGACACCGAGTCGTACCGTGATATTGGTTAATGTCACCATATTTTCGGGCAGCGTTGGCTGTCCCGGTGGAATACGCTGAGGGTCTATCTGATAGGAACCACTTAGCACCGACAGCAAGAGCTCTGCTTTGGCCCGAGCCTGCTCAAGCGGCATACCTTGCAGCAGGATATAGTACCGATCCGCACTGATACGATAAAACTCACAAACAGCATCATCCTTTAACGCACGCAACTGGCCCTGGATCCGTAAGCCAACCGCTTTACTGATATCCCGCGCCATGCGATCACCATATTTATTCGCAAGGCTGCTCTGATTATCGATGTCCAGACTGATAAATGAGATATCCTTTTCCCTGATCTCCTCTCCCTCATAGATATGTTGAAGCAAGGTCTCAACATGCTCGATGAACTCATTCTCCGTCAGGAACGGGGCAAACTGCGTATCAACAATCGCGGGAGCCGCAATCATCTCGCGCAAATGGCCGACCGGTCTCATGCGCGCCTGATAGATTTCAAGCAAGATACCAACCATTGTCCCGACCATCCGTAAGACACGCTGATCCGCCAGCGAGAACGCATGCCGAGACGGTGAGGTGACGTAGATGACCGCAACCGAAACATTGTCGCGGCCCACAACTGGCACCGCAATGGACGAGCCAATCTGATACTCACGGTTAGGGTTCGCCAGCAAGATATCTTCTTCGGAGACCACAGGATGATAGACTATATGACCGCTCTGGAACGCTCGCAAACAGGGATCCATCGAGGCCCCTTGAGGCACAACCGCGGTACTGCCTACCTTATGCGGTGAGAGAGCGCTTTGCGCACTGACAATCAGGCCACGCTGTTGCAGGGAAAGCATCGATAAGGGATAATCAGGCAAAAGAATGCAGCTAAAGAGCCAGCGCGGGTGATTATCAATGCCCTTTCCACCCAGCCGAATGATGGTCTCAGCCAGACCATGCAGAATGGCGTCCTGCTCATGATGCATATAATCCGGATCCGTTGAAGAGTCAAAGACATCGCGCATGCCCGGACCTAAACAACGCCGCGAAAGCTCCACATTCTCATAAAGAGGTCGCAACAACAGGCGCACGGTTTCGACGATTGGCGCCTTGAGTGTCAGACGTCTGGACCGCCGTTCCAGCAAAATATAGGTGCGGTCACGTGGTTCCTCTTCAATACTATCCTCGGTCATGACAGCAAGAGGCAGCAACCGAAAATCCGAAGCATACTCGAAGGTGGGAGTGGGCACCAGCAAGGTCTGAGATGAGCGGTTCTGATTGAGCCAGCCAACCAGCGCCTCACCAACCTGTTCCAGATCCTCAACGTTCTGAATATTCATCAGGGAGATCTGCGGATTTAAAGGTAGAACAAGACATGCTGTCGTATGGGGAAGCTCTTCGCAGAGTAAGAGCAATGAGAGACGTAGAGCATGAGAGGCAAAGAAACGCCAGAACGAATCTTCTCGGCTCAGATCCACGCGTTGATTGATCGGCAGGGTCGCAAAACCGCCACCCTCTTGCCCATAGGATATGGGCTGTCCATTTTGTCTGTGTTGCTCATCAGGAACATAAAAGGTACGCCAGATCAAATCAATATCGGGCGGAATGTCACTCGGCGCGTATCCCGCATCGATTAATTCACGAATGATTGCCAGCTTATCCAGTTCCTGAGGAGTATACAGGCGGCGTCCCTTCGGGCCAGTCGGGCGCAGGGGACGCAACAATCCATACTCTTCCCAGTCACGCAAGCGGTTTTCGCTCAAATTGAAGAGTTCAGCAGCCCGACTGATCGTCACGGTCGCCTCAGCACGCCCTTTTTCAATGTACCGTAAAACCCTTCTTTGAACGTCTTCCTGCTGGAGGTGTTCTTTTACACGCCTCATACTTCTTTCGTCCATACCGCCTCCTGCCGCGCAGAATAAAACAGATGTAACAAGAAAAGGTCTGTTTTATAGTAACATATATGTCAGAGTTTGTATAGCTATCTTCCCTCTGACACATATCTTTCCCTCTATACAACACCAGGAAAGTTCAGAACGCGCTCAGTAAAATTCTTCTCACTCCTCTTTGTAATATAGGATAAAATTGCTAATTTCGTCAATATCCACCCAATATTGAACTGAAGCGGCGTTATCCAACTTGTCAAAGGAGTATACCAGGTAGCATCCGTTGACAATGGTATTCTCTTCGGGTAATATTACTTTATATAAGGCAGAAATTACTTATCAAACATGAACTTTCTTGACATTCTCCTGACAGCGGTACCAAAGAAAGATCGGGGATCAACTCTGTAGGCAATCATTATTCATTCTCCTTTCAGGAGGGTTTTACAAGTGAAGGCGAGCACAACTTCCTCGACACCTGTCGCAACCCGGCCACTTGATGACCAGATCTGGTACGACTTATATGTCTGGCTGCTTCCTCTTGTTGAAAAATGGGTGCGCTACGCTAATGTAGTGGCCTGGTACGGGCAACAGAAAGAAGTTTCGGAAGATATCACACAGGAAGCTGTTCTACGTACCTTCCACTACAATCAGCGCGCTGATCATGGAGAAGTACGGCCAATCGATTCTCTGAAGTCCCTGTGTAAAACAATTGCACAGAATTACTTCCGGGATCGCCGCAAAAAAGACTGGAATCTTGTACGGCCCTCTCAGGAAAATTCTGGACCTGAAGAAAGTTATCCTCATCTGGAATCGTTAGAAGATCCCTCACAAATCGCAGTCGATCATCTGCTGTTGAAAAACGTGATCACGATAGCAGCGCGTCTAGTCGTTCGTTTCCCTCCGGGACAGCGAGCAGCCTTGCTGACAGACCTCGCCCTGATCTCTGATTTTGGCGAGCAGCCTACTCTGCTTGAACAGGTGCTTTCGGAAGAGGGGATTCATTTGCGCGACTATCGCCAGCCACTTCCTGATGATCCCGGTGCCAAAAATCGACACGCGGCACTGCTCAGCATTGCCTACAAGCGCTTGCGCAAAGAAGTAAGTCTGTAACCGGGTTCAACACCGGTCAGAGCCCATCGTTCGCGGACAGGCCTGCGCTGAAAAACTGAGCAAGCGCCCAAAGAGATTGCTGCTTCTTGCTGTCGTTCAGGAGAAAAGAGCAGCCAGAGGATACGGCATACCCTGAAACCACCGACTTTATATGCTGGCGCACTTATCAACTCCCTCTTCAAAATCTCCTCCATAAAAGTCGCTGCCGCTTGAATGAGCT
>Ga0164243_10015557_pt1 | contig 10505 bp, 4 predicted proteins | sample OricompcompostOP_FD_108781 | JGI IMG/M metagenome (GOLD analysis project Ga0164243, IMG submission 108781) | Organic Plus compost microbial communities from Emeryville, California, USA - Original compost - Organic plus compost (OP) | ecosystem: Engineered > Solid waste > Mixed feedstock >... | reverse complement strand
ATGGCGATCTGCGTCGAGACGGGTACCATGCCGGAATCTTGCACCAGGAGGGCCTTGGAATTCGTCTCGGGGTCGACGGGCTGCACGATGCCTCGGCGGAGGCCCTTGGTGTCCAGCCAGAGCTCGACGGGCTCGATGCACATGTAGGACCTGGACGCGATCATCGGGTTGAGAACGTGTGAGTAGACCGTGTTGATGGCGGTCCTGTCGAGGCCTGTGGCGGCGAAGTGGAGACGGACCTTCTGGAAGACGTCTACCCTCGGTCGTCCTTCCGCGGAAATCATCATGTTCTTCAGCTCACGTAGTGTGAAACCCTTGCCCGGCATCATGGCCATGGCATGGTCTAACATTTGAGGAGTCGCGTAGGTGTCCTTAATCTTGTACCTGGACAGACTGACAAAGAGGGACAATGGCTGCTGTGCAAACTCGACAGGTGATAGGAGGTATGTAGGTGTGCCGATGTAGATACCCATGAGGCACGAGTGGATGAACCCTAGACCCGTCGTGCTTCGGACGCATCCAAGGACAGGTCTTGAACTTGTCATTTGACAGGTCTCCTTTTGAACTTTACACATGCCTAGGATCGTATCGTGGCCCAATTGCACGGCAAGTCGTTTCTGGTCCGGCGTCCAGTACGTCCAGATGATGACGGGATAGCTTGGCTGAATCCACGCTGGGTCCATGGTGAGACCAAGGTCGCGCAGTCCATTATTCTGCTTTGGCGGTTTCATCGTGTTGTATACATTGGGTATCGCCGTCCGGGCGATCTGCGCCGACTGCTTAATGTGGCTCGAGACGGGCTTCAACTTCAGAAGATGGTCCACGTCTTGGTTCACAAGCACAACCTTGACACGGTAGTCGGAGACCAGACGCAAAAAGGCCGGAACATCCTCGCTAAGTCTGTTCTGGTCCAACGGCGCGATGGGGATACAAATTGCACCCAGGGCTATACAGGCATGGATAGCGTAGACGAACTCTTCGGAATGAGTGTACATCAAGATGACATGGTCACCTGCACGAACTCTGATCTTATTCTTGAGGTACATGGCAACCGCTGCAATCTTCTGGTCGAATTTCTTCCAGGTGATACCCTTGCCTTCTCGGACGCGGCTGTCGATCGTGCAATACGCCAACTCCTCGGGTTGCCTGGCGACTCGCCATTGAATGAGGTCTGTGATGCACGAGAAGTTGTTAAGAGGAGTCGAGGTTCGGTCGTCAATGACTACTTCGCGGCGGTCAATACCCGAGTACTGCTTGTCGGCCGGGATCAGGAATTCAGCGCGAGCCTGCGACGCGATGGGAGACCAGATGCCACCAATGGGGTCGACGCCGACTGCTAGGTTGAGCACTGCCCTTTCCACTCCGAACTTAACGTGAGCGCAGGGCAAGTTCCCAAGGTCAAAGTCTCGTCGGCAAAGCATGTTGCCGATCTCCCTCCTCCCATTTTTGATCACCCTCGGGAGTGAGTTCGGCGGGCTAATCATGACGCAGTAGAGGCGGATATTGTGTTCTTGATCGAGGATTTCCATGCATCGTTCGGCGAGGGACTCAAGAAGAGCTCTGTCTAGCTGTCGTGGTGCACCGCCCGAAGTAAGCGGCGCAACTGAGGCCGCAACCGATTCGACGACTAAAATTGGTAGATGTTCTTCATTGACATACACGTCGAAGGCTGAGCAGTCGGAGACCATTGGCAGACTCTTGAGGATGCTGAGCACAATATGCTGGACGAAGAAGTATCTGTATTCGGCAACCTCGTGTCCATGCTCAACCCACTCCACCTTTTGTCTAATTCGATCCTCGTATAGGCCAAGGACGAAGATCTTACCCTCAATAATAGTACCTAGTAGCCCAGTGCGAAGGAATTCGGGTTCCACTGGTGTAGGAGTGGGCTCCCCGGGTTCAAACTTGTATGGACGAGCATGGAAGATTTGCTCCGTGTGCTTCGGCAGCGCCCAGAATCCGCCAGATAGTGAGGGCGAGTCAACCCAAATCTCCCCAATAGAGTAGGGCGAAGAGAGAAGGCCGCTTTCTGGGTCAACAACAGCAAGGGTTGCGTCAGGGATGGGGTACCCAAAAGCGCCAACGCGAACCGTTGTGGAATCATCAGTGCCCTCTTTCCTAGCTTCATCGCCAATGGCAACTACGACAACCTCGTTACGTTTGAGGGCCTCCCTATCGAGGAGAACCTCACCCAACTCGTTCTTAGCGCGGTGCTCCGTGGTTGTCGTCGCGCCTCCGCCCAGCAAGCTGCCGAAACCGTTAGACGGTTTCTCTTTCTCCTCCTCTTTGTCCTCGTCCTGTACCGATTCGGCATCGGAATCAGGATTCAACTTGAGCGGTACTCCCATACGCTCCTCGCCACCCAGCCAGTCTCGGACACTTATAGCCATGCCGCCGTGCTCGGGTAGACAGAGCATTGGCGCCACTACCTCCCTAGCTCTTGGGTTTCTTAAGGGGCGAAGCCAGCGATCCGCGAGGAGTTCGTGAAACTCGCAATTGACAGTCAGGGTATCTATCAAGCAGAGCTTGACGGACTGGAAATTGGGTTCCGAACCCTTCTTGAAGTTCCTCGTAGCCATAGGGTCGGTCTGGTAATTGCGAACAGCTCGGTTCAGACCAGTATAGTCGGCAACCATTAGGGTTGCCCTATGCTTGGTAATGAGATGCGCGTAGAGACCGGGGACTTCGACAGCCCTATTCTCCATCCAAACGGTTGTGTGCCCACCATAAATGGTGAGGAGAACGCCAATAATCATGCCGATTCCCTGCCGCGGATCTAGGTAGGAAAGAACTGTCTCGCCGGTCGGCCCAGACGCAATCAGCTTCCCATTCTTGTCTCTTAGCGACGGATTGAATGTGTCTCCAGGACCGTTCCCCGGAACAGTGGAGACGATGGCACTAAGACAGGCCATCTGGTGCATGATGGTTCGGTGACTCAGGACAACGCCTCGGTGGTCGCCGGTGGGGGCACGGGAAAACTCGATGTAGGCAAGGTCTGGGACGGATAGAGGGGGCATCTCGTCTTTCTTTTTAGGATGGAAACTGCCGAACTCATTCGTCTTCCACCACTCTACACCCTTAGGCCAGGTAAGCTTCTGGGTCGTGATATCCCGCTGGAACGCCTTGAGGTTGTTGTCGGTCGTAAGAGCTAGATGGGCTTGGGTGGAGGTTAGTATAAAGTTGAGCTTATTGTAATCTTGTAGGTCGTTAATGGGGACCGCGACCACTCCGGCAATAAAACAGCCAAGAAGCGCAATAGCAAAGTCGATAATCTCGGTGTCCCTGTAGATGAGAGCGACTCGATCGCCACGATAGAGAGTACTCTTGTCCCGAATCACCTGCGCGACCTTCTCAGCTCGCGACGCAAACTTGTCCCAAGTGATGGTGCCGATCTCCTTGCCCTTGCTATCAAGCACCCAGTACGCCGAGAGCTTTGGTGTGGTCTTGCCACGATGTCGCAGAACCGCAGCTATATTATCAAATCTTGACATTTGAACGGTGTTGTCATGGGGATCGTATATAGCGAAGGGGACTTCTCGAGGCTCGAGCGGCATCTGGTATTCGAGCATCTCGGGGGGTGGCAAGTCGTTTGTCGTCAGCATGGGCGGTGCGATGGCGGCAGTCGGCGAGAAGGCTTCGTTCGCCGAGTATCTGTGGGGGCCTCCATAGTCGTCGGCAGGGTGCTGATCATACGCTTGCTGACCAGCGAAGTCGGAGAAAAACTGCTGAGAGTTCAGCAATGTCTCGCTTCGGCCAGTGTACTGCTGCTGCTGCTGGTCGGGGCCCACGTAGGCACCATGCTGCTCCGGGTTGAAGGCATAGTCTCTAGAGACCATGGTTTCCGTTCTCGTAGAAGGCTCATTGGCGTGCGGGGCGGGGGCTATGAAGAGGGAGTCGTGCGCGCGGAAGTTCGGTGCGTGCTCCGCAACAGGGCCACCTGGTCGAAGCAAGCCGGCGGGGCCATAGTCGGAAGAGCCATATGAGCCAGGCCGCTGCTGACTGAACGCCGACGAAGGCCGGTACTCGGAGCTGGGGCTGTTCGGGTCGGAAATGTTGCCTCCTAACGCGGCAAGGGCAGCAACGCGATGGCCTTCACTAGCTGCGGGGTACGACGCGCCATCGGGGGAGTGTATCCTGAGACCGCCTCGAGAATCGGGAGGCGGCGGGCTTGCGGCGGGGGGGCCATAGTATTGGGATAAGAGTTGGGTCCGTCGCTTGTGATATCTATGAGGTTGGGAAGAGGGTTAGTTCGTCGGGAGTCGCGGTGAGGGAAGAGAGACGTCGGGGAAGCGCATTGATACCCTTTCTCTGTTATGTCGCCCTCCTGCAGAAGCGAAAAGCAAAAGAAGTTAGCGGAACGCATCCATGTTTACCAACTCGAGCCAACTCTAGCCATCCCCGGGCGACAGGACCACCAGTAGAGGTGGGAGAGCGGAAATTCCGGGTCCTCTCCTCCAACACTTCCTCTTTGGTAGTTTGCGCAGCACCAAAGTACGACCGGGTGGCCCGATACGGCAGGGCGGGCGGCTCGAGGAGAGCGGGGAGCCGAAGGAGAGATGGATGTACTTGCCTCTAGTTCTTTTTCTAATTCCCTAAGCTTCTCTTCGAGCTCGGGATTCCTGTCGTCGGCCATGACGGTATCATGAAGGCTCTAATGCCAGGTAGTCGGCCGAACTTGTAAAAGGAAAAGCGGTGGTACTTCGACGTGGCTCTGAGGTCGGCGTTCGGCTTGAAGACCGAGCAGGGTCTGGGCTTTTTTCCCCCCTTCACTTGACTCTTTCGGCCAAGTTTCTGCGTTTGATGGATCTGCAGAGGGCCTTTCGTGTATGCAATGTAGACGTCGAGTATGTAATACGGGAGAAAAAGGAGAAATTCTTCGTAAGAGTCGTAATAGTCGAGCGGAGGAGAAAGATCAATTACTAGAAGGAGGCCCAATATCGACACTCAGTGCTGTGTGGCCCGTTTGTGTGGCACTGTCTGTATTTGTCCGTTATGCGGACCCGGATCTGGATCTGAGTTTGAGATGGGAGGTTCGAGAAGGCCCCGTGACGTAGTGGCAGTTCGTAAAAAGGGTCTGCGGAGGAGAAGAACAGAATCTCCCATCATTGGGCTGGGCTGGACGGTGGAGGGGTCAAGCTTGAACAGGGATCAATTGCGCTTCAGTTTTTGGTCTCTCGTGTTCATCCTCGCACCTGCCCACCACGCCAAAGCCTGGCCCGAGGGACCCACGCAGCCAGGCCTGGCTGCGGAGTACGAGGTACCTTTTTGCACGCCCCTGTCAACAGACAGCAACAGGCAGCACGAGCCTGGCTCCCCAGCTAAGACTACGAAGTCAGAATATTATCATATTAGAGGGTCAAAGGTACTTCGTACTTCACACACATCAAAGATGTGTCAAACTTGCTCTCCCCTGTACATCCACTCTTTTCTACAGGACCTCAGTCATAATACGACATGACGCCAGCAGCGGGGTTCTGGGCGATTCGACAGAGGAAGTGACCCGAATCCTTCAAGAGAATCGATCTCAAGGACATTGATGGATAAATACAATCACAATGTACCTCAGAAGCATCATCATTCATCCGGAGTTGAGATCTTTTGCAGTCAAATGCATACGGATCAATGCAGGCTGAAGACGGAGTGGAGTAAATCCAACAATACTGAACGATCGCATCAGATCAATGATAATCCGCTGTGGAATCCTGAAGTACATCCCATAAACTACTACGTCAGTACTTCGTAATATAAGACGTGGAAACGCCAGAGAATCGAGAAGATCCTTGGAGACCTGAAAGTCGTCAAATGTTCGGTCCACCCCGCCTTAGTGCCTGAGTTTAGTCCAACCTCACCTTGGCTTGCAGCCACATTGACACTCTAGCACCGCATCTAAACTATGAAGTCTGGTCAGTAACATTCCAACTCCCATCGTACCCCGTAGTGGAGTGTATTGAGCTTTGTCCACTTTGTTTGGCGTTCCACAATTTCGAAATTAAATACCTGTGTATGAAACAATTGAACTGTTCGGCTATCCGGCCCTTGGCAGCGCAATCGACCTGATCTCGTCAGAAGCACGTTCTCTTAAACTAGATCGTGTGTAACTTGGTCTTCCGAGGCTTCATCCGTCTTTGGTGCAAGTCTCGAGGTCGATGTCGTCACCGTCACCGTCACGCTTCCGGCTTCCCGCTCAAGTCTATTGCTATGGATATGCAGCTAAAGGGTTCTGTGGATTGCCGCAAGTGGTTCAACTTTCTCATGTTCCCTTCCCACTCGCTCCATATCAACGTGAATGCTACTTCTTTAGACCACAGAACAGGCGAGTGTGGGATTTCCTCACCGTTGGTCTTAAACTCTGCCCCGAAACCGAGGTGACGCCGGTTGTGAATGGCAGATGAAGGGGCGTTGCGCTTACTGAAACAGACGACCAGATCCTAGATCTCAGATCTCATTGAAGCGTCAAATCTCCAATAGTTCTTTTTCATTGTCATGGACGGGTCGGGATAGGACAAAAGAATGCCGGGATCCGACCGATTTGATGTAACTCCTAACTCGTCGAACATAATGAGATAGTATGCGAATATGGTTCTTTCATGAACGAAGCCACCCTTTTTCACGAGCCTCCTTCACACTTGGCTTCTACTCCGCGTCTGAACCTGGCAGCCCACCAACCTCTCGTCGCCGAACAAAGATGGCGTGAGCAATTCCAAATATGTCTTTTCAGCGATAGTGTCTCCACTTCACAGCGAGGGTGCGAGGCTTTCCTCGATACTCGTTGCCTCATGGCACGTCCGGTAATCGATTGCCTGAGGTATGCGTTTACTGTCATGGCATCAAACGTCGTCGACCTCAACAAAGACCTCGAGTGAGCGTCCTGTCTTTGCCATCATTCTTTGACGTGCTAGGGTTGTCATGCGGGGCATGACTTCATTGAGTCTATTCACCTTTTGTTGCCGGCTTGACAATAGTTAGGCGGATGTCATTGTGAAAGTAGTGGCTGCCAGCCGTGAAAGGACACAAAAGACTCCTTCTTCGCTAGACAATGTATTATGTCCTGAACAGCATATATCAAGGACTCGTTCCGCGGACTTGATCTTGATTCTCCTCTCTAATCCAACCACACAGCTACTATAATCAAACCTAGACTCGATCCCAGAATCCATCCACATCAAGCCTGTCCAATCCCTCGAGAAACACCAAACTCTTCAACCAAGTCCTCTACTATGTCGTCACGAAACAGCCGAAGCCATATCTCTGGAGACTTCGCCTTTCTCGAGCAGGACTTTAATCCCGACGAATTGGAGGCGATGATCAACTTCGATGATTACTCTCTCCCCACCCGGCCTAACCCCATTGCGCAGGTAGCAACTGATCAGATGGCCACCGCAGGTGGACAAGGGGCTATGATCGACTACCTGCCGATCAAAAGCTCATTTCCCGAAGTCTTGACTCTCGACTGGGACACGGCGGACTTCCTGCCTACTTCCGTGGAGAATACTGCTGCTCCTCTCGCCTTTCCTACACCTTCGACAGGCGAGGATGATCTAGATATTAGCTTCTTACCTGGAGACTCGGGCGCACCTAACACCCTCTCTACCAGTTCAAATCAAACCACTCCTTCTATTAACACCGTCACTAACACTCCGGACAATAGCTGCACCTCCGTCACCACGTGTGGCCCGTTGTTAGCTAGCCCCCCTACTAGCGATATGCTGCTTGAAATTCCCGATTTTCAATCGCCGGTCGTGCAGAACTGTCCACTGCAAACATCCCTTCTTAACACCCCCTTTGCACCACCAGGTTCGACGCCCCAAGCCTCCTACGGGCATGTACGGGACCAGTCAACTAACAATTTGAAGTCCTCTACGTATCCGACACTTGCCGGACAAAGGCGTCTTGGAGAAGCAGCTACACATCCTCAAAAGCAGCTACGGTATCCCATTCCTACTGAGGCGCGGGCACCACCTCCGAGGTCAATACCAGCTACGGCCGCAATGGCCCCACATCGCGTAGCTTCCACGGGGGATGTCGTTTCCTACAATCGAGGCCCAGAGAAAGGTGAGCCAACGGACTCTTACGTGCCCCTACCTTCGGCACCAAAGGCCTGGGGACCCCCCGAGAACCCCACGCTATTTAGCTATACCAGCGACGGTGAATGGGTCTCTCCCAGTCGGTTTACTAGGGAAGACATAAGCTACTACATCGTCAACCTAAAGCGGACCCAGCACCGGCCACTCCGAATATGGATCCAGAACCTCCCAGCACAGTACGCCAAGAGATACCCCAACACCCTATCAAGCAAGTGCCGGTGGGTCGGCTGTCCATCCTGTAACAACACAATCCTCAAGGGGTTCTACCGCGTGGCGTTTGACGAGTGGCCTTTAGAATCGGGGAAGACGCGGGATCCCTTCCATAATGCAGGGTACATGCACCTTCACTGCTTCGAGAAGCTTTTCGACCTCGTCGAGCTGGTGGATATCGGCGTGGCCGACATAGACATGCGCAAGTTCCCGCACGAGGGACGGAATCCCATGTCTATTTTGCACAAGCAGGCAGACATGAGACACGTTTTCGAGACCTGGCTGTGTAGGCAGCGAGGTGCCTATAGGCTACACTTGCACGAAGTCTGTAGTGGTGTAAAGGGCACCGAGCGTCGCACGCTCGATAAAAAGGATCGGCTTTGGTCGGTGCTCACCAAGGCGTCGCTCGCTCTCGAACCGGAGGCGCGGGCTGCTATGCGACATAGGCGCACAGGCAACTCGTTAGACAGGCATCAAGGAGACTTGGATAAGTATGTTGAAGTCGATGAGAGGCGTAAGGCAATGAACAGGGCTTTGCGCTGTCGGGTTAAGACGACGAACCCCGAGGACTTTGACATGGAGAAGCAAGACACTGAGAGAGAAGACGAGACTCGACCGCCCAATAAGAGGCGGCGAGTCGACTCGGGACCGTCAGGAGGAATGGCGCGGAGTCCCATCATCGTGGCAAGTCCGAGCCAGGGCTCATATCACAGTGAAACGGGCGCTCCTCTCCAAACCCAGGATGAAGGTGATGAGGAGGGCGAACTATGGATGTTGGAGAAGGCCAACGCCCGCTTGGGGAAGCGGAAGAGGGCACCTGATTTGATCGGTGCGGATGGCCAGCCATGGGATGTAGAATTGCGCAACCCGAAGAGGCGGGCTTGGATGGAATTGATGGGTTCTGATTGAGGCCTGATGAGATGGGGTCCACATGTTAGGGGTATGCTTGGTTGGTCAAGGGAGTAATCAGACGGGTTTGCCGGTCTGACTCCTCACTTTATAGATTTCTGTTTTCGATCGAGGGCTTCGATCGCCACCGGAGGGAACTAGACAGGTATCTTTTCTTTCCTTCTTCTTCCTTTCCCGTCCTCTTCTTGTTTGCATTGTCCATAGATGACACTTATTACTAAGAAAAAGGGAGATAGACTATAGATTAGACTTACTTGGCATCAAGTGTGGATATGTGTCTATCACTCGAAATGATGACTTGATGTACGTCGGCATGTGCGGCTAACGTTGGCGTCGGAATAAGCCCCCGGTTCGGCAAGCGTTTGTTTGCTCCTAGGACCCTTCATGTTGAGTACATTGATGGTGAATCATTGTTCCCCGAGCTGCCACCTTGCCCTCCAAGAGAGAATGCCCCTATGAGCCATCCAACGCGAGGCATCAAATGCGGGTACCCACTCGAAAACGCCTCTCTCTGACCAGCAGACGAGCCTATTTGTTCAATAATCAAGAATAGTCGGCAGGCTCTTCGGTCACTCCGAACCCGTGACGCGACAATAAGGAGGTGCCGTGGCGGCTCTGAAGCTAGGACTAAACTAGGCCTGGCCTGAACTAGGGTCATGGTAGAAGATGCACTACTGTAACATGGGGGAGAGGAGGATCAATTGATCTTTTGTTTCTGTCGTGGGGGAAGGGGCATTTACACAACGCTACTTCGTAGTTTCAACGTCGGGACAGCCATCAAATCTCCTAGTATAGCACTTCGTAGGATATGAAGCAGGCAAGTCGAGAGACTTCTGAAGCCGTGACGGCATTTCGTCAATGCTATCCCTCTATCTTAACTAGTGTAGTGAACGTGCCAACCCAAACGTTCTGGCAGTTTGCCGAACCAGCTTTAACTTCTTCAAGTTTAACGGTTCATGTAAGGCGAAAGAGGCATATTGGATACGCGTCGATTAGTCCTCTTACGACTCGGCTTCGGAGCGTGTTCAACATCTTTTGGCCCCCACTTCCAGGCTGGTTGCGAGCGAGATGCATGCGCCCGCTTGAAGGAGGAAAGAAGTGGTGTCCAGGGTTTGTTGTCAACTCCCAGTCGCCACCTGGATGGGACCATTTCACCTCACACAAGCTTCTTGGGGGAGAAGGGGGGAGGAAGGCGATTGGACTGGGGCTGAACTGGAGCTCAACAGTCGGTCCTTGTCCATGTCTGTCTATCCGTCCATCCATCACCCATCACCCACGGCTGGGGCTATGTTTAGTGCTAGT
>Ga0164243_10015556_pt1 | contig 10505 bp, 8 predicted proteins | sample OricompcompostOP_FD_108781 | JGI IMG/M metagenome (GOLD analysis project Ga0164243, IMG submission 108781) | Organic Plus compost microbial communities from Emeryville, California, USA - Original compost - Organic plus compost (OP) | ecosystem: Engineered > Solid waste > Mixed feedstock >... | reverse complement strand
TGGTGTTCGCCGTCACCGCGCTGGTGAGCATGCAGTCCGGTCTGCACGGCGACCCCCGCACCACCAACCCCGCGCCGGGACCGGCGCCGTACCCGCCCTTCGCTGGCGTCACCAATTGGCCGTTGGTCGCCGCCGTCACGTCGGCGGTAGTGACGTTGTGCTTCTTCGGCTATCTTGCATGGCGATCCGTTCGAGACCGCAGCCCGCAATGGCTGTTGATCGTCGGCGTCGCCGCGTTCTTCGCCGGAGCGCTTGACCCGCTTGCGAACTGGGCTACGTTCGCCGTCTTCGACCCGCGGGTCGCGCACTTCCCGCTGTCGTGGCCGTGTTTCAACATGTCCCCGCTGCTGGAACCGACCCTGTCGTTCCTGGGTGGATATGCGAGCTACTACGTGCTGACCGGGCTCGGCCTGCTGGGCGCACATCGGCGGTTCGTCGAGCCGCGGACTCGTCGCAGCAGCTGGCTGGATCGCCATCGGTTGGTCGCCGTCGTCATCACGGGATTCATCGCCGGGCTGCCGCTGAATGCGTTCATGCAGTTCATGTGGTTGAAGGTCGGGCTGTTCGTCTATTCGCAAGCGGCAGGCCCGGTGCTGCACCTCTTCGATCGCCAGTAGCCTGCTGCGCATCGCAGGCGATCCCAAACCCGCTTACGACCAGTGGCCGTATCCCACTGTCAAGCTCTACGACCCGTACGGCGACTTGCAGCGCGCGGGCAAGCCGGGGCCGTTCTACCGATAACTGATTCTCGACGAGGAGGAAAGCGATGACCCGAAACGGACAAGGTCGGCAAGGACGCGGGTGAACTGGCCAACGGTGAGCCGATCGGGATGACGACGACCAACGACGCCGACGCGCTGATCGCGCTGCGACCCGACTGCGTGATCTACGCGGCCAGCGGTCCGGAACGCGACGCGCTGGCCATCCCCGACTACGTCAAGCTGCTGCGCGCCGGGATCAACGTGGTGACGACCAGCACCACCCGTCTGGTCAACCCGCACGCCTACGAGCCGGTGGAGTGGCGCGACCAACTCGCCGCGGCCGCCAAAGAAGGCCAGGTGTCGCTGTACGCATCGGGCATCGAACCGGGTTTCGCCGCCGACTACCTGCCCCTGGTGCTGGCCACCCAGTCGTCACATATCGAGAAGATCCACGCCTACGAGATCGGGCTGTACGACGACTATGGAGTCACCGACATCATGAGCGACGCACTGGGTTTCGGCCGCCCGCTCGATTACCAGCCGTGGATCGGCTTCCCCGGTGCGATCGCGGGCGAGTGGCAGGGCCAGATCCACATGGTCGCCGAGGCGCTCGGCGTCGAGGTGCAGGAGATCCGCGAGACGTTCGACCGCGCGGTCACCGAGCGGACGCTGGACGTCGCCATGGGCACCGTCGAGGCGGGCACGTGCGGGGCGCTGCGGATGCAGGCGATCGGTGTCGTCGACGGCAGGGACGCCATCGTCATCGAACATGTCACCAGGCTGGCCCCCGACATCGCGCCCGAATGGCCGACGTTGCCCAACTCCCTCGGCTACCGCGTGGTGATCACGGGCACGCCCGACATCGACTGCGCCTACCACGTCACGGTGCGGGATCGGCACAAGGCCGGCATCGAGAGCATGACGTCGGGCGCGGGTGCGATGGTGGCCACGGCGATGCGCGTGGTCAACGCGGTGCCCTATGTGGTTGCGGCAGAACCTGGTCTGCTCAGCTCGGTCGACCTGCCGCTGACCATTCCGCAGGGCGCGTTCGCATCGTCGTGAGGATCACTCGACCGGGGTGAGCGTGAACGGCATCCGGATGTTGAGCGGCCTGTTGATTCCACACGCTCCGCTGGGACCCAACGTGGTGTCCCAGCCCTTGTACGGAATCGGGTCGGGGTAGCCGTGCCAGAACGTGAAGGTCTGCTCGCCCGGATGTGCGGTGCCGTCCGGACACGGCTCCCAATTGTCGACGGTGCGACGCACTCGCCAGGTGCCGCTCCGGTAAACCATGTCGGCGCTCCAGCCTTGATCGCTGACCACCCGTCCAGTGCAGTCTTGATACGTGGTGCACGTCGAGGTGATCGTCCAGGTCTGGGTGACGCTGGCTTCCTCGTGTAACGAGTCTTTCGTCTTGGCCCACACGCCGTCCGAGAACGCCGTATACGTGCCGTTGAGGGCGACGCCGTCATTGGGGTCCGCGTGAGCAGGCGCGACACATGACAGCACCGCCAGGGTGAGCACACCGATGATCAACCGTGCCAACATCATTGGTCTGCCCTATAGACGAGATCCTGCCACGACCGGGCCGGATCGACGAGGTCGCTCTGCCGATACACCTGTCCATCGGGGGTGGCGTAGCGACCGGTCTGCGGATCGTAATGAGCGACGGCCACAGTCGTGCCTGGCTCGGAATCGTTGGCGGCGAACGAACTCGGCGTCGCCGCCACTTCACCGCCGGTGTCCAACGGCGGGAACACCTCGCCGGGCTGTGGCGGTGGCGGCGCGTCACCAGGTGGCGGCGCCTCGCCCGGTGGTGGCGCGTCAGCAGGTGCAGGCGCCTCCGGTGGCGGTGGTGGCCCTTCCGGGGGCAGCGGCAGCGGCGGCGCGCCTGGCGGCGGGCCCTGCGGCGGGGTGCCCGACGGCACCGCTCCCGGCGGCAGCGGCGTGCCTTCGGTCGAGGTGTAGAGACGCTCGTTGCCCTCGACGCGATCGTCCGGCGGAATGCCCTGCGCGACCAGGTTGGGGTCGAACGGATACGGCCCGGTGATGTGCTGTCGCATCGCCAGCGGCGTGTACGGCTTGTCGCTGTAGCACTCCTGGACCGTCGGGGCGCGTTTACCCGGCACACCCATGCACGGCGAGTTGCGCGCACCGCGCACGACGATCGGCGCGTCCTGAGGCAGCTTGCAGTACAAGCCATCCGGCGTGTCGACGGTCGTCGTGTCGGCGGGCGACCGCCACTGTGACGGCGGCAGGAAGCCGACTGTGCAGGGCGGGCCGTCACCGATCTGGACGCGGAAGTCGCCCAGCGGTATACCGGTCGGATTGTTCTCCGGCGCCGACGAGAGCACGTTGGCGACGAACGGCGGCAGCAACACCAGGACCTGCTCGAGCGACGGGTGATAAGTCACGCCCACCTGACCGAACGTGGTGAGGTTCGCCAGCAGGATCGGCAGCGTCGGCTTGATCTGATCGAACAGCCGCGACACCTCGTCCGCCGCCGGCGGACCTTCCCTGAGCAGAGTGCGAATCTCCGCGTCGTTGGTGACGACCTGCCCCGTGATCCCCGCCAGGCTGCTCGCCCATGTGCGCAGCGAGTCTGCCGTCGTCGCTTGCGAATCGAGCAGCGGCCCGGAGTCCTCGATCAGCGTCGAAGACCGATCGCCCACCCGGTTGAGGTCGGCTGAGATCTGCGCCGACGAGTCGAACAACGAGCCCAGGTCGAAGCCGGCCCCGTTGAACGCCTTGAACGATTCGTCGAGCAGGCCACTGAGGTCATCCTTGGGGATGCTGTTGATCAGGGTGCTGACCTGGTCGAGCATCGGCCCGACGGCTTGCGGAATCTTGGTGCGCCACATCGGGATCACCGAGCCGTCTTGCAGGTAGGGCGGCGAGTCCGTGTGCGGCATCAACTCGACGTACTGTTCGCCGACCGCGGAGACGCTGCGCACCTCGGCTTGCAGGTCGGCGGGAATCTTGGGCGAGGTGGCCAGACTCAGGGTCGCGGTGGCCATGGTCCGCGACACATCCATCTTCGTCACCTTGCCGACCTGGACGCCGCGATAGGTGACATTCGAAAACCGGTACAGCCCACCGGATGCCGGCAGTTCCAGCGTGACGGTGATCCGTCCGATGCCGAGCAGCGTCGGCACCTGCATGTAGGTGAACACCATGACGAGCACGCCGACGATCGAGGCGATCGTGAAGATCGCCAGCTGGATGCGGACGAACCGGGTCAGCATCAGCCACCGCCTCCGGGCTCCCACGGCGCAGGGTCGGCGTTCGGTATCGGTCCGAACGGCGGCGTTGTGCCAACGGTGAGCGGGTGCTTCGTGTAGTACGCGTCATACCCGGGATCGCCGGGGGCGGGGATCATCGAAGCACGGTCCTGTCCGATCCGCGTGCCGAGGAACAGACCTCTCTTCAGCCGTGAAAGCGTCAGATCGACGGTGACCCAGAGGTTCACGTAATCACCGCGGACGCCTCGGTCGATCAGGTTCTGAGTCAGCGGGAACGTCGGGAGGTAGGCCAGGGCGGTGTCGATCTCGGGTCCCACGTCGGCAAGCGCCTTGAGCGTCGGCTCCAGGTTCTGCAGGTTCGTGACGAGGTCGGCCTGGGTGTCGTTGATCAACCCGGTGGCGGTGTCGCTCAGCGTGCCGAGTTTGGTCAGGGCGGTGGTGAATTGGGGTCGCTGGCGCACCAGAACATCCAGTGCGGGCGGGATCTTGTTCAGCGCGCGGGTGATCACTTCCTGCTGGCCGCCGAGTGTCGAGGCGAAGCGGTTCAGTTCATCGATGGTCGCGACGATGTTGTCGCGCTGTTGATACAGCGTGCCCACCAGGGTGTCGAGCCGGGTAATCAGGTCGCGCGCGGTGTCCTGGCGTCCGTTGAGCGCGGCGTTGAAATTGTGCACGATGTCGCCGATCTGGCCGAGTCCGCCGCCGTTGACCACGGCCGCCAGCGACGACAACGTCTGCTCGGTGGACGGATAGGTCGACGAGCTGTTCAACCCGATGGTCGAGCCGGGCCGCAGCCGGCCGGTCGGCTTCTCCCCGGCCGGCGGGTCGAGCGCCACATGCATCGAGCCGAGCAGGCTGGTCTGGCCGACCGTGGCCACTGCGTTAGCGGGCACTATCGCGTCGGGTTTGAGGGACAGATCGAGGTCGATGTGCCAACCGTGCAGCCGCATCCTGCCGACGCTGCCGACGACGACGTCGTCGATCATCACCGGCGAATTGGATTCCAGCGTACCGATATTCGCAAGCTCGACGTGGTAGACGGCCGCGTCAGGGCCCCGGCCCACCGCACCCGGCAGCGGCAGCGAGTTCACGCCTTGGAACGCGCAGCCCGTCACGGCCAGCATGACGCCGCATCCGATCGCCACCAGGCGACGCACGCTCGCGGATCCGATCACGGCGGCGTCCCCTCATCCCCGGGTGGTGGCGCCTCGCCCGGCGGTGGCGGTACTCCGGTGCCAGGCGCGGGCGGTGCCTCGGCGGGCAGCAGCATGTCCTGCAGCGTCGGCGGCGGCGGCGCGGGCGGCGGCGCCATCGGCAGTTGGGGCGGTCCGGGCAAAGGCCCGTAGCCGGGCGGCGGCGGCACGTCCCCCGCACCGGTGTACGCCGAAACGGCAGGCCGGTCCGTCGGGGGCGGAGGAGGCTGTCCCTCGTTCTCCGGCCTGAGCCGATCTTCGCTGTAGCGCAGCATGTACTCCGGTGGGGAGGCGGTCAGGAACGGGTTGAACGGGAACGGCAGCGTGTTGAAGTTCATGGCGCGCAGCCCGGGGCCTGCGTATTGGGAACAGAGCTTGGCCGTCTCCGGTGAGGTGACGTTCTCCAGCGCGCCGATCATGGTGCAGATGGCCCACACCGGGCTGGACATGTTGTTCAGCACGAAGATTCCGCTGGCGGCGCCGGTGCGCGGGTCGAACATGTTGACCGCGTTGGCAATCGAGTGCGGGGCGATGTGCAAGACGTTCTCCAAGTCCAGGCGGTGATCGGCCAGGTTCTGGGTGACGTTGGCCAGCCGCTGGATCTGTTCGGCCGTCTTGTCCCTGGTGCCCTCGATGAAGCGTTGCGTCTCCCCGACCACCTCGGACAGATTCTTCAGTGCGGCGTCGAGGTCTGAACGGCTGTCGTTCACCACGCTGGTCAACGTCGCGAAGTTGTTCTGGAACTGCACGATCTGCTCGTTGCTGTCGCGCAGGGCGGCGACGAAGTCGGCCAGATGCGCGATGGTGTCGGCGAGGTTGCCGCTGCCGTCGGCGAGAATGCGCCCCACCCCGGACAATTGGGCCAACGCCTGCCGCAGCTTCTCGCCGTTGCCGTTCATCGCGTTGGCGGCGCTGTCGATGAACCGCCCGACGGATCCGGTCGACATACCCTTGTCGGGCGACAGCTCGGTCGCCAGCCGCATCAACTGTTCCTTGACCTCGTCCCATTCCACCGGAATCGCGGTGCGCTCCTGCGGAATCACCGCACCGTCGGCCATTTTCGGGCCGGACTCGTAGGCGGGAGCGAGTTGGACGTAGCGCGCCGAGATCAAGTTCTGTGCCACGATCACGGCCTTGGCGTCGGCGGGCACCGAGATCCCGTGGTCGACCCGCATGGTCATTCGGGTCTGGGTGCCAAGAGGCTCGATCGAGCCGATGGTGCCCACCTTGACCCCGGCGATACGCACCTCGTCGCCGGGATAGATCGCGACGGTCTTGGTGAAGTACGCGGTGATCGTAGTGGGCCGAAAGAACCGCTGCTGCACGACAACCGCGACGCCACCGACCAGCAGCGCCACGAGCACCGCCGCGAGGGCTTTGGGCAGTAACCGGCGACTCAATTCGGGACTCATCGGGGTGGCTCCCCCCACCTCTCCCACGGCTCGGGAATCCCGTTGTAGGGGAAGGGAAGTTCGGCGCGCGGTCCGGCGTTGTCGGGTGGCTGCCCGGCGTTGGTTCCCCGCCGGAAGCCGAACGCGTAGTCGAAGAACGGCTGGAAGATCTGACCGAAGAAGAGGTTGGGGACGTAGGCCTGGTAGTAGGGCCCGTTGCCGATCGTCTCACCCAGAGTGGTCTGGAACTTCGCCAGCCCCGGCAGCGCTTTGGCGATGTTGTCGCGGTTCCTCTCCAGGACCTCGGTCACCGAATTGAGCTTGTCCAGCGTCGGCGCCAGCTTCTCCTCGTTCTCATGGATCAGGGCGGACAGCTGCTTCGACAGCGCCGAGGTGTGGGCCAGCAGTTCGACGATCGCGCGGCGTCGCTCGTTGAGAACGGCCACCAGGTCATTGGCGTTGAGGATCAGCGTGTTCACCTGCGCGCTGCGTTCAGACAGGATCTTGGTGACGTCGGCGCCGTCCTTGAGTAACGCGCCCAGCGTCTCATCGCGATCGTTGATGGCCTGCGACAGCCTGCTGATGCCGTCGAACGCCGGGCCCAGTTGCGGCGCAACCTGATCCAATGTCTCCGAGAGGGTGTCCAGCGCCTGGTTCAGCGAACCGGTGTCGGTGCCCGCGGTGTTGGTCGTCAGCTCGCTGACCGCTTCGGTCAGCGAGTACGGCGATGCGGTGCGCGACGCCGGGATGACGTCCATCGGGTGCATGGTGCCTTCGCCTGCGGACTCCAGCGTCAGCACTCGTTCGCCGAGCAGCGTTCCGGTGCGCACGTGCGCGGTGGTGGCCGAACCCAGTTCCACCGAGCCGTCGACGGCGAAGGTCACCAATGCATTGCGGCCCTGCAGTGACACGCCGGAGACGCTGCCGACCTTGATGCCCGCGATCGTGACGTCATTGCCTGTCGTCAGCCCGCCGGCGTCTGCGAACTGCGCCTGGTAGCGAATCGACGTCGCCATCGACGTCAATGTCTCGGGCGACAGTCCGACCAGCACTGTGAGGACCGCGAGCACAATGCCCATGAACCCGGTCCGAATGAGTTTCCTGCCACGGTATTTCAGCATCAGGGCTCGGCGCACCTCCCGGTGTCTTGCCGCATCATCGGGAACTCGGCGGTGCGGCCCTGCAGATCGGTCACCCGCCACTTGAGTTCGCAGATGTAATAGTTGAAGAAGCTGCCATACGAACCGGTGCGGACCAGCTTGCGGTAGTTCTCCGGTGCTTTCTGCAACGCCGTGTCCAGCCGATCCTTCTGGCCGTCCATGTTGGTGACCAACCGGTTCAGCTGTTCGACGGTGCCCGCCAGCGGCGGCCGCGCATCGGTCAGCAGATCAGCCACCGATGCCGTGCCGTTGTTGAGCGACTCGATGGCGGTGCCGATCGGGTCCTTCTCCGCGGCCAACTGGGTCACCAACTGCTCGAGTTTGTCGACCGTGCCGGAGAACTTCTCGCCCTCCTTGTTCAGGGTCGACAGCAGTTTGCGCAAATTGTCGATCAAAGCCTGGATGGTCTGGTTGCGTTCGGCCAGCGCCTCGGTGAGCCCCGAGGTGTTCGAAAACAGCGACTGCAGGGTTCCGCCCTGCCCCTGAAACACCTGGATCAGAGACGCGGACAGGGCGTTGACATCCTCCGGATTCAGGCCCCGGATAACGGGTTTCAGCCCGCCGAGTAGCAGGTCGAGATCCAGCGCCGACGACGTGCGCTCCGCGGGGATCCGCGATCCTGGCGGCAACAACTGCCCGCCGGCGCCCTCCACCAATTCCAGATAGCGATCCCCCACCAGGTTCAGATAACGCACAGCGACCCTGGTGGTGGTCGTCATCTGGACGGCAGGGTCGGCGTCGAAGGTGACCAGCGCCGTCTTGTCCTTCTGAAGTTTGACGCTCTTGACCGTGCCGACGCGCATACCCGCCACGCGCACCGACTGCCCCGCCTCCAGCCGGGACACGTCTTTGAAAACCGCTGAATAGTCCTTCCTCGAGCCGGTTTGGTACTGCCCGAAGATGAAGAACAGGCAGGCCGTCATGACCACCATGACGACACCGAATACGCCGAACTTGACCAGCGTCGGACGAAAGGAGCGCCTCATCCCGGTTGGCCGATCTGTGCGGTGTTGCGCGGCGGGCCGTCGAACTCGCCGAACAAGAGCTTCTTCAGCCCGTCGGCGTTCAGCACGATGCCGGGGTTGGTGCGCCGCCACGGGTTCGTTCCGGTATCGGCCACGACGTAGGGGGACACGCCCTCGAACGGCATCTTCGGCAGGCCGGTGCACTGCGGGCCGCCGGTCGCTCCGGCCTTCGGCAGATCCATCGGATAGCGGTAACGCTCCTGTCCCCAGAGGAAGCCCGCCAAGATCACCACACCCGGTTCCTTGAGCGGCGGCTTCTTCGCCGCCTCGAGCGCTCCCGACAGCCCGCACCACAACGCCGGGTTGTACTTGTTCAGTAGATCGGTCGTCGGCACCAGCAGGTGCAACACGTCGGTCAACGGCTGGCGGTTCTGCGTCAACACATCGTTTCCGACGTCGGCCAAACCGATCACGCTCATCAGCGCGGCGTCGAGGTTCTGCTGTTCGTCGACGATGCTGTCGCTGATGCGGGACGCGTTGTCGGCGACCGTGACGAGGTTCCGGGCGGCGTCGCCGTAGGCCCGCAGCACTTGCGGCGCGACTTCTAAATCGTGGCTCAGCGCGGGAAGGCTCGGCTCGATCCGGGCCAGATATGCATCCAAATCCGAGAACGCCTGGCCGAGTTTCTCGCCACGGCCGTTGAGGGCCGCCGCAATCGCGCCGAGGGTCTCGTTAAGTTTCGGCGGATCGACCCGTGACAGCACCGAGGTGAGTTCTTCGAACACCGTGTTGATTTCGACCATCACATGCTCGGCGGCCAGCACCTGGCCGGGGCGAAGGGATTCCGGCGACGGATCGGGCGGCATGACGAGCTGGACGTACTTCGCGCCGAACACCGTCGTCGATGCGATGTCGACGAGGACGTTGGCCGGTATCGCGTTCAACCGCTTGGGATCCATCGCGAGGTGAATGGCGGCTCGGCCGTCGGGCAGTTGTTCAATGGATGCGACCCTGCCGACCTGCACGCCGCGGATCTGCACCTTGGCGTCGGGGTTCATCACCAGCCCAGCCCTCGGCGAGATCACCGTCACCGGCGCGCTGTCGGTGAAGCCACCGCGAAACAGCGCCGCCGCGAGGGCAATCACCGCGCCGATCGCGACGACCGTGGCGACGCCCGCCAAGGGACGTACGGCTCGCGTCGTCACCACACCACCATTCGCGCCGTCACGCGACCCGAGGATCGAACAAGCCCACGGTGCACCCACTGCCTGATAGCCGTTGACGCTTGGACGGGCCAAGACTCTACCGACGGAACAATTATTTGGTCAACAGCGGACGGTCCGGTATTGCGAACCAATCCGCGCCGAGCGACGGACGGAGGCGATCCGTCCGTCGATCGCCTACCTGTGACCAGCGCGAATCCGCGGTGGCGCCTATTATCTAAAAATAGCAATGATTGGTCAATGCCGACGGATAGGCCCCGCAACCTTCCGTTGCGGGTGATATCGCCCCGCCGTAGCGCCGCCATCTTTCCTCCCCTTGCGGCAGCCAGTGTAGAAGCACCGTAGGAGATTTAAGGTGGCGCGTGTGCGGAATGGAAGATTCGGTACTGTAAGTCTCCTGAGAATCGCGAGTACCGTGCGGCACAACGGTTCTCGCTAATTTTCATCCACGTCAAATGCGCGACGATCGTCGCCTCTTTGTCGCACCGGTGCGACAAGTGCGACGCGAATGATTCTTCGGTTCTTCGATACGTGCCTCAGCGCCTTGCCGGAGGCCCCGCGTCGTCAGTCTTGCCGCGGCTGCCCGAGTGCACGCAATGCCGCGTCGGCGACCGCGGTCGGCGTCAGACC
>Ga0164243_10015555_pt1 | contig 10505 bp, 7 predicted proteins | sample OricompcompostOP_FD_108781 | JGI IMG/M metagenome (GOLD analysis project Ga0164243, IMG submission 108781) | Organic Plus compost microbial communities from Emeryville, California, USA - Original compost - Organic plus compost (OP) | ecosystem: Engineered > Solid waste > Mixed feedstock >... | reverse complement strand
CGGCGGTCGCTGCGCCGGCGGGACGCTCGGGCCGACGAGCCCGTGGCCGTGGACGTCGTCGTCGTGGGGGCCGGACAGGCGGGGCTCTCCGCGGCCTACCACTTGCGCCGGTCCGGCCTGACGCCCGTCGGTGAGCCCGGATGGGAACGGGCGCGTGGGACCTTTGTCGTGCTGGACGACGCCCCGCACGCCGGCGGCGCGTGGCAGCACCGCTGGCCTGGGTTGCGCATGGCGGACGCCCATGCGGTGCACGACCTGCCCGGGATGCCTCTCGTCGTCCCCGACCCGCAGGAGCCGGCGGCGCTCGCCGTCCCGTACTACTACGCGCAGTACGAGGAGGAGTTCGGCCTGCGGGTGCAGCGACCTGTCCGGGTGGACCGGGTCCGCGACGACGGCAGGGGAGGGCTGCTCGTCAGCTCGCGCAGCGTGGAGCATCCGTCCGCCCGGGTGGTGTGGCGTGCCCGCGGGCTGGTCAACGCGACCGGCACGTGGCAGAAGCCGTTCTGGCCCGCCTACCCCGGGCGCGCGACGTTCGCCGGCCGCCAGCTCCACACGCACGACTACCGTCGCCCGGAGGACCTGGCCGACGGGCACGTGGTCGTCGTCGGGGCAGGGACGTCCGCCGTCCAGCTCCTGCTCCAGGTCGCGCGGGTGACCACCACGACGTGGGTCACCCGCCGCCCGCCGGTGTGGCGTGATGCTGAGTTCTCCCCGGAGCTCGGACGTGAGGCCGTGGCGAAGGTCGAGCAGCGGACCCGCGCCGGGCTGCCACCTCGCTCGGTCGTCAGCGTGACCGGGATCGCCCTCACCCCGGCGTACCGGGAGGGGATCGCGTCGGGCGTGCTGCGGGCGCGGCCGATGTTCTCGCGGATCGTCCCCGACGGGGTCGTGTGGGAGCAGCGCCCTGCCGGTACGGCGGACGGCGCCGGCGACGGCATCGACGCCGTGGACGTCACGACGACCGGCGCCGTGCAGCCGGCGACGACCGGCGCCGTGCACCCCACCACCGGCGCCGTGCGGGCCGCGCCGACGGGCGCCGTGCACCCAGCGACGACGGGCGCCGTGCACCCCGCGGCCACCGGCGCGCAGACCCGTACGGTCGTCGGCGCGACGAGCGGCGCGACCATGGGGACGGACGCCGACGACGACTGGCCGGACCTCGCCGCCGACGTGCCGAGCGGCTGGGTCGACGGCCCGCCCCACGTCGCGGCGCGCACCCTGCTGTGGTGCACGGGCTTCCGCGCAGCCCTCGACCACCTGGCGCCGCTGCACCTGCGCGGGCGCAACGGTGGCATCGTCATGGACGGGACCCAGGTCGTGGCCGACCCGCGCATCCAGCTCGTCGGCTACGGACCCAGCGCCTCGACCATCGGCGCCAACCGGGCGGGACGCGAGGCCGTCCGCAACCTCCGCCGGCTGCTGGGCTGGTGACGCGCTCACGCGCGCAGCGGCTCGCCGGGGTCGAGGGGCCGCCACCTGGATCGTCGACCGGGCCGACGATCCAGGTGGCGAGCTCCGGTCCGATGTGCCGGCCCACCGTGAGCAACGCCTGGCCGTCCGCATGCCGTCGGCGTACGCCGTTCCGACGGAGGGCCGGTTTCAGTCCTCCTGCGCGGCAGTCGGGGCGGCGAGGCCGGCGGTGATGAGGTCCATCACCGAGGCGTCGGCCAGCGTGGTGGCGTCGCCGACCTGGCGGTGCTCGGCCACGTCCCGCAGCAGACGCCGCATGATCTTGCCGGACCGGGTCTTCGGAAGCTCCGGCACGGCGAGGATCTGACGCGGCTTCGCGATGGGGCCGATCTCCTTGGCGACGTGGGCGCGCAGCTCGTCCTGGACCGCTTGCGGGGACGCGTCTGCCCCACCGGCGTCGCCCCGCAGGATGACGAAGGCGACGACGGCCTGGCCGGTGGTGTCGTCGGTCGCGCCGACGACCGCCGCCTCGGCGACCCACGGGTGCGAGACGAGCGCGGACTCGATCTCCGCCGTGGACAGCCGGTGCCCCGACACGTTCATCACGTCGTCGACGCGCCCGAGCAGCCAGATGTCCCCGTCGGCGTCGCGCTTGGCCCCGTCGCCGGCGAAGTAGAGGCCGTCGAAGCGTGACCAGTAGGTGTCCCGGTAGCGCTCAAGGTCACCCCAGATGCCGCGGAGCATCGACGGCCACGGCTCGGTGACCACCAGGTAGCCGCCCGCCCCGTTCGGCACGGACCGGCCCGCGTCGTCCACGACGTCGGCGGCGACCCCTGGCAGCGGCACCTGCGCCGAGCCCGGCTTCGCCGCCGTGACCCCCGGGAGCGGGGAGATCATGATCGCTCCCGTCTCCGTCTGCCACCAGGTGTCGACGACGGGTGTCCGGTCGCCGCCGATGACCCGGCGGTACCACATCCAGGCCTCCGGATTGATCGGCTCGCCCACCGACCCCAGCACGCGCAGGCTCGAGAGGTCGAACTGCGCGGGGATCTCCTCACCCCACTTCATGCAGGTGCGGATGGCCGTCGGCGCGGTGTAGAGGATCGACACCCGGTACTTCTGGACGATCTCCCACCAGCGCCCGCGGTGCGGGGTGTCGGGCGTCCCCTCGTAGAGCACCTGGGTCGCACCGTTGACCAACGGGCCGTAGACCACGTACGAGTGGCCGGTGACCCAGCCGACGTCGGCGGTGCACCAGTAGACGTCCGTCTCGGCCTTGAGGTCGAAGACGTTGAGGTGCGTGTACGCCGTCTGGGTCAGGTAGCCGCCCGTGGTGTGGAAGATGCCCTTCGGCTTCCCGGTGGTGCCCGAGGTGTACAGGATGAACAGCGGGTGCTCGGCGTCCACCTGCACGGGGGTGTGCTGGTCGGAGGCCGGGTCCACGGCGTCGGACCACCACACGTCGCGACCCTCGACCCAGTCGACATCCTGCCCGGTGCGGCGCACGACGAGCACGTGCTGCACCGACGGAGCGCCCTTGGCGAGCGCCTCGTCCACGGCGGGCTTGAGCGGGCTGGGCGCCCCGCGACGGAAGCCGCCGTCGGCGGTGACGACGAGGGTGGCCTGCGCATCGACGATGCGCGAGTGCAGCGCCTCCGCGGAGAAGCCACCGAAGACGACCGAGTGCGGGGCACCGATACGTGCACAGGCCAGCATCGTGACGACGGCCTCGGGGATCATCGGCAGGTAGACCGCCACCCGGTCGCCGGTGCCCACGCCCAGCGCCTGCAACGCGTTGGCGGCCTTCGACACCTCGCGCTGCAGGTCGGCGTACGTCAGCGTCCGGGTGTCCCCGGCCTCGCCCTCCCAGTACAGGGCGACCCGGTCCCCGTGGCCGGCCTCCACGTGCCGGTCGACGGCGTTGTAGGCGGCGTTGAGCCGCCCGTCGGCGAACCAGCGTGCGACGGGCGCGCCGGACCAGTCGAGGACCTGAGTGAACGGCGTCGACCACGTGAGCAGCTCACGCGCCTGGTCGGCCCAGAACTCCTCACGGTTCGCGTCCGCCCACGCGTACAGGTCCGGCTGGGCGTTGGCGTGCGCGGTGAACGCGGGGTCGGGCGGGAAGCGACGGTCCTCGGAGAGCAGGTTCTCCAGGCCACCACCGGCGGTGTCGGTCACGGCTGATCCTCCTCGAGGTCGGACGCCGGGACGCGGGCCGACCACCGTGTCGTGCCACGTCGTGCCCCGGGCTCTCGCACTCTAGCCGCGACCACCGACACGGCCAGCGGACTGCGCCGGACGTCCCACGCGACCGTCGCGCTCAGGCCCGGTTGCGCTCCCGGAAGGCCCCCAGCCGGACACCCTGTCGACGGGCTGCCGCCAGGGCGAGGCCGGCAACCAGCAGCAGCAGTCCTCCGACGAGCAGCGTGCCCGACGTGCCCGCGACGACGGTCTGGGTGACCGTCAGCCGCCAGCCGTCCGACGTCAGCAGGTCGAGCACCTGGGTGCGGGCGATGCCCGGCGCGTAGAGGCTGAGCGCCCCGGCGGCGGTGAGCAGGGCGCCCGCCGTGATGGGCACCGCCGGCGTCCAGAGCCCGAGCAGCAGCACCACGACGTGCAGCAGCAGCCCCAGCGTCACGAGCGTGATGCCGAGCACCTCCACCGAGGCGTCCCACGCGTCCACCTGCACCGCGAGCACCCGAGCCTGACCGAGCAGGAGGACGCCGGCCCCGATCGGTCCCAGCAGCAGGCCGACGATGACACCCAGCACGTGCGTCCCGACCGTCACCGTCCGCGGTGCGTTGGGGTCGGGGAAGAGCCTCTCGTCGGTCGTCTCCGCGGTCGTCCGGCTGGTCTCGGGTGCCTGGGCCGTGGTGTCGTCCGGCTCGGTGGCGGGCGGCAGCACCGTGGTGGAGGCCGCCGAGCCCGCAGTCGGAGCGGTGGAGCCTGGTGCCGGAGCCGTGGAGTCGGAGGTCGAGCCGGAGGCGACCGGGCCGGGCGAGGTCGCCGAGACCGGTGGGAAGCGGGTGGTCGTGGCGCCAGCGGGGTCGGCCTCTCCCCTCGCCCGGGCAGCGGGTGCCGCAGACGTCGCCGTGGTGGCGGACACCCGGGTCGGGACGGTGGGCGTCGGGCCGGGGGACGTCGGCTCCGGGCTGCCGGGTGCGCCCGACGGTCCGACCAGGGGTGTTGCGGGCGCGGCGTCCGGTCCCGGTCCCGGCGTCGTCGCCGGCGGGAGGGGCGTGGTGGTCTCCGGGTCGGGCGGCGTGGGCACGGGGCGCGCGGTGGCGTGCCGGCCGGACTCGGTGCTCGGTCCTGTCGTCGCCGGGGCGCTCGGTCCCGTCGTCGCCGGTACGGAGCCGGTCGACGGCGACGGTGCGGCCGCGGGGTCGGCCGTGGGTGCTGCCGGGCCCGGTGCAGGGGCGGCCGGCGGGGAGGCCTGCGTGGGGGACGCGCTCTCCGGCGTCGTCGCGGACGTGTCGTGCGAGGGGTCGGCCGGGGGGTCGGCGGGACGGTCCGGGTCGGAGGTGCTCATCGCGTGCTCCTCGTGAGATGGCCGCTGGGAGGACGACGGCCGACACCGACGTCTCGGCCAAAGTATTGCCCGTCGCCCCGGCCCGCGCGCCGACGGCGGTGAGTGTCGCCATCTGCGACCTGCGGCGGCGTGTGTCGGGCGGGGCGTGGGGGTCGTGCGGTGTGGGGCCAGGACGGACGGCAGAGCCGTCGGCTGCCGCACGGGAGCCGACGGCCTGGCACACGACGAGCCGACGGCCTGGCACACGACGACGGCGCCCCGAGGGGACGCCGTCGCGCAACGATGGCCACAGGGGTGATCAAGCGTGCTCCGTGTCGGTCGCTACGGGGCCAGCCCGGTCGACCTGCCCAGAGGTGGGCACTCCTGCGCGTGGGTGCCCCTGCGGCCATGCTGTTGTGCTCCGTTCGTACCTCAGTCCGCGGTGCGTGCCAACCCCCGGCGACGAAGGCCCAGGCCAGGACTGTGACGAGGCCGGATGGCAGGACGCGGGTCCGCGATGTGGACGGCGTGGGGGCGCGGGTGAGAACCCGTCGACGCGGCGTCGTCAGGGCACGTCTCGTCGTCGGGCCGCGCGGCCTCGTCGGCCCGTCCGTGGTCGGGCCGTGCGTCCTCGTCGGGCCAGGTGCCGCAGGGCGACGCCGGCCACCGCCGCGAGCGCGGCACCGCCCGCTGCCGTCGCCAGGCGCCGGTCGGCGTGGGGGACGGGGAAGAGCGGCGCGGGTCGGACGAACGTCAGCACGCCCCAGCCGTGCTCCACCGCGACCCGGCGCAGCGCCCGGTCCGGGTTGACGACGAAACCGTGGCCGACGGCCTGCAACATCGGTAGGTCGGTCACCGAGTCGGAGTACGCGTAGCAACGGCTCAGGTCGTACCCGCGCTCGTCCGCCAGCGCCCGGATCGCCACCGCCTTGTACTCCCCGTAGACGTAGAGCTCGATGCGGCCGGTGTAGCGCCCGTCGGCCACCGCCATGCGCGTCGCGACGACCGCGTCGGCTCCGAGGACCGCGGCGATCGGCTCGACGATCTCGCTGGCGGAGGCCGACACCAACACCACGTCCCGGCCGGCCTCCCGGTGCCCCTGCATGAGTGCGACGGCCTCGGCATAGACCATGGGGTCGATCGCCTCGTGCAGGGTGTCGGCCACGATCGCGCGGACCCGGGACACGTCCCAGCCGGCTATCGTGCGGGAGAGCTGGGCGCGCAGCCGTTCGGTCTGCCGCTCGTCGGCGGGGCCGAGCAGGTAGCGGAGCTGCGCGTACACGCTGCGCAGCGCGGCCCGGCGGGTGAGCAGGCCGGCGGCCAGGAACGGGCGGGAGAACGCCGTGGACGACGAGGTCGCGATCACCGTCTTGTCGAGGTCGAAGAACGCGGCCTCGCGGGAGGGTGGCGTGGCGCCGGGCGCGGGTGGGGCCGACGTGGGGGCGGCGGGACGGTCCTGGGCCATGGCGCTCCGGTGGGCTGGCTGCTGTTCCTCGTCATCCTGCCGCCTCCGGACAGGACCGGTCCGTTGAGCGGCTCGGGCCTGGTGACCGGTAGCCGTCGGGTGAACGATCCACAGCCGCGTCTGGTGATCGCTCGTCCACAGACGAGTCGGCGCGGTTCGGGACGCGCGAGCGGTGGTGCCACGGTCGAGGCACGTGACGGCGGCGAACGGGGTGGTGGGACGTGCGGGTGGCGGCGGAGCGGGCCGTCGTGGTCGGTGTGGTGGCCGGTCGTGGTGGCGGTGGTGCGTCGACCCTCGCGGCGCTGCTCGCCCGGGCGTTCTCCCGGCGGACCGCCACCGTCCTGGTGGACCTCGACCCGTCGGCGGCTGGCATCGATCTGCTCGTGGGCCTGGAGGAGGCCGACGGCGTCCGCTGGCCGGACCTCCTCGGCGCCGGGGAGGACGTGCCCGGGGCGGACGTCCTCGCACTGTTGCCGCGTTGGGGTTCGTGCGCGGTGCTCAGCGCTGACCGGTCGCGTCCTGCCGTCCTCGACCCGACCGTCGTGGCGGACGTCCTCCACGCGCTGGCCTCGGCGGTCGGCGTGCTGGTGCTCGACCTGGACCGAGGGGCTGTGACGGGCGGTGGTGCCGTCGGGTACGGGTGCGACGAGGTCCTGATCGTGGCGCCACGCGACCTGCGCACCGTGGCCGGGGTGCTGGCGATGCGGCCCGGGCTGCTCGAGTGGGGAGCCGACGTCGGCCTGGCGCTGCGAGGTCCGGCACCCGGTGGGCTCGCGGCCGACGACGTCGCGCGCGCCGTGGGGCTGCCCGTACGGGGTGTGCTGCCCTACGACCGGGGACTGGCCGCGGCGGTGGAACGTGCCGGGTTGCCACGCACCGGGCGGCTGGTCCGCGCGGTGCAGCGGATCGCCGACTCCTCGCAGGCCGGTGCGGGGCGATGACGGTCGTCACGGCACGGTCCGCACCGGTCGTCCGGCGACCGGTGGACGCGGCCTTCCTCGATGCCGTGCGGGAACGGGTCGGCGACTCCTCGGGCGGGCTGTCGCCGGACGTGCTCGCCGGCGTGGTGGAGGCAACCGCTCGGGCCACGGGCTCGGTCCTCGGTCGGCGCGGCCTGGCGGACCTCACACGGGCGGTGCACGACGAGCTGGTCGGCGCGGGGCCGCTGCAGCCACTCCTGGACGACCCCGAGGTGACCGACGTGCTGGTGAACGGGCCGTCCGAGGTGTGGGTGGAACGTGCGGGGCGCCTGGTCCGGACCCCGGTGACGCTCGGTGGCCCGGGTGACGTCCGGGCGCTGGCCGTCCGGTTGGCGGCACGCGGCGGGCAGCGGCTGGACGACGCCGTCCCGACAGTCGACGCGCGGCTTCCCGACGGGACACGCCTGCACGCGGTGCTGCCGCCGGTGGCGGACGGCTGCACGGTGCTGAGCCTGCGGGTGGTGCGGTCGCGGGCCTACACGCTCGAGGAGCTCGTCGCCGCCGGCGCGGTGCCCGCAGCATCGTTGCCGCTGCTGCGAGCGCTCGTGCAGGAGCGACTCAACCTGCTCGTCAGCGGAGCGACCGGTGCGGGCAAGACGACGTTGCTGGCCGCCCTGCTGGCGACGGTTCCCGCCGACGAGCGGATCGTCCTCATCGAGGAGTCCGGCGAGCTGCGGCTCCCGGACCGGCACCTGGTGCGGCTGGTGGCTCGTCGGGCCAACGTCGACGGTGCGGGGCGCGTCGATCTCGCCGATCTGGTGCGCAACGCGGTGCGCATGCGGCCCGATCGCGTGGTGCTTGGGGAGTGCCGAGGAGCAGAGGTCCGCGACGTGCTGGCCGCCCTGAACACGGGGCATGCCGGCTGCTGCGCCACCGTGCACGCCAACGCTGCGGCCGACGTGCCCGCTCGTCTGGAAGCGCTGGCGACGCTGGCCGGGATGAGCGGTTCTGCCCTCGCTGCGCAAGCGGCGAGCGCGTTCGACGTCGTGCTCCACCTGCGGCGGGTGCCCGCGGAGGGGCGGCGGTACCTGGCGGAGATCGGATGGGTGACGCGAGGACCCACCGGCTCGCTCGTGGTGGAGCCGGCGGTCGTGCTGGACGAGGACGGGCGCGGACGGCTCGGGCCGGCGTGGCCTGTGCTGGCACGGCGGCTGGGTCGGCCGGAGGAGGCACCGGGCGGGGCCGACGGGGCGTGGGTGCCGTGGCGGGAGCACCCGTGAACGGGCTCCTCTTCTGTCTCGTCGGGCTCACGGTCCTGGTCGTGGCCGGGCCCCCGGGACGCCGGCTGGAGCACGGCCGTGTGCGGCAGTCACCGGTCCGCTCGCGCACCCGTGCGCCGGGGGTCGATCTGGCGAGCACGCTGGCGGTGGTCTCCGCCCTGCTGCGGACCGGGGTGCGGCCCGACGTCGCCTGGTCGCGTGCGCTGGCGGGCCAGTCCGTCGTGGGTGTCGTCCCGACCCTGGGGCAGCTCGTCGCGGGGACCGTGGACGACACGGACGGCCGTTGGTCGCGCCTGGTGCGGCCAGGGCGTGCGCGGCCGCTCCCGGTCGCCGAGACGGGTTCTCCCGCTGACGCCGGTCGGGGTGGCGCGCGCCCGGGCCCGCCACGCGCGGGGTCGCCTCCGGCGACGGACCGGTCGTGGACCGGTGACGGATGGCTCCGGTCCTCGGGTCGGCCGTCGTCCGGCCGTTCGCTGCGGAGGCGGGCAGCCGCGGACGGGACGGTGGGGCGGGTGGCCGCGGTGATCGCCGCGGCTCGACTGGCCGAGGAGCTCGGCGCTCCCCTCGCCGGGATGCTCGACCGGGTCGCGCTCGCCGTGACGGCCGACGCGGAGGCGGAGCAGGAGCTCGCCGCGGCGTTGTCCGGGCCGCGGGCGACCGCGCGGGTGCTCGCCTGGCTCCCGCTGCTCGGTGTCGTCCTGGCCGTCGCGCTGGGTGCCGATCCGCTCACGGTCACCCTTGGTGGCGGTCTCGGGACCTGGGCGGTGCTGGCCGGTCTCGGTCTGCTGGTCACCGGTCGGCTGTGGGTCCGAGGCATGCTGCGGGCCGCCACGGGAAGGGCTCGGGGTCACCGGGCGGGGTTCGCGCGCGATGACTGACGTCGCGCTCGGCATGCTCGTCGGGCTCGGGGTCGTGCTGGTCACCTCGCCATGGGGAGAGCCTGGTCGTACGGGCCGGTGGCGGCGGGCCGCGCGCGCCGGTCGGCGCGGGGATGCCCGGTCGCCCGCAGTCCCCTCGGGGAAGACGGGACTGCCCGGTGCAGCACGCCTGCAGGTTGTGGATCGCACAGCCGCGTCGACGCGGTGGTCGGGCGCGGCGCCCGAACCGGTGGTGCGCGACGCCGTGATGCTGTTGGAGCTGGTCGACGCCGCACTGACCACGGGCGCGGCGCTCCCGCGTGTCCTCGCGGCGGTCGGTCGGGCCGTGGGTGGCCGAGACGGTGCGGCGCTGGTGCGTGCGTCGAGCGCGCTGATGCTCGGCGCGTCGTGGCCGGCCGCATGGTCCGGCGCACCGCCCGTCGCCGCTGAGGTCGCCGCCGTGCTTGGGCCGGCCTGGGATGGAGGAGCAGCGCCGGGCCCGGTGTTGCGGGCGCACGCCGAACGGCTCCGCCGTGACCGCCGGGCGACGATCCGCCAGGTCGCGGGTGCGCTGGGGGCGCGTCTCGTGCTGCCGCTCGGCCTCTGCTTCCTGCCGGCGTTCGTGCTGCTCGGCGTCGTCCCGATGGTGCTGTCGCTCGCGGCCGACCTCTGGGGACGGTGACCACGAGTCGTCCACAGCCCACGTCGGCGCACCCTCGTCCACTGATCGTGCCGCGGGGGTACTTCGGGGTCCACGGCGTGTCGAGGCTGGGTGGGCACCGCGCACGGGACGCGGTGCATCGAGCGGACTCAGGGGGACAGATGACGACGAAGACGAGCCCTGGCCTCACGGCGACGGTCACGGTGGCCGGGGACGTGGTGGTGCCAGGGGGCGGCGGCGCGGACCAGCCGGCGTCTCGCCGGCCCGGCCACGGCCGGCCGCACGACAGACGGCTGGTGCCACGCCTGGCTGGGCGGCATGCGTCACGCGCCGATGGTCGCGTGCGTGGCCGGTGGACCGAGCGGCTGCGGGGCTGGCGGGCCGAGCGGCGGCGTGGCTGG
>Ga0164243_10015553_pt1 | contig 10506 bp, 8 predicted proteins | sample OricompcompostOP_FD_108781 | JGI IMG/M metagenome (GOLD analysis project Ga0164243, IMG submission 108781) | Organic Plus compost microbial communities from Emeryville, California, USA - Original compost - Organic plus compost (OP) | ecosystem: Engineered > Solid waste > Mixed feedstock >... | reverse complement strand
TCCGCAGCTACCTCAACGTCTACAACCGTGATCCGAAGCCGTTCGTGTGGACCAAGACTGCAGACCAGATTCTTGAGAGCATCAAAAGATTCTGCATGCGAACTTCTAACTCAGGACACTAGCTGCTCCTTGCAGCATTCCCGTTCGGCCTACGAGACGTCGCATCGTGCGATGTGGGGCTGTGTTCTCTCGCGAGGTTGGGCCTGTGAACACTCGCGCAAAAAGCCTTCTCGAAAATTGGCTGGGGAGGTGGGGATCGAACCCACGACGATCGCATTAACAGTGCGAGGCTCTACCGCTGAGCTACTCCCCAATATCGAAACTGGCTGCTGGGGCCGGCTTCGAACCGACGTCTTCCCGATTAACAGTCGGGCGCATTACCAGCTATGCTACCCAGCAAGATTTGGTGCACCGAGAAGGGTTCGAACCTCCGACGCGAAGCTCTTCAGGCTTCCGCTCTACCAGTTGAGCTATCGGTGCGTTGAGCGGTGGCGCCGTGTAGGGGATTCGAACCCCTTACTTCCTGTTAGACAGACAGGCACTCTAGCCACTGAGTTAACACGGCATTGCAAAGTGGCGACACGTACGGGATTCGAACCCGCGACCTTTCCCGTGACAGGGGAGTGCTCTGGCCAGGCTGAGCTAACGTGCCGTTAAATCTTTGGATCCGGCGCGTGGATTCGAACCACGGTTATCGCGTTCAAAGCGCGATGTCCTACCGCTAGACGACACCGGAACTGAAAACTTGGTGGGTCCGGAGGGACTCGAACCCTCAACCAACCGGTTAAAAGCCGGCTGCTCTGTGCCATTGAGCTACGAACCCGGAATTTGGAAGCGGGAGCCGGATTCGAACCGACGACCTCCAGCTTATGAGGCTGGCGAGCTGGCCTCTGCTCTATCCCGCAATCGAAAACGTTTGGTGCGCTCCGCCGGACTCGAACCGGCACGCCCGAAGGCCTCGCGTTTTAAGTGCGTCGCGTCTACCTGTTCCGCCAGGAGCGCGTGTTTGTTTGGTGGGGCCGCCAGGCATCGAACCTGGGTCTCTCCGCTTAAGAGGCGGGACTCTAGCCAGTTTGAGTTACAGCCCCGATGATCGATGGACCCGCCCGCTTGATCTCCACGCTTTGAGGTTTCTCCGGTTGTCATGGTGGGCGGGATCGGTCAGGTACACGACGATCTTTCGTGATCGTACGTGGCGAAAGTTGGTCCGCTTCCCCGGATTCGAACCGGGATGCCCGAAGGCGCTGCGTTCTAAGCGCAGTGTGGCTGCCAAAGTTTCACCAGAAGCGGAAGGTAAAGTCATCCATGACCTTGGGAAATTACAGTGCTTCCCGAATAGCCGACGCCATGGCGTCGGCGAGAGAATTGGCGGGCCAGGAGGGACTCGAACCCCCAACCAACGGTTTTGGAGACCGCCGCTCTGCCAATTGAGCTACCGACCCGGAAGGGGAGGGCAGATGCGTCCTGCAACCACCCTCGAAGAATCAACCCTTGATGCACATCACTTGCTTCAAGGTATGGACGATATCGACGAGATCAGCCTGAGCCGCCATCACTCGGTCGATGTCCTTGTACGCACCCGGGATTTCATCCAGCACGCCTTCGTCCTTGCGACATTCAACGCCGGCGGTCTGCTTCGCCAGATCTTCCAGCGTGAACGTCCGCTTCGCGGCGCCGCGGGAAAGTCGACGTCCTGCACCGTGAGAGCAAGAGCAGTACGACTCCGGATTTCCTTTTCCACGCACAATGTACGACTTGGCGCCCATGCTGCCCGGAATGATTCCGAGCTCGCCAGCGCGAGCTGACACCGCACCCTTGCGTGTCACCCACACCTGCTGGCCGAAGTGCCCTTCGACGTTCGCGTAATTGTGATGGCAGTTGACGGCGTGCTCGCCCGTTGCGACCTCGCGGCCATAGAGCTCGTTCAGCGCCTTCATCACTGCATGGAGCATCAGTGCGCGGTTGTGAGCCGCGTAATCCTGTGCCCACCGCAAGGCCTCGACGTACATCTCGAATTCAGGTGTACCTTCATCGAGCCACGCGAGGTCTCGATCCGCGAGTTTCCGATCGAGTCGTTCCGCGGTTTCCCGCGCCATGCTGATAGCTGTTTCGCCAATCGTCTTGCCGATGTTGCGTGAGCCGGAGTGCAGCATGATCCACACCCTGTTCGACTCATCGAGGCATAGCTCGATGAAGTGGTTCCCGCCGCCCAGCGTACCGAGCTGCTTGAACACATTCGCCGAGTTGTACTGACGAAGGACTTCCTGGATACGAAGCTTGCCGAATCGTTCGCGAAGCTTCTTGCCGGCCTGAGCCAGAGCCATGCCCTGAAGCCCATCTCGCGTCGAATCGACCGGTTCCGGGTGAGCATTGAAGCCAACCGGGACCTTCGCCTCGATGCTTGCTCGCGGTTCAGCGAGCGAATCCGGAAGCTGCTCAGCCAACAGCTCCGTTCTCACCGCGCACATGCCGCAGCCGATATCGACTCCGACCGCAGCAGGAATGATTGCGGCCTTGGTCGGGATGACCGACCCCACCGTGGCACCCTTGCCCAGATGTACGTCGGGCATGACTGCCACGTGGCCTGAAAGGATCGGCAGCTCTGCGATTCGGCGCAGCTGCTGGATGGCTTCCCACTCGACTTCCACGCCCTCAGTCCAGGACTTCAAGTTGCGGATCGTCGTCAGGCTCTCGAGACTCATGACTCATTCTCCTGTACCAGTTGACCTGCGATGTCTAGCCACTCGCGGGTCTCGGCCAGCAGGGCTCAGGTTTGCTTCCTCTGCACCTTGAACCACCCTGCATAGCTGCTGAGGTTTGGTGCCGACGGCCGGACTCGAACCGGCACAGCGTGTTAAGCCACCAGGCCCTCAACCTGGCGTGTCTACCAGATTCCACCACGTCGGCAGGAAATGGAGCCCCAGGTCGGATTCGAACCGACGACCTATCGCTTACAAGGCGATTGCTCTGCCAGCTGAGCTACAAGGGCGACGCCGGCTTAGGCTTTCGCCTGCGTGCAGGTTGACGCACGACCGGCAGGGAAATTGGTGGGTAGCCAGGGAGTCGAACCCCGTATGCCCCGGAGGGCGCCTGATTTACAGTCAGGTGCAGTCGCCAATGCTGCTCGCTACCCGAAAAGTTTGGAGCGGTAAACGGGACTCGAACCCGTGACTTCAACGATGGCAACGTTGCGCTCTACCAACTGAGCTACTACCGCTTCGAAGTCTTGTTGCGATCGACGCATATAGCGGATCGCTTTCAACTGTGGTGCGGGCGACGGGGCTCGAACCCGTAACTTCCTGGTTGGAAGCCAGGCACTCTACCAATTGAGCTACGCCCGCAGAGATTCCGATCCGCGTTCACGTTCGTGTTCGCGCGATCATCAGATGCCCGGATCGCTCGAAACTCATCACAAAGAGGAGCGGCACCGTTCATCGAGAAAATGGTGCGGACGACGGGACTCGAACCCGTGACCTCGACGTTGGCAACGTCGTGTTCTACCAACTGAACTACATCCGCAATCTGGAAGCAGCGCACATCGCATGCGTCTCCGCATCGACGCACGCCGCCTCCGGGGCTCCCCACCCGCAGCCGGCGCTTGACCTGCGCACGCGTGACACGCGCACGGAGGCTTCACCTCTGGAGGACCCAGAGCGAATGACGGCGGAGGGGCAGGGAGCCCTAGGCCAAAATCCAAATTGTGAAACAGCGTCCCGGTTGAGCTGGCAACGCGGGGGTCTTGAGACGCAAAGCGCCAGAAGACCGAGTCGAGGGCTTTACCTCGCGGCCGGGGACACTGTTGGGGTGGTTCTCTGCCGGCTCTGAGAGGGTTCTCAGGTGGCTTTGGCTCCCTTCGGGTGCCCCGTCCGGCTTGTCGCCTTCGCGGGGCAAGGAGCCCTGGAAGGCGGTTACCGAGTGGGTTCGGTCCCGTGATCGCGATAATTGGCCTTTGGACCTCTCGCGATAAGCGACCAGCTACCCGCGAACAACGGGCAGCGCACGACAACGCGAGAGATCGCGCTGCGCATTTGCTGTTGTGTTCCGTTGTTCAGAAGCATGTTCGTTTCTTTCAGTTTGAGATGCGGGATGAGCCCGCAAACGTCGATGTTCTACTACCAGTGTATCGACCCTCTTCAAACGGTGTCAACCACATCCTGATAGCAACGTCAACACCTCGTATATGCAACGCCGTTTATCCCTCTCGTAAGGCCGTTCATCGTTGAAGTTGCGTGGCCTTGCCAGAACGCATTTCCGTTGCAGGCTCGAGTTCACGTCAGCTCGAGCGTTTGCCGCCACTCATCGGCTCAGCACGTGCCGAGATGCTATAGGCACGACGCATCGAGCGTCTCTTAACTTGACCCGATCATGTTTCCGGGCCGAAGTTCAAAGTCACTGGTGGCGGCGAACCTCGATAAAGGAGTCCGCCCCCGAGTCCGAGGTCAGATGACCCGACGCTGCTTGGCAGCCTCCCGTTTCTCCCAGTCATCCCGGCACGCCTCGTCACAGAACAGACGCACGTGTTGCACCGTCTTGCCAACCTTGATGGGCTTTAGAGCCTCATCGCAGTTGTAGCAGGATCCCTTCGGGGACAATTGCACGCCTTCCTTGCGATGCGCGAGGGCGTGTTTGAGTGCGAGCTCCTCGAGCTCCTTAGCCTTATCGGCCTCATCAGCCATTTGAAGATCTCCAGATGTAATAAGGCCTTCCACTACGCGGGAAGGCAAGCGCGAACCGTATAGCACCCGCTCTTGTTGGGCCGAGGGGTACGCCTTAAAATACCAGTAGTATCGCCAGTTAAACCGACGGTGTAGTTCGTTAAATACCGCCGGCGAGCGTTCGAAAGCGCGAATTCCAGATCGCCGGAGCAAGGACGTTTTCCGGCTCTACACGACTGAACTGAAGTGTTCGGAGTCGAGATGGGCAAAGCAAAGACGGTTTACGCGTGCCGGGAGTGCGGGGCCACTTCTCCAAAGTGGACGGGTCGATGCTCCGGCTGCGGGAAATTCAACACGATGGAGGAATCGCGAGTCGAGACGAGGACAGCGAGTTCAAACCGTCACGCGAACTGGTCTGGTGTCGCGCAGCCAGTGCGCGATCTGAAAAGCGTCATCCCGCGCGAAACTCCACGAGTCACCACTGGTTCCAGTGAGTTCGATCGAGTGCTCGGCGGCGGGCTTGTCCGCGGCTCAATGCTGCTTATCGGCGGTGACCCGGGCATCGGCAAATCGACGCTGCTGCTTCAGAGTGGGGCGGCGATCGCCTCGGCCAACCGAGGCGTTCTGTATGTCACAGGTGAAGAGTCTCCCGAGCAGGTTTCACTGCGAGCTCAGCGCCTGGGCCTGTCTGAGGCACCTATCAGGCTGGCGGCGGAAACGGATGTGACGGCGATTCTGGAGATGCTCGAGGCCGAGCGCCCGGAAGTGGCGATCATCGATTCCATTCAGACGATCTACCATCCTGAGTTGCAGTCGGCTCCGGGCACCGTTGCTCAGGTTCGAGACTGCGCAGCGCATCTCACCCGACATGCGAAATCCGCGGGCTGCTCCATCTTTCTTGTCGGCCACGTAACCAAGGAAGGGGCTCTTGCCGGCCCGCAGGTACTTTCGCATATAGTAGATGCTGCGCTCATTTTCGAGGGCGAGACAGGCACCCCCTATCGTATGCTGCGTGCGATGAAGAATCGCTTCGGTGCTGTGAACGAAATGGGTGTGTTCGCAATGGGCGAGCAAGGGCTTGAGGAGGTCTCTAACCCTTCGAGCCTGTTTTTGACTCAGCACGATCAGCCTGTGCCGGGATGCGCGGTGCTTGCTGCTATGGAAGGCAATCGACCTCTACTTGTCGAAGTGCAGGCGTTGGTGGAGGACTCTCCAAGTCCGAATCCGAAGCGCTACGCCAGCGGCTTCGAGACCAGTCGTCTTCAGATGATTCTGGCCGTACTCAACAAGCATGCCGGCGTGGACGCGTTCGACAAGAACGTTTATCTGAAGGTTGTGGGTGGTGTTCGACTTACGGAACCCGCGGCAGACTTGCCCGCTCTGCTCGCCGCGTACTCGTCGCTTTCGGGCCGTCCGCTTCCACGCGGCCTCGTGGCGTTCGGCGAAGTTGGTCTCGCCGGCGAGTTGCGCCCGGTACAGGACGTCGGTGCACGTTTGCGAGAAGCTGCGAAGCTGGGCTTTACGCGGGCAATCGTTCCGCGCTCAAGTCAGATTCCGAAAGTGGATGGCATCGAAGTGGCCACGATTACCCGGGTCGATGAGGCAATCCTTCGTCTGTCCGGGCAGCGCAAGGCAGCGTGACAATCAATGAGGCAACTACCGCGACAGATCAGTTCGATCCGACCAGGGCGGTTCATCAACCATCTTGCGTTCGGCCGGGCGCTCCGAAGGTTCCTTCTTTCGAAGGAACCCATGTCTTTGCTCCCCGGCTGCGGATGGCTGGATGGTGGCTGTCTTATCCTGCGAAAGGCTCTCATTCAATGGGGTGCGGGCTCACTACAGCCGGGGGCCAGCCTTCGCATGCGAGGCTCGGTCGCGTATGTCGACCATGGCTTTGCCTGGCTCGACGTGGAAGACCGTCGTTTGATTCTTGATGGCGATGGTGTGCAAGACGAAGTGGGGCTGCGTCAAAAGCTCGTCCAATTGGAAAACGTGCACCCGAGCGGCGTGCGCTATTCCGATGATCACGAGCTTATCGTAGGCATCCCACAGGATTCATCGGCCGCGGAGCGGCTCTTCGAGCTTCTGTCGCGCCGCTTCGGCGCCTTTCACCCGGAGCTCCTCACACAATAAGGGGCGCCTCTTCGGCGCCCTTAAGGCCCCTGTGGCTGCTCAGGTCGGCACGCTTGATAGCCTGCTTACGACTCCTCGCGGCGTTGCGGTTCTCTGAGGGTTTACCCGCAGAGATGATCAAGACTTTTCGTATTCCTCTTTCAGGCCGTGGGACGGATCGATCTGATCAGCGGAGAGAACCAGATGTTTGAACAGGTCGACGTGAGAGAAGAACAGCGTCTTGATGACGAAAATACTCCACGCCCACAGATTCGTGAACGCCGCCTCGATGACCGTAAAGAGCATCGAGACGATAGGTTTCCAAATGTGGTCCAAACCAGGAACCCTTGATGCAATGAACGACATCAGAATGATCCCGGCAACGAACAGGGAGCCGTAGAATACCAGGGTGTTCATAGAGGATCTCCATCCGAGCGAGCTGCGTTGTTTTCGCGCTCGGCGATGTTGCGGCCCTCCTCTTCTGCTGCCAGAAGGAATTCCCGATACCTGCCCTCAAAGTCGAGCCCATACTCATCGGGCGGAATGCTGGTCATGCGACGAACAACCTGATACTCAGGCGTCGGGCTTGGCCAGTTGATCATCGGCGTCTTGACGTGGAAGACACGAGGCCCGCTCATGATGAAGCACTCGCCCATAGAAAGCGCCTTGAGCTGATCCGGGGTCACGCGATACTCCTCGCTTTCCCGGTAGCTTTCAGAAAACCCTCCGCCTTTGGATTCATTGCCCTGCGGTGTGGCGCGCAAGTTGCTGTTCGAGGCGCCCTCGTTTTCGGAACGAGACAGCGAATAGGCAAACTTTTTGGTCTTGCCGATGATCTCGGCCGCCTGTTCCGGTGAGTCCTTCGAGGCGAATTTGAAGAAGCACTTGTTCCAGGTGTTCTGGATGATGATGTCCGCGAAATCCGGGCTTACCACCGACAGGTTCGCGAACGACTGGAATGCCGGGATGATTGCCATACTGGCCGAACGGGCCTGCTCGAAGAGGCGCGCGATGCCAGGCATTACATACGAACCCATCTCGTCCGCAAACACGAGGAATGGAGGATTGGGCCGCTGATGTTTCTTTAGCGCCTGGACGTTGTAGACTGCCGTACGTAGATCGGAAAGTACCATCTTGCCGAGATTGAGCGCAGCCTGGTCCTTGCCCATCGTAGGCAGCATCACGTACAGGCATTTGTTGTTTACCACAATGTCCGTGAGATCGATCTCCGGGGCATAGGTGTTGAACACCTTCCCGAACTTTCCTTGTGCAAAGGTTGCAATACGGCCGCTCATGCCGCCGAGCACTGTCTTTACGCGGTCAACGTCGATCTGTACGCCTTCCTTGCCTCTCTTGCGGAACTGATCCAAAAATACCTGTAGGCTCATACGCTCCGGGCTGCCTGGTGGCACGATTCGCTCGAGCTCAGCCATTGCGCGCGGCGATTGCAGCAAGATTGCGAGGTCAGAGAAGTGATAACGACGCTTGGCGGCCTTCAGCGCGCCTGTGATTACAGTGAGCGCATGGTTCGCGCTCTGACGATAGTAGTCCGCACCGGGATTGTTTTCGGCAGAGGGCAGCAGGTTCAGGAGACGAGAAGCCACTTCGTCGGCGTCTCCCCGAAGAATTGGGTTATAAGTGTTTGAATTCTCCGGCTTGTCTACGTTGAGAACGTAGAAGTCATCCTCGCGCCCCAGTATCTGCATCATCAGACCAAGGCGATCACGTGTTTCCGCGTCGAGCTTTGCGTCGATGAAGATGAATCCGCCGCCCCGGACAGCCTGCTGCCACAACAGAAACTCACCCAGTACCGTCTTGCCGACACCAGATTGACCGATGATGGCGGTGTGGCGCTGAAGAAAATCGTTGTGTATATCGACACCGAGCTGCTGGTCGGTCGTGTATCCGAATCGCAGCCCAGTCGCGGTGTGCATGCACTCCGGAGGAACTTCGTCGGACGGCAGCACGAACCCCTCGCGGCTCTTGGTATCCGTGAGATCCAGCCACCTGCATGCCTGCTTCCAGGCGAGCCACGCTCCACCTGCCAGTGGAGGAACAAGACCCGCCAAAGCCAGTGGATTCCCGGCGAGCCATGGATTTGCGGCGATAATGCCTGTGCCGATGGCCGTGAGGGCCCAGGCGTCTTTGCGTCCGATGAGCGTCATAAACCGGTGTAGATACCGTGGCTTAGCCCATGCCCCTGTTTAACGAAGGGGACACGAGCTCCCAGCCGACCGATCAGGGATCGGCCGGGACGGGCAGGGCTTGGGTTATCGAACAGCCAGAATCCGGCGAATCAGTCGTCTTGTGTCCTCATGCTCCGCATGAAGGAGCTTCTTGAGAGGGGTCCAACGCGCTGCGTGCACCTCTTCCAGCTGTGGAACGAGCTCATCCTCCTCTGCGATCGCGAGATAGCGAAAGTTGTGATGCAGGTGCGGACCTTCACCTTTCGATGGACGTACGGTGACAGGGTGTGAATCGATGCTCAACGGTACACCATGAGTCTCACACCAAGGATGCAGCCGTTCAGCTGTGTCGTGGGTATCGTCAACTCCGGCTGTCCGTATCCCGCCTGAAGGCTTGGAGGTATCCACTCGGCGCACCGGTCGCGGCAGGTACCGTCCTTCCAGCAGCGCTTCCCTTCCGCGGTAGCCGTGACGAGCGAGCGCTGAGCCGTCCCCTCAAGCTCCTACCTGCTTGATTTCTATATGAAGCAGGACAGTGCTAAAGGACCTATCTCATGCAGTCACTCGTTTCGCGCATCGAAAAGACGGTTTTGCGTCCGCAGCCCATTCTGAAGTTCACGACGGGCCGACTGATTTCTGAGATCGGAAGGCTCGAACGACTCCTCGAACAAGCGGCCGCCGCCAATCGAGCCAGATACGAGGAACTCTACGCCGAGCAGAATGCAGCGCTTCGTGCAGCTGCGTCGCGAGGAGAGGACCTCGCCAGCGTCAAAGTGCCTCGCTTGTTTTCGGTGAAGCACGACTACGTCGTGCGCGATCAACTGCGAGATCTCTTGGCGCTGCGATTGCAGCTATGTCGCAGTGAGTTGTCGCGTCGACGACGCGCTCGCAACCGCAACGCTCGTCGATAGGTGCTATCCATTCAAAGCCTCCTCCTTTCGGGGAGGCTTTGTCTTTTTGTGCGCCCGGCAGGGCGCACAAATGAAAAAGGCTCTGCGATAGAGCAGGGCCTCTATTCCCCGCCGCACTCACAACACGTTGCGCACTTTCAAGGTCACGTGTTTCGTGCCACTGCCGGTGTTGAGGGTGACGGTTACGGTATGCGTCATGGACTGCTGAACACCGTAGTCCTCGGGCGACTTGTACCGATGATCCGCGTAGAAGCCATCGCCGCTGCGCACCAGGTTCTGCACCGACGACCCATCCCCCCCAATTCACCTGACCACCGTAGATCGGATCCATGACTCCAACGGGCCACTTCGAACCCACAGTCAGCCTCACGTCGAACGGGCCAATGCCCTGTGAAGGCTTGTCGGTCTCTCATGCCGCCTCTCTCGCCAAATCCTGCGTCCTGCGCCGGCAAAGCCGGCTGTTGCATCAGTTCACGGTTCAACGTGCCCAGAGAAGGTGCCGAAGCACCTTCTGATCGAACACTCCCCGCGCGTAAATTCCCCGCGACCTGCGGGTACTCGTTGAGTGAGGCTATGCGCAGGGCTTCGCCCAGCACCGATCGCGCCGCATTCACGTCGCGATCGTGCACCGTGCCGCAGCCC
>Ga0164243_10015552_pt1 | contig 10506 bp, 11 predicted proteins | sample OricompcompostOP_FD_108781 | JGI IMG/M metagenome (GOLD analysis project Ga0164243, IMG submission 108781) | Organic Plus compost microbial communities from Emeryville, California, USA - Original compost - Organic plus compost (OP) | ecosystem: Engineered > Solid waste > Mixed feedstock >... | reverse complement strand
TTATTCAGCGGCTCCAGCAAACGTTCCTGGGCGCGTATCATCCCCTTGCGCAACTGTTTCATAACGCGGATGCCTTCTTCCGTGATAAAGGACTGGCGCGAGCGCCTGTCTTCCGGGTTGACTCGGCGGCTGATCAGCCCTTTGTCCGCCAGGCGCTTGATCACATCTGCCGAGGTGGTCCGGTCCAGGCCGACCTTCAGGCCGATCGAAGACTGGTCCAGATATTGTTCATTCAGCAATACAGAGAGCACGCCATGTTGTACGGGTGTGATATTTTCATTCTTGCATTCTTCGTAGAACATGGAGTAGTGAATCTGGTTCAGCCGTCGGACCAGAAAACCGGGGCGTGACCACAGCCCCTGGTCGTGAAATTTGGTTTTGATTTCAGGGGATTGATCGGCCATGGCCAAATCGGTGCTGTCTCTCTTTCTCATTATGCAGTAAACCTTATGCTGAAGTGGCTTGAAGCACGGGAGCGCGCAGCCTTATGGGCGGCTCGCTCCCCGAGCGTTACTGGTGCATGATGCCATTTTATCGGGAAATGATGCGCCACGCACGAGCAATAACTACAGTATACTGTCATTTTTTTCTGAAAGGAAAGCAAACGCCTGTTTTGCACTTGGAGACAGCTCTCCGATGCGCCGGGCACCCAGCAGAATATTGCGTTTTGCCCATGCTTCGTCCAGAGGAATCCGCACGGTGTCGGGCACACGGTAAAGATCCACGCTGCGCTCTGGCAGAATGCCGATGCCCATATTGGCATTGATCAGCAGGCACATGGCATCGTAGCCGGACGTTTCGATATCGATCCTGACATTGGCCGATTCCTCGCGTGCTGCGTTGATGAGCTGGTAATTGAGCTGGGTGCCTGCCTTCAGCGTGATGTGACTGTATGCCAGGGTCTGCTTGAAGGTCGCTTTGTCGCAGCCTGCCAAAGGATGCGTGGCATGAACCAGGACGACCAGCGTATCTGTCCGGAAGGGGACGACTTCAATCTCTTCAGTGTAGGGAATTTCGGTGAAAATCCCGATATCCAGCTTGCCTGCGGCCAGGTCGCGCGTAATGCTCAGACTGTTTTGTTCTGCCAGATGCAGTTGTATATGGGGATATTTTTTTGTGAAGGCGGCCAGCGGCGGCGCCAGAAACTGGGTGAGCGCGGTGGGATTGGCAGCCAGCGTCACGCTGCCACGCTGTCCCTGGTTAAAAGCCCCAAGCTGATGCTCTACGGCCTGCACGCTATTGAGGATCGCACGCCCGCGGTATAGCAACTCCAGTCCGGCCGAGGTGGGCGTCACGCCGCGATTGCTTCGGTTCAGCAGGACCAGGCCGAGTTTGTCTTCCAGTTCGGACAGTCGACGGCTGACAGCCGCGGCGGCGATGTTTTCCTGTTCTGCTGCACGGGCAATCGTTCCCTCATCGACAACCCGTATGAATAATTTAAGTGTCAGCAGATCAATTTTCACGGCGCGTTCAGTTTTGGGGTAAACGCGCTATTTGCCCGATAATAAAAAGCCCGCATCGGGTACGCGCGTTTCCAGGTTAAGGGTTTTCAGCATCTGATATACCGTCGCGACCGCAGCAGACAGAACAGGCTTGCCGATCTTGTCTTCTGCTTTCTGGATTGCCGGCAGGGAAGGCATTTGCACGCAGGCCGACAGAATGATGGCATCCACACCCTGGGTATCCAGACGCATGACATGTTCCAGCAGATTGGCCGGATCCAGGCGCCCGACTTTCAGGTTGTCAGACACTTCCAGGCTGATGGAGTCATGGACCTTCACCCCTTCGGCTTCGATGTATTCTATCACGCGCTGTGTCAGGGGCTTCATGTAGGGTGTGATAATGGATACTGTACCCAGGTTCTTTTCCCTCAGGCTGTCCACCAGAGCGCCCGCTGAACTCAGAATCGGAATCTGGGTGCCGTTTTCCTGGACGGCTTTCTGCAGGCGTGCCTGGGACTGGCGGTGGTAGCCGTTGCCCTGCGCCATAATGGCAACCAGGCAGGCGTAGGCCATCACATCCATGCGGGCATCGCTCAATTCGACGGCGCAGCGATCACTGGCCTGGTCCATTGCCGTCAGCTCTTCGGGTGTGACGCTCATCATGCGCATGCGCGCCGAATGAAATGTGAATGTTTCCTGGGGGAACAGGTCACGACGCGCGTTGAGCATGGCCGGAATTTCCGTTTCCATGGTCGTGTTGGAGCTGGGGACAATCTGGCCGATCCGATAGTTTTTCATTTTTCACCTTTTACAATCACTGTACGTATAACGATTGTAATAAGCGGATTAATCAATACAAATCAGTCATTTACGATGGCGCCATCGCGTATTGCGATGGCTGGCTTAAACGTCAGGACGCCGGTTTCAATTGCATCCAGGTCGCCGTGGCAAACGCAATCACCTGATCCTGATCGTCTACCATAGTCGACTTCAGAAAGGAAACAGTGCGCCCGCGACGGGTGAACTCACCCTTGCAGGTCACTGTACCCTGGCGTGCCGCCTTGACGTACTGGGTCTTCATTTCAAGTGTCGTACCAGGCCCCTGCACATGTTTGAGCAAATGGCCCATTGAAATGTCCAATGCGGTTGCAATAATGCCGCCGTGCAGCGAACCCTGAGGGTTGAACATGAAATCCTTCAGTTCAAACATGACCACGCATGTATTTTCCGGATAGGCGAACCGCAGATCCAGGAAGCGCGCAAGAAAGAAGGTTTCAAAATCCGGTTTCTCTGTCTCGATTGCATTGTTGAACGCCTGCGTGGCGACGGGTCTATCCATGATTTACCTTCTCCTGTGGGGCGGGTGCCATTGTTTTGATGACACCTGAATTATTCAGTGCTGTGATGTCGGCATCCGGCAACCCCAAATGATACTTCAGGATGTCAAAGGTGTGCTGTCCAAGCAGTGGTGGAGGTGAGTGCTCATGTTCGTCCTCTACATCAAATCGAAATGGGCTCAGCAGATTTTTGACAGTGCCTGCGGTAGGATGCTGCATGTCGATAACCATGTTTCGCGTAGTCAATTGCTCTGCTTCGCAGACCTCTTTGACGGAACGGATATCCCCATAAGGAACCCCCGCCTCGCGCAGGCGCTTGATCCAGTGCTGTCTTGGCTGTCGCGCGATTTCACGGGAAACAATCGGAATCAATTCTTCTCTGAGCCTGACCCGGTCAATGGCCTTTGCATAACGAGGCTCTGAGGCGAGATCGGGACGCTCAATCACATCGCAAAACAACAGCCAGAATTTATCGTTCGCCACGCCGATATTCAGCCATCCGTCGGCTGCCTCGAAGGTCTGATAGGGCGCTATCGTTGGATGCGCGTTTCCCTTGCGCTCGGGACTTTCGCCGGTCGTGAAGTAAATGCCCGCATTGAACGTCAAGAGCGACGCCATGCAGTCCAGCATTGAAATATCTACATGATGACCCATGCCGGTACTGCTGCGTTCAAGCAGCGCAGCCATAATCGCCTGGGAAGCATATTGACCGGTGACCAGATCCGCGATCGAGGTCCCCACCTTGGTGGGCAGGCCGTTAGGATCGCCGGTGATATCCATCATTCCCGACTCGCCCTGGATAATGAGGTCGTATCCGGGCCGATCGGCGTCGATGCCTGTACGACCGAAGCCCGTAACCGAGCAGCTGATGAGTCTGCTGTTATCCGCGCGCAATTGTTCATAGGACAAGCCCAGCCTGTCCATGGTACCGGGACGGAAATTATCAATGATGACATCGGCCTTTTGTGCGAGCTGGCGAATCAACTGAACACCTTCCGGGCTTTTCAAGTTGACGGCACAACTGCGTTTATTGCGATTGACCGAGAGAAAATAGGCGCTTTGGCCACCGCTGAACGGAGGACCGAATGCGCGGCTGTCGTCCCCGTTTACGGGTTCTTCAATTTTGATAATGTCGGCCCCCAGGTCTCCGAGGAGCATAGTGCAAAATGGGCCGGACACGACACGCGTCAGGTCAAGTACAAGAATCCCGTTCAGCGGTCGCATAATCAATCCAACATCAAATCGGCCAGCGATTTCATATCGTCGACCCACATATCGGGCTGATGCGGTGTACCGCCAAAGGGACGCTTGCGGCGATCAATAAACGCACTGTGCATGCCGGCGGCCTTGGCGCCAAGGCAATCGAACGCATGGTTGGCTACAAACAGCACTTCGTCAAGCTGCACGCCTTCGATTTCTGCTGCTTTTGTATAAGTGTCCACATGAGGCTTGAAAGAGCTTGCCTCTGCAACAGAAATCACATTGTTGAAAGGTACGCCGTGATATTTTTTTGCCGTCTCCAGCATGTCCCGGTCACCATTGGAGAGCACGACAATGCGGTATTTCGTCTGGAGTTTGGCCAGGGCATCAGGCACATCGGGAAACGGCTTCAATTTTTCAATGCAGCCCACGAGGTACTTCACTTCGTCTTCCGTATGTTGTACGCCTGCTCGCTCCAGGGTGTAGGCCACGGCCCGCTCGCCGATCGTGCGGTAGGGTGTGTGCTCTTTATGAAGCAGGGCATCAATCATTGAATTTTCGAAATGCGTGCGCCGCCACCAGGTAACAAACGAATTGGGATTGCCGTCCCAGCCTTTCTCTTTCAGGAAGGGCGTTGCGATTTCCACAAGCCCCTTTTGCATGTCAACCACGGTTCCATATTGGTCAAACATGACAACCTTGATTTTCTTTTTCAACTCTGCAGCTGTAGCCATGTACATTCTCCTGTTTGGCATTGAGCGATGATCCGCTTGCATGTAATGTATCGTTGGCCAGATTATTCGTCTAATGGATAATGATTATGCGGTAATCATTAAAATAAATAATGCATGCCGATGTAAGCCGGGTTGCCGGTTCTTGCTGCGGGCATTAAAACGTCATCACAAAACCTGATGAAATGTGACCTAAAATAAGTGTTATCAATTTGCCTGGGATCTATAGTGAAAAATACGATCAATTTGCGATCTGTCGATCTGAACCTGCTGGTCTTTTTCAATGCGCTGATGTCTGAGAGACACGTGACTCGTGCCGCAGACAAGGTCGCCATCAGCCAGCCGGCCATGAGCAATGCGCTGGCGCGGTTGCGTGTTGTATTCAAGGATGAGCTTTTCGTGCGAACAGCTAAAGGGATGGAGCCGACACCACGCGCGCTGGAGCTGGCCGAACAGATTCAGACCATTCTGCTGCAGGCAACCCGGTTGATGACAAGTGAAATTCAGTTCGACCCCGACACATCAGATCGGTTATTCAGTGTCCGCATGTCAGACCTGGTGGGCATCCTGATTCTGCCCGGACTCATGGCGCGCCTGCGTACCGAGGCGCCCAGGGTGTCTATTGATACGGTTCACTTATCGCCGGAACAAACCATTGATGCGCTGGAAACCGACCGTCTGGACCTGGCCGTCAGTATGGAACTGCAGCACACAAGTGCGATCCGTTCCGAAACGCTCTTTGCCGATCGCATGGCCTGCGTTGTCGGGAAGGACCACCCTTTGGCGAGGGGCAAGCTGACGCTGAACCGGTTCCTGGACTATCGTCACTTGCGTGTGTCAATGAGTCCGACCGATATCCGTTTTGTGGACAGCGTGCTGGCGGGAAAAGGGCTGGAACGGCAAATTGCGCTCAATGTCACGCACTGGCTGCTGGTGCCGCAGATTTTGCAGGAGACCGATCTTGTCGCCGTGATGTCGGAACGGGCTGCGCAGCAGATTCCAGGTGCCGGGGTCGTCATACGCGAATTGCCGTTTCATACGCAAAGCTTTACATGGCGCGTCTATTGGCATCGTCGCTATGAACATAGTGCTGCGCACCAGTGGTTGCGCACTCAGCTTCAGGAAGTGGTGAAGGCGCGCGCACTGGCGGGGTAACTGTATCGCCGTGATGCGCTATCTGTTTGTGTGACGGTCCTGATCGAGGATAGCAAGCAGATGACGATTGAAAAGCGTGGCCGCTTCATACTGAACCCAGTGCCCTGCAGATGGAATACGCATCAAGCCCTGAAACAGCGGTGCCCTTGACAAAGCCGGGAGGATCGTCGCTTCGTGGCCTTGATACAGGGCATCTTCTGCTCCCCAGATGCCCCATACCGGACAGCGTACATCGGGCAATGTTTGCCACATAATATCGGTCGTGAAAAGCCGGCGCTGGGGAATACGATCCTTTTCGGCATCCCGGCCATATTGCGCCACGATGTCATCATGAACAGATTCATCACGAGCCAGCATGAGTGAACGAAGGTTATGTTTGTGCGCCAGGTATTTGTCGGCCGCGCTGTCCAGGCCTCGCCAGTTGCGCAGACGGGGGCGCGGACCCGGAGCGTCCGTTAATGCAGGTGCGCCTATCACTACAAGGCGGCTGACCCGGGCGGGGCATTGAACAGCAATAAACGTGGCAACCATCGAACCAAACGAAAACCCCACCAGATCGTAAGATGCCCGTCCCAGCAACTGGCCGATACCCTGCGCGACCCAGCTGGCCTGGCCATCGGCATCGAAATTGTCCGGAGCGATATCTGACTCCCCAAAGCCAGGCAAGTCTGGCGCATATACCGAATAGCCGGCCTTGATCAACGGGCCGATATTTCGCACCCAGTGCGCCCAGCTGCCCGAACCACCATGCAACAGGACAACCGGTTTACCGCCTTGTCCCCATATGCGCCACACCAGCTTACCCTGGCCGCAAGGTGTTTCCTTACGCGTTGCCGTGTCCAGCAGCCGTGAGAACTCGGTTTCGCTATGGATAGTATCGGGCAGGGTATAGGTCGTCATAAATGCCATTACAGTTTGATGCAGTTACTCTTTTGCGGCACCTGTGCGCTGGCCGATCTGTGTCCATCGTTTCACTTCAGCTGATACGAAAGATGGCAGTTCAGTCACGGGCTTGTCGGAGATGGTGGCACCCTGAGCTTCGAATGCTTTTTTCACCATATCGGATTTCATTGCAGTTGCAATCTGACTCTGCAGATAGCTTATTCTTTCTGCAGGCGTCTTCGCGGGTGCCCAAATAGCATACCAGATTCCCGCATCCATGTCGGGGCCGCCCGCCTCATGTGTGGTTGGGATATCGGGGAAATAAGGCGACCGTGTTTTGGTGGTGAATGCCAGCGGCCGCACTTTCCCGGTTCTGATCAGTTGTGCGGAAGTGCCCAGGCCATCGAACATCAACTGGCATTGTCCGCCCATCAGGTCAGTCAACGCGGCAGCGGTTCCCGTATAGGGAATATGCGTCAGTTTGATTGAGGTGGCCTCCATGAACACTTCGGCAATCAGGTGCTGAGCGGTACCGACGCCGGACGAACAATAATTCAATTCTGAAGGATGCTGCTTTGCATAGTCTATCAACTCCTTAACCGTCTTGAAAGGCGTGTTGAGATTGACGATCAGCACGTTGGGCACGACCGCTGTAAAGGACAGCGGCCTGAAATCCTGATCGAGCGTATAGCCGCGTTTGGGGTAAATACCTTCAGCCATAGCCTGGTGAACGCCACCAGAAAGAAGCGTATAGCCATCTGAAGAAGCGCGCGCAACCTGGCGCACCCCGATCGTGCCTCCTCCACCGGGCTTGTTTTCAACCACAAATGACTGCCCGGTCTGCTCGCCCAGCGCAATGGCAATCGGTCGGGTAAAGGTATCCACACCGCCTCCAGGGCCGTAAGGCACGATCACGTGTACCGGTTTGTCGGGATAGTCCGCTGCATTGGCATGGCCTCCAGTCAGGACAACAGCGAACGCTGCGCCGTATATAAACGATTTCAACATGTTAAGTCTCCTTTTTATACTCGCCGCGTCTGATTCAAGATGAGGTATCTGGATATGGTGCGACGGCTAGCGGAAATAGTAGGAGGGTGTGTACTATGCGTCTAATGGATAACTTGTATGTGAATATTCAACCCGTGAATATCGGGCGGGGTCCTGATGGGACGCAGGCAAAACGGCATCAGCACCGGCACTCAATGAGTGCGGTGCCGATGCACAGAACCGGATGATGAAAATGGTGGAACAGGACAATGAGAATCTGGTTCTAACTCTGGCGCATCACAAAAGGGTTGCCTGGCGGGGCCAATAATAGTCGGGGGCAGGGGGCGCTGCATGTCGTCCTGCGCGACACTTTCGTTGTCGTTATTGGGAACCCGCACCCGGATCACCTTCCTGCCCCCTCAACACACTTTCCCCAGTGCGGGGATTGGTCAGCGTAACGTTCTCCAGCGCTTTGATCCGCCATGCGTCGCTGTCTTTAGTCAGAACCGCGAGAATCAGCGTGTCAACCGCATGGGGGCCTGCCGGATGGGCCTTTCCGGCAGTGAGGCGACTCCAGAAATGCACAATCGCTGCCTCGCTGCTCAGGACATTGACATCAATCAGCTCATTCTGCAGCCTGGAATCACTGTAAATGGTCGCGTGGATGGGCGCATGCAATCCGATAATGTCATCGGCTCCGCGTACATAATGACCGAACCGATTCACAAATGTGGCATCGTCATGAAAGAGTGTGCCGAACGCGGCCATGTCGTGAGCATTCCAGGCGGCTTCGAAAACGGCGGGCACTTCTTGCGGCCGAGTGATGTGGAGTTGTGTCATTTGGCATATGTCCGGGATCGTGGTGAATGAAAGAAACACAGCAGCACGCTCACGGTCGCGATCTGACGGCCGAAGCGCTACACTCAGTATGAAACGCCCAGTGTGCCGCGTCAAGCGGGTGTCGTTACGCATGCGGTCACGGCAGCGTCGTTTATCACGCGTTATTTGGAGAGCATATGAAAAAGGTTTTTATCGTCGGCGGATCAGGCAAGATTGCACGCCTTCTGGCGCAACAGCTGAGTGCGCGGGGTTACCTGCCGCAGTCATTGCATCGACGTGCCGAACAGGCAGAAGAGCTCGCTGCTCTGGGCGCAACGCCCGTTTCTGGCGATCTGCTCGCGCTTGATGCGACGGCGCTGGCCGGCCTTATGAAGGGCAGCGATGTGGTGGTGTTTTCGGCAGGCGCCGGCGGCAAGGGTGGCCCTGAAATGACAAACGCAATTGACGGGCAGGGACTGGAAGTGTCGGTGGCGGCGGCAATTGAAGCGGGCATCCGGCGCTTTATTCTGGTGTCGGCTTTTCCCGAAGCTGGTCGTGGCAGGACGGTATCCGATACCTTCGAAAACTATATGGCCGTGAAAAAACGTGCGGACGTGCACCTGGCCGAAACGGACCTGGACTGGGTTATTGTGCGCCCGGGTACCTTAGTGGATAAGGCAGGTACTGGCAAAGTGCGTGCAGGCCTTGCGATTCCGTATGGCGAGATATCGCGTGGCGATGTGGCCGCAACGCTGCTGGAAATCATTGAACGTCCTCAGGTCAATCGAATCATCATCGAGTTGACGGGAGGCGATACACCTGTGGATCAGGCGATACAGCAACTGGTACCCGCCTGATCCTCGTCTGAACTCACGTCTGCCCCACGGCTGACCCAGTTCGATCTGCGTTTGCCCGAATTTGACCCGTGGCTGATGAATGTCTCAGCTGCTTTCGCTCTCAGCAAGGGTTTCCGTTTCCAAAACCGGTGCGCGCACGACGCTGGACCTGGCCTCTGGCAACATGTCGGGATAATCGACCTGGGCATGCAAGCCCCGACTTTCAAGGCGTTGCGCTGCGCAGCTTGCAATCAGCCACGCGCAGTCGAGCTGATTGCGCAGATTCAGCACTGAGGGCGTGTGTGTCAAATTGCCTGCATGCGTCAATTGTTCGCGCCAGTGCGCCAATTGCCCCAATGCCTGGTTGATGCCCGAGGTCGACCGCAGAATCCCCAGATGGGTTCCCATCAATTGCCGAATGTCGGCGGATGTTGGTAGCGACAGGGCTTCCGGTACACGTGGTGCGTGCGCGTTTTTCTGGCGGCTGTGTGGAGCGGTGATAACGCCTTGCACAAGATCGCCTGCTGGTCTGCGCTTGCGGGCCAGGTTGTGATGATCGGCAATAGCCTGCGCGCAATTTTTACCGATGACCATACATTCGAGCAACGAGTTGCTTGCCAGTCGATTGGCGCCATGCAGACCCGTATCGGCGACTTCTCCGACGGCATACAAGCCTGCAACATCGGTTTTCCCATATAGATCGGTCAGGACGCCGCCACAAGAGTAATGAGCGGCGGGCGCGATGGGGATGGGCTGGCGTGTGATATCAAGGCCGTAATCACGGCAGGTCTGTTCGATTGTGGGGAAATGTGTCCGGATGAAATCGGCCGAGTGATGGGAAATATCAAGCCATACCGGCTGTCCCTGTTGCTTGCCGATTTCTGAATGGATGGCGCGGGCCACGATATCGCGGGGTGCCAGCTCTGCACGCGAATCATAGTCCGGCATAAAGCGATGGCCCTCACGATTGCGCAAAATGCCACCTTCACCGCGCACGGCTTCAGAAATCAAAAAAGTGGGCACACCCGGCATGGCAAGGGCGGTGGGATGAAACTGTACGAATTCCAGATTGGATATCCTGCAACCGGCGCGCCAGGCGATGGCCTGCCCATCACCG
>Ga0164243_10015550_pt1 | contig 10507 bp, 7 predicted proteins | sample OricompcompostOP_FD_108781 | JGI IMG/M metagenome (GOLD analysis project Ga0164243, IMG submission 108781) | Organic Plus compost microbial communities from Emeryville, California, USA - Original compost - Organic plus compost (OP) | ecosystem: Engineered > Solid waste > Mixed feedstock >... | reverse complement strand
TTGGTCGCTGGCGGACCTCATCACGGGCGGGTTGAACGGTTTCAATCACCGCAGGGCGATTCTGCACGGCGCTGCAGGTGTCGATCGGCTCTATCGCGAGCGCAATCCGCACTACATGCGCATGATCCGCGAATTCGTGGAGCGCTTTCACGATTTCGACCTGATCATCATGGCGACCTACAACTTCGTGCACCCGGAGGTGTTGCATCGGGATCTGAGCAAGCCGGTCAAGATCATGGGTTTCGTCGACGATCCGATGTCGACTTACGTGCGCGGGATTCCGTATCTGTGGGCCTTCGATGGCGCTTTCTACATTTCACCGAGCTACATCGATGACCGTACGTTCGAGGAATCCCTGCGGCGCTGGACGCGGGGGCCGGTGACTTGGTTCCCTCTCGTCTACGCGGACCTGCCCCGATCGGAGCAACCGCGCGAAGCGTTTCTTCGGAACCGCGACGTCGACATCGTATACGTCGGCAATCCCACAGGTTCGAAAGTCGAGAGGCTCATCCGCCTGAAGCAGCATTTCGGCGACCGCATTCGCATTCACGGCCGTTGGCCCTTACGGGGGTACATGGGATTCGCCCGCGGCCTGCTCGGCAAGCCGATCTATCCGTACCGGGTCACCAGGCTTTCGACAGACGAGCGGACACGCCTGTACTGGCGCACGAAGATCGGCTTCAACATGCACGTTTCAGAAAGTCCCACCGAAACCGGGAACGCGCGGATGTACGAGGTGCCGGCGCATGGCATGATGCTTGTTTGCGACAAGGCGGGAGGCAACGCACACGAGCGCATCTTCCGGCCGGGCAGCGAAGCTGTTTACTACGACTCCATCGAGGAGGCGATTGAGCTCGTGGAATACTATCTGCAGCACGATGAAGAACGATTACAGATCGCCGCCGCAGGCTTCGATCGCTTCTGGAAAGACTACAACTGGGAAACCAATCTGCGCCGACTCCTAGATTGGGCCGCATGTATACCGAAGAACAGCGCCAGCGCAGGCGCAATCCGGGCGCCTGCGTGAGTGTTCAGGCGCGCGTGCAGCATCCGTACATCCAGGGCAAGTTGGGCATGAGTGAGCATTCCGCGGAAATAGCGCGCGGTGAGCGCTTAGAAGATCCCGAATGGATGGTGGGGATTCCAGCTCACCGCGCTGAATGACGTGTGGAGGAGGGCTCGGGTGCAATGAATGTGTCTTCGTCCGCTGCACCCCGGGATAGCATCGTATTTCTCACGCGCTCTCTCGAGCGAGGTGGGGCGGAACGTCAGCTGATCCTGCTGGCGCACGCGCTTCGTCAGCGGGGCCACAAAGTGGCCGTCGTCACGTTCTACGACGGCGGCGCCTTGTCAGGAGAGCTGCGCGGAACGGGCGTCCGCGTCATTTCGCTCGGCAAGCGTGGCCGTTGGGACATCGCACGATTTCTCTTCCATCTGGTCCGCCATCTACGGCGTGAGCGGCCGATGGTGCTGCACGGGTACCTCACCGTCGCAAATGTACTGACGGCTATTCTCAAGCCACTTCTGCCAGGAACACGCGTCGTGTGGGGGGTGCGGGCCTCCGACATGGACCTGTCCCAGTACGATTGGTTCGCCCGGCTCACCGATCACATCGAGCGTACTTTGGCGCATTGTGCGGATCGCATAATCGTCAATTCCCAGGCGGGACTCCGGCACGCCCTATCTCGCGGGTTTCCCGCGAGCAAGGCCACTGTCGTTCCAAACGGCATCGATACACTACGGTTTCGCCCGGACGCGGAAGGCCGTGCACGGGCGCGCGCAGAGTGGGGCGTTCCGGATACAGCAGTTCTCATTGGCGTCGTGGCCCGGCTGGATCCGATGAAGGATCATCCGAATTTCCTGCGGGCCGCGAGCATCGTCGCGAGGCATGAGCCCGATGTGCGCTTCGTCAGCGTCGGCGGCGGAAGTGCCGCCTCGCGCACAGCGTTGCAGGCGATGTCCCGGAGCCTTGGCATCGAAAGCCGGGTCGTGTGGGCGGGTGCATGGGATGACATGAGAGCGGCATACAATGCTCTCGATGTTTGCTGTTCATCTTCGGCCTACGGCGAGGGCTTCTCGAATTCTGTCGCGGAAGCGATGGCGTGTGGCACGCCCTGTGTCGTCACGGATGTCGGCGACTCGGCGCTCGTGGTCGGGGCAACTGGCGCGGTAGTTGCGCCCCGCAAGCCAGAAGAGCTTGCGCATGCTCTGCTGCGGATGATCCGCATGTCACCGCAGGACCGCGCTGATTGCGGCATGGAGGCGCGCAGGCGGATAGAAACGGAGTTCAGCGTGGAGCGCCTGACTCAGCGTACATTGGAGGCGCTTGGGTTCTCGGAATACGACCTCACGGCGAGCAGCTCATGAGTACCGCGTGTCCGATCAGGCTGCTGGTCGTCTCAACGACTTTGACGACCGGTGGTGCAGAGTGGATGTTGTGGAAGCTGCTTCGGCGGCTGCCTCCCGATCGATTCAGATCCACCGTCCTGTCGCTCGGTGCCTCAGGAAGGCCCGCTGCGGCCCTGCAGGCAGACGGAATTGATGTTGTCACCCTGGGCTTGCCGCAGATGCGTCGACTGCTCGCCTCACCGCTTACAGCGTGGCAACTGCTTCGCAGAGTTCGCCCACATCTGATACAAGGATGGATGTACCACGGCAACCTTGCTGCCTCGGTTCTCTGTGGCTTGTCAGGCTTCGGGGCACGACTCACGTGGAGCGTTCGCCAGTCGCTCGACTTCATCGGACGGGAGAAACCGATGACGCGAGCTGTCATACGCGCCAGCGCACTCGTTTCCAGTGGACCTGCCAAAATCATCTACGTCACCCGAGGAAGCCGCGAGCAGCACGAAGCAGTAGGCTTTGCGCACGCGCACGGTTGCGTGATTCCAAATGGTTTCGATCTGGACGAGATATACCGGCGACCGGAGCGCCGCGACTCGTTGCGCAGGCAATGGGGGGTTTCGTCCGATGAGTTCGTCGTAGGCCATCTGGCGCGCTTTCATCCAGCGAAGGACCACCTCAGGCTCATCCAGGCTGCCCGCGAGGTCGTGCGCAAGCGGCCGAACGTGAGATTCGTGATGGCAGGTACCGGGGTGAGCTCCGCAAACTCCACGCTGGCACGCGCCATTTCCGATTGCGAGCTCGGATCGCGTGTGCTGCTTGCCGATGAAACCCAGGACCCGGTCGGGTTTCTCTCCGCATGTGACCTCTTCTGTCTGCCTTCTCTTGCGGAAGGGTTTTCGAATGCGCTCGGGGAAGCGTTAGCATGCGAGCTGCCCGCAGTCGTCACGCGCGCGGGAGCATCGCCCGAGCTCGTCGGGGAATGCGGCATGGTCGTAGATCCTGGCGATAGCGATGCGCTGGCGGCGGCATTGCTCGCCATGGTCGACCTGGAGCCAAACGCCCGTCAGGAGCTTGGTGCGAAAGCACGTGCCCGCATCGAGGAACGATACTCTCTGACGAGCATCGTCCGGCAGTACGCGTCCCTGTACGAGACGCTCGTGTGCCGCCCATGATGCGGGCCTCTGCGATCAGGGGTCGATGGCGTACCAGAACTGCTCATCACCGCGCGCCGCGGATGCGAACGCCACTCGGAAAGACCCGGTGTCCGGCGTGACCGAGGCTTCGATCGTTTCACCTTGCGTCTGGATCAACGCAACCGTGCTGGTTGGACTGACAATCAGATTTTGCACGGTATATTCGGTTGCGCCCGGCGCCACTGCAAACAATCCCAGGTTGGAGCGCGCTCCATTGTTCACGAATGGAACGAATCCGCTATTCGGGTTCGATTGCTCCTCGAGCGTCTCTGAAAGCAATACGTTACCGAACACGATTACGTCGGCCGCGCTGGCCTCGACGCGAATGGCGGAGGGCGGTGTGGCCCGATGCCGGAACTCGTTGTTGCGGATCTCACCGCTCATGGCATCGTGAATGGCGATGCCTGCCACCTTCTGATTGCCGCGATTCCACTCAATGAAGGTGTTGTCGCGCACGTACACGCTCGACGGAGCACCGTGCGACATCAACCCATAGTAGAACGTATCCTCGATCACGTTTCGCTCGACGACCAGGTTCAGAGCAGACGTCGCGAACACCCCGGAGTGAGCCACGTTCCGGATGGTGTTCTCCGTCACGTGGACGTTCGGATAGCGTATGATCAGTACGCCGGTTGCATTGGGACCGCGCACATCCTCGATGTGATTCAGAGTGACCGTATTGTCCGAGGCGGCGCTGGCTGGTGCCGTATCCGTTTGGAGCTGGCCCTTGAAGTAGATCCCCGTGCCCGTGACAGTATCGGAACCTACGGCTTGAATCCGGTTCTTTTCGATGCGGAGCCCGCGTATCTCGGTCCCTGCCAGTGTGGGCACGTGCACACCCGTACGCCAGATGTTCGTGAAATTGTTGTCGCTGATGAGGACGTCATAGACGTTCTGAGGGCCCACAGGGTTGAGCGCAGGGCCGATGTTGAGGCCCATGCCTGCGTTCGAGACCGTGTTGCCGATTACCGTCAGTCCATCGAGACTCGTGTCGGGGTGTCCTGCAGATCCGAAGTTCAGAGCGGCATTGCCGATATTGCGAACGACGTTCCACGCCACCATCACGTTGCTGCCGCCGTACGACTCGATGCCCTCCTGCTCGCTTCCGGGCGTGTACGAGGGAAGTCCACCCTCGACCACGTTGTGCACGATGCGGATGTCCCGGCCCCGAAGATTCCAGATCAGGTACGCATGAAAGTTGCCCCCGCCGATGACCTCGATGTTGGATATCTCGCAGCGGGTGCTCACGGTGCCCTCGAACTGCGCGCCAGCGGGGACTGCAACGACTCCGTGGGAGTCGGTACCGGCATGGGACATGTCCACCGTCAGATCGGAGATCGAGGCCCGGTCTGCAGCGACCATGGCGACCGCCGCAGTCACCGGGGCACCCTGGACAACTTTCTCCCACGTCGGCACGAGCGAGCGCAGCACAGATTTGCCGCGCCCTTCGCCTACCAGTCGCACGTTAGAGCCTATGATGAGTGGGCGCGCGATGCCGTACACTCCTTCAGGCAAGTAGACCACGCCCCCTCCGCGTGCGGCTGCAAAATCGAGCGCGGCCTGGAGTACGGGCTCCTGATCCGTGGTGGCGTCGGCTACTGCGCCAAAATCACGAACGACATTGATCGGGGCATGTTCGTTCTTGCACGATGTGGCAAGCAGCAAAGCGACGAGTGGGATCGTCCAGCGGATAAGGGAATGCAGCATCAGATGCTCATCTAGCTGTGCCCGCAAAAGTGGGGAATCCCGCGACGGAGGCGTTGCCGTAACGATAAAGGTACGCGCCGAGGCAGGCAATATCTGCAAGCCCCATCGAGTGTGAGCGGAAATGGCTGTGATGCCGCGGAGTTCTGTACGTCCGGCTGGGACGAGCGAGTTCGGATATCACCTTGCTAGGGCGCAAGAGGTGAGTAATTTCGTGGGCGAATCCAGCTGCCCGGCGGTCGAGTGCGTACTGCACACTGAGTGCCGCGCCGGCCGGGTAGCGCAAGAGGAGAGCAAGACGAGTGTGCGGTATTGCGGGCATTTGGGCAGGACCGGATACGAGAGAAGACCCCGGCAGGATTGCGAAGCGGATGAGCGACGCCCTGCGACATCGTGGGCCGGATGGCGAAGGCATCTGGACGTGCCCATCGCAGCAGCTTGCGCTCGGCCACAGGCGCCTCGCCATCGTCGATCTTTCCGAAGCGGGGCATCAACCCATGGTCTCCGCGTCTGGCCGTTTCGTCATTACATACAACGGTGAGGTCTATAACTTCCGTCGCCTGCAAGGGGAACTCTCTGCGCTGGGACATCGTTTCCGCGGGCACAGTGATACGGAGGTCATCCTCGCTGCGATCGAGCAGTGGGGCCTCGACGCCGCCCTTGCCCGATTCATCGGCATGTTCGCATTCGCTCTCTGGGATGGCCATCATGAACAGTTCCATCTGGTGCGCGATCGCGTTGGCAAAAAGCCGCTCTATTACGGCGAGTTCCAGGGCGCCTTGGCATTCGCTTCGGAGCTCAAGGCGCTGCGGACCCTGTGCGATCGACCATTCGAGGTGGATCGGGCGGCACTGACTCAATTTCTGCGTTTCCAGTATGTTCCGTCCCCCAGGTCCATCTATGAGGGCGTCTCGAAGGTTGCGCCCGGGGAGAGGATCTCGTACCGGCGAACGGCCAGCGGCACGCTCGTCCAGGAGAAGCTGCGTTACTGGTCGCCGCTTGAGGTGTTTGCAGCCAACTCGGAAAGCGAGTTCCGAGGCACGCGGGCAGACGCAGAGCACGAACTGGAAGCGCTGCTCGAGGACGCCGTTGGTTTGCGCATGATTTCCGACGTTCCACTTGGCGCGTTCCTCTCCGGGGGCATCGACTCCTCGCTGGTCGTGGCGTTCATGCAGCGGCTCAGCAAGGCACCCGTCCGCACCTTTAGCATTGGGTTCTCCTCCGAAGCGTTCGACGAGTCGCGGCATGCAGCGAGCGTGGCTGAGCATCTGCGCACCGAGCACGTGGAGCTGGTGGTGGATGGCCGGATGGCGCTCGACGTGGTGCCACAGTTGCCGCACATGTATGACGAGCCTTTTGGCGATTCTTCGCAGATACCAACCTTTCTCGTCGCGAAACTGGCGCGCGAGCACGTGACAGTCGCGTTGTCCGGCGATGGTGGTGACGAACTCTTCTGGGGCTACAACCGATACCTCTGGTGGAGGGAGCTGTGGCCTGTGCTGGCGAAAACGCCATTCGCACTGCGCAGGTTCGTGGCGCAGTGGGTGCTCCGGCACGATTCCCAACAATTGGATGCTTGGCTCGGCGCAGCCACCTGCCTGCTGCCGAGGGCGAGGCGTCCCAAAGCGCCCGGTATGCTCGCTCGCAAGGCGGCCGAAACGATGCTCGCGAACGGGCCGGAAGCACTCTACCTTCGGCTCGTATCGCATTGGCGCGAGCCCGAAGCGATCGTTATTGGTGGCAGTGAGCCCGAGACGGTGCTCAATGCGCAATGGCCCCGCGGGACCGATGCCGGTACGGCTCACATGAGCGTACTGGACATGCTCACGTATCTGCCGGATGACATTCTCGTCAAGGTGGACCGTGCGACCATGGCCACCTCACTGGAGTCGCGCTGTCCACTGCTCGACCACCGCCTGCTCGAGTTTGCGGCACGACTTCCAGCGCAATTCAAGATCTCGGACGGTAAGGGCAAGGCGATACTGAGATCCATCCTGTACAGGCACGTGCCGCAGAATCTCGTAGACAGGCCCAAAACGGGATTCGGCATTCCACTCGCGGAGTGGCTTCGCGGGCCGCTGCGGGACTGGGCGGAGTCTCTCTTGAGTGAGCAGCGTCTGCGGGACGAAGGCTATTTCGAAGTCGAGGCGGTACGCCATGCGTGGTCACGTTTCCAGTCCCGGCGCGAAGATCTTCACTATCAGCTCTGGACATTGCTCATGTTTCAATCTTGGCGCGACGCATGGCATTGAAGCCACTTATGGATAGCTCTGCGCCCGTCCTCAGGGATAAGCGTGTTGCGATCGTCCCCCGGTGTGCCTGGACCTTGTTCAGCGTCCGGGCATCTCTGAGCCGGGCGGTAACGGAGCGCGGCGCGCAGGTGGTCGCCCTGGGTGCAGACGGTGATGGCTTCGACGCGGAGCTGCGCCGCTCAGGGCTCGATTTCGACCCGATTCCGGTCAGTCGTCGTGGGCTGAATCCGGTCGCGGATCTCTGGCTGCTGCTGAAGCTGGTATTCGAGTTCAGCCGGTGGCGTCCGGCAGTGGATCAAAGCTTCACGGTAAAGCCTGCGATCTACGGCACGATCGCAGCGCGCGGTGAGCCCAATTGGTCCTTCTACCTTTGGGATGTTCTGATGTTCCAGGCTTGGCTGGACGCGGCCAAAGCGTCCACGGTCGCGAGCCGCTATCCCGAGTGGGCGGCATGATGGCACATGGCCGGAGTGACCGAGCTCACACGAACGAGATAAGGCATCGGAAGCCGAAACTGCTGTTCGTCGTCAACGTCTCGTGGTTCTTTCTGTCTCATCGGTTGCCGCTGGCGCTGGAAGCGAAGAGGCGCGGGTTCGAAGTACACGTGGCGACTGCGGTGGCGAGCGCGGAGGATCGCCTCCGGCTGGAAGAGGCTGGACTGACTGTCCACCCGCTCGAAATGAGTCGCAGCGGAGAAAACCCGTTCTCTGAAGCAGGCAGTTTCCTTCAGTTGTTTCGCCTGTACGGCCGCCTGCGACCGGATCTTGTTCATCACGTTGCGATGAAGGCAGTGCTACTTGGAGGCCTGGTGGCACGCATGAGGAGAGTGCCGGCTGTTATTGCTGCGTTCTCAGGCTTGGGGTACATGTTCACGGCGCGCGGTTTCGGTAGCGCATTGCGTAGAGCCATTCTCATGCCGTTATTGCGGTTGGCACTTGGCGGGCGGACAGTGGCGGTGTTCCAGAATCCAGACGATGCACGTCTGCTGATGAAAGCCCGCGCTGCGCGGCCATTGCGCACGGTACTTATTCGCGGATCCGGGGTTGACGTCGAAAAGTACAAGGCTCATCCAGAGCCGGAGGGCGAAGTGCGCGTGCTCTTGGCAGCTCGCATGCTCCGAGACAAGGGCGTGGTAGAGTTTGTGGATGCGGCTCGTCGCCTTCGTGTCAGAGGTGTGACAGCAACGTTTCTGCTGGCAGGTGATCCGGATCCGGGCAATCCGGCAACCCTCGAGGAAGAAGCGCTGAAGCGCTGGAATGCAGAAGGTCACGTCGTGTGGCTCGGCCACCAAGCTGACATGCCAAGCGTAATTTTGGGTTCACATGTGGTGTGCCTTCCATCGTACAGGGAGGGCCTGCCGAAAATCCTGCTTGAGGCGGCTGCGTGCGGCCGACCGATTGTGGCCACGGATGTGCCCGGTTGTCGGGAGATTGTGTCGCATGGTGTGAACGGCTTTCTCGTGCCTCCGCGGAACGTAGACGCGCTTGCCGATGCTTTGGAGTTATTGATTGGTGATAAGGCATTGAGGGCTCGTTTCGGCCTTCAAGGTAGGTTGCGTGCGCAACATGAGTTCTCATTGCAACGCATAGTTGATGAGACGTTCGATTTGTATGAGCGCCTTCTGCAAGGGCGACCGATCGACAGCGTTGAGCAACGACGCTTGAATTTCAGTGGTGTAGAGAACAAATAATGAGCGAAACAGAACGGTCTCAGCTAGCTTCGTCGATTGCGCAGCAGTTCGAACGCCAGATCGCATCGGGCACGCGGTTCAAGTTCGGGGCCAATTGGGCTCGGTTTCTGGAAAGCCTGACCCCCGGACAGATCGAGACTGCAAGAGATTCCCTCGTTCGCATGCTGGGAGTGCCTTCGCTCGAAGGCAAGACCTTTCTCGATATCGGCTCGGGCAGCGGGCTGTTCTCTCTGGCCGCTCGGCAGCTCGGAGCGGAAGTGCATTCCTTCGACTACGATCCTCAGTCTGTCGCGTGTACGACCGAACTGCGATCTAGATACTTTGCGGCCGATCGACTTTGGAAGATTGAAAGGGGATCTGTCTTGGACGAAGGATACGTGAGCGGACTAGGGCAGTTCGATGTCGTGTATTCCTGGGGGGTGTTGCATCACACTGGCAACATGTGGAAAGCACTTGCTAACGTCGCGCCGCTAGTGAAAGAGGGTGGGCGGCTGTACATCGCTATCTACAATGATCAGGGGCGCACTAGCAGACTCTGGACCAAGATCAAACAGCTCTACAACAAAGCGCCGCGTATCCTCAAGCCCCTGATTGCAGGGGCATGCGCCATTCGCCTGCTCGGTCCAACGGTGGTCCGCAACATACTTGCGTTGCGTCCACTAAGGAGCTGGTTCGGGGATACCGAGCGTGGAATGCGAGTGTGGACTGACATCGTCGACTGGGTAGGCGGGTACCCGTTCGAAGTCGCAAAACCTGAAGAGATCTTTACGTTCTTCCGCGACAGAGGCTTCGAGCTGACCGAGCTCAAGACGTGCGCGGGAGGTCGTGGCTGTTGCGAGTACGTTTTCCGGCGCAGATGACCGTTGAATTTTCCGGGAAGTACCGATGCGCCGATTGCGAGCGCCGCACAGGAGCATATGAGCGCTTTTGCCAAGAGCACCGGGACGAGATCTGGCGGTGCTGTCGGTAGGTGCGATAGCGGCGCGTGCTCGATTGGATTTCGCCGGTCTAATGACCATTCGAGGATAACGCTCGGCGCTCGCTCTCGTTCATGTCTTCTTCTTCATACTGGCTTCACGCGATACTCCGGCGCCGTGTTAGTACTGATCAGCGCTTCATTTTGAGTGCATGGTGCATCCGGGTGGTCGGAATTCTTCGGTGATGATTCGTTGAGCTGCAGAGTCCGCCACCGCAGCAGAAGTCAAGGAATGTCTGGTTTTCCAGACTACCCAGGGTTGCGCGCAACTCCGTCTCTGCCTCTTCAATCTGAACCCGATCCACTTGCCTAACGAAGCGCAGCAGTTGCGACCGAAATCGAAGCGGCT
>Ga0164243_10015549_pt1 | contig 10508 bp, 7 predicted proteins | sample OricompcompostOP_FD_108781 | JGI IMG/M metagenome (GOLD analysis project Ga0164243, IMG submission 108781) | Organic Plus compost microbial communities from Emeryville, California, USA - Original compost - Organic plus compost (OP) | ecosystem: Engineered > Solid waste > Mixed feedstock >... | reverse complement strand
TGTCACGGCGAGCCGGCGAGCGATCTCCACCGTGGGGAGCGGCTCGGCGAGGAGGTGGAGCAGCCGCGCCCGGGGCGCCCCGAGGAGCGAGGTGAGGGCGGTCGCGTCGACGGCCGGCGCCGACGCCCAGAGGGTCGCGACCCCGCGGCAGGGGTACGCGAGCAGCGGCGGCTCGTCGCGGCCGACGGGCGGCGCCGGCTTGTGGGAGAAGATCGACGGCACCAGGAGCAGTCCCCGGCCGGCCGCTGCCACGTGGTGCCGGCCGATCATCTTGTCGATGTGCAGGACCCCGTCGCGCCACCGCAGGTTCGGGTGCATGTCGGCGAAGAGCAGGCGGGCGCCTCCGACGGCCAGTTGCCGGGCGCGGTAGGTCATGTCCGCCTCCAGGACGAGCCGCATGCGCGGCCAGGCCGGCTTGATCGCGGCCTCCCAGTAGCGCTGGAGGTGGTCGCAGATGGCGTCGCGGAGCGCGCACACCGCCTCGTCGTCGCTGCCGGTCACCGCACGGAGGGCGGCCGGCAGCCGCCCGCGCGGGTACGCGGCCCGCACGTCGCGGCGGACGATGTCGGGGGCGGTCCGCCGCACGACGGCCAACTCGTCCTCGAACGGCGCGGCGAACTCGGTCGGCCGGGGTGTGAGGAAGTCCGGGAGCGCACGGTCCGGCCCGACGAGGGACAGCAGCGTGTCGGCCGTCGACGCGTCGATCCGGTCGACCACCGACCGGCGCCACGGCAGGTGCAGCGCGTACAGGCCCGGCTCGCGCAACACCCGGAGACTGAGCACGGCCTCGTGGATCGGTGAGATCGCGAAGCGGGTGTCCGCGAGGTCCTCGACGCCGAGCAGGAAGCTGATCATTTAGGCACAGGCTACATTGGTTGGGGATCGCCGGCCCGTCCCGTGGACTTCGGGGCATGACCGATCACATCGACACGACCACCCGCAACGCGGGCGGGCCCCCGACGGCGATCGTCACGGGTGCGGCGCGCGGCACCGGGTTCACCACGTCGCTTCCAGGCCGGTGGACCGCCGTGGGCGTTCCTCCCGGACCGGGGGCGCACCGGTGAGCCGCCGGCTGCTGGCGCTGCTCACCCTCACCTGCGGGGTCGCCGTCGGCAACATCTACTTCCCCCAGACGATCAGCCCGCTGGTCGGCGCCGGTCTGCACGTCGACGCCGACTCGGCCGCCCTGGTGGTGACCGCTGTGCAGTTCGGCTACGCCGCCGGGATCTTCCTGCTGGTGCCGCTCGGTGACCGGCTACCGCACCGCCGGCTGGTCGTCGTCCTGCTCGGTCTCAGCGGGTTCGGCCTGCTCGCCGCGAGTGGCGCGCCCGCGCTGCCGCCACTCGTCGGGGCGAGCGCGCTCGTCGGGGTCACGACCGTGGTCGCGCCGATCATCGGCCCGATGGCGGCGGGCCTCGTCGCCGACGACCGGCGTGGCGCGGTCAGCGGCACGCTGCTGAGCGGCTCGATCGGCGGCATGCTGCTGTCCCGCACCGTGGCCGGCGCAGTCGGCGACTGGTTCGGGTGGCGGGCCCCGTACCTGATGGCAGCGGTGTCCGTGCTGCTCATCGCGGTGGTCATGGCCCGCGTCCTGCCCCGTACGCGACCGCCGTCGGGGCACCGGTACCCGGCGCTGCTCGCCGAGTCGCTGCGCGTGCTGCGTACCGAACCGGACCTGCGCCGCTCCTGCTTCTACCAGGCGATGGTGTTCGCGGGGTTCTCCGCGGTCTGGACCGCCGTCGCACTGCTCATGACCGGTCCGGCGTACGGCCTGGGCGCGCCGGCCGTGGGGATGCTCGCCCTGGTCAACGCGGGGACCATGCTGTGCACCCCGCTCGCGGGGCGCGTCGTGGACCGTCGCGGGAGCGACGCGGTGAACCTCGTGTGCCTGCTCGGCGTCGCCGCCTCGGCCGTCGTGCTGGCGCTCGCCGGTCTCGGCGGTGCGGTGGGCCTCGCGGCGCTGGTGCTGGGCACGTTGCTGCTCGACGTCGGAATGCAGTCCGGCATGGTCGCCAACCAGGTACGGAACTACGCCCTGCGCCCCGATGCGCGCAGCCGCGTCAACACCGCCTACATGACCTGCGCCTACCTCGGCGGCAGCGCGGGCTCCTGGCTCGGCGCGCGAGCGTACGCCCACGTCGGGTGGCTGGGGGTGTGCGGGCTCCTGGCGCTCCTCGCGGCCCTGGCCCTCGCCCGCCACCTGACGTCGACCCCCGCCACCGGCCGTCCCCGCCCCGCGGTCGCCGCCGGGAACGGCTGATCCGAGGGTGACTGCCGATCCGGAGACGCGGCCCGACCCGGCGACGCGGACCGGTCACGCCGCGGGCGTCATCACCTCGACAACACCTATTGACGTCGTCGTAACACGTGCCCTACCGTTCGTCGAAACGGTTAGTCGAAACGTTTCGACAGCCGCCTGGGAGCGGTTCCACTGCCGGCCGAGGGAGGTGTGCGGTGGCCACCATGCACGACGTCGCCCGCCTCGCCCGCGTCTCGGTCAGCACCGTCTCGTACGTGCTCACCGGCGCCCGGCCCATCTCCCAGGCCACCCGCGACAAGGTTCTCGCCGCCATGGCCGAGCTGGACTACCAGCCCAACGCGATGGCCCGGGGGCTCGCGAGCCGGCGGAGCCGGATCGTCGGTCTGCTCATGCCGATGGACGAGCGGGGCCTCGGGGCCACCGAGACCGCCTTCGTGACCGGGGCCGCCGCCGCGGCCAGCGCCGCCGGATACCACCTCGTGCTCTCTCCCGTCGGCGCCGGTGACGTCGACGACCTGCGCCGGCTCGCGAGCCAGCGCATGCTCGACGGCGCGGTGCTGATGGAGGTCCAGGTGGAGGACGGGCGGGTCGCCGCCCTCCAGGAGGCCGGCGTCCCGCTCGTGCTCATCGGGCGTACGGGCGACACCACCGGCCTGTCGTACGTCGACATCGACTTCGAGCAGACCGTCCGGGAGGCCGTCGACCACCTCGTCGGCCTCGGGCACCGTCGGATCGTCTACGTGAACCACTCGGCCGCCACCATCGCCGCCGGCTACGGGCCCGCCGTCCGCACCCGGGACGCGTTCGTGGCGGCCATGGCCGACCACGGCCTCGCACCGATCATGATCCCCGCCGAGGACAGCGCCGCCGGCGGGCGGGCGGCGCTCACCGCGGCCCTCGCGCAGGCGCCCGACCTGACGGCCGTGCTCGCCATGAACGAGAACGCCATCTTCGGCATCCTCGGCGAGCTGGCCACCCGCGGCCACGCGGTGCCCCGCGACGTCTCGGTGGTCTCGATGGTCACCTCGCCGCAGGTGGCCGAGCTGGCCCACCCGGCCCTGACCGCCATGACGTCCCCCGGCTCGGCGCTCGGCCGCATCGCCGTGGAGGCGTTGCTCCGCCACCTGGAGGGGGCCGGCGACACCCACCAGCAACTGCTCCCGTGCGCGCTGGAGGTCCGGGGCTCGACCGGCCCGGCCGCCGGGGCGCGCGACCGCACCGACCCGGCCGGCTCCGGGCCGCCGGTCACGTGAACGCAACGGCCCGCCGCCGCGCTGCCACGCGACGACGGGCCAGGTAAGTACCGGCTCGATACTCACCAGGAGGATAGCAATGGGGCGAATCCGCAGGCTGGTCGCCGCTGTCGCGCTGGCCGCGACCGCGACGACCACGATCGCCGCGTGCGGCGGCGACGAGGGCGGCGACGGTAGCGACGCCAAGACCCTCAAGCTCTGGCACTACGAGAGCGCGAACAGCGCCATGGGTGTCGCCTGGGACCGGGCGATCCAGATCTTCAAGGACGAGCACCCGGGCGTCGAGGTGCAGTTCGAGCGCAAGGCGTTCGAGCAGATCCAGCAGAACGCCGGCATGATCATCAACTCGTCCGAGGGCCCGGACATCATGGAGTACAACAAGGGCAACGCCACCGCCGGCCTGCTCTCCTCCCAGGGCCTGCTCACCGACCTCACCGACGAGGCCGAGAAGCGCGGCTGGGGCGACAAGCTCAGCCCCAGCCTCCAGACCACCGCCCGGTACGACGACAAGGGCGTCATGGGCTCGGGCAACTGGTACGGCGTGCCGAACTACGGCGAGTTCGTGATGGTCTACTACAACAAGGACCTCTTCGACAAGTACGGCGTCACCGTCCCGACGACGCTCGACGAGATGACCCGGGCCATGGACACCTTCGTCGGCAAGGGCGTCACCCCGCTGGCGGAGGCGGGCGCCGAGTACCCGGCCGGGCAGCTCTTCTACCAGCTCGCGCTGTCGAAGGCCGACCGCGCGTTCGTCGACGACTACCAGCTCTACAAGAACCCGGTGGACTTCAAGGCCGACCCGCTGAAGTACGGCGCGGAGACCTTCGCCGACTGGGTGCGCAAGGGCTACGTCGCCAAGGACGCCGCCAGCCTGAAGGCCGAGGACATGGGCACCGCCTTCATCTCCGGCAAGGCCCCGATGATCGTCTCCGGCAGCTGGTGGTACGGCCGCTTCAAGGACGAGATCAGGTTCAACTGGGACTCGTTCCTGTTCCCGGGCAACAAGCTCCACGCCGGCTCGTCGGGCAACCTCTGGGTGGTCCCCGCCAACAGCAAGGCCAAGAGCCTCGCGTACGACTTCATCGACATCACCCTGCGCCCGGAGGTCCAGGCGCTGATCGGCAACAACGGCGGCGTCCCGGTGGCCGCGGACGCGTCGCAGATCAGCGACCCGAAGGACAAGAAGCTCATCGAGAACTTCAACACCGTCAGCCAGCAGGACGGCCTGGCCTTCTACCCGGACTGGCCGGTGCCCGGCTACTACGACGTGCTGGTCTCCGGGTTCCAGGGCCTGATCAACGGGTCCAGGACGCCCGACCAGGTGCTCGACGCGATCGCCAAGCCGTACGCCGACGGCGTCAAGGAGATCACCGGCAAGTGACACGGCCCAGGGTGGACGCGTCCGGTCCCCGCCGGCGCGTCCACCCCGCCGGGAAGGATCTCCCATGGCACTCCCCGAGACCGTGGCCGGCCCGCGACGGCCCGCCACGCCACCCGAGACAGCCGTCACCCGCCGTCCGCGCCGCCGCGGCGGCCGGGCCGGGTACTGGCTCTACCTGCTGCCCGGCGCCGTGCTGTTCGTGCTCGTCATCGGCGCACCGCTCATGGGCACCGTCTACTTCTCACTGACGAAGTGGTCCGGCGTCGGCGACCCCACCTTCATCGGGCTGGACAACTACCGGCACCTCCTCGAGGACGAGGTGTTCTGGACGTCGTTCCGGAACACGCTCGCCATGATCGTCGCGATGGTCGTGGTGCCGACCCTCGTGGGCCTGGTGCTCGCCGCCGTGCTCTTCGACGTCGTCGGGCGGAGGTTCCGGCCGCGGACCGCCGCCGCACTGCGCGCGGCGTTCTACCTGCCGCAGGTGCTGCCGGTCGTGGTGGCCGGCATCGTCTGGGGCTGGATCCTGCGGCCGGACGGCGCGTTCAACGGCCTGCTGGACGCGGTCGGCCTCGGCGCGCTGCGCCACGACTGGCTGGGCGACCCGAAGACCGCCCTGCCCAGCGTCATGGCGGTGATGATCTGGGTCCAGATCGGTTACCCGGTGGTCGTCTTCATGGCGGCCCTGCAACGCGTCGACCCGGAACTGTACGAGGCGGCCGAGGTCGACGGGGCCGGCTGGTTCCACCGGTTCCGGGCCATCACCCTGGCCCAGATCCGGCCGGAGACCTTCGTGGTGGCCCTGACCTGCACGATCGCCGCGTTGAAGGTGTTCGGCCCGGTGTTCGCGCTCACCCGCGGCGGGCCCGAGAACGCCACCAACGTGCCGTCGTACTTCGCCTACTACACGTTCTTCAAGAAGCTCCAGGTCGGCTACGGCTCCGCGATCTCCACGGTGCTCACCCTGATCATCATCGTGGTGGCCGTGGTCTTCATCTGGATGCAGAACCGCAGCGAGCGCCAGGACCGGGGGGTCTGACATGGCCGTCACGCTCACTCCGGCCGGCAGCACGGCGCGCCGGCCACGGCCGGCCCGCGACCGCCACCACCGCGGCGTGAGCCGCTGGGTCGTCCTCGCCCTGGTCACCCTCGGCGCGCTCGTCATGCTCGTGCCGTTCGCGTTCATGCTGCTCAACGCGTTCAAGTCACCCGGGGACTACTCGACGGGCGGGCCGCTGAGCTGGCCGTCGGAGTTCTACACGAAGGGCCTGCGGACGTACTGGAGCGAGGTCGACTTCCCGCTGAAGCTCTGGAACTCGACGCTCATCGCCGGCTCCGTCGCCGTGCTCGGCGTCGTCGTGTCGCTGCTCAACGCGTACGCCCTGGGCATCGGCCGGGTCCGCGGCCGGCTCTGGATCGTCGGGCTCTTCCTGCTGGCGAACATGCTGCCGCAGGAGGCGCTGATCTACCCGCTCTACGACGCCGCGAAGCAGGTCGGCCTCTACAACACGCGCCTCGCGGTGATCATCATCTTCACCGTCATCCAGAGCGCGTTCGGCACCTACCTGCTCGCGTCGGTGCTCAGCACGTTCCCGCGTTCGCTGCTGGAGGCGGCGGCGCTGGACGGCGCGAGCCGGTGGACGGTCCTGTGGCGGGTCGTCTTCCCGAACCTGCGGCCCACCCTCGCGGTGCTGCTCATCTTCTTCTTCATCTGGACCTGGAACGAGTTCCTCATCCCGCTGGTCATGCTGATCGACAACAGCACGCAGACCATTCCGGTCGCGCTGGCGTCGCTGCAGGGCGACCGGCTGATGGACGCCCCCACCACGAACGCGGGCTCGCTCATCAGCCTCGTCCCGGCCATCCTCTTCTTCCTCATCTTCCAGCGCACCCTCGCGCGCGGCATCACGGCAGGAGCCGAGAAGTGAAGTTCACCGACGGGTACTGGCAACTGCGACCGGGGGTCACCGTGCTGCGCCCCGGCACGGTCGAGTCGGTCGAGCCGGACGAGCGCGGTCTCACCGTCCACGCCCCCACGGGCCGGCTCACCGGTCGGGGCGACACCCTCAACCGCCCGGTCGTCACGGTGCGCTTCTTCTCCCCCGCCGACGGCGTCGTCGGCGTCACGATCGCCCACCACCTCGGCGGGGTGCGCAAGGGCCCCACGTTCGACCTGGCCACCTCCGACGACCACCCCGTCACCGTCGACGTCACCGGCCTCAGCGCCTCACTGACCAGCGGCGAACTGACCGCCCGGGTCTCGCTGATCGACGGGTGGCGGGTGGACTTCCTGCACGGCGACCGCGTCCTCACCTCGTCCACCGAACGCAGCATCGGAGTCGTCACCGACGCCGACGGCCGGGCGTACGTGCACGAACGGCTGGCGCTCGGCGTCGGCGAGACGGTCTACGGCCTGGGCGAGCGGTTCGGCGCGTTCGTGAAGAACGGCCAGACCGTCGACATCTGGAACGCCGACGGCGGCACCGCCAGCGAGCAGGCCTACAAGAACGTGCCGTTCTACCTGAGCAACCGGGGCTACGGCGTGTTCGTCGACCACCCGGAGCACGTCTCGTTCGAGGTGGGCTCCGAGGTGGTGTCGCAGACCCAGTTCAGCGTCGAGGGGCAGACGCTCACCTACTACCTCGTCGACGGGCCCACCCCGAAGGACGTGCTGCGCCGCTACACGGCGCTGACCGGCCGGCCCGCCCGCGTGCCGGCCTGGTCGTACGGGCTCTGGCTGTCGACGTCGTTCACCACCTCGTACGACGAGAAGACGGTCACCGAGTTCATCGACGGGATGGCCGAGCGGGACCTGCCGCTGTCGGTGTTCCACTTCGACTGCTTCTGGATGCGGCAGTTCCACTGGGTCGACTTCGTGTGGGACCCGGCGACCTTCCCCGACCCGGAGGGGATGCTGCGACGCCTGCACGAGCGCGGCCTCAAGGTGTGCGTCTGGATCAACCCGTACGTCGCCCAGCGGTCGTACCTGTTCGAGGAGGGCCGCCGCCACGGCTACCTGGTGCGCAGGCCCGACGGGTCGGTCTGGCAGTGGGACAAGTGGCAGGCCGGCATGGCGCTCGTGGACTTCACCAACCCGGACGCCGTCGCCTGGTACACGGGCAAGCTCAAGGCGCTGCTGGACATGGGCGTCGACTGCTTCAAGACCGACTTCGGCGAGCGCATCCCCACCGACGTGGTCTGGCACGACGGCTCGGACCCGCAGCGGATGCACAACTACTACGCCCACCTCTACAACCGGGCCGTCTTCGAACTGCTGGAGGCCGAACGCGGCACGGGCGAGGCCGTCGTCTTCGCGCGGTCGGCCACCGCCGGCGGCCAGCAGTTCCCCGTGCACTGGGGCGGCGACTGCGAGTCGACGTTCAGCGCGATGGCGGAGTCGCTGCGCGGAGGACTGTCGCTGGCCGCCTCCGGCTTCGGCTACTGGAGCCACGACATCGGCGGCTTCGAGGGCACCCCGGACCCGGCCGTGTTCAAGCGGTGGATCGCCTTCGGGCTGCTCTCGTCGCACTCCCGGCTGCACGGCTCCGGCTCCTACCGGGTGCCGTGGGCGTTCGACGACGAAGCGGTCGACGTGCTGCGCCACTTCACCCGGCTCAAGCTGCGCCTCATGCCGTACCTCGCCGCGGTCGCCGAGGAGGCGCACCGCGACGGCGTGCCGATGATGCGTCCCATGCTGCTGGAGTTTCCGGACGACCCGGCCACGGCGTACCTGGACCGGCAGTACATGCTCGGCCCCGACGTGCTGGTGGCGCCCGTGATGAGCGCCGACGGCGAGGTGACCTTCTACGTGCCGGCCGGCACCTGGACCCACCTGGTGACCGGCGCGCAGCTCACCGGACCGGCCTGGGTGACCGAGAAGCACGAGTTCGACAGCCTGCCGGTGCTGGCCCGCCCCGGCGCGGTCATCCCGTTCGGCGACCGCGACGACCGGCCCGACTACGAGTGGGCCGACGGTGTGCGGCTGCGGCTGTACGCGCCGGCGGAGGGCCAGCGCACCCGGGTCCGCGTACCGTCGCCGGGGGGCGGGCCGGGCGCCGAGTTCGAGGTGCGGTTCGACGGTGGCACGGCCACCGCCGAGCTGGTGTCGGGAGTGTCGGCGGGACACCGCTGCGAGGTCCAGGGGGTACGACAGTGACCGAACACGTCTTTCCGGAGAGCTTCGTCTGGGGGTCGGCCACGGCCGCCTACCAGATCGAGGGCGCGGCCACCGAGGACGGCCGGGGGCCGTCCATCTGGGACACCTACAGCCACACACCCGGCCGGACGCTCAACGGCGACACCGGTGACGTGGCCGCCGACCACTACCACCGCTGGCAGGAGGACCTCGGGCACGTCGCGGCCCTGGGCCTCGGCGCGTACCGGTTCTCGATCTCCTGGCCGCGGGTGCAGCCAGGCGGCTCCGGGCCGTTCAACCGGGCCGGCCTCGACTTCTACTCCCGTCTCGTGGACGGCCTGCTGGAACGCGGCGTACGGCCGGTGGCCACCCTGTACCACTGGGACCTGCCGCAGGAGCGGGAGGACGCCGGCGGCTGGCCGTCGCGGGACACGGCGCTGCGCTTCCAGGAGTACGCCGCCGGCGTCGTCGAGGCGCTCGGCGACCGCGTGCACACGTGGACCACGCTCAACGAGCCGTGGTGCTCGGCGTACCTCGGCTACGCCTCCGGCGTGCACGCGCCGGGGCGTACCGAACCGGCCGCCGCGCTGGCCGCCGTCCACCACCTGAACCTCGCCCACGGCCTGGCCGGCCGCGTGGTGCGGGAGCTGGCGCCGGCCGCCGAGCTGTCGGTGACGCTGAACCTGCACGTCGTCCGGGCCGCGTCCGACTCGGCCGCCGACCGGGACGCGGTGCGGCGGATCGACGCGCTGGCGAACCGCGCGTTCCTGGGCCCGATGCTCGACGGCGCCTACCCCGCCGACCTGCTCGCCGACACCGCGGCCGTCACCGACTGGTCGTTCGTCCGCGACGGGGACGAGAAGCTCATCGCGGTGCCACTGGACGTGCTCGGCGTCAACTACTACTCCAGCACCCTGGTCCGCGCCTGGGACGGGGTGTCCCCCCGCTCGGACGCGGACGGGCACGGGAAGTCCGACGCCAGCCCCTGGGTCGCGGCCGAGGACGTCGACTTCCTGCCGCAGCCCGGCCCGCACACCGCCATGGGCTGGAACATCGACCCCGAGGCGTTCACCGAGCTGCTGCTGCGCCTGCACCGCGAGTACCCGGCCCAGCCGCTGATGATCACCGAGAACGGCGCCGCCTTCGACGACGTGGTCTCGGCCGACGGGACGATCCAGGACGACCGCCGCGTCGACTACCTGCGCCGGCACATCGCCGCGGTGGCCGAGGCCCGGGCGCGGGGGGCCGACGTGCGCGGTTACTTCGTCTGGTCTCTGCTGGACAACTTCGAGTGGGGCTACGGCTACGACCGCCGGTTCGGCATCATCCGGGTCGACTACGACACGCAGGTGCGCACGTGGAAGCAGAGCGCCCACTGGTACAGGCGGCTCGCCGCCACCGGCCGCCTCGACGCCTGACCGCCGGCGCCGGCGCTCGGTCTTCGCCGAGCGCCGGCGCCGGAGGCCGTCCGCCGAG
>Ga0164243_10015548_pt1 | contig 10510 bp, 8 predicted proteins | sample OricompcompostOP_FD_108781 | JGI IMG/M metagenome (GOLD analysis project Ga0164243, IMG submission 108781) | Organic Plus compost microbial communities from Emeryville, California, USA - Original compost - Organic plus compost (OP) | ecosystem: Engineered > Solid waste > Mixed feedstock >... | reverse complement strand
CTGGGTGGCGGCCATGGCCTCCACGCAGGTGCGCACCACGTTGTTGAACACGTCCTGCGCGGTCAGCGACCAGCCGGAGGTCTGCGAGTGGGTGCGCAGGCTCAGCGACCGCGGGTTGGCGGGGCCGAACTCGCGGACCAGCCTGGCCCAGAGCAGCCGCGCGGCGCGCAGCTTGGCGACCTCCATGAAGAAGTTCATGCCGATCGCCCAGAAGAACGACAGCCGCGGCGCGAACGCGTCGATGTCCAGCCCGGCGTCGCGGCCGGCGCGCAGGTATTCGACGCCGTCGGCGAGGGTGTACGCGAGCTCCAGGTCGGCGGTCGCGCCGGCCTCCTGGATGTGGTAGCCGGAGATGGAGATGGAGTTGAACCGCGGCATCCGCGCCGAGGTGTAGGCGAAGATGTCGGAGATGATCCGCATCGACGGGCCCGGCGGGTAGATGTAGGTGTTGCGGACCATGAACTCCTTGAGGATGTCGTTCTGGATCGTGCCCGAGAGCCGCTCCGGCGCGACGCCCTGCTCCTCGGCCGCCACGACGTAGAGCGCCAGCACCGGCAGCACCGCGCCGTTCATGGTCATCGACACGCTCATCCGGTCGAGCGGGATGCCGTCGAAGAGCTGCCGCATGTCCAGGATGGAGTCGATCGCGACCCCGGCCATGCCGACGTCGCCGGACACGCGCGGGTGGTCGGAGTCGTAGCCGCGGTGGGTGGGCAGGTCGAACGCGACGGACAGGCCCTTCTGGCCGGCCGCGAGGTTGCGCCGGTAGAACGCGTTGGACTCCTCGGCGGTGGAGAAGCCGGCGTACTGCCGGATCGTCCACGGCTGGGTCACGTACATCGTGGGATAGGGACCCCGCAGGTACGGCGCGATGCCGGGCATGGTGTGCGGGAAGTCGAGCCCGGCGAGGTCGGCCTGCGTGTAGAGCGGCTTGACCGGGATGCCCTCCGGGGTCGCCCACGTGAGGTCCCGCGGGTCGTGGCCGGTCTCGGCCCGGAACCGGGCCGCCCACGCGTCCACGCCGCCCGGCTCGACCGCGCCGCCGTCGGGTTCCAGCGCGATGGTGGAGAAGTCGGGAATCACGTCGTCACCTCGAGATCGGCCAACACCTGGTCGAGTACGCCGACCGCGTCGCATCCGCTGAACAGGTACGCGTCGACGCCGGCGTGGTCGGCGGGCCTGCCGGCCAGCCAGACGCGCCGCGCTCCGGCGGCCCGCAGCGACCGCGCCACCGGCGCCGCCGACTCGGCGTACGCCTTGTCGGTCCCGCACAGGCAGGCCACCGTGGCACCGCTGCCGGTGAACGCGCGGGCCGCCGCGTCCGGGTCGTCGGCGCCGCCGGTGACGGTCGCGATCCCGCCCGCGGCCAGCAGGTTGGCCGCGAAGCCGGCCCGCGCGGTGTGCGCGGAGACCGGCCCGAGCGTCGCGAGGAAGACCGTCGGCCGTACGCCGGTGGCCGCGGTGTGCGCGTCCACGCGGTCGCGGATCCGCTCGAACGGCTCCGCGTAGTGGTGGCGGGGCAGGCCGCCGCCGGGCTCCGGCACGGCCGGCGGCCGGATGGGCAGCTCCTCGCCGAGGTGCGGGAACTCGCTGACCCCGGTGATCGGGTCGCGGCGGTGGGCGAGGTTGGCGGCCCGGCGGCGCCACGTGGCGTCGAGGCGCTCGGCCACCAGGCCCGCGTCGAGCGCCGCGAGGACGCCGCCGGCGCGCTCGATCTCGGTGAACCAGTCCCAGGCCCGCTCGGCCAGCGCGTCGGTGAGGTGCTCGACGTACCAGGAGCCGCCGGCGGGATCGACGACCCGGCCGACGTGCGACTCCTCGATCAGCAGGGACTGGGTGTTGCGGGCCAGCCGCCGGGCGAACCGGTCGGGCCGGCCCAGCCGGTGGTCGAACGGCAGCACCGTGACCGCCTGCGCGCCGCCGACGCCGGCGGCGAAACAGGCCAGGGTGGCCCGCAGCAGGTTGACCCAGGGGTCGCGGGCGGTCGTCATCGCCGCCGAGGTGACCGCGTGCTGCCGCTGCGCGCCGGCGCCGGGAACGCCGCACGCCTGCGCCACGCGTGCCCAGAGCCGGCGGGCGGCCCGCAACTTGGCGATGCCCAGGAACTGGTCGGCGTTGACCGCGTACCGGAACTCGATCTGCGCGAAGGCGTCGCGGATGTCGACGCCCGCGTCCGTGATCGCCCGCAGGTAGCCCACGCCGGCCGCCAGCGCGCAGCCGAGCTCCTCGGCGTCCGCACCGCCCGCGTCGTGGAAGACGGTGGCGTCGACCGTGACGGCCCGCAGCCGCGGCAGGCTGGCGGCGCACCGGGCGGCCCAGCGCGCCGCGGCGGCGACGTCGGCCGGTCGCCCGGTCCGCGCGCGCCAGCCGATCGGGTCGGCGCCGAGGCTGCCGGAGACCTCCGCGGGGCTGGTGCCGCGCGCCTCGACCAGCGCTGTGAGCGTCCGCGCCGCGGCGTCGAACTGGTCGCCCGCGTCGAGCACGACGCCGGCCAGGTCGAGGTGGACGCCGCCGAGCGCGGCCGGGAGGTGGTCGACGGCGAGGCCGTGCGGCCCGAGCACCAGCCACAGCGACGTCGCGCCGTTCTCCAGGTCGTCGAGGGCCGCCGCGTTGGTGGCGGCGGGATCCGGGTCGGCGTGCCGCTGCCGGACGTCCCAGCCGGAGACCACGCCGGCCGACGAGCCGGCGCCGCGGGTGAACGGGGTGGCGCCGGGCATCCCGGTCCCGGCCGTCGCCGGTGGTGCGGTGTAGAGGGGAGCGATCTCGATGCCGTCGTAGGTCGCCGTCGCCAGCAGCCGGTCGACCTCGTCGGCCGAGGTCGTGTCGCCGGCGATGCCGGCCTTGCGCGCGACGGCCAGCGCGAGGGCCCGCCACTGCGCGACCGACGCGGGCTCAAAGCCGTCCGCGAGCCCGGGCTCCTCGGTGGGAACCGTCATGATCGGGTGAACGCCGGTGGCATAAGCGGGAACGCCTTTCCGCTCGGAGTGCGTGCCTTAACAAACTGCACTCGACCCGGCACCACATTCAAGTCCGGGCGGTGTGGATTTTCCCGCGTGTCGCCGCGCCAGCTTGCAAAGTTTGTGAATGACCTTCGGCGGGGAATAGCGTGGAGCGTGGGTGGAGCCCGTGATGACCGGAGGGCCGAACCATGGGCTTCCCCGACGACCACCTGATCCCGCTGGTGGACAGCGGGCTGGGCAACAGCGCGTACCTGGTCGACCTCGGCGACGGCCGCGCGCTGGCCGTCGACGCCAGCCGCGACCTGCGCGCCGTGCACGCCGCCGCCACCCGGCGTGGGCTCCGCGTCGCCTACGCCGCCGACACCCACCTGCACGCCGACTTCCTCTCCGGCGCGCTGCAGCTCCGCCACGACACCGGCGCCGCCGTGCTGGCCTCCGCCGCCGGACGGCGGACCTTCGACCACACACCGCTCGCCGACGGCGACGAGGTGGACCTCGGCGGGCTGACGCTGCGGGCCCTGGCCACCCCCGGCCACACCGACGAACACCTCTCCTTCCTGCTCCGCGACGGCCGCCGCGCACTGGGCGTGTTCACCGGCGGGTCGCTGACCGTGAACGGCGCCGCGCGCACCGACCTCCAGGGAGCCGACCGGGCCGAGGAGTTGGCCCATGCCCAGTACCGGTCGCTGCGCAGGCTGGCCACGCTGCCGGACGAGACGGCGGTGTGGCCGACGCACGGGGCGGGCTCGTTCTGCTCGGCGCCGGTCGACGCCGCGCGGACCACGACCATCGGCGCCGCGCGGCGGGACAATCCCCTCCTGGCCGCACCGGACGCGGACACCTTCGCGCGCCGGCTGCTGGCGAGCCTGGGTTCGTACCCGGCGTACTTCGACCGCCTCGCCGAGGTCAACCGCCGCGGACCCGCCGTCCTGACCGCCACCCCGCTCCTGCCGGCCCTCGACGCCGGACAGGTCCGCGCGCTGCTCGCCGACGGCGGCCACGTGGTCGACGTCCGGCCAGCGGCGCGCTACGCCGCCGGTCACATCCCCGGCGCGTGGTCGATCCCGCTGCGCGACCAGTTCGCGACGTGGCTGGGCTGGCTGCTGCCCGACGACGCTCCGCTCGCGTTCGTCGCCGACGCGGACCAGGACCTGTCCGAGATCGTCTGGGCGGCGTACAAGATCGGCTATGAGCGGCTGGCCGGGCACCTCGCCGGCGGCATGGCCGCCTGGCGGGGGACCCGGACGACCACGGCGTTCGTCACCGCGGACCACTCCGCTGCCGGACCCTACGTCGACGTACGGCAGGAGGCGGAGTACGCCGCCGGCCACGTACCCGGCGCGCGCCACGTCGAACTCGGCACCCTCGCCGCACACGCCGCCGACATCCCGCGCGGCGCGATCGTCGCGTGTGGACACGGCCACCGGGCGATGACGGCGGCCAGCATCCTCGAACGCGCCGGCCACACCGGCGTCACCGTCCTCGACGGCAGCCCGGCCGACCACGCGGCCGCCCACGGCACGCGGCTCACCACGGCGGGCCGGTGACTCAACGCGGCTGACGGTGAGATGTAGGCGACACACAAGATCCGCTTTGGCCAGGGTAGCCTACCCTAACTGTCGGTCCTGGTGTCTTTGATGCCAGCCGTCCAGCGGATTCTTGGCTCCGTCAACCTAGCAAGAGGTCTATCGTCATGCCTTCGCGCCGCCCTCGTCCACGCGTCTTGTTCCTTGCCGCGGTCTCGGCCGTCCTGGTGCTCACCGGATGCGCCGCCAAGACCACCCCTGCGGAGTCCTCCGGCTCGGAGGCGGCGACGACGCGCAAGGTCGAGCACGCGCGCGGCACGACGCAGGTTCCTGCCGACCCCGAACGCGTGGTGGCCCTGGAGCCGCTGGAGCTCGACACCGCCGTCGCGCTGGGGGTGACGCCGGTCGGCGCGGCCGTGGCGAGCAACGTCACCGGTGTCCCCGGCTACCTCGGCGTTTCGGGAGTGAAACCTGTCGGCACCGTCCCCGAACCCGACCTCGAGGCGATCGCGGCTCTCAAGCCTGATCTCATCCTCGGTACCGAGGCGCGTCATTCCGCGCTCTACGACCAGCTGAACAGCATCGCCCCCACGGTGTTCATCGCGACCCACGCGGATCCGTGGCGTGACAACGCCGCGCTGATCGCCGAGGCGCTCGGCCGCGCCGACGAAGTCCGCGCTCTGCTCGGCGCCGTCGACGACAGGTGTGAAAAGCTCGCCAACCAGTACGACGTCGCCGGGAAGACAGTTCAGCTCATCCGTCCACGCGACGAGACCACGCTGAGCCTGTACGGGCCGGTGTCCTTCGCCGGGAGCCTGCTGGAGTGCGTCGGCTTCTCCATCCCCGACCGGGACTGGGCGGACGGCCTGCAGGCCGACCTCTCCCCCGAGAACATCCTCGACGCGACCGCCGACCACGTCTTCGTCACGACCATCGACGTCCACGACAAGTCCACGATCCCCACCGCGATCGCCAGGAACGCCGGCGCGTTCGGCTCCGTGACGCTCGTCGACACCAGCTACTGGATCTCCGGCGTCGGACCCCGGGGAGCGCAGTCGGTGCTCGACGACATCGAGACGTTCCTCGAAGAGACGCATTGACCGTCCACCAGGTCGGGGCGAGGCCGGTACCGGCTCCGCCCCGACCCTCGGCCTCGCGCGCGGCGACGGCCCTTCTGGGGCTGGTCGCCGCGCTGGCGGCGGCGGTCGCCCTCTCGCTCGCGGTGGGAGCCAACACGCTCCCCCCGTCGGCGGTCTGGGAGGCCCTGACTGGCCACGGCACGACGGAGACCGATTACATCGTCCTCGGGCTGCGGGTCCCCCGCACAGTGGCGGCCATCGTCGCCGGATCTGCCCTGGGGGTCGCCGGCGCGCTCATCCAGGCGTTCACCCGCAATCCACTCGCCGACCCGGGAATCCTCGGCGTGAACGCCGGCGCCGCCTTCGCCGTGGCGATGGGCGTCGCGTTCCTCGGACTTCGCTCCTCCTCCGCCTTCGTCTGGCTGGCCTTCCTGGGGGCCCTGGTGGTGACCGTCGCCGTCTATCTCATCGGCTCTTCCGGCCGGGGACCTGCCGATCCGATCCGCCTCACGCTTGCCGGCGTCGCCCTCGGTGCCGTGTTCTCCGGCATCACCACCGGGATGACGCTCAGCGATCCGGACGCCTTCGACTCGATGCGCAGCTGGAACGCCGGCTCCGTGCTGGGCCGCGGCTTCGACGTGATCGTCCCGCTCGTCCCGTTCGTCATCGCCGGGATCCTGCTTGCCTTCGTCCTGACTCCCGGGCTGAACGCCCTGGCGCTCGGCGACGACGTCGCCCGCGCTCAGGGCGCCAACGTCGCCGGAATCCGGATCGGCGTGATCGTCGCCGTGACACTCCTCGCAGGAACCGCCACGGCGCTGGCCGGGCCGATCTCCTTCGTGGGCCTTATGGTCCCCCATATCGTCCGGTGGCTGTTCGGCCCCGATCAGCGTGTCATCGTGCCGCTGTCCGCTGTCCTCGCGCCTGTCCTCGTGCTGCTCTCCGACGTGCTGGGCCGGGTCATCATCGCGCCGGCCGAGGTCCCCGTCGGCATCGTCACCGCCTTCGTGGGCGCCCCCGTCCTCATCGCTCTCGCACGCCGGCGGAAAGCGAGCACGCTGTGACCGCACCCGTCACTCCTCGACCGCTCGATGTCGGCTACCGCCGGATCGTGCTGCGCATCGGCCCGCTCCACCTCCCGGTGCGGTGGCGCAGCGTCCTCGTCAGTCTCGCCATAACGGTGGCCGTCCTCCTCCTCGCCGTGCTCTCCCTCGGGCTGGGCACGTACACCGTCTCCCCCGGCGGGGTCCTGCGGGTACTCCTCGGCGGGGGCGACGTCATGGACCGCACCGTCGTGCTGGAGTGGCGGCTGGCCCGCACTCTCGCCGCCATCGGCATGGGAGCCCTGCTGGCCGTCGCCGGCGCGCTGTTCCAGAGCGCCACACGCAACTCGCTCGCCAGCCCCGACATCCTCGGCCTCGCCAACGGCGCCTTCACCGGCATGCTGCTCACGCTCGTGCTCGTCTCCACATCCTGGCCGGCGCTGACTCTCGGTGCCCTCCTCGGCGGGATCGCCACCGCCGCGATCATCTGGCTGCTGTCGCTGCGCGGCGGTATCCAGGGCTTCCGCCTCATCGTCGTCGGCATCGGGGTGTCGGCGATCCTCGCCTCGTCGAACACGTGGATGCTGCTGCAGATCGAGCTCGAAACGGCCCTGTTCGCCTCCTCCTGGGGAACGGGATCCCTCAACGGCGTCACCGCCGGCCCTCTCCTCGGCGCCACGCTGTGCGCTCTGCCTTTCCTGCTCGCCGGAGGCGCACTCGCTCCGCGGCTGAGGCAGATCGAGCTCGGCGACGACATGGCCGCCGCGTCCGGCGTGCGACCGGACAGGGTCCGCACGATCGCGCTCGTCGTCGGCGTCGCCCTCGTCGCCGCCGCGACGACCGTAGCCGGCCCGGTCGCTTTCGTCTCGCTCGCCGCCCCGCAGATCGCGAGACGCGTCGCCCGCACGCCCCACCTCTCCCTCGTCCTGTCCGGGCTGGTCGGCGCTGCCGTGCTGCTGGCCTCGGACATCGTGGCGCAGCATGTGCTGCCGGTCACGCTCCCCGTCGGCGTCGTCACCGTCTCGGTCGGCGGCGCCTACCTCGTTCTCATGATCATCCTGGAGATCCGCCGCCGTGCCTGAGATCGTCACCGACGAACCCCGACTGCGGGCCGAACGCGTCACGCTGTCCTATGACCGTACGGAGATCATCCGCGACGTGTCGGTCTTGATACCGCCCGGGTCCTTCACCGTCATCATCGGCCCCAACGCGTGCGGCAAGTCGACCCTGCTCCGGGGGCTCTCGCGCCTCCTCGCTCCCGCTGGCGGCCAGGTGGTGCTGGACGGCCGGGCGATCGACTCGTATCCCGCCAAGGAGGTGGCCCGGCGGCTCGGCCTGCTCCCGCAGAGCGCGATGGCCCCGGACGGCATCACCGTCGCCGATCTCGTCGCACGGGGACGATACCCTCACCAGAACCTCCTCCGGCAGTGGTCGAAGGCCGACGAGAGCGCCGTGCGGGAGGCGCTGGCGGCAACCGGTACCGCGGACCTCGCCCCCCGGCCGGTCGACGCGCTCTCCGGTGGCCAGCGCCAGCGGGTCTGGGTGGCGATGGTGCTCGCCCAGCAGACGGACCTGCTGCTTCTCGACGAGCCGACCACGTTCCTCGACGTTGCTCACCAGGTCGAGCTCATGGAGTTGTTCGCCGAGCTCAACGCCCAGGGACGCACGATCGTGGCCGTCCTCCACGACCTCAACCACGCCGCCCGCTACGCGAGCCACATCGTCGCCATGCGCGACGGGCGGATTCTCGCCGAGGGCTCCCCGGCCGACGTCATCACCAGGGAGAGGGTGGAGGAAGTGTTCGGTCTGGCGAACGTCGTCATCCCCGATCCGGTCACGGGCGGACCGCTCGTGGTTCCGCTGCGTGGCACGTCCGCGCAGGTCCGATCGTGACGGCGCGGCGCCCCTGGGCCTACAGTGCCTTCCCGGTCAAGGTGCGGGCGACGACACGGCTGAGCCCGGGGTTCCTGCGCGTGACGCTCGCCGGCGAGGCGCTGAGGAACTTCGCCCCCTGGGGAGTCGATCAGCGGATCAAGGTCGTCCTCCCGCTGCCCGACGGCGGGCTGGCGGAGTTCGGGCTGCTGGACGAGCCGACGCCGCATCCCTCGGACTGGTACGCGCGCTGGCGCGCCCTCCCCGAGGACCGGCGCAACGTCCTGCGCACCTACACGCCGGCGGCGATCCGGGCGGAGGACGGCGAGATCGACGTCGACTTCTTCCTCCACGAGCCGGCAGGACCGGCCTCCACCTGGGCACGGTCCGCCCGTCCGGGAGACCGCCTGGTCGTCACCGGGCCCGACATCCGCATGGGACGCACCGGCTACGGCATCCACTGGACGCCCGGCGACGCCCGGCGCTTCCTCCTCGTGGCGGACGAGACCGCCTTTCCGGCGGTCCGCAACATCCTCCGGACGCTGCCGGCGGATGCCGAGGCGCAGGTCCTGCTAGAGGTCGGAGACCCTGCCGACGACATCGTCTCGCCGGACGCTCCGGGGACCGCCGAGCTACGGCTGATCCGGCGCGGCGCCGGTAAGAGCCTGGAGCAGGCGGCGCGCGACTGGGGCGGACGGCGTGGCACCGCCGCGGCCGCGGACGAAGGCTTCTACGCCTGGCTCGCGGGAGAATCGGGCTCGATCACCCGGATCCGCCGCCACCTGACCGCCGACCTGGGCATTCCGAAGGATCGCGTCGCGTTCCTGGGGTACTGGCGGCTGGGCGGTCCGCTCGTCGGATAGTGGCGGGTGCTTTCGAGCTCAGTCGATTTCCATCCTGGGCAATGCCGCAGTGATCCCCACAGACCCGCGTCCGGACGCCCGTCGCCGATCCACAGAAGCGGCTCGTCACGAACCCCGGCGTTCGTATCGTGCACGACTCGGCCCAGTGGGCCGGCCGGCCGATCGGCGGCGCGACATACTTAAGGCTTGACTTAATTAAGCTGGCACTGACATAGTTCTCGCGGCGATTGTCAGCGAGGAGGACACGTGATCGACGTCATCGACCAGATCAACGCCACCCGGCGGGAGATCGGCGACCAGGCGGTTGCCGGCGGTGAAGGGCGGTCGGTGCGGCTGCGCCGGGTGTACGACGCCCCGATCGAGGACGTCTGGAGTGCCTGCACCGACCCGGAGCGGCTCGGCCGATGGCTGGGCCCGATCGAGGGCGATCTGCGGGTCGGCGGCACGTTCCAGCTCAAGGACAACGCCGGCGGCGAGATCCTGCGCTGCGAGGAACCCCGGCTGATCAAGGTGACCTGGGTTCTCGGCGAAGGCATGCCGACCGAGGTCGAGGTGCGTCTGGCGGCCGCCGAGGGCGACCGCACGCTCTTCGAGCTCGAGCACGCCTCACCCGCCCAGATGGTCGACGAGCTCGTGCGTGCCTACGGGCCCGGCGGCACGATCGGCATCGGCTGCGGCTGGGACCTCGCGCTGCTCGGCTTGGACCTCGTCCTGCACGGCGTGACCTTCGACGCCGCCACCTGGCCGGAAACCCCCGAAGGACGGGAGTTCGCCACCCGTAGCTGCCGCGCCTGGGGGCCCGCGATCCAGGCGGCCTGGGGAACCAGCGACGACGACATCGCGGCGGCCATCGCGTTCGCGGTGGGGCACTTCGCCCCGGGTACCAGCGACGGCGACTGAACCGCCGGCCACGCCGCGACCGGCCGCACGCCGCCACCAAGCGGCACGGGTCACGCCCGCCGGCATGTCGCGGCGTGACCGGCGGACCAGCGGCGGCAACTGACCGCGCGTCATCGGCCCGCGACCGGCGACAGACCGGGCCCGAGCGAGACTAGGGCTGTCTCGAAGTGACGGCCGGAGCGAGGCGCAGGCGTCGCCGCCGCAACCCGGTCGTCCCAGGTCGAGACAGGGCCGAGGCCGATGGGGCCACGTGACGGAGAGGAGGCG
>Ga0164243_10015547_pt1 | contig 10511 bp, 8 predicted proteins | sample OricompcompostOP_FD_108781 | JGI IMG/M metagenome (GOLD analysis project Ga0164243, IMG submission 108781) | Organic Plus compost microbial communities from Emeryville, California, USA - Original compost - Organic plus compost (OP) | ecosystem: Engineered > Solid waste > Mixed feedstock >... | reverse complement strand
TTCGCCGCTCGAGTACCCCCGAAGGTGCCTTTCCGCTCGACTTGCATGTGTTAAGCACGCCGCCAGCGTTCGTCCTGAGCCAGGATCAAACTCTCCATAAAAAAACCAAGAAACCTTGAAACCCAGCAAACAAAACCACTGACAAACAAACATCAATAGAATCAATTGCCAAAAACACTCACAAACAATCATCTATGCATGACACACTGTTGAGTTCTCAAACATCACACGCTCTCGCGCCAGATCCTTGCGGACCGTGGTCGCGGGGCTCTGCCTCATCCGCTGCCGAGGCAACCTGTGAAACGTTACCCGGGCCGCTACCCCCCGTCAACTCAGGCGATGATGCCGAAGTTGTGAGGTGATCTGCCACCCGATGCCGCGGCTTTCGGGAGGAGATCCTCCCCGCTTGGCGCGGCGAGATGGAACATTACCAACACCCCCGATGCAGGTTGCAAATCGGGGTCGCACCTCAGCGGCGGGGGCCGCTCCCGAACTGCTCCCGGGCCGCCCTCACGACGGCACGGAGCTCGGCCAACTGCTCCCCCACACGCGTCGGCGCGGTGCCGCCACGGCCGTTTCGTGAGGCCACCGATCCCTCCGCTGTGAGGACGGTTCGCACGTCCGGTGTCAGCGCCGCAGAGATGCTCGCGAACTCCTCGTCGGTGAGCTCGTCGAGCTCCACTCCCCGCGCCTCGGCAGCCCTGACACAGGCCCCGGCGAGCTCGTGCGCCACGCGGAAGGGCACGCCCTCACGCACCAGCCACTCGGCGATGTCGGTGGCCAGCGAGAAGCCCTGTGGCGCCAGCTCGGCCATCCGCTCGGTGTCGAAGACCAGGGTCGCGACCTGACCTGTGAAGGCCGGCAGCAGGATCTCGAGGGTGTCGACAGAGTCGAACACCGGCTCCTTGTCCTCCTGGAGGTCGCGGTTGTACGCCAGCGGCAGCGCCTTGAGCGTCGTCAGCAGGCCGGCGAGGTTGCCGACGAGGCGACCGGCCTTCCCACGGGCCAGCTCGGAGATGTCGGGGTTCTTCTTCTGGGGCATGATGCTCGACCCCGTGGACCAGGAGTCGTGCAAGCGGACGAAGCCGAACTCCTTGGTCGCCCAGAGGATCACCTCTTCGGCCAGACGGCTCACGTCGATGCCGGTCTGTGCGGCGACATAGGCGAACTCGGCGACGAAGTCGCGGGCCGCGGTGCCGTCGATGGAGTTGGCGCTGGAGCCGGTGAAGCCGAGCTCACGTGCCACCAGCTCGGGGTCGAGACCCAGGCTCTGCCCGGCCAGGGCCCCGGAGCCGTACGGCGACTCGGCGGCGACCCGCGCGCGCCACTGTGCGAGCCGTTCGACATCACGTGCCAGCGGCCAGGCGTGCGCCAACAGGTGATGCGAGAGGAGAACCGGCTGGGCGTGTTGGAGGTGGGTGCGGCCCGGCATGATCGCCGGTCCGCCGTCGACGGAGCCGAGGTGCTGCTCGGCCTGGTCGGCCAGCGCGTCGACGAGGTCGAGCACCAGGCCGGCGACCGTGACGGAGTGATCGAGCAGGTAGCGACGGAACAATGTGGCGATCTGGTCGTTGCGCGAGCGCCCCGCACGGAGCTTGCCGCCGACCTCGGGCCCGATCTCCTCGAGCAGCAGCCGCTCCAGTGCGCCGTGCACGTCCTCGTCGGTCGGGTCCGGCTGGAGCGAGCCGTCGGCGAAGCGGTCGGCGAGGACGTCGAGGCCGCGGTGCAGCTCTGTCTCGTCGTCCGCCGTGATCACGCCGGCGGCACCCAGGGCGCGGGCGTGAGCATGGGACCCGGCGATGTCGTAGAGACCGAGCCGCCAGTCGAAGTGGGTGGAGCGCGACAGCGCGTCGAGCTCCGGTGACGGCCCGCCGGCGAAGCGGCCGCCCCACAGCTTGCCGGTGTTGGTGCCCTGCTCCGGCCGGTCAGTCACTGCCGAACTCCATGGCCGCCTCGTCGAGCGCTGCCTCCTCCTCGCCGGTGACCGCCGGGTTGGCGGCGATCCGGTCGTAGCCGCCGGCGGGCAGCTCGCCGAAGAGCGTGCCGTGCTCGACCAGCACGGTGCCCTGGTCGAGCGGCTGGCCTGCGTAGAGCTCCAGCTTGGAGCGGGAGTCGGCGATGTCGAGATTGCGCATGGTGAGCTGGCCGATCCGGTCGGTCGGCCCGAAGGCGGCGTTCTCGACGCGCTCCATCGAGAGCTTCTCCGGATGGTAGGAGAAGTTCGGCCCCTCGGTCGAGAGGATCGTGTAGTCGTCGCCGCGGCGCAGCCGGAGCGTGACGGTTCCGGTGACCAGCGAGGCGATCCAGCGCTGGATGGACTCGCGCAGCATCAGCGCCTGTGGGTCGAGCCAGCGGCCCTCGTAGAGCAGTCGGCCGAGCTTGCGGCCCTCCAGGTGATAGTTGGCGAGGGTGTCCTCGTTGTGGATCGCGTTGAGCAGGCGCTCGTAGGCGGCGAACAGCAGCGCCATGCCGGGCGCCTCGTAGATGCCACGGGACTTGGCCTCGATGATCCGGTTCTCGATCTGGTCGGACATGCCCAGGCCGTGGCGGCCGCCGATCGCATTCGCCTCGAGCACGAGGGCCACCGGGTCGTCGTACCGCCGGCCGTTGAGCGCGACGGGGCGGCCGGCCTCGAAGGCGATCACGACGTCCTCGGCCTCGATCGCGACGGAGGGGTCCCAGAACTTCACGCCCATGATCGGCTCGACCGTCTCGAGGGAGACATCGAGGTGCTCCAGCGTCTTCGCCTCGTGGGTGGCGCCCCAGATGTTGGCGTCGGTCGAGTACGCCTTCTCGGTGGCATCGCGATAGGGGAGGTCGTGCGCGACGAGCCACTCGCTCATCTCGTGGCGGCCACCCAGCTCGGTGACGAAGTCGGCATCGAGCCACGGCTTGTAGATGCGCAGCTCAGGATTGGCCATCAGGCCGTAGCGGTAGAACCGCTCGATGTCGTTGCCCTTGTACGTCGAGCCGTCGCCCCAGATGTTGACGTCGTCGGCCTGCATCGCGCGGACCAGCATGGTGCCGGTGACCGCGCGCCCCAGCGGAGTGGTGTTGAAGTAGGCCTTCGCGCCCGATCGGATGTGGAAGGCACCGCAGGCGAGGGCGGCGAGGCCTTCCTCGACGAGCTGGGGCTTGATGTCGACCGCGCGGGCGATCTCGGCGCCGTACTCCTGGGCACGGACCGGAACGCCGGCGATGTCAGGCTCGTCGGGCTGGCCGATGTCGGCGGTGTACGTGCACGGGATGGCGCCCTTGTCGCGCATCCAGGCCACCGCGACCGAGGTGTCGAGGCCGCCGGAGAAGGCGATGCCGACCCGCTCCCCGACGGGCAGGGAGGTGAGGACCTTGCTCAACTGTCATTCCTTTCGAGGTTCCGCTCCGCAAGCATGGTGAAGCGGTGGGCGAGGTCGTCTCCCCCGGCGGGGTCGCGACCGATGAGCAGGACGGTGTCGTCGCCGGCGATCGAGCCCAGGATGTCGCCGAGCTCCGCCTTGTCGATGGCGCTGGCCAAGAACTGTGCCGCGCCGGGCGGCGTGCGCAGCACGACCAGGTTGGCACTCGCCTCGGCGCTGACCAGGAGCTCGGAGCACAGGCGGGCCAGCCGCTGCTGGGCCGCGGCGCTCTCGCCGGCGATCGGCGTGCGGTCGCCGCCCTCGCCCGGGAGTGCGTAGACGAGACTGCCGCTGGGGCCGCGGACCTTGACGGCGTCGAGCTCGACGAGGTCGCGGCTCAACGTGGCCTGCGTGACATGGACGCCGCGCCCACCCAGCAGCTCGGCGAGCTCGGGCTGGGACCGCACCTCGCGGCTCTCCAAGAGCTCGGCGACGAGCGCGTGCCGGGCGCTCTTGGTGAGCGGGGTGAGAGCGTGCTCGCTCATACCGCGTCACCCGCCCTGGCCTGCAGCCACGCCATGACCGCCTTCTGCGCGTGGCGCCGGTTCTCCGCCTCGTCCCACACCACGCTCTGCGGGCCGTCGATCACCTCGGCGGCGATCTCGGAGCCGCGATACGCCGGCAGGCAGTGCATCACGATCGCATCGGGCTTCGCGTGCGCGACAAGATCGGCGGTGACGGCGTACGGACTGAAGGTCGCGCGGCGGGTTGTCGCCTCGTCCTCCTTGCCCATCGAGACCCAGGTGTCGGTGACGACGACGTCGACGCTCTCGACGGCGGCGACGGGGTCGGTCGTCACTGCGACGCTCCCACCAGTGGCCAGCCCGCTCGCCCTCGCGAGCACGGCACTGTCGGGTGCGTAGCCCTCGGGGCAGCCGAAGCGGACGTGCATGCCGGCGATCACGCCGGCCAACGCCCACGAGTTGCCCATGTTGCAGGCCGCGTCGCCGAGGAAGGCCACGCTCAAGCCGGCCACGTGCCCCTTGTGCTCGGAGATCGTGAGCAGGTCGGCGAGCAGCTGGCAGGGGTGGAACTCGTCGGTGAGCCCGTTGATGACCGGCACGCCCGCCATCGCGGCCATCTCGTCCAGGTCGGTCTGGGCGTAGGTGCGCCACACGATCTGGCTGGCCTGCCGGCCGAGCACGCGCGCCACGTCGGCGACCGACTCACGCTTGCCGATGCCGGCGAGGGTCCCGTCGACCAGCATCGGATGCCCGCCCAGCTCAGCGATCCCGGCGGCGAAGGAGGCCTGGGTGCGCAGCGTCGGCTTGTCGAAGACCATCGCCACCGTTCGCGGACCTGCCAGCGGCTTGTCGTCGTAGGGGTGCGCCTTGAGCCGAGCGGCCAGGGCGAGCACCTCCGCCTGTTCTGCAGGCGACAGGTCGTCGTCCCGGAGGAGGGAGCGGGTCACGACCTCACCCCGGCGGCGTCGAGGATGGCGGGCCAGGCGGCGCCGAAGGCATCGATGTCGGTGTCGGGAAGCACGAGCGGTGGGGCCAACCGGATCCGCTCGGGGCCGGGGGCGTTGAGGATGAAGCCCGCATCCTGTGCCGCGGTCACCACCTCGGTGGCCAAGGGTTGCGCCAGGGTGAGCCCCACAAGCAATCCGCTGCCCCGCGTCTCGGTAACCCGGTCATCTGCCGCGACGGCGGCGCGCAGGCGCGTCCCCGCCTCGGCCACCCGCGCCAGGAAGCCCGACTCCCCCACCACGTCGAGCACTGTCAGCGCCGCGGCCGCCGCCACCGGATTGCCGCCGAAGGTGGTGCCGTGGTTGCCCGGGTCGAAGAGCTTGCCCGAGCCGTGCGTGGCCAGGCAGACGCCGATCGGGATGCCACCCGCCAACCCCTTGGCGAGCGTGACGATGTCCGGTACGACGGGGGCGTCGACCAGATCGGGGTGCTGGTGCGCGAACCAGGCGCCGGTGCGTCCGACGCCGGTCTGGATCTCGTCGAGCCACAGCAGGGCACCGTGCTCGTGGGCGATCCGCTGCGCAGCAGGCAGGTAGCCACGCGGTGGGACGACGACCCCCGCCTCTCCCTGCACCGGCTCGACGAGGACCGCGGCGGTGCTGTCGTCGACGACAGCCTCGAGGGCCGCCGTGTCGCCGTACTCGACGAACACGACCTCGCCCGGCAGCGGCTCGAAGGGCGCACGGTAGGCCTCCTTCGAGGTCAGCGCGAGGGCACCCATGGTCCGCCCGTGGAAGGCGCCTGCGGCGGCGACGATCTTCGTGCGGCCGGTGCGGCGGGTGAGCTTGAACGCGGCCTCGTTGGCCTCCGTGCCGGAGTTGGTGAAGAAGACCCGTGCCTCGGTGCCGAGCAGTCCGACCAGCCTCTCGGCGAGCGCGATCTGCGGCGCGCTGGCGAAGAAGTTGGAGATGTGGCCGAGCGTCTGCAGCTGCTCGGTGACCGCCGCCACCAGCCGCGGGTGTGCGTGGCCGAGGGCATTCACCGCGATGCCGCCGAGCAGGTCGACGTACTCACGCCCGTCGGCGTCCCAGACGTGGGCGCCGTCGCCACGCGTGAGGACGAGCTTCGGCGGGCCGAAGGTGTTCATCAGCGCGCCCGCGTAGCGCTCGGTCCACTCGGAGCTGGACGGATGGGACGGAGTGGTGGTCACCGCTGGGACTCCCTTGCCTTGCGGGTCTTGGTGGTCACGCCGGGAAGCACTTGGGTGCCGACGCCCTCGTTCGTGAACAGCTCGAGCAGGACGGCGTGCTCCTGGCGGCCGTCGACCACCGTCGCCCGCGGCACCCCGCCACGAACCGCCTGGAGACAGGCGCCCATCTTCGGGATCATCCCGCTGGCCAGCGTCGGCAGGATCTCCTCGAGCGCCTCGGGACTGATCTCGCCGATCACCTCCTCGGGGTCGGGCCAGTCGAGATAGAGACCCTCGACGTCGGTGAGCACGAGCAGCTTCTCGGCACCGAGCGCGGCAGCCAGCGCCGCGGCTGCGGCGTCGGCGTTGACGTTGTGGACGACGCCGCCGACGTCGGGGGCGACACTCGAGACGACCGGGATGCGGCCGGCCTCGATCAGGTCGAGCACCGCCTCGGGCCGCACCTGCGCCACCTCGCCGACCAGGCCGAGGTCGACCTCCTCGCCGTCGACGACGGTGCCGGTCGCCTCGGCGGTGAACAGCCCGGCGTCCTCGCCGGACAGGCCGACGGCGAGCGGCCCGTGCTCGTTGATCAGGCCGACGAGCTCGCGCTGCACCTGTCCGACGAGCACCATGCGGACGACGTCCATCGCCTCGGGTGTGGTCACCCGCAGTCCGCCGCGGAACTCGGACTCGATGCCGAGTCGGGCGAGCATCTGGGAGATCTGTGGTCCGCCGCCGTGCACCACCACGGGACGGAAGCCCGCGAAGCGGAGGAAGGCGATGTCCTCCGCGAAGGCCCGCTTGAGGACGTCGTCGGTCATCGCGTTGCCGCCGTACTTCACCACGACGATCTTCCCGTGGTACTCCTTCAGCCACGGCAGCGCACCGGCGAGGACGACGGCCTTGGCCGGGTCGGGCTTGCCGGGCTCGATCACGTCGTTGGTGCTCATGAGCTGTACGCGCTGTTCTCGTGGACGTAGGCGTGCGTCAGGTCGTTGGTCCAGACCGTGGCCTCGGACGCGCCCGCCTTCAGGTCGATGGTGACCGTCACCGCGCGCGGTGAGAGATCGACGCCGCTGGGGTCCTCGGCCGGCGCGCTGTTGCGGCAGACCCACACGCCGTTCATCGCGACGTCGAGGTCGGCCGGGTCGAAGGCCGCGGTCGTCGTGCCGATCGAGGCGAGCACGCGTCCCCAGTTCGGGTCCTGGCCGAAGACCGCTGCCTTGAACAGGTTGCTGCGGGCCACGCTGCGACCGACCTCGACCGCGTCGTCCTCGCTGGCGGCATTGACGGTGGTGATCGCGATCTCGTGGTCGGCGCCCTCCGCGTCGGCCAGGAGCTGTCGAGCCAGCGAGGTGCAGACCTCGGTCAGGGCCGCGGTGAAGTCGGCGGGCGTCGGGGTGACGCCGGAGGCGCCGCTGGCCAGGACGGTGACGGTGTCGTTGGTGGACTGGCAGCCGTCGGAGTCGAGTCGGTCGAAGCTGACCCGGGTCGCGGCGCGCAGCGCCGTGTCGAGGTCGGCGGCGGGGACGACCGCGTCGGTGGTGATGACCACGAGCATGGTCGCCAGGGCGGGCGCGAGCATGCCGGCTCCCTTGGCCATGCCGCCGATGGACCAGCCTGCGTCGTCGGGGCCCTCGACCACGACCTGCTTGCTCACCGAGTCGGTGGTCATGATCGCCTCGGCGGCGTCCTGCCCTCCGTCGGCGGAGAGCCGCGCGTGCACGGTGGCGACGCCGTCGAGGAGGACCTGTCGGTCGTTGGCCAGGCCGATGAGGCCGGTCGAGCAGACGACGACGTCGCCGGCACCGATGCCGAGCAGGTCGCCGACCCTCTCGGCCACCTGGTGGGTGGTCAGGAAGCCGTCGGCGCCGGTGTAGCAGTTGGCTCCCCCGGAGTTGAGGACGACGGCGCGGACGACGCCGTCCTTGACGACCTGCTCGCTCCACAGCACGGGGTTGGCCTTGCACCGGTTGCTGGTGAAGACGGACGCGGAGGCGAAGGCGGGGCCCTCGTTCACGACGAGGGCCAGGTCCTTGGCTCCGGTGCTCTTCAGGCCGATAGCGGCCCCGGCGGCGACGAAGCCGGCGGGGTGGGTGACGCTCATGGCGCGAGTCCGATCGTGGAGAGGCCCGTGGTCTCGTCGAGACCGAGAGCGAGGTTCATGCACTGGACGGCGGCGCCGCCCGTGCCCTTGGCGAGGTTGTCGACGGCGCCGACGGCGACCAGTCGCCCCGCCGCCTCGTCGACGGTGACCTGGAGATGGACGGCGTTGGAGCCGAGCACGGCCTGGGTCTGCGGCCACCGGCCGGCGGGCAGGACGTGGACGAAGGGCTCGTCGGCGTAGGCCTTCGCGTAGATCGCGTGTGCCTCCTCGGCCGTCGTTGGACCGGTCAGCGGCGCCGAGCAGGTCGCGAGGATGCCTCGCGGCATCGGCACCAGGACCGGGGTGAAGCTGACCTTGAGCGTGGCCGGCCCCTCGGCGACGAGCCTCCCGAGGTTCTGGATGATCTCCGGGGTGTGCCGGTGGACGCCGCCGACGCCGTAGGCGCTGGTGTTGCCCATCACCTCGCTACCGAGCAGATGGGGCTTCGCCGACTTGCCGGCGCCGCTGGCGCCGCTGGCGGCGACAACGACCACGTCGGGCTCGACCAGACCCGCCGCCACGGCCGGAGCCAGGGCGAGCGACGAGATCGTCGGATAGCAGCCGGGCACGGCGACCCGACGAGCGCCGCGCAGCCGCTCACGGTTGCTCGGCCCCGCGGTCGACGGCAGCTCGGGGAGCCCATAGGGCCAGGTGCCGGCATGGGGCGTGCCGTAGAACTGCTCCCACGCCCCGGCATCCTCCAGCCGGTGGTCGGCGCCGCAGTCGATCACGACGACCCGGTCGTCTTGAGCCGAGAGTGCGTCGGCGAGCGCACCGGACTGGCCGTGCGGCAGCGCCAGGAAGACCACGTCGTGCCCGGCCAGCACCTCGGGCGTCGTCGGCTCGAGCACCCGCTCGGCCAGGGGAAGCAGGTGCGGCTGCAGCGCGCCGAGGCGTTCACCCGCATTGCTCCCGGCGGTCAGGGCACCGATCTCCACCGCAGGGTGGGTCAGCAGCAAGCGCAACACCTCGCCACCGGCGTACCCGCTGGCGCCGGCGACCGCGACCTTCACTGTGCTCATGTGCATGAATATACAGGGGGTCGTATGTTCTTGTGCAATCCGGTCCCGAACGAACTACCTGGCCCGCAACGGCCGTCGATCAGGTGGCAGCCGCTCGCCCAGCAGTCCGTCGGTCGCGCGAAGGATCCGAGCCGAGAGGATCTGCCAGGTCGTGTCGGCGAAGGTGTCGGAGAGGTGGCTCCCAGAGCGGTAGACCCGGACATTCCCGATGACAGGCGGACAGACCGTGCCGCCCCTCCCGGGGCAGACCACGTCGAGCATGTCGATCGTTCGCGCCTCAGGCACCTGTGCGGCGGCAGCGAGCTGCGCGGCCGCACCGGTCGTGTGCTGTCGGTCAGCGAGGTCGTAGTTGCACGCAGTCAGCTCGTCCTGATTCTCGAGAATGCACTCGGGACCAGGGGTCGCCGGACCGGGCGTGTCGAGGATCGGCACCAACCTGATCCCGGCAGCAACGACCTTGCGCCAGTGTCGGACGAGCCCCTCGACCATCGCCTCACCGGTCTGGTCGTCATACGTCGACTTGCCCTCGGGCAGGGTCCGCGTCCATCGCGTCACCGTCAGGACGACCTCCGGCTGCAGCTCGAGGACCTGCTCGAGCGACCACTGGGACCATGCGATGCAGCTCGGGACGCGCTGGTCGTCGTGGCCGACCCGGACCACGTCGGCGAACTCGCAGCCGTTCTTGGCGATCAGCACCAACCGCCAGCCGGCACGCTGGGCGATTCGTTGCACGGGGGTGAACCACTGCGCGGCCTTCGAGTCACCGACCAGCACGACCGTGTGCTTGCCGTCCTCCTTTCCGAACTCGCACGCCTGATAGCGGTCCTCTGCGCGGTTGACGATGCAATCGGTGGTCTGCTGGATATCCGGCCGGTCATCGTCGGTCGGGTCGGCCCGGAGGACGTCGACATCGTCGATGTCGCTCCAGTCGACGTCGGAGTCGGGATCGATCAGGACGGCCGCACCCGGTGCCTGCCGTTGGTCGGCGACCGGAATGGTGTTGACCAACGCAAAGGAGCCGATCACTGCCACGCCGACGAGGCCGGACAGTGCGCTGAGTGCGCCACCGGCCGCCAGGGCACGGCGAGTGGGCGCGAGTCGTCGGCTGAAGCGAATCGGATTCTCGACGAACCGGTAGGAGAGCCAGGCGGGGATGGCGGATGCCAGCACGACGAGGAGCGTGAAGCGCACCCGCAGGTCGTCGCCCCAGATGCCTTGCGCGGCGATCAGGAACGGCCAGTGCCAGAGATAGAGCGAGTAGGACAGCCCGCCGATCCAGACCGCTGGACGGATCCCGACGAGACGACCCACACTGGTCGCATCCGCGCCGCCGGCGCCCGCGAGGAT
>Ga0164243_10015546_pt1 | contig 10513 bp, 10 predicted proteins | sample OricompcompostOP_FD_108781 | JGI IMG/M metagenome (GOLD analysis project Ga0164243, IMG submission 108781) | Organic Plus compost microbial communities from Emeryville, California, USA - Original compost - Organic plus compost (OP) | ecosystem: Engineered > Solid waste > Mixed feedstock >... | reverse complement strand
GCCGCCGCCGTTGGCGGAGTTGCCGCCGGAGCATCCGACGAGGGCCAGGAGCGCGACGGCTCCCAGCGCGATGAACGAGGTGCGGCGATGCGACACCATGACGACCTCCAAGGGCGAGGAGTACATTTCGGGTCGGTCGCCGATGTGGACGACCGTGTTCAGATTCCCACGATGCGTGACGATCTGTCTATCGCGAACCCGTAACGGTCCTGTAAATTGATGAGCGAATGCGGCGAGAGGTGCAATATGTCCAGCCACGGTACCGAAGAACCGAAGCGACCTGGACGAAGTGCCATGCCGCTCGACGACATCGCGTACAGAATTCTCGACGTGCTGCGCGACAACGGGCGGGTCTCGATCGCCGCGCTCGCCGAGAAGGTGGGCATCTCCCGGGCCAACGCGTACTCGCGGGTCGAATCGCTCGTGCAGGACGGCGTCATCTCCGGGTTCAGCGCGAGAATCGACCCCGCGAAAGCCGGGCTGTCGATCGCCGCGCTCGTGTTCGTGACGGTGCTGCCCCAGGCCTGGGGCTCGTTCCGGGAGCGGGTGGCGGAGATGCCCGATGTCGAGTGGTGCGCCGTCACCACCGGAGAGCACGATGCCATGCTGCTGATCCGCGCGGTCGACGTCGGCGGGGTGCACGAGTTCGCGACGGGTGTGATCGCCCAGCTTCCCGAGGTGCGCACGGTGGTCAGCGTCGTGGTGCTCGACGAGGTCGTGCGCCGCCCGTACGTGCTGCCGCCGGATCTCCCGGAGCGCAGCTCAGAGACGCCCCTCGGCATGACCAGGTGGACTCCGGCCTCACCCGGACGCGACGCGCTCCCACCGCGCTGAGCGGCCGTGGCGGGAGCGTGTCGCAGGTCGGGTCCTACCGGGTGCCGCGCACGTTCCAGATGACGATCGCGCCCACGAGGGCCACGGCGCCGGCGACCAGATACAGCAGCTGGTAGCCGTTGAAGCTGATCGCGACGCCGAGGGCGATGATGCTGGGGGCGATCGCGGGTGCGATGGACTGCGGAAGGGCGTTCGTGGTGTTGAGCAGCCCGAGGTCCTTGCCCGCATCGGCCTTGTTCGGCAGGACCTCCGTCGCCAGGGCGAGATCGACGGAGAGGTACGCTCCGCCGCCGAACCCGAGTACCGCGGCGCCGACGACGACCCACTCGGGAGCCGGGGCGAAGGCGATCAGCAGCAGACCGAGAGCGAGCACGACGCCGCCACCGAACACGAAGGCGCGACGACGCCGGAGCCTGTCGGACACGAAGCCGAAGAGGAAGCTCGCGACGATGGTCGCGATCCCCTGAGCGAGGCTGTTCGCGACCAGCAGCCCGGTCAACGCGCCGCCTTCCAGGCCGAAACGGTCGCCGAGGAAGTAGACGAGGTACGTGCTGATCCCGGAGTAGCCGAACATGACCGCGAACCGGCTGATCCACACCCAGCCGAAGTCCGGGTTCTTCTTCGGGTTGAAGACGAACGACTTGCCGAACTCGAGCCAGGAGAACCTCCGGAGCCGCGTCGCGTCCACACGTGTATCGCGGAGCACGATGCAGAACAGCACCGAGGTCACCACCATCACCACGCCCGGGATCACGAACCGCAGCACATCGCCCTGGATGCCGTTGACGATCATGGTGCCGAGGATCAGCGCGATCGGCATGGAGATCCCGAACAGACCGGACACGGCGCCCCGCCGCGAGGTGGGGACCTGATCAGCCACGGTGGCCAGCAACGCGGCCTCCGCCGAGTTGATGAAGATCTCCACGAGGCACCATCCGATGATCACCTGCACCAGGTCGGTCGCCGTGGCGATGATGTACAGGCTCAGCACGCCACCGACCGCGCCGATGAGGATCCACGGGCGTCGAGCACCGAATCGTGACGTGGTGCGATCCGAGAGCCGGCCGGCCAGCGGATAGCAGATGATGGCGAAGACCGCGCCGACCGCGGCGACCAGGCCGAATGCGCCGGCCTGCTGCTCGACGCCCACGATCTGCTGGATCTTCAGCGGAAGCGTCACGAGGACCGGTGTGAGGATCGCGACGAACTGCCCGAGGGCGGCGAGCGTCAGCAGCACCGCGAACGCGCTCCCTTCCCTCTCTTTGATCGGGCCCTCCGGTACGCCGGCGGGCGCGGCGGTGAGGGGTTCGGAAATGCTCATAATGACTCCTTCGTCGTGTTGGTGATCGGGTGGTTGGGCGGGTTGCGCTCAGTGCGCGATGGCGCGGGCAAGGTCGACGGTCCGGGCGGACAGATCGGAGATGCGCACGTCGCCGATGCCGAAGACGCCGCTGCGATAGGAGTCGCGGAGCGGCTCGACCAGCGAAGAGGGGAGGCCGGAGTGCCCGACGAAGGCACCGGCCCACGAGCCGGCGGTGGCGCCGATGGAGTCGGTGTCGAGGCCGGCGCCGACAGCGAGGCCCACCGTACGGGCGAAGTCCCCCTCCCCCCACAGGATCGCGGCCGTGAGCGCTCCGGCGTTGTTGATCGTGTGCACCCAGCTCATGCGGGGGTGCCGTGCGGCCAGCTCGTCGAGCGCCGTCTCCCAGGTCGCGCCGGTCCGGTACGTCTCGAGCACGGTGCGGATCTCCTCGGCCAATCGACTCTCCGACGGCACGTGCGCGAGCGAGTCGACGATCGACTGCTCCGGTGTCGTCGCGGTGAACGCGGACGAGACCAGGGCGGCGGCCCACATCTCGCCGTAAACGCCGTTCGCACGGTGGCTGAGTCGTGCGTCCTCGTATGCGGCGAGCGCTGCCTCGCGATTTCTACCCGCGTAGATATAGCCGAAGACATCAGCACGGATGAGCGCGCCGATCCACTCCCGGAAGGGATTGCGGTACTCGCCGACGTCGACGAGCGGGACCTCTCGGATCAGGTTCTGATAGGCGTTCCGCTCGGCGGTGAACACCTGGTAGGCCGGGAAACGGCTGAGCCACTCGAAGGCGACGTCGCGAGTGGTGTACCCGACTCCGTACGTCTCGAGCAGGTGCAGACCCAGCACGGTGTAGTCGACGTCGTCATCGCGGATCGCGCCGTCGATCCGCCCCTCGGTCACCGACTCGTAGCCCCACATCCCCAGCTGGCCACGGTCGGACCCGTCGGGGAACGGCACGTACCCGGTCAACGGGTAGCGACCGAGCGCTTCGAGGTAGGAGCGAATGCTCGTCCTCGTCGGGCCGATTTCGAAGGGCTTGCCCATCATGTTCCCGATCACGCGTCCCGTCCATGCGCCGAGCATCCGGTCGTCGAGCTCGGTCGGCGCAGAGGCAGGGGCGGCGTCGGGCAGTGCGGCGGTGATGTCCGACAGGTCGGAGGACTCGAAGTACGGCCAGTCCGGGGGCGCGGGGAGGGCGAGGATCTGCTCGTACAGCTCGAGCAGGCGCGACTCGTCATCCGGGTCGATCCCGCTCAGCGTCGCGCGCAGCGCGGAGACGTCGCGGCCGGTCTCCTCGGCCTGGTCCAGTTCGCCGATCACCAGGCCCCAGGGCTCCTGGGTGAGCCCCGCCTGCTTCTGGTCGTCGGGGATGTACTCCATGGTCTTCCTCCTTCTGTGGGGGTCCGGGCGCGATGGGACGCGGTGCCGGACGGGTCGGTCGGCGTGGTCCGCCGCCGTCAGTCACGGTCGGTCCGGACGAGCCTGTGCGTGCGCGCGGCGAGGTCGTCGAGATCGACGTCGTCGAAGCCGAACAGGGCACTCCTGGTGCGGCCGTGCAGCGGTTCGACCCAGTGCCGCTCGATCGCGTCGTAGCCGACGAAGGCGCCGGCCCAGGATCCGGCTGTCGCTCCGATCGAGTCGGTGTCGAGGCCCGCGAGCACCGCGAGGCCGACCGTCCGAGTGAAGTCCCCGTCGCCCCAGAGCAGTGCCGCCGTCAGAGCACCGGCGTTGTTGATCGTGTGCACCCAGCTCATACCGGGATGCCGCTCGTCGATGCCGCGGATGCTCTCCTCCCAGGAGAGGCCCGCCCTGTGGTCCGCTCGCACGGTCTCGATCTCCGCCGCGAGCCGGCTCGTCGGCGGGATCTGCGCCAGCGAGAGTGCGAGCGCGTCGTCGGGGCTGTCAGCCACGAAGGCCGATGAGATCAGGGCCGCGGCCCACATGGCACCGTAGATCCCGTTCGCCCGGTGGCTCAGCACGGCATCGTTGTAGGCCATCGTCGCCGCCGCTCGCGGATCGCCCGGCCGGACGTAGCCGAACACGTCGGCGCGGATGAGAGCGCCGATCCACTCGCGGAACGGGTTGCGATGCTCGCCGACCTCGTCGAGCGGCACCTCTCGCACGAGGTTGTTGTAGGCGGCGCGTTCCGCTGTATAGGTCTGGTAGAGCGGCAGCCGATGCAGCCACTCGTAGGCGACGTCGAAGGTCCGGTAGGCCGGCCCGTAGGTCTCGACCAGGTGGAGGCCGAGGATCGTGTAGTCGATGTCGTCGTCGCGCACTCCCCCGTCGATGCGACCGCGGGACACGGCGGCGTATGGCACGACGGAGTCGAGGAGGAAGCCCGACGCGTGCAGGGCGGTGACGGAGACATCCGGGATCGGGATGTAGTCGGTCAGGGGCAGGGCTCCCTGCGAACGCAGGTAGCGCTCGGTCTGCTCGCGATCCCACCCGAGCTCGACCGGCTTTCCGAGCATGTTGCCGACGACCCTCCCGTGCCACGCGCCCCTGATGCGATCGGCCAGCCTCTGCGGGTCGGGTGCCCTGCGAGACGGCGGAGGAAGCACGGCGAGGATGTCGACGAGGGCCGACGCCTCGAAGAAGGGGCTGGTCTGCGGGGGCGTGCGGGGCAGCGCCTCATAGAGCTCGAGGAGCGCCGGCTCGTCCGTGTAGTCCAACTCGGCGAAGCGCTCCCGCTCGGCGCTCACGTCGTGGCCGGACTCCGCCGCCTGCTGAAGCTCGTTCAGAGCCAGGCCGAACGGCTCCTGGCTGATCCCGAACCGCCGTTCGAACTCGTCGATGTACTCCATGCTCAGTTCCTTCCGTACGACGACGAGGATCGACCGGGAAGGCAGCCGCAGGAGGCTCCCGTCTTGAATCCGAAGGGCACCGAACGGTGACCGTCTCCTGCGTCGTCCTCCACGAGGGAGTCCAGCGCCGCGCTCGCCAGGCCGGCGAAGGGCTGCAGCACGGAGGTGAGGCTCGGCACGGTGTAGAGCCCCTCCCGTGTGCCGTCGATGCTGACGATGGCGACGTCCTCCGGGAGCCGCACGGCGGCGGCGACCAGCGCGAGCAGCAGCCCCCTGGCCTGCTCGTCGCTCGAGGCGACCATCGCCGTCGCCCGGGCGGGGACGACGCGAGCACCGAGTGCCGCAACGGCCTCCTCGGCGTCGTCGATCGCGAACTCCGACCGGATGACGAGCTGGTCCGCGGGATCGATCCCCGCCGACTCGAGCGCTTCGCGCCATCCGGCATAGCGCTCCTCGGCCACCGGCTGACCCTCCGGTCCGGCCAGGCAACCGATGCGCGTGTGGCCGTGCTCGATCAGGTGCTCCGTGGCGGCGCGGGCCGCCGCCCGGTGGTCGATGCTCACCGTGGCAGCCCTGGTCGACCGGATGTCGCGGTCCACGATGACCACGGGGATGCCGGCATCCATCGCCGTCTCGAACGCCGGCGACAGCGCGACGCCGATCATCACGATCCCATCGACCCGCCGCTCGATGAAACTGGAGACGTATGCCTCCTCACGGCCGACGTCCTCGTTGGAGTTGCCGAGGAACAGCAGCAGTCCGCGCGCGGTCGCCGCCTCCTCCACCGCGAGGGCGAGTTCGGCGAAGTAGGCGTTGGAGATGTTCGGCACGATCATCCCGAGCGTCTTCGTCTGGGTCGCGGCGAGGGATCTCGCCATCGCGTTGGGGTGATAGCCGAGCTGGGCGACGGCCGCGAGCACCCTCCTCTTCCGCTCGGCCGAGACATTGCGCGGACCGTTGTTGAGCACGTAGCTGACCACGGCCGTCGAGGTCCCGGCGAGCCGGGCCACGTCGTCGCGCGTCGCGCGTCGCGCGCTCATGCCGACACCCCCGCCGCGGCGACCGGCAGCGCGAACGACGGATACGCGGCGGCGGCGCCGACGGTCTCCACCGTGAGTGTGGCGGCATCCACGGCCGTCTTGCACGCGAGCTCGACATCGACGCCGGACGCGAGCGCCGCCGCGAGCACGCCGACGAACGCATCTCCGGCACCCGTCGTGTCGACGACGGCGCCGGAGGTGCGTGCGCGGAACTCGATGACGTCCTCGCCGCGGCAGAGCACGGCGCCACCGGCGCCGAGTGTGACCACGACGGACCGAGCCCGGGTCGCGAGAAGTGCGGCGTGCTGCCGGATCGACGCCGCGTCGTCGACCGGGAGGCCGAGGAGCTGGGATGCCTCGACGCTGTTCAGAACGAGCGGGTCGGCCGCGCCCGTCAGATCGCCGAGGTCGACATAGGGTGCGGGATTGGCGACGATACGGGTGCCGGCATCCGCCGCGACGCGGACCGCCGCGCGTGTCGCCTCGATCGGGACCTCGCCCTGGACGACCAACACGTCCGCCGTCGACAGGACGTCCGCCACCTCGTGGGCGTACGTCTCCGAGACCGTGGCGTTCGCACCCGGCGAGACGACGATGGCGTTCTCGCCCGTGGCGTCGACGGTGATGTAGGCGCGCCCCGTGGAGGCCTCGTCGTGCCGCGCGACGCGGCTCGTGTCGACACCGAAACCGTCGAGCTCGGCGAGGAGGTCCGCCCCGGCGATGTCGGCCCCCACCGCTGCGAGGAGCACCACCGCGACGCCGGCCCGGCTGGCCGCCACGGCCTGGTTTCCCCCTTTGCCGCCGGGGCCGATCACGGTCTCCCCGGCGACGACGGTCTCGCCGGGGCGCGGCGATGACGCGACCCGCAGCGAGACGTCGAGGTTCGCGCTGCCGAACACGGCAACGAGAGGTCGGGCGGCGGACGGCGTCTGCATCGGGGGCTCCTCTTCGGACACGGGGCGCATCTACGCGCGTAGAGCATGCTCACACATCTACGGACCGTAGACAATCGCCCGTCGAAGATTGCGACACCTCGCCACTCGGAGGTGTCACAAATGGCCGCCACCCACAGCAGGAAGCGACACACGGCGACCCCTCCCGCCCACCACACCCACCCAGGTGTCACAGAGGGCCGCGTCACGAGGCACGTCACGGCGTGTCGCGACCCCTCCCCGCACTGCGCCCGCCCCACGGGTCAGGCGGGGATCTCCTCGCACACGCTGAGCTGGGGCTCCCCGTGCATCTCGTAGTGCTCGACGAGGCGGATGAGGCCGTCGTCGGTGAGCTCGAGCTCGCTCGCCCCCTCGCCGGTCACGACGGTGCCGTCGGCCGCGAGCACGTGCACGAACGAGACCCAGATGGTGTCGCCCGTGCGGGTGCCGACGAAGCGGCCGAACGAGACGGTGTCTCCCTCGTAGTCGCCCCAGATCGCCCCGTCGCGTTCCCGGTAGACGAACTCGCTCGGCGTGTCGGGGTCGACCGCCGACGTCGTGGACGAGACCATCCGGAAGCGGCGGCCGTCGAGGGAGGGGAGGGATGCTGTCGCGGTCACCCCTCGATTATGGACGATCGCCACTCGTCCTCGAGCAGCGCGTAGACGAGGAGCGTCGCCCACTCGCCCTTGAACCACTCGCTCTCCACGAGCCGGGCCTCCCGGCGGAAACCCAGTCGTTCCACCACGCGGACGGATGCCGCATTGCGCTCGTCGATGCGGGCGGTGATGCGGTGCAGGCCGAGGCCGTCGAAACCCAGGGCGAGGAGCGCCCTCACCGCCTCGCCGGCGTAGCCGCGGCCGGAGGCGGCGGGGTCGAAGATGTAGCCGACCTCGCCCGCGCGGTCGGACTCGCTGCGCCAGAACAGCACGACATCGCCCACGAGCCGGCCGCTCTCGCGCTCCTCGACGGCGAGGCTGACGGCGTCGCCCTCGGCCTCGAACCGGGTGGTCGACCAGCGGCTCTCGATGCGCTCCTCGACCTCGGCGAGGGTGAGCGGGTCGTACGGCACGAACCGCACGCTGTCGGCATCCGACTTGTACGCGTGCAGGGCCACAGCGTCGTCCGGGGTGATCGGCCTCAGCAGCAGACGCTCGGTGCGCAGGGGGTACTCGGGTGCGAACATCGGGCGACGGCTCCCTTCGACGACGGAGGGCCGGCGGAACGCGGCCCCAACGACTCTACGTGGAGAGCGCGGGCCCGCGGCGGGCGCCGACGCGGCTCGGAGAACCGAGTGTGGGGGTGGGCGCTGCTTGGGGACCAGCCTCCCACCCCATCCCCCCTCGGGATCGGAGGGAGACTTGGGGGCTCCCTCCGCGTGACGGACGCACCGTCTGCGGGCGTGTCAGCTGGGGACTGACATATCTGCACCGCGTATCGGAATGCTACGTGGTACGACGTTGCAAAGGGTTGCACCGGCCCGCTGGGCGGCGGCGACCGCGACTCAGGAGCCGCCGCCGCTCGAGTCGGACTCGTACCGTCGGCTGTGCGGGGTGTACGCCACTGCCTGCTGCGGATCGAGCTCGACGTGCAGGCTCCCGTCGTCGTCGCGGAAGACGATCACGCGGGTGCCGGGAACCGGGATCTCGTGGGCATAGGAGATCAGCCGCACGACGACCGTGTGCGTGCCGTCCTCGTCGTCATACCGGATGGGGACGTCGCCGCCCTCGTGCCACTGCGACGGGTCGGGCAGGGCCGTCACCGTCCCCGGCATGCGGGGAGCGGATGCCCGCAGGCGCAGCACGCGGGCCACCTCCCGACGCGCGCGTCGCACCGACGGCACTGCGAGCACCGCGAGCACCACGGCGACGAGGGCGGAGGCGAGTGCGAGCGCAGCGGGCAGCACGACCTCCCCGGGCTCGCGCCCCGTCGACGGCCGCACCCAGCCGGCGTTCGCGGCGATGAGGAGCAGCCCCAGAGCCACTCCGGAGGCGAGCCCGCAGAACCCGGTCAGCCCGAGCGCCGACGACTTCATGATGCGCTCCGTGCCCTCGATGTAGACGCCGCTGACCGTGAACACCACGGCGAGCGCCGCCGGCACCACGAGCGCGAGCCACCACCACCCTGCAGCGTCGCCGTCGAGCACCGCGGTGTCGAACACGAGGCCGCATCCGGCGACGACGAGCGCCACGCTGAGTGCGAAGGCGCCGACGAGCAGCAGGTAGCGCATGTCGAGCGGCGCGAGCGCGACCCCGTGCGGCACGCGCACGACCTGTGACCGGCGCTCGCCTCGCGTGGAGAAGACCGGTCCGTCGTCGAGCCATGCCCATTCCTCAGCCATGACACGACCTTACGCCGACCGATACTTCGGTTCATCGGCCGGCGGAGCGGGGGCGCTGCCTCTCAGGCGGCGTGCAGCCGCTCGATGCGCGTCACCAGCGCGGTGCGACGCGGCGAGCGCGGCGGCAGCATCTCGAGGCACAGCCGCAGGATCTCCTCGTCGTCGGCCCCCTCGGGGATCTCGGAATAGGCGAGCAGCACGTCCAGGCCCGCTTCGGTGAGCATCGACGCGCGCAGCGCGGCCTGCACGGACGCGCGGAACTCCTCGACGCCCGGAGAGACCGATTCCGGAAGCACCGGACCGCGATACGCCGTGAGCGCGACCCTGTGGGCGCCGCGGTCGAGCAGGGAGAGCACATCGTGCGCATCGGTCTCGAGCGTCATGGGCAGACGGTACGGGCGGGATTCGGGCAGCAGCCCTGGGGCCACACGCTCGAGCACCCGGCGCAGCCGCACCATCTCCGGGCGCAGGGTGTCGGGCGACGCGCCCTCTCCGTAGACGAGCTCGGCGAGCCGCTCGGCGGACAGACCCTGCCGATGCACGGCGAGCATCAGCATGATGGCCGCGTGCCGTGCGCTCAGTTCGAGCACCTGCTCGCCGAGCTCGCTCTCGATCTCGAGTCGCGCACGGTCGCGGCCGAGCACGTGCAGCACCGCGCGGGTGGTCGCCTCCGCGCGCCGGTGGGGCGCCGACGGGGGTGACGGATGCCGGTCGGCCTCGCTGCGCTCGCGCAGCCTCGCGACGAGCAGCTCCGACTCGACCGCGCGCACCGTGGCGTCGACCAGGAGCCGGGCCTGGGGCGTGACGGCCTCGTCGCCCCCGGTGATGTCGATCACGCCGAGCACGCGCTGCGTCTCGGGGTCGCGCACCGGCGCCGCGGTGCACGACCAGGGGTGCACGAGCCGGTTGTAGTGCTCGGCGCCGTGCACCTGCACCGATTCCCCGAGCCGCAGCGCCGTCCCGGGCGCCGCCGTGCCGACGGCATCCTCCGACCAGTTGGCGCCCGGCACGAATCCCATGTCACCGGTGAGCGTGCGCACCCGTTCGTCGCCCTCGACCCACAGCAGCCGTCCCGCCTGGTCGCCGACGGCGACGACGACCCCCGAGTCCTCGGCCGCGCCGGGCAGCAGCAGCGCGCGGATCATCTCCATGGCGGAGGCGAGCGGGTGCGACAGACGGTAGTGCTCCAGGTCGTCGCTGGCGAGGTCGAGCGACGGGGCGGCCTCGGGCGCGACCATGGC
>Ga0164243_10015545_pt1 | contig 10513 bp, 9 predicted proteins | sample OricompcompostOP_FD_108781 | JGI IMG/M metagenome (GOLD analysis project Ga0164243, IMG submission 108781) | Organic Plus compost microbial communities from Emeryville, California, USA - Original compost - Organic plus compost (OP) | ecosystem: Engineered > Solid waste > Mixed feedstock >... | reverse complement strand
TTCGCGCTCGAACTCGCGATGCCGGGCTCGCGCGGGGACGCGGCCCGCCTGGAGGCCGCCGCCGCCACCTTCGCCGTCGTCCTGCTCTACCAGGAGAGCCTCGCCCATCTGACCGGCGAACGCATCGACCCCGACGTCCTCGCCGACCTCATCGCCCGCGCCCTCGGCTGACCTCGCGTTTCCGCACGTCTTCGCCCTGACTCCCGCCTATCGATATATTCAGTCTCCCGATATATGCTGTCCGCATGGGCAAGGAGCTGACGGAGCCGGCGTTCTTCGTCCTCACCGCGCTGATCGACGAGCCGCGGCACGGCTACGGGATCATGCAGGAGGTGGAGCGGCTGTCCGGCGGGCGGGTGCGGCTGCGGGTCGGCACCCTGTACGGCGTGCTGGACCGGCTCGCCGCCGAGGACCTGGTGGCCTTGGACCGCGAAGAGGTGTGGCAGGGCCGGCTGCGGCGCTACTACCGGATCACCGAATCCGGCGCCAGGGCGCTCGACGCCGACGCCACGAGGCTCGCCGAGAACGCGCGGCAGGCCAAGGTACGGCTGCGCGAGCGCTTCGGCGGCTCGATCGGCCTGAGCGCCGAGGGAGGCACGGCGTGAGCGAGCTGGAGGACTCCTACCGGCGGGTGCTGCGCCTGCTGCCCGCCTCCTACCGCGCCGAACGCGGCGAGGAGATGGTCGCCGCGTTCGGCGAGAGCGCGGGGCCGGACGGCGCGGGGGACGACGCCGAGGAGCCGCGCCGGCCGAGCTGGCCGGAGATCGCCAGCGTGGCCGCGCTCGGCGTACGGCTCCGCCTCGGCGGCGTGGGCGCGGCGCCGCGTTCCTTCGCCTGGGGCGAGACGGTGCGCCTCGTGGCGGTGCTCGGCCTGTTCTTCCACGCCGCGGTCACGTTCCTGTACCTCGGCGGCGCGCTGCGCCTCACCGCCGTGCCCGACGGCGTACCGGTCGAGTACGCGCGGCCGTACGCCACACCCGAGCCGTGGTGGACGGCCGTGGCCACCCTCTCCGGCGCCGCGTGGGTCGTGGCCGCCGCCGCGCTCGCCGCCGCCCGGGTACGGCTCGCCAAGGTGCTCGCCGTCGTGGCCCTCACCGCCGAACTCGGGCAGGTGGTCTCGACCCTCACCGACCCGTGGTGGTGGGACTCGCTGCGCGCCAGGGCGCCGCTGGCCCTGTTGACGATCGTCCCGGTGATCGCGCTGCTGGCGGGCTTCCACCGGGACGCCCCGCCGGTGCGCTGGAGCCGCCGGCCGGGCGTCTGGGCGCTGCTGGGCGGCGGAGCCCTCCTGGCCGCCGCGCTGGGCGCGCTCGCGTCACGGATCAACGTCCACCCGTGGGCGTGGCCGTGGGTGGACATGCCGGGAGTCGCCTGCACGCCGCTCCTGCTCGGCGGCGTCGCGTACCTCGCCGTCCACGGCGGCGCAGCCCGATCCGCCCGTACCGCGGAAGCGACGCCCGCCGCGGCGGCCTGGCCGCTGGCGCTGGCGATCCTGACGGCGCCGGTGCTGTGCGCCAGGCTCTCCGTCCTGAGATTCGACGCCCCGGACGCGGCGACGCACACGATGACCTTGATCGGCTCGGCCCAGTGCGCCGCCCTGCTGCTGGTGGGCATCGCGCTGCTCATCCTGGGCGCCCGGGCGCTCCCCCGCCCGCCCGCCTCGCCCATGGCGGCACGGCGCGAGGATCGCGAGACGCCCGCCGCCGGGGGGCGTCAGCGCGAGTAGTGCTCGACGATGAGCTGTTCGTCGACCGGGACGGCGATCTGGTCGCGTTCCGGCTTGGCCAGCAGGGTGAAGCGCAGCTCGGCGTGGTCGACGTCGAGGTAGGGGGCGATGCGCTCGTCGGCGTACACGCCCTCGGCGGCGGCGACGAACGGCTGCATGGCGCGGGAGCGCGGCCGTACGGCGACGACCTGGCCCGGCTTGACCAGATAGCCGGGAATGTCCACCTTGCGGCCGTCCACGGTGATGTGGCCGTGCGAGACGTACTGGCGGGCCGCGTAGATGGAGGGGGCGAAACCGGCCCGCAGCACCAGGGAGGCGAGGCGGGACTCCAGCAGGGACACCAGTTCGGCGCCGGTGCGGCCGGGGCGGCGCCGGGCGAGGTCCCAGTAGCGGCGCAGCCGGCGCTCGGACACGTCGTAGTACCAGCGCAGCTTCTGCTTCTCCAGCAGCCGCGTGCCGTAGTCGCCCGCGCCCCTGCGGCTGGTCTTCCGCCCGTGCTCCCCCGGCGGGTACGGCCGGGCCTCGAAGTACCGGACCGCCTTGCGCGTCAGCGGCACCCCCGCACGCCGCGACAGCCGCACTTTCGGACCCGTATAGCGCATGATGACCTCTTTGTGGTTAGGTAAGCCTTAGTTAGGTGAGCCTAACCTACTACATCCTTGGTTCAGGTCCTCAAGGAGAGCTTCATGCGCCAGCCCGTCGCCGCCCCGCCCGCGCCCGAGCGCGTCCGCACCCTCGCCGCCACGGCGGTCCCGACCCACGTCTCGCTCGCCGGCTCGGCCCTGCCCGCGGGCCCGGCGCGCGGCGGCGTGGACGGGCGGGGGCGGCCGGTGCTGCTGGTCAAGCCCGGCGAGACGCTGCACATGCTCGACGGCGACGACGAGGCCGTGGTCACCGTCGACCTGAACTGCCCGCGCGACCTCGGCGGCGTCGCGCAGCCGCGCGGCCTGCTGAAGGTGCAGGGGTGGGCGCGGGCCGTGCCGGAGCCGGAGACCCGGCAGACCGCGGTCGCGATCGCCGAGCGGTGCCCCGACGAGGACCTGTTCACCGTCCTGGAGCGGCGCGGCGATCCGGACGCGCCGCGGCTGCTGCGGCTGGACGTCGGCTTCGTCGTCTACCTGACCGCGCAGGATTCGGGCATCCTCGACGCCGAGGAGTACCTCGACGCCGAGCCCGACCCGTTCCTCGAGGCCGCCGAGCGCCTGCTCCACCACGTCAACAACGCCCACCGCGCGGCGCTGCGCCCGGTCGCGTCCCGCCTGCTCGGCAGGCCGGTCGAGGAGGAGGTGTGGCTGTGGGAGCTGGACCGCTACGGCGTCACCCTGCGCGTGGCCCTCGCCGACCCCACGCTGGTGCGCGTGCCGTGGCCGTCCCCGGCCGCGAACCGGCACGCCCTGGAGCACTCTCTGCACCGCGTGCTGTGCGGCTCCTGAACGCCCCCGGGCGGGCCCGCCCGGGTCAGCGCGGGATGGCGGGGGCGTCGGCGGACAGCACGTGGTCGATGACCAGGTGGGCGCAGCCGGCGATGCCGGCGGCCGGGCCGAGGGCGCTTCGCTCGATGCGCAGGCTGCGGGTGGCGAGCGCGGTGGAACGGCGGTATACGACCTCGCGCACGGCCGACACGAGCGGCTGGAACGACTCGACCACGTCGCCGCCGAGCACCACCACGGCCGGGTTGAGCAGGTTGACCGCGCTCGCCACCACCTCGCCGAGCAGCCGGCCCGCGCGCCGCACCACGGCCATGGTCTCGGCGTCGCCGGCGCGGACGAGGGCGACGGCGTCGGCGAGCGAGGAGACGTCGCGGCCCTTGGCGCGCAGGTCCCGCAGGATGGCGGTGCCGCTGGCGAGCGAGTCGACGCAGTCGGTGTTGCCGCACCGGCACAGCACGCCCCCGCCGTCCCGCACCGGGATGTGCCCGATCTCCCCGGCCGCGCCGAGCGCGCCGCGCAGCACGCCGCCGCCCGCGATCACCCCGGCGCCGATGCGGGTGGAGACCTTCACGAACAGCAGGTCGTCGAACTCGTCGGCGTAGACGCCGCGGTGCTCGCCCATCGCGATCACGTTCACGTCGTTGTCGACGAAGACCGGCGCGTCGAAGCGTTTGCGGATGTACGGCGGGATCGCCACGCCGGTCCAGCTCGCCATCACCCGCACGCTCTCGGTGCGCCCGGCCGCGAACTCCACCGTGGCGGGCACGCCCATGCCCACGCCCCACACGTCCGCCGCGGACCGGTCGCCGAGCAGCGTCGACCACAGATCCATGATCATCGGAAGGACGACGTCGGGGCCCTTCTCGACGTCGATCTCCTCCTCCGTCCTGGCGAGCGGCTCGCCGGCCAGGTCGCAGACCGCCACCTGGGTACGGCTCGCGCCGAGCGACGCGGCGAGCACCACGCCCGCGGCCGCGTTGAAGCGGAGGCGCACCGGCGGGCGGCCTCCGGTGGAGGGGCCGTCGGCGTCCTCGATCACCAGGCCGCGCTCCAGCAGCTCGCCGACGCGCAGCGCGACGGCGGGCCGGGACAGCCCGGTGACGCGCCCGATGTCGGCGCGGGTGACGGCCTCGCCGGTGCGGATCAGACGGAGTACGTCGCCGCTCGTGGCGAGGGCGGAGGCGGTTCGTCGAGTCATGACCGATCCCCGGAAGTCGGCAACGATCAAGTCAACCATACTCCCTGTTCCGCATGGTGACTATCCACTTTTGTCACTCCCACTAGCATAAGTGGGGTTGTGCAAAGCGAAACCGGGCGCTAATGTCCCGATCTGTCCTTAGTTTTCGGACTTTGGGAGAGCAGAGCGATGAACCCGACGGTCGCCGAGGTCACCGAGCGCGTCGCCGCGCGCAGCCGCGCCACCCGCACCGCCTACCTGGAGCGCGTCGACGCGGCCGGCGAGGAGGCGCGCGGACGCGGACCGGCCCGCGCCGACCTGCCCTGCGCCAACCTCGCGCACGGCATGGCCGCCTGCTCGCCCTTCGACCGGCTCGCCCTGCGCGGCGCGGTACGGCCCGGCGTCGCCATCGTGACCTCGTACAACGACATGCTGTCCGCGCACCAGCCGTACGAGACCTACCCGAAGGCGCTCAAGGCGGCGGTGCGCGAGGCGGGCGGCGTGGCGCAGGTCGCGGGCGGCGTGCCGGCCATGTGCGACGGCATCACCCAGGGCCGGGCCGGCATGGAGCTGTCGCTGTTCAGCCGGGACGTCATCGCCATGTCCACGGCGGTCGCGCTGTCGCACGACATGTTCGACGCGGCGCTGCTGCTCGGCGTCTGCGACAAGATCGTGCCCGGCCTGCTCGTCGGCGCGCTGCACTTCGGCCACCTGCCCGCGATGCTCGTCCCGGCCGGGCCGATGCCGAGTGGCCTGCCGAACAAGGCGAAGGCGCGGGCCCGCCAGGCGTACGCGGAGGGCCGGATCGACCGCGCCGAGATGCTCGACGCCGAGACCCGCTCCTACCACGCGCCCGGCACCTGCACCTTCTACGGCACCGCGAACTCCAACCAGGTGCTCGTCGAGGTGATGGGCCTGCACCTGCCGGGGGCCACGTTCGTCAACCCGGGCACGCCGCTGCGGGACGCGCTCACCGCCGCGGCCGGGCGGCGGGTCGTCGAGCTGACCGCGCACGGCGACGAGTACACGCCGATCGGCCGCGTCGTGGACGAGAAGGCGATCGTCAACGCCGTCGTCGCGCTGCTCGCCACCGGCGGCTCCACCAACCACACGATGCACCTGATCGCGATCGCGGCCGCCGCCGGGATCGAGCTGACCTGGGACGACTTCGCCGACCTGGCGAGGGTCACCCCGCTGCTCACCCGCATGTACCCGAACGGCGAGGCGGACGTGAACCACTTCCAGGCCGCGGGCGGCATGGCCGTGCTCATCGGCGAGCTGCTCGACGCCGGCCTGCTGCACGGCGACGTGCTCACCGTGGCCGGGCCGGGCCTGGATCGCTACCGCTGCGCGCCGGCGCTGAAGGAAGGAGAACTGATCTGGGAGGAACGCGCCGAGGGCAGCGACGACCTCGGCGTGCTGCGCCCGGTCGCCGAGCCGTTCGCGGCCGACGGCGGCATCCGCATGCTCACCGGCAACCTGGGGCGCGCCGTGAGCAAGGTGTCCGCGGTACGGCCCGAGCACCTGGTGATCGAGGCCCCCGCGCTGGTCTTCGACGACCAGGCCGAGCTGCTGCGCGCGTTCGCGGCGGGCGAGCTGGACGGGCGCGACTTCGTGGCCGTCGTCCGCTTCCAGGGCCCGGCCGCGAACGGCATGCCCGAGCTGCACAAGCTCACCTCGCCGCTGGGCGCGCTGCTCGACCGCGGGCAGCGGGTGGCGATCGTCACCGACGGCCGCATGTCGGGCGCGTCCGGCAAGGTCCCGGCGGCGATCCACCTGTCGCCGGAGGCCGCCCGGGGCGGGGCGCTCGCCCTGGTCCGCGACGGCGACCCGATCCGCCTCGACTCCGCCGCGGGCACGCTGGAGCTGCTCGTCCCGGCCGGGGAGCTGGCCCTGCGCGAGCCCGCCCCGCTGCCGGAGGAGCGCACCGCCGCCGGCTGGACGGGGACCGGGCGGGAGCTTTTCGGTGCGCTTCGCCGTACGGTGGGACCGGCCGAAAAAGGCGCGGGCGTCTTTGCCCTCAACGGTGGAGAAAGTCGCGAATGAGCTCGAGGTTGAACGCAGTCCCTTCCGAGGAGAGTCCCTGGCTGGTCGCCGACGTCGGCGGGACGAACGCCCGCTTCGGTCTGGTGCGCCGGCCGGGCGGGCCTCCCGAGGCGATCGCCGTGCTGCCGGACGCCGAGTACGACGGGCTTCCCGATGCCGTAGCCGCCTATCTCGACCTGTACGGGGGCGGAGTTCGGCCGGGGGCGGCGTGCCTGGCGATCGCCGGGCCGGTGGACGGCGACCGGTACCGGCTCACCAACGCCGGCTGGTACGGGTCGGTCCGCGCGCTGGGGCTCCCCCGGGCGTACCTGCTCAACGACTTCGAGGCGCTCGCGTTCTCCCTGCCGTCCCTGACCGGGGACGACCTCGACCCGCTCGGCGGACCCCCGCCCGCCGGGCGCATGGTCAAGGCGGTCCTCGGCCCCGGCACCGGGCTGGGCGTGGCCGGGCTCGTCCCGGCCGGCGACCGCTGGGTGCCGGTGCCCGGCGAGGGCGGCCACGTCGCCGCCCCCGTGATCACCGACCTGGAGATGGAGGTGGTGCGGGCGCTGCGCGCCGAGGGCATGGCGTACGTGGACGCCGAGCACCTGATCTCCGGCCCCGGCCTGACCCGCCTGCATCACGGGCTCGCCCTGGTGGAGGGGGTGAAGGCCGACTCCCCGCACGCCGCGGAGATCGTCGCCCGCGCCGACGACCCGCTGTGCGTGCGCACCGTCGAGGTGTTCTGCGGCCTGCTCGGCGGCTTCGCCGCGAACGTGGCGCTCACCCTGGGCGCGCGCGGCGGCGTCTACCTCGGCGGCGGCGTGCTGCCGCGGATGGCCGCGCGGGTGCGCGAGAGCGACTTCCGCCGCCGCTTCGAGGAGCACCCGATCCTGTCGGACTACCTGGCCTCGATCGCCACCTCGCTGATCGTGGCCGAGCAGCCCGCCCTCACCGGCTCCGCCGCCTGGCTGGCGCAGCACCTGAACTCCCGCGACGACGTTGAGGTGACGTACTCGTGACCCTGCTCGACCTGGCCCCCGTCATCCCCGTCGTCGTCATCGACGACGCCGACCGCGCGGTCCCGCTCGCCCGCGCCCTGCTCGCCGGCGGCCTGCCCGCCGTCGAGATCACCCTGCGCACCCCCTGCGCGCTCGACGCCATCGGCCGCATCGCCGCCGAGGTCCCCGACGCCGTCGTCGGCGCGGGCACCGTGCGCACCCCGGCCGACGTGGACGCCTGCGTCCGCGCCGGGGCCCGCTTCCTGGTCTCCCCCGGCGTCACCCCGGCGCTGCTCGACGCCATGCTCGGCAGCGGCCTGCCGTTCCTCCCCGGCGCGGCGACCGTCTCGGAGGTGCTCGCCCTCGCCGAACGCGGCCTGCGCGAGCTGAAGTTCTTCCCCGCCGAGGCCGCCGGGGGCGTGCCGTACCTGAAGTCGCTGGCGAGCCCCATCCCGGACGTGCGCTTCTGCCCGACCGGCGGGATCACCCCGCGGTCCGCGCCGGACTACCTCGCCCTCCCGAACGTGGGCTGCGTCGGCGGCTCCTGGCTCACCCCCGCCGACGCGCTCGCCTCCGGCGACTACGCCCGCGTCGAGAAGCTCGCCCGCGAGGCCGCGAGCCTGCGCTGACGCGCCGGCGGGCCCGTCCCGCCGGCCTCCCCGCGGCCCCCGGCCCGGCCGGTCCGGCCCCCTCGCGTAGGGCCGGGCCGGCCGGGCCCGCGGCGGCGGTCACCGGTTGACGAGCGGGCCGGAGCCGGTGGAGCCGCGGACGACGAGCTCGCACTGGAAGACGAGTTCGATGTTGCGGGCGGGGACGCCGTTGATCTCCTCCAGGAGGGAGGCGACGGCGGCCTGGGCCATGGCGTTGATCGGCTTGCGGACCGTGGTGAGGGGCGGGTCGGTGAACGGGATGAGCGGGGAGTCGTCGTAGCCGACGACGGAGACGTCGCCGGGGACGGACAGGTCGCGCTGGCGGGCGGCGCGGATGGCGCCGAGGGCCATCAGGTCGCTGGCGCAGACGATGCCGGTGCAGCCGCGGTCGAGCAGGATCTGGGCGGCGGCCTGGCCGCCCTCGACGGTGAACAGCGAGTCCTGGATGAGCTCCTCGCAGTCGGTGACGCCGAGGAGCTGGGCCATCGCCTGGCGAAAGCCCTCCATCTTCCGGATGACCGGGACGAAGCGGCGCTGGCCGACGGCGAGGCCGATGCGCTCGTGGCCGAGGTCGACCAGGTGCTGTACGGCGAGGCGGGCCGCGTGGCGGTCGTCGGGCGAGATGAACGGGGTCTTGATCGTCTCGTTGTAGCCGTCGACGAGGACGATGGGCAGGCCCCGGTCGGTGAGGCGCATGTAGCGGTCGACCCGGGCGGTGGTGGAGGCGTGCAGGCCGGAGACGAAGACGATGCCGGTGACGCCGCGTTCCAGCAGCAGCTCGGTGAAGTCGTCCTCCTGCATGCCGCCGGGCGACTGGGTGCACAGCACGGGCGTGTAGCCGTGCTGGGTGAGCGCGCGCTCGATCGCCTGGGCGAACGCCGGGAAGATCGGGTTGTCCAGTTCTGGGGTGACCAGGCCGATGAGGCCGTTGCTGCGCTGGCGCAGCCGTTGCGGCCGCTCGTAGCCCATCAGGTCGAGGGCGGTGAGCACGGCCTGGCGGGTCGCCGCGGACACGCCCGCCTTGCCGTTGAGCACGCGGCTCACGGTGGCTTCGCTGACCCCGGCCTGGGCTGCGATGTCGGCTAGACGGGCGTTGCTCACGGTCGTTACTCTACGCACTCCCGGCGGCCCACCACGCCGCCGAGTCGGCCGGAAGACGGATCGTGCCGGTTCCTTCGTCGATCGGGACGCTGGACAGCAGCAGGCCGCCCGGCCTGGGCAGTTCGACGGGCTCGCCGGTGAGGTTCACCGTGCAGACCAGGCCGTCGCCGCGGGCGAAGGCGAGGGTGCCCGGCGGGGACTGCAGCCAGGCGAACGGGCCGTCGCCGAGCTCGGGCCGGTCCCGGCGCAGCCGCAGCGCGGTGCGGTAGAGGGACAACATCGAGCCGGGGTCGGCCTGCTGCGCCTCGACGCTGAGCGCGGCCCAGGCGGCGGGCATCGGCAGCCAGGTGGCGGCGACGCCGGGCGGGCTGAAGCCGTACGGGGGCTCGCCGTCCGACCACGGCACCGGGACGCGGCAGCCGTCGCGTCCGGCGTCCGGGGCGCGCAGCCGCTGCGGGTCCTGGCACACCTCCTCGGGCAGGTCGAGCACCTCCGGCAGGCCCAGCTCCTCGCCCTGGTAGATGTACGCCGAGCCGGGCAGGGCCAAGGTGAGCAGCGCGGCGGCGCGGGCGCGGCGCAGGCCGAGCTCGCCGTCGCCGTACCGGGTGACGTGCCGTTTCACGTCGTGGTTGGAGAGCACCCAGGTGGACGGCGCGCCGACCGGGGCGGCGGAGGCGAGCGACTCGTCGATGACCCGGTGCAGCGCGGCGGCGTCCCAGCCGGCCTGCAGGTAGTGGAAGTTGAACGCCTGGTGCAGCTCGTCGGGCCGGACGTACCGGGCGAGCCGCTCCGGGGTGGGCGCCCACGCCTCGGCGACGCCGATGCGGTCGTCGCCGTAGGAGTCGAGCAGCCGCCGCCAGGCGCGGTGGATCTCGTGCACGCCGTCCTGGTCGAAGTACGGCAGGACCTCGGTGCCGAGCATGCTCGTCTGGCCGGTGCGGCCGATGTCGGGCAGGCCGGGCGCCTTGACCATGCCGTGCGCGACGTCGACGCGGAAGCCGTCCACGCCGCGGTCGAGCCAGAACCGCAGGATCGACTCGAACTCGGCGTGCACCTCCGGGTTCTCCCAGTTGAGGTCGGGCTGCTCGGGGGCGAACAGGTGCAGGTACCACTGGCCGTCGCCCACCCGGGTCCACGCCGGGCCGCCGAAGATCGACTCCCAGTCGTTGGGGGGCAGCTCGCCGTGCGGGCCCTTGCCGTCGCGGAAGATGTAGCGGGCCCGCTCCGGCGAGCCCGGCGGCGCCGCCAGCGCCCGCTGGAACCAGGGGTGCCGGTCGGAGGTGTGGTTCGGCACGATGTCGAAGATCACCCGCAGGCCGTGCGCGTGCGCGTCCGCGATCAGCGCCTCGGCGTCGGCGAGCGTGCCGAAGGTCGGGTCCACGTCGCGGTAGTCGGCCACGTCG
>Ga0164243_10015544_pt1 | contig 10513 bp, 10 predicted proteins | sample OricompcompostOP_FD_108781 | JGI IMG/M metagenome (GOLD analysis project Ga0164243, IMG submission 108781) | Organic Plus compost microbial communities from Emeryville, California, USA - Original compost - Organic plus compost (OP) | ecosystem: Engineered > Solid waste > Mixed feedstock >... | reverse complement strand
TCCCTGCAACTTGCGGCACCGGGCGCCAATGCGTAATTAAGACCCGACACAGGACTCAGTTTCATGGTCGTCGTGCTCGACACCACCAACCGGCCGCGCCATCCGGAAAAGGCGCATAGGCCGGACACGCCGATGCTGAAAAAGCCCGACTGGATCAGGGTCAAGGCCCCGATCTCGCCGGGTTACGCGGCGACGCGCGCCATCGTGCGGGACAATGCCCTGCACACGGTGTGCGAGGAGGCCGGCTGCCCCAATATCGGCGAATGCTGGGAGAAGAAGCACGCCACCTTCCTCATCATGGGGGACACTTGCACGCGCGCCTGTTCGTTCTGCAACGTGAAAACCGGATTGCCGGCTCGGCTCGATATTTCGGAGCCCGAACACGTCGCCGAGGCCACCGCAAAACTCGGGCTCGCGCATGTGGTGGTGACGTCGGTCGACCGTGATGATCTCGCCGACGGCGGCGCCGACCATTTTGCACGGACGATCCGTGCGATCCGTGCGTACTGCCCCACGACGACGATCGAAGTGCTGACCCCAGACTTCCTGCGCAAAGAGGGGGCGCTCGAGCAGGTGGTCGCGGCAAAGCCCGATGTATTCAACCACAATCTCGAAACGGTGCCGTCGCTCTATCTGACGGTGCGCCCCGGTGCCCGCTACTTCCATTCCATCCGCCTCCTGCAGAGGGTGAAGGAAATCGACCCCGCCATGTTCACCAAGTCCGGAATCATGGTGGGGCTGGGCGAGGAGCGTAACGAGGTGTTGCAGGTGATGGACGACCTGCGCTCGGCTGACGTCGACTTCCTTACCATCGGCCAGTACCTGCAGCCGACCCGCAAGCATCATGCCGTCGCCCAGTTCGTGGCTCCCGGCGAGTTCAAGGCTTACGAGACGATCGCCTACGCCAAGGGATTCCTGATGGTGTCCTCCAGCCCGCTGACCCGCTCGTCCCATCATGCGGGTGAAGATTTCGCGCGGCTGCGGGACGCGCGCTCCGCGCGCGGTTAAGGGTATCGCGGGCGCATGCCGCAATTTTCCACCCGACGCAGCGTGCGGCATTCAGCCGACGATATGTTCGACCTTGTCGCCGACGTCGAGAAGTATCCGCAGTTCGTTCCGCTCTGCCAGTCGCTGCGCGTGCGCAAGCGCACGCCTGCCGAAGTCGGCATCGAGATCCTCGTCGCCGACATGACCGTCGCATACAAGCTCGTCCGCGAGACCTTCACCAGCAAGGTGACTCTCGATCGTCCACGGCTTCAGATTCTCGTGCAATATCTTGATGGTCCGTTCCGGAAGATGGAGAACCGGTGGAGCTTCGTTCCCGCGAGCGACAACCGCTGCAAGGTCGAGTTCGCCATCGATTACGAATTCAAAAGCCGCATGCTGGGCATGCTGATGGGTGCGATGTTCGACACCGCTTTCCGCCGCTTCTCGTCCGCATTCGAGGCGCGTGCCGATCAGGTCTATGGTCGGGCCTGATCACCGCGACCGTATAGCCTCGAGGTACACACTCGCGGGGAGTTGAGCATTGCCCCGGCTAGCGACTCCGCCGCGATCCGCCTAGGTTCAAGCCCCGTGATCACAGACCAGGAGCCTGCCATGGCCCAACTCGCGGATCAGGACAGCTTCCCCGCAACCATGGAAGCGACGGTCAATTATCTGCTCGATACGGGCGAGATGCCGTACACGTATACGGGCGGGCCCGGATCGACAGAGGTGCGATCCGAAGGCAAGATCGACCCCCGCACCGTGACGATGCACAACGCCCGTCTCGAGCTCGACCGCTTCGTCCTCGATCGCGATGGGTTTCGCTACGTTCCGCACGATACGAAAGTGAAGGATTTCTTCGACCAGGACGAGATCCGTCGCGTCTATTACCCGGAAATGGAAGCTTTGATCAGAGCCCAGACTGACGCCACTCGCGTCGTGGTATTCGATCACACGCTGCGTACGGCCGACGATGCTTTCCGCGAGCAGCACAAGATCCGCGAAGTCGTTCGACGCGTTCACAACGACTACACGGAGTGGTCGGGTCCGCAGCGGCTGCGCGAGGTGCTGCCCGATGAGGCGGAAAGGCTGCTCACCCGCCGGTTTGCCATCGTGCAGGTGTGGCGGCCGATCCGCCATCCGGTCGAAACGCATCCGCTCGCGATCTGCGACGCGCGCACCGTATCAGCCCACGACTTTGTGGTTTCGGAACGCCGTTATCCGAACCGCATCGGCCAAACCTATTCGGTCACTTACAATCCTGCACACCGCTGGTACTGGCTGCCCCGCATGCGGCGCGACGAGGCGCTGGTGTTCAAGGTCTACGACTCATTGAAGGACGGGACCGCGCGCTGGACGGCCCACACGGCTTTCGACGACCCGAGCTCGCCGCCCCATGCGCGCCCGCGCGAAAGCATTGAAATCCGCACGATGGCATTCTTCTGACCGCGCGGCGCGCTAATCGCTGGTGGCGACCCGTCCCTTGGCCTCATCATAGGCCATGGCTAGATCGCGTGCGCCCTGCGCCTTGATTTCCGCGTCCATGCGCGCGTCGGTGGCTGCCAGCAGCTTGGCTACGGTGTTGTTGCGGATCGCGACAGGGTTGCGTTCGTACCCGGATCGCTGGAAGAAATTGGACGTCGGCACCTTGTCGCGCATTTCCAAGGGCATGCTGACCATGTCGAAACCGTTGCCGTCACCCGTGAGGTTCATCATCTCGAGCTCGGCAGCTGTGAGCGTCCGCGTGTAACCCTTGCGACGCGCAAACACGACCGAGTCCATCAGCTTCTGCGTCTGCAGCAATGGCCCGACCTCGACATCAAGATTGAGCGCATGCATGCCGATGCCGGCGGGCGTTCTGGCCAACTTCTCATGCTCGCTCCAGGCGACAGGCACGCTCCGACTGACTTGGATCATGTGGTGAACGTGCGCCACTTTCGTTTCGAGCTTGAGGTGCTGCTCCCCGCGCAACTGAGCGGCCTTCGCGCGCAATGCCTTGAGGATGCCGTCGCCGCGCTCCGCCAACAGGCTCACCGTGTTGGTTGTCAGCAGTTGGTTATAGCCAAGCGCGGTTGAGACGGCGCGCGCGTTCGGACGTGGACGTTCAAGGCCGGCCTGGACGTCGAAAGTCCCGTCGCCACTCGCCTCGAATCCATAGATGCGGACGACCTGGTCCTTTGTCAGACCGGCCGCCGCCGCGACCTTCGCGTAGGCGCGCTTGAATTCCAGTTCATTCGCGGGACGTTGCGGCGCAAACTTGAAGTGGTCCGCCGCGTTACGCACGAAATCCGCAACGACCGGGATCGGTCGAGGCGGCGAGGCATCGGGGCGGGCCGGTCTCGGCCGCGGGGGGCCCGTGTAGACCGGCGGATGCGTCAGCACGTAGTCCTCGAGAACAATCTGCTGATGATTGCGCCGCTTGGCAAACCGGATACGCCGCTTCTCAGAGATCAGACTCCAATAGGCCTGAGCGGTTCGTTCGAATTGATCGTAATCCGCGAACTTGGGACGCGGATCGGTATCCTGCGCAGACGCGTCCGACGCAGCCAGCAGGCCGACAACGGCACAGCAGCCGACAGCGGCTCGGAAGATCATCGAAAGGAACATGGCGAATCCAGCGCCCCCGCAGCGCGACTCTACACAGTTCCGCGCCCATGAAGAGGCCCCTGCGACCGGAGCCCCATGCAGGACCAAGGCAGCAAGAATGGCGATGTTATGACGTCGGGTGGTCGGTGCGGGGGTGCTTGTTGTGAAGGAATACCGCGAGGTGCTCGCGCAGTGGCCGGTCGGCTTGCCCACGGGCAGCGAGAGCCTGCTCAAACAGGGCTCCCTGAATCTCGCGCGGCAGCTCGGCCCAGCTGCGCACGACCGCGGCGCCCAGGGCTCGCTCGAAGTAAGCCTCGTCCTCGGTGATGTGCATGACGCCTCCCAGTCGCCGGACAGTTCGAACTGCCGAGACATCGACACCGCTCAACCCGCCACGACGGTGAGAGGTTCCGCATCGGCACCGTCAACCTATGGCGCTGTCCTCCAGCATTGCGAGAGCGACCAAGACCGCACGGCGCCGCACCTCGCTGCGGCCAAGGTCGCCGAAACGCTCCTCGCGCACGGCCATTGCGCCGCCACGGCGCGCGGCCGCGAAATGTACCAATCCGACCGGCTTTTCAGGCGACCCGCCGCTAGGACCTGCGATGCCGGTGATGGCAATCGAAATGTCGGCGGGGGATCGTGCGAGCGCACCGGCTACCATTGCCATAGCCGTTTCGCGACTGACCGCGCCGAGGCGCTCGATGGTTTGGGCGGGCACCCCCAGCATCGCTTGCTTGGCGTCGTTGGAGTACGTCACGAAGCCGCACAGCACGACCGCGGAGGAACCCGCGATCTCGGTCAGGGCGCCGGCGACGAGGCCGCCCGTGCAGGACTCTGCCGTGGCGACCGTGAGTGCGCGCGCCTTGCAGAGTTCGACGGTCCGGCGGGCCGCGATACGTATCTCGTCATCGATCATGACAGACCTCCGGCCGGCAGCGTCAACTCGCGCGGGTCAACGGCAGGCGAATGGTGGCGGTCGCCATTGCCGCGATGCCTTCCCTGCGTCCGGTGAACCCGAGCTTCTCACTGGTCGTGGCCTTGACCGCGACGCGGTCGATAGTGATGCCAGCGATCTCGGCCACGCGCGCGCGCATGGCGTCACGATGCGGCCCGATGCGCGGCGCCTCGCAGACGACCGTTACATCGAGGTGGGCAATCATGCCACCTTGCGCGTGCACGCGCTGTGCGGCGAAAGCCAAGAATCGATCCGAACTCGCACCGCGCCATTGCGGGTCGCTTGGCGGAAAATGCGAGCCGATATCCCCGTCCGCGAGCGCTCCCAGAATGGCGTCCACCGCGGCATGCAACACGACGTCCGCGTCGGAATGACCGCTCAACGCGCGGTCGTGAGAAATGCGCACGCCGCCGATCATGACGTGATCGCCATCGGCGAAGGCATGCACGTCGTAGCCTTGTCCGATCCGTACGTCAGGAAGGTTCGACATGATCTTGGCCTCGGCGCGTGTGAAATCGTCGGCAGTCGTCAGCTTCATGTTATCGGCGTCGCCTTGAAAGACATCGATGGGCAGGCCCGCCCATTCAACAAGCGCAGCATCGTCGGAAAAATCGTGCCGGCCGGCGGCAGCCGCTTTGCGGTGCGCAGCGATGAGCGATCCGAATTCGAACGCCTGCGGAGTCTGCACGGTCCGCAGCATGGCGCGGTCCACCGTTCCGCTCACGCGCCCTTCGCGGTCCACGGATTTGACGGTGTCGGTCACGGGCAGCCCTGGGATCGCGCCCCCGGGCCGCGCGGCGCACCCGGCCGCAATGGCCCGGTCGATGAGGGCAGGGGATGCGAAAGGACGCGCAGCATCATGGATCAGCACGAGGTCTGGCGCGTGCGGCTCCAGCGCCTGCAGACCGGCGAGGACGGAATCCTGGCGGGTAGCCCCTCCAAATGCCGGCGGCAGCAAGGCCAAGCCGGCAGCGGCCGCCTTGAACGTCGCCAAGTCGTCAGGGTGCACGACGGGAACCACTAGCGGGGCGACCGGATGGCGCGCAAAGGCCTCCAAGGCGAACCGGATGGCCGGTATCCCCGCCAACAGCCGATATTGCTTCGGGAGGCCGCCACCGGCGCGCTCCCCGCGCCCGCCTGCCACGATGACCGCCCCGATCTTGCCAGCCACTTGGTTCGCCTCGCTGCCTCTCTTGCCGCCGCCGCAGGCAATCCCGCTACCACGCCCGCGCCGGTCAGGCACCTGGATTGCTGCGGAGGACCGCGAATATGGAAAGATGTACAAATTCAAGGGGTGTAAACGTCCTGCTGTCCGCGAGTGGCAGATATTCACCGGGATCGCCCGAATATTGCACTGCAGCACTTGCCAGCAGTTCCGAAATGGCTAAACTCTGGGCAGATGCCATACCGCCCAATGAATAGGCAAATAGACGCAACGGCGCGTCCCGGCTCGGCCCCGATCGCCATCGGCGGAATCGTGGTCAAGGATCCGGTGCTGCTGGCCCCAATGTCCGGGATCACGGATGCACCGTTCCGGCGTCAGGTCGCCGAACTCGGCGCAGGGCTGGTCGTCTCGGAAATGACCGCTTGCGCGGCACTCGCGCGTGGGAAGCCTGATGTCGTGTTGCGCATGGAGCGGCACGGGGTCGGCACCCACGTCGTCCAGATCGCCGGCTGCGAGGCGAGATGGATGGCGGAGGGGGCGCGGATCGCAGTTCGGGCCGGGGCCGAGATCATCGACATCAACATGGGCTGTCCCGCCCGCCACGTGACCAATGGCCAGTCGGGATCGGCGCTCATGCGCGACCTCGATCACGCTCTCAGGCTGATCGAGGCGACCGTCACCGCCGTAGACGTACCGGTCACGTTGAAGATGCGTCTGGGCTGGGACGACCGTTTACTCAATGCCCCAGAACTCGCCCGCCGCGCCGAAGCCGCCGGGGTGCGCATGGTGACGGTGCACGGGCGCACGCGCTGCCAGTTCTACACCGGCCGCGCCGACTGGAGCGCCGTGCGTGCCGTCAAGGCCGCCGTATCTATTCCGGTCGTGGTCAACGGCGACATATGCGACGCCGCCGACGTCGAGACCGCTCTGGCAGCTTCGAACGCCGACGCAGTCATGATCGGGCGCGGCGCACAGGGCAAGCCCTGGTTGCCGGGCCAGATCGCCGACTACCTCGCCTTCGGGCGGCAGCCGACCGATCCCCCGCTCTCGCGCCAGCACGAGCTGCTCAGCGAGCTTTACGACGCGATGCTGCGCCACCATGGCGAACGCGTCGGCGCGCGGCATGTACGCAAGCACTTGGCGTGGGGCCTCGACGTGGCGGCGAAGACCGCGGGCGCATCGTCTGAATCGCTCAGGGAATGGCGCAGCCGTGTGCTCACTGCACGGGAGCCGGTTCGGACGCTGACCGAACTGAGAGACGCATTCGATTCATTTGCCTGGAAGGCCGCTGCATGAGCGTTGCCGAGACAATGTCGCGAACCGGCGGGAGCCCGGCAGAGTCGGTGCTCAATTCGTTGCCGCATCCCGTCCTGGTCATCGGGCCTGACGGCAAGATCGTCGAAGCTAATGTTGCGGCCGAGAGCTTCTTCGAGGTCTCGGCGGCGCTGCTGCGCCGCAACGCGCTACGCGATGTGGTCCCCTTCGGAAGCCCGTTGCTCGCCCTGGTGGAGCAGGTGCGCGAACGCAGCGCGGCCGTGAATGAATACAAGGTCGACCTCTCGACCCCACGCATGCCTGGCGATCGCCTCGTCGACCTCCACGTCGCCCCGCTCAACGAACGGCCTGGTCACGTCGTGGTCATGCTGCAGGAACGCACGATCGCGGATAAGATGGACCGCCAGCTTACCCATCGGGGTGCGGCCCGTTCGGTCATCGCGCTGGCATCCATGCTGGCGCATGAGATAAAGAACCCGCTGTCAGGCATTCGCGGCGCCGCGCAGTTGCTCGAGCAGTCGGCAACTCCTGACGATCGCACGCTCACGCGCCTCATCTGCGACGAAGCGGACCGGATCGTGAAATTGGTCGATCGCATGGAGGTGTTCGCCGACGAACGTCCGGTCGAGCGCGAACCAGTGAACATCCATGCCGTTCTCGAGCACGTGAAACGCCTTGCCCAGTCCGGGTTTGCACGGCACATCCGCTTTGTGGAGGAGTACGATCCATCGCTGCCGATGGTCTACGCCAACCGTGACCACCTCATTCAGGTGTTTCTCAATCTCGTGAAGAATGCCGCCGAGGCAATCGGCGAGAGCGCGACCGACGGCGAGATTCAGCTTACCACTGCGTTCCGCCCTGGTGTGCGCCTGTCGCTGCCTGGGTCGAAGACGCGGGTGTCGCTGCCGCTCGAATTCTGCGTCAAGGACAACGGGCCGGGGGTGCCCGACGACCTGCTGCCGCACATGTTCGATCCGTTCGTGACCACCAAGCCATCGGGAAGTGGCCTGGGTCTTGCTCTTGTCGCCAAGATCGTCGGAGACCACGGCGGCATCATCGAATGCGAGTCACAACCTCGACGTACGATTTTTCGCGTGCTCATGCCCAAGTTCACGGGTGACGACGCCGAGCCGGGCGGCGGTACCTAAGAGGACCTAAGAGGAAGAGTCATGCCCTCGGGAAGCATACTGGTTGCCGACGACGACGCCGCCATACGCACCGTGCTCAATCAAGCTCTGTCGCGTGCCGGCTACGAGGTGAGATCGACCGGCAACGCCGCGACCTTGTGGCGCTGGGTTAGCCAGGGCGACGGGGACCTCGTGATCACCGATGTGGTGATGCCCGACGAGAACGCCTTCGACCTTCTGCCGCGCATCAAGAAGCATCGGCCCGACTTGCCGATCATCGTGATGAGCGCCCAGAACACGTTCATGACGGCGATCCGCGCCTCCGAGCGCGGTGCGTACGAGTATTTGCCCAAACCGTTCGATCTCAAGGAATTGATAGCGATCGTTGGGCGCGCCCTGGCGGAGCCGAAGGAACGAGCACGAGAGCCCGCAAGAGCGGAGGAATTCGATTCCATCCCGCTGGTCGGCCGCTCGCCTGCGATGCAGGAAATCTACCGCGTACTGGCGCGCCTGATGCAAACCGATCTGACGGTCATGATCACCGGAGAGTCCGGAACGGGCAAGGAACTGGTCGCACGTGCCTTGCATGATTACGGCAAGCGCCGGACCGGCCCTTTCGTCGCCATCAACATGGCCGCTATTCCGCGTGACCTCATCGAGTCCGAGCTGTTTGGCCACGAGAAGGGGGCCTTCACTGGCGCCAACGCCCGCGCGTCCGGCCGCTTCGAGCAGGCCGAGGGCGGCACGCTCTTCCTCGACGAGATCGGCGACATGCCGATGGAGGCGCAGACCCGTCTGCTGCGCGTGCTGCAGCAGGGCGAGTACACGACCGTCGGAGGCCGCACTCCCATCAAGACCGATGTGCGGATCATCGCCGCGACGAACAAGGATCTGCGCGTGTTGATCCAGCAAGGTTTGTTCCGCGAGGATTTGTTTTTCCGCCTCAATGTCGTGCCCCTGCGCCTGCCGCCCCTGCGCGAGCGCACGGAGGACGTACCCGATCTGTTGCGCCACTTCTTCGGACTTGGCGAGCGGGAGGGCTTGCCGCCCAAACAGATTGACCAGAGCGCGATCGAGATGCTCAAGCGCTACCGCTGGCCCGGCAACGTGCGCGAACTCGAGAACCTCGCGCGCCGGCTCGCGGCCCTGTACCCGCAGGAAGTGATCACCGCCGCCGTGATTGAGACGGAGCTCACGCAGCCAGCCGCTTCGCAGACGGTGGGCGCCGAACCCACATCCGACGAGGACCTGTCGGGGGCCGTGGAGCGCCACCTGACCCGCTACTTCGCCTCGTTCCAGAGCGATCTACCGCCGCCAGGCCTGTATCACCGGGTGCTACGTGAGATTGAATATCCGTTGCTGAGTGCCGCGCTGGCGGCCACCCGCGGCAATCAGATCCGGGCCGCGGATCTCCTGGGCGTCAACCGCAATACGTTGCGCAAAAAGATCCGTGACCTCGATATCCAGGTGATCCGCTCGAGCAGCTAAGGGCTGCGCCGCCGGCTGGCGTGCTCGTCAGTGCATCGCCTTCGGAACCGTGGCCCACGGCCGCGGTGCCTGATTCCTCATCCCCGAGGGCCTTCCGAATTTGGGCGACGCGATAAGGTATTGTAGTCATTGTGAAATATCTCCCATACCAGCGTGTCTCAAATTTGCAACAATGTTGTATGACGGCATCATGTGCCGTGGGACAGGCGTCCGAGGTGCGGACGCTGCGGCGGGGGTGGCACGGGGATCTTCATGACCACGGTCGAAGACGCAAACGCTGCCGTTTCCGCAGCCGGCGGCGAAATAGCGGAAGTTGCCCCAGCGAGCAACTTCACTACCGGCATCATCGGCCTCATCGCGGTCGGCATTGCGTTGCTGTCGGCGACCGTCACCTTCTTCGTCCTGTCGGGCCTTACGCCCATCGCACCGACGCACGAGGTTGTGCTCACGGTGCTGGCGGTCAACGCACTGACGATCCTCGTGCTGCTGGTGGTCGTCGGGCGTGACGTCTGGCAGATCGTACAGGCACGTCGGCGGGGCAGGGCAGGCTCGCGCCTGCATGTCCAGATCGTCGGGCTCTTCTCGGTCATCGCCGCAGTCCCGGCGATCCTCGTGGCCGTGGTCGCGAGCATCACGCTGGATCGCGGCCTCGATCGATATTTTTCGGTGCGCAACCGCGCACTGGTGGAGAATTCGTTCAACGTGGCGCAGGTCTATCTGCGTGAGCATGCCCAGTCGCTGGCCGGGGACGTCAAGGCTACGGACTTCGACCTTGCCTGGCTCAAGCCCAGCTTCGAGCAGGATCGCGCCCTCTTTCGACGCGAGGTCAGTGCACGCGCAGCCTTGCGCAAGTTGTCGGCAGTAGTCTTTCTCGACGGCAACCGCAACATCGTTGAGCAGGCCGATCTGCGCGGAACCACCAAGTAC
>Ga0164243_10015543_pt1 | contig 10513 bp, 10 predicted proteins | sample OricompcompostOP_FD_108781 | JGI IMG/M metagenome (GOLD analysis project Ga0164243, IMG submission 108781) | Organic Plus compost microbial communities from Emeryville, California, USA - Original compost - Organic plus compost (OP) | ecosystem: Engineered > Solid waste > Mixed feedstock >... | reverse complement strand
CTACGCTGCGCTGAACCTTCACAGAGTCGACACCAGTGCGATTTACGCGGCCAACCCCTGCGCCTTGACTGGCGAAGATATCGCCGATACGGGCTGCGCGGCGCTCCTGTCTGGCGCCGACTACGGCGTGCTTCTCGGCGACTCCCATGCCGAAACAGCCTATCCGACCATCGCAGGCATCGCCGAAAAAACAGAGGCGAGGCTCGCTTTGATTGTCGAGCAGGGCTGCTCGCCGCTTTGGGGAGCCGGCGTTCGATCGCGCCTCAATCCTGCCGGTGATTGCACAGACAGAACCCGAGAATCTCTATTGGACCTTATTCGCAAGGCTGGCCACCCGCCGCGCTTTGTGGTGATCAAGTCCTACTGGATCGGCCTGTACAAGGTTGGCCTTGACGACCCCATCAATACGCTTCGTGAGGGCATCGAGAATACCATTGTCGATCTCGAGAGCAGCGGAGCTGGCAAGATCGTCATCGTTGATCCAACGCCAAAATTTTCCCGCCCCGTACCCATATGTCTTTTGCGAAAGGAGCGGCATTGCGGCCTGTCCGTTGCTGACATGGACACGCAACGGGCGGAAATTCTAAAGGTCTTTGAAGGCGTGGCCGCCAACCACCCTAACGTCAGTGTTGTCGACCCGGCGACGGCGCTTTGCACTGATGCCTACTGCCCGCCCCGCATGAATGAGGCGACGCTTTATTTCGACACCCATCACCTCTCAGCCGATGCTGAAAATCTTCTCTCACCTCTGTTCGATGGCGTGTTGTAGGCAACAACACGCCAGCCCGTCGACTTACTGGCTGCCGACGCCGCCGGGCTGGGGAATGGTCGGCACCGCCGGCGCGCCGGGCGATGGCGTGTCTCCTTCGGCAGCACTGGAACTGCCGTTGGAACCTGGCTTGCGGCCGCCTGAGCCAGCGCCGCCCTTCGGCCTGAGCTTCGCCTCCACCTCCGTGAGGTAGCCGCTCTTGGAAAGACGGTGGGTGGCCGTCTCGATAATGAAACTGATTTCGTCCACCCCCGGCCTTACGCCTGAATATCGAAAAGGCGCGCCAGCACGAATAGACGGATCGCCAAAGAGCGTCACCGAGGTTCGGATGGTCTCGCTCTTGAGCGCGTCTCCCTTGGCCGACGCGGCCCTCCTGGCCTCGGCCTCATCCGCGAACGGTTCCGGCAGAGTATATTCTGCCGTGCCTTCCTCGTCGCTTTCGACCTCGATTTCGATGAGTTTGGCCCGATTGCGATCCTGCACCCTGCCCTTCACCTTCTTGAACCGGTTCCTGTGTGCGAAAGTGATCCTGCAGGTCCCCGCTACGATATCGGCCGGCGTCGCGACGATCTCCGTCAGAGGCGAGCCCTTGGCTGATCGGCCGGTGCCCTTGCCGGCAAAAACGAGATTGCGATCCTTGATCGAAAAGAGCGCTCCATGCCGCCTCGCCAGGCGCTCCACCACGTGAAGATCGCTTTCATCCTGCTGGCCGAACCACTCATAGGCATGGCTTGACACCTCGTCGTCGATGACGGGCGTAAGGCCGTTCTCGCTGGCGATCTCGGAGACGATGTCCCTGACGGTCCTGTTGTCCCAATGACGCAAGCGATGCTGCTTCAGCTCGTCACGCGCATTGGCGCCCTTCCCGTTGATGGTCATGCCATAGGGCAGGCAGCGAAGCTCCGGATTGTCGAGTATGTAGGTTCCGAAAAAGGCAAGCCCGGTCTCCTGATAGCCCAGCGAGGCGCTGATCTGGTCGCCCTTCCTCGGGATCATCGCAAACGGATTGCCGTCGTTGAGCTCGCACGAGATCGTGTCGGAGGTGACCCCCTCCTTGTCGACGATGGTCACGGATATCAGCCGCTCATTGAAAATCGACGCAACCGGCCTACCGTTGACCGAGATTTCGGCAAGGGGAGTTTTCATTGATCAGCATTCCTCCCTTGTTGTGGGAACAGCCTCTCCATGCTGCATGAATTCAAAACAGAGATGCGGTTTTATCCAGATCGCTTTCCAGAGCTTCTTCGCCACGTCGCCGAACAGCTCACGCGGGAGATAGACAATCTCGCGTCACCACGCTAAGCAAATGCTGTTTCGGACTAACGGTGGAACTGTGTGGAAAAGCATATTAGCTGCGTTGGTAATTTGCGTTTCCACGCTGCCGACGCTCGCCGGTCTTAGCGCCAAAGACATGGAATTGGCACACGGACTTGCAAAGATCCTGACCATTGCAGACAGGTGCGGATATCTGATCGACCAAGCCGCACTGAAACACTATTATCAGTCCTCCGGCTTGGACACTCCGGAAGCACTCGGTGCAATTTCGCTCCTGTCCATGAACTATGAAGACGGTCCTCCGCCGACCGCGTCAGATTGCACATTGGCAAAAACTACTGGCGAAAAACTGGGTATCGTTAGTCCCAAAGGCTGACCACAGGCACGACTTCTGAAGCCTTCGCAATCTCTGGCAGAACCATCTTCGTACCTGCCGGCAGCAGTACGGGCAGCGCCGCGAGACCGGGATTGGCTTCCAGCACCCGCTCCACATAACCGCTTTCGCCGCCATAGATGCGACGGCAGATCGCATCGATCATTTCATTCTGAATGGTGGTGTAGATCGTGGGCATGCCATTCATCCAAACAGCGTTGTCACGATGGAAAGCGGTGAAAAGCTCCCCCCCGAATAGCGCTTCAGGCGCAGACGAAAGATATCCTTCCTGGGTCGGCCGAGTGCATCATGGAACGACTGGTCTTCCGAAATCCCCTCGATCACATGCAGCCCGTAGACATTGCCCGCAAGCGTTATCAGCGGCAGAACCTCGCCCGACCCCGCAGCATTGCGCAGCCCCTCCAGGACAGAAAGCCCTCCGAATTCATGGGGGAAGATGACCCCCTCGATGTCGACGATGTCTTCATCGCCGCCCGTCCACTGCAATCTGTTGAGCCCGCCGACGGTGGCAATATCGGCCCAGTGCGTCGACAGCTCCCGACGGATACCATTGTAGCCGAACCGCAGGCTGTGGAACATGAATGGCCCGAGGGCCATGGGAGTAGCCATCAGTTCGCCCCGTCGGAATAAGCGCCCTGTGAAAGCGCATCCAGCTTTGCCGATAGCGCCCGTTCGGTTGCCGTTGCGATTTCTCCTGCACTGGCATTGGTCTGCGCGTTGATCGTGATGTTGACCACGGGCGCTGGCATCGGGTTGACGACACGAACATCCTGCGTGCCGCTTGGCGTGGTTTGAACCGGGTTCGGCACGGATATGGATGGCGTTCCGACAAGGCTTACGTCTTGCGGGCCATCCTGCTCGGGACGGAGTGTCGACCGCACATGGTCTCGAAAGCTGAAGCCCTCATCGGCAGCCTTGCCGAAAAAGAACCGTCTCCAGTCAATGCCGTTATCTGGCCGGTCGTTCAGACGCTTCAGCCGGTCTTCCCGGCTTTCATTCGGATCGACCCCGAGCCACCAGCCCGGTTCCCCCCTCTCGAATGATCTGGATTTTGCAACAACATCAGGACCATATTTGGAAATTGCGGTGCCAATCAGTGCGGCTCCTGCCGCGCCGAAAAGCACGCTGCCCAGTGCACTGAGACCGCCGCCGGTTGCACCCGCCGTGGCTCCGACGCTGGCCGCGGTTCCAACCATCGCCGCTTCGGTTGCGGCGATCGCAGTGCCTGCGCCCCGGATAAGCCCCAGGCTCCGCGCGAGTCGACCGGCAACTCCGGCCAGACGCGCCGTCGGGCCAACAAGCATGGCGATACCGGCACCGATTCCTGCCCATTCGAGCGCGGACAACCCTTTTAGGTTGTCCATGAACTCACTCAAACTTTCGGCATCTTTGACCGCTTCAATGAGGCTGGATGCAGCTATCGCCATTATGGCAATCCGCCCCGATTTGGACAGTGTGAGAGCGGCGGCACCCGCTGCCAGACCGATCAATGCCCGGCCGGTAAACGCCAGGGCAAGCGCTCCGCCAATCGTCATCGCCCCCGACATCCTGGAAAGGGCATTGCCTATATTGTCGGCGGCTTCACCGAAATTCGCGGCCAGGACATTATCGGCGAAGGACCGCAGGTCCTGACCGATATCACGAAAGCGGTTGGACAGGCGTGCAAGCCCGATCACCCGATCGTCCGCCTGCTTCAGCCCTCCTTCGAATGCCTCCCCGAAAATCAGGTCGCCGATATCGTTGATCAGTTCCCGAACGCCGCCTGTTCCGCCATAGCCGATGCCGCCGAGGAAACCGATCATCGAGGCCTTGATCTGGTCGAATATGCCGACACGCTGATCGAGCGTATCGAGAACGTCGCCAACTCCGAGGGCGAATTCCTTGATGGTCGGCAACCATCCGTCTCCGATACCGATGCCGACCCCCCTCACCTTGTTCCAGAGCAACTGCAGGGCATTCGCGCCGGTTTCAGCCCGCACCACATACTCATTGAATGCCGACCCCGAATAGGACGCCGTGCTCGCCACCATATCGAGCTCTCTGCGCAGCTCGCGCGTATCGGCGATGACCGGCATCAGGGCGCGCGCCTCGTCGCCGAAGAGCGCGGACGCGATGCTCGCGCGCTGCCACTCCGGCAGCTTCCGGATGCGCTCGAACACGTCGAGCGTGGTCTTGAGCGCGTTCTTCTGCATCGACTTGGCAACCTTGACGTTGTCCAGTCCCAGTTTCCCCATGGCAAGGCGCTGCGATTTGGTGGCCCGTTCTCCCATGGTCAGGGCACGCCCCATGTTGCGGAAGGACGTAGCCGCGACCTCGCTCTGCGCACCGGCGGACACCATCGATGCGCCGAATGCGAGTGTTTCTGTATCGGAAAATCCGAACATCTTGCCCGTCGCGGCCACACGCTTGTCGAAGTCGACCAGATCGCGGGCGGCAGAAGCTGTATTGTTGGACAGGTGGTTGATCGCATCGGCATGAAGGCCCAGCTCCTCGACATTCATGCCGAGCTGCGTCTTGATCTTGGCCAGGGCATCGCCGGTTTCGCCCTGCGACGTATCCCACGCGACCGACACCTTGGCGGCCATTTCCGAGAACTTGCCCAACTCTTGCAGCGGCACGTTGGACTGGCCCGCCGCGGCATAGATATCGGCGATCCCCTCGGCCGTGACCGGCAGTGTTTTCGACATCGACAGAATTTCACTGCGAATGGCCGAGAGCTGGGCGGGCGTACCATCCACCACTTTGCGAACGTCGGCGAATGCCTCCTCGAACTTGAGCGCGGCACCGACCGTTCCGCCAATCCCCTCGCGAACCCCGATATAGCCGGCCCCCATCGCCATGAGGTTGCGAACGGCTCCGCCGCCAACTAGGCCGCCCCCCAGGAATGCGCTGCTGGTGCGCCTGGCCCGCGCCTGCAACTGGTCGAGCGCATGGCCGATGCCCTTGGCGGGACCACTCACCTGGTCGAGGAGCGAGACGATGAGTTTGGAGGTCAGCGTCGCCACATCATTCACCCTGCAGTTTCTTGAGATCGAGAATCGCGTCGCGCCAGCGGATCGCCTCCGATGGCGTCAAGGCGGTTATTTCGGACAGGGAACTGTTCAGTTCCCGGCAGAGCCAGGCAGTCAGTCGCCGCCACCCTTCTCGGCGACCCTCATGAAAGGGCGCAGGGCTCGATCGCACGCGGCGTAGTCGGGCAGCGCGAATTCACCGATCTCCGGCTGCGTTGCGCCGGAGAGCTGCGCCATCATGAGAACCGTCATCGCCTGCGGACCGGCGTCCTTGGCGACATTCTCGACCACCAGCAGATCGGCGACCTTGGGCTCGCGAAAGGTAATGGTATCGGACGACTTGCCGGCAAGGGTGTAGAACCGGCCGAGCTTGACTTCGATCGTCTTGGTCATGACAGCCTCCTTTACGCCAGCAGCGCCGAACGGATCGCGGCCGTCTGCGATACGCCCCCGATCGAGACGGAGAACGGATCCATCTCAATGAGAGTCTCGCCGTCGACCTCAAGCCGATAGTAGCGAAACGAGATCGAGTGTTGGTTCTCACCCACCTCCCCCGGCTTCCACGAGCCATGATCGTTCTTGGTCAGGCGGCCGCGGATATAGGCGGTGGCGTTGACGATCGTGCCGTCCTCATGGGCCAGCGCGCCGGTGAACATGAACTCGCGCTCCTGCCCCACGGCAAGGCCGAACAGCTTGATCACCTGTGGATCGAAAGCCGGCAACTTGATCGATCCTTCAAGCTTCTCATAGCCCATGGGAATATCTATGGGCATGACCATGCCGGAATTGCGCATCTCCTCCAGCTTCTCGGAGGGGACGGGCAGCATGATCTCGCTGATTTGCCCGAGCTTGGAAATACGATCGACGAAACCTGTGCAGTTGCGCAGGATATAGCACGGCATGCTGGACATGGCCGGAACCTCTTGATTGGTGTTTCGTGGAAAGGTCGACTGGCCGCCGTCAGGCGGCCAGCGCGCCGCTGCTGATCTCCTGGGCGACCTGGTTGAGCAGGAGCGTGTAGGAAACGATGTTGCGGTGGCTGGTGATACGGATGTCGACCATCGGCGCCGGCGGCTCGAACTTGACACCGAGTTTGACGATGCCCTGGGCGAGGTCGTTGTTGGTATTGCTGTCGAGCAGCCAGACATCATGCCCGGGCAGGATCGCGCCTTCATATTCCATCGTGCGGAGGAACGCGCGTCCTGCCTCGATCATGAATTTGAGATTGGCCATGCTGAAAGGACGGTCGACGAATTCCAGATAAGCCGCTTCGATCGCCTCATTCACCGCGTCGGCGGCACGCCGAACAGATACGAACTGCCAAAGGGAATCGCTGTCGCATGTCCACACGCCCCAAAGCCGAAAGCCCGAATTGTCCAGATTGACGATCGTGTTGACGCGATGCTCGTTCAGGTAGTTCGACTGCCCGCCGTACTCGATCGGCCGGTTGAGCCCGACGATACCAGCCACTTCGACATTCGATCCTGCCCACCAGAAGCCCTGCTCGAGGTCCATCTTGGCCTGACGGGCAGCAAAAATTGGGGAGGATGGCTTGGGAACGTTTAGCGCCAGCTCCGAATCGAACTTGAGCACTTTTGGATCGCAGATGAAGACGCGCCCGGAATTGATAAGGCCACGATACTGCACCGCGGCCTGATCGGTCGTGTCCGGTCCGTCGACATAGGCGATGGCACGCAGGGCGTCTGCAACCCCCATCAACTCGGCAACCACCGGATTGATAACGGATCCGATATTGGCGGTCGCGGTGGCATCCTTGGAGCCGGTCTTTCCGGTGATGGTTACCGTGACCGGCGACGTATATCCATAACCCGGCTTGCTGACGAGGATGTCGGTGATGGCCCCCGAAGTTACCACGGCCTGCGCCTCGGCTCCGCTCCCTCCCCCGCCGCTGATCGAGACAGTGGTGCTGTCCTGTTCGTACCCCGTTCCACCTGCAGTCACGGTGATGGATGCAATGCCATCGCTGGGAGACGACTGCGTAAATCCGGGCGCAGACAACAGCTTCGGCTTGTACAGGCCATCCGAGCGTGCACGGCGGAACGCGTGCACCCCTGTAAATGCTGCATGACTCCCAACGATGTTCGCCCAGGTCTGACGGGTATCTTCGCCTTCTTCAATCCTCACGAGCACAATCGGGCAGACGACCTGGTCGTAAATGCTGTCGAGTGCATCCATCAGCGTACCTGCGTCGCCAAGGCCCTCTGCATCGGACGGGCGCAGGATCAGGATCGGCTTGTTGATGGGAAATTTCGCCTCATCGGCATCGGGAGCTGTGCCGATGAGGCCGATGACAGCGGTCATTGCGGTGCTAACCAGCACCGGAGTTTCGGCGGACTGGAACACGCGTGTGCCGTGGTTGAATGACACGGATGCCATGGAAGATTCTCCTTTGCTGATTTGCGGGCATAAAAAAACCGCCTCTCGGGCGGCTGGCTGTTTCGGAGCGGCGGGTCGTCTAGTTCAATGCGAGCCCATCGGCCCACATCGCATCGATGTCCTCGGGAGACAGATCGATGCCGGGATGCGCGCCCAAGAGATCGAAGAGCGGGTCGGTCCGGTAGTACTGCTGCACATCGGCCAGCTTGTTCCTGGTGATGGTGCGGTTCGGCTCGGGCAAGTCCTCGATGGCGGTGTTGATCCGGTCGCGCAAGCCCGGCTGAAGATCGATGATTGTGTTGAGACGCCAGCGTTCCAGTGGCGGCATTGCCGCCCGGCGCTCCTCTGGCGTCGGCTCCGGGGGCGGAGCGTATGGCAGAATCTCGTATTCCCCGATGTTGTCCGCCAACCACTGCCGGATCACTGGGTTGAGACCATATGGGTCGCTTTCCCGTGAGAAATACTCGCACCGGTACGTATCGCCGGCGCTGTCTGTAATTTCGGCATCGACAACAAATGCGGCAGGCTCAAGCGTTGCTCTGACGCCAAAAACGGTACGCAGCGCCATTTGATTCTGATCGCTCACCGCTTCTTGTGTAGTTTCTTCTTCGCTGATCATTATGCCGTTCTCTGCGCAAGGCGGTGCTCGTTGGCGTAGCCGGCGCCCCGACAGCGCCAAGTCCCGGAAAGAGCACCCCCCGTTCCGGTGGTTGTATATTGGTGATCCGCACTCGTATGTAGGCGAGGAGAAATGGTGCCGTTCCGGACACCTGCGGACGTGTTTGCACCGCCGAGCCAAACGCTGATCATATGACCTAGGGGAAAGTCCGTACCGTTGAGAGCGTCTCCCGTGTAGACCTCGGCGGCTACAAAACTCAACGCATGGGTATGGCTAGTTGCGCCGACGCTGTTGGTCGTCGAGTTCGAAATACTCGAAGGTGTTCCAAGCGCTATTGAGCGGTCAGCACTCAGCGTGCCCCCACCGCTAAGGCCATTCCCGGCCGTGATCTGGCGCGAAGTCTGAACGGCGTTGACGATGCGGCTGTCGTTCCCCTGCGCCGCCGTCCCGGCGGTCGTGCCATATGAAACGTCCAGCGTGACATCGCTGGAAAGCGCTCCACCATTCGATAAACCCGTGCCACCGATGACCTTGCGCGTGTTGGGCACGGCGTTGACGATGCGGCTGTCGTTCCCCTGCGCCGCCGTCCCGGCGGTGGTCCCGAACGAGACGGCGAGTGTCACGTCCGCAGACAGTGCGCCACCCCCCGACAGGCCAGTGCCGGCGCCAACCTTTCGCGTGGCGAGGACATAGCTGGCGGCGTCCACGCCTCCGAGCTTCGCGCTGTCGGCGGCGAGTGCCGTCTTGCCGAGATACGCGGCATCCGCGCCGAGGTTGGCGCGCGCGGTTGCCTTGTTCGGCAGGTCGTTGAGGTTCTGGTCCTTGGCGAGCTTCTGGCCGATCAGCGTGGTCAGCGTGGTTGCCAGGTTCGGGTCATTGCCGAGGGCGGTGGCGATTTCGGCGAAAGTATCCAGCGTGGCGGGCGCGGAGTTGATCAGCGCCGCGACTGCATTGGCGATCGCCGTGTCGGCCGCCGTCTTCGTATAGGCGTCGGTGATGCCATAGCCGGCGAGCGTCGTCGGCTTGCCGGTCAGCGCGACGAAGCTGTGGGTGTGTGCGTTGAAAGCCGCGATCTGCGCGGCCAGCGCCTCCTCCACCGTCTTGGCCTTCTGGTCGGCGCTGACCAGCGCCTGCCTGACCTTGTCGATTTCGGTTCGCTGGATGCCGTCCTTGTCGGGAAGCGGCCAGCCATAGTTCGGAGTGGTCGCCATGTCAGATTTCCGTGGTTACCATGCGCAATTTCGAGATCTGCGGCCGCGCTGCTGGCGTGCCGGTCAGCGTGATGCGGGTGCGCGCGTCGAGCGGCGTATAGGGCTTGCGCTGATAGGTCTGCTCGACAACGCCGTCACCGAGCGGCGTCGCGCTGCTGACCGACGCGACAACAAAGTCGCCAGGCATCCCCAACTCGACCTTCAGCGTCGAGCCGGCCGGCAGGAAGGCGTCCAGCGTCGCGCTGACCCGTGTTGCGCCGTCCGCCGGCACCGCGCGAGACACGTAGTCGGCGGTCAGCGCGAGCTCGCCCTCCACGACCTGCACGCCGGGAAACAGGAAGGGCGTGATGCGCGATGTGCCTTTCAGCTTCGCCGCCACCTGGACGGTTTCATTCTGGATGAACTGGTCTAGCCTGATACGCTGATCCGGCGAGGCCGTGATCACCTCGCCGTTGGGGCGGGTCAGGGTCAGCTCCACGCTGGCCTGGCTTTCGGGCGACTGGACACCGGCGAAGACGATGATGTCGCTCATCTTGGTGGCAGTGAACGCGCCGATCGGCACGGTCCGTTCCACCGGCTCGAACCGGCAGGCGATCAACTGGAACACGAGGTCGACATCGTTGTGCACGGTCCAGGTCATCGCATTCGATGATGACAGCAGGACGCCGACGACGAAGGGCTGCTCGGAAACGATGCTGTTGTTCTGGTCGATCTTGCCGAGCTGCGCGACCGCCATGGCGTGATCGGCATCGTCGGTCAGGACGACGAACGCATATTGACGTCCCGGCTCCAGGTAGACGGGCACGCCGAACCGGGCCATGAAGAACTCGCCGGCTT
>Ga0164243_10015542_pt1 | contig 10514 bp, 6 predicted proteins | sample OricompcompostOP_FD_108781 | JGI IMG/M metagenome (GOLD analysis project Ga0164243, IMG submission 108781) | Organic Plus compost microbial communities from Emeryville, California, USA - Original compost - Organic plus compost (OP) | ecosystem: Engineered > Solid waste > Mixed feedstock >... | reverse complement strand
GAAGCAGCCCACCTCGTCGGTCGGGCCGAACCGGTTCTTCAGCGCGCGGACGAACCGGAGCGAGGTCTGGCGGTCGCCCTCGAAGTGGCAGACGACGTCGACGAGGTGCTCCAGCACCCGAGGACCGGCCACCTGGCCGTCCTTCGTGACGTGGCCGACGATGACGATCGGCAGATCGCGCTCCTTGGCGATCCGGATGAGCGTGGACGCCACTTCGCGCACCTGGCTCGGCTGGCCCGCGGCGCCCTCGGAGAGCGACGAGGCGATGGTCTGCACGGAGTCCACGATCACGAGCTGGGGATCGACCTCGTCGATGTGCCCGAGGACGGTGGCGAGGTCCGTCTCGCTCGCCAGGTACAGCTCGTCGTGCAGGGCTCCGGTGCGCTCGGCACGCAGCCGCACCTGAGCGGCGGACTCCTCGGCGCTCGCGTACAGCACACGCCGGCCGGCCCGCGCGCTCGCGGCGGCGACCTCCAGCAGCAGCGTGGACTTGCCGACGCCCGGCTCGCCGCTCAGGAGGATCGCGGCGCCGGGGACGATCCCGCCGCCGAGCACGCGGTCGAACTCGGCGACGCCGCTCGGACGCCGCGGCGACTCCTGCGAGGTGAGCGAGGTGATCGAGCGCGCGCCGCGGCCCGCCGCCGGGGCCACGGGCGTCACCTGCCGCACGATGCCGGTCTGCGCCGTCTGCTCGACGACGGTGCCCCACTGCTGGCACTCGCCGCAGCGGCCCGCCCACTTGGCCGTCGTCCACCCGCACTCGGTGCAGACGTAGGCGGCGGGAGCACGTCGGGTGGCCATGGGGACCAGGCTAGCGGCGGGCGCCGACACCCCGGAGGCGGCGGGGAGCGACGCGCCGGAGCCGGTGCATCCGGAAGCGGAATCGTGACGATCCGGAACCCCTATCGTCGGGCGCATTATTCACGGCGCAGGGCCTCATCGGCGTGTCGGGGCCCGGAGATAATGAAGACATGCCCAACAGTCCGGCGGTCTGCGGGCCGCTCTCGAGCTTCTCCCGGGTGCGGATCCTGCACCTGGTGCAGACGCGGTCTCATCGCACGATCGGTGAGCTCTGCGAGGCGACGGGCCTGCACGCCAACACGGTGCGCGAACACCTTCAGCGCCTGATCGAGGGCGGATACGTCATCCCCTCGGTCGAGCGCCGCACCACCCGGGGGCGCCCGCGCACGCTCTACACGGCCGCGACGGGGGCGCCGGACGCCTCGAGCCCGGTCGCCCGCGAGAAGGTCACCGCCGCCGCCCGGCGCGGCGACCTCATGCGCCGTCTCCTGCGGACCGAGGAGTCCGCGCTGGGACGCGAGGCCACCTATCAGCTCGACGCCCTCGTGGAGCACCTGGAGGAGAGCGGCTTCGAGCCCGTGGTCGACGAACGCGAGCTCACGGTCGAGCTCACCCCCTGTCCCCACGCCGCCTCCCAGCCCGTCCACCGCCCCGTGCTGTGCCAGGTGCACCTGGGCCTCATGCAGGGCGTGCTCGCGGAGGCCAGGGGACCCCTCATGGCCGCGGGCGTGCGGGAGGCCGCGCGTCCTGAGGAGTGCACGGTGCAGCTGGCCACCGCGCCGCTGGACATCGTCTCGCCCGACGTCATGACGCCCGGCGGCGCGATGCCGGAGGCGGTGGCGTCCGGCGCCGTGACGTCCGACGGCGTGCCGTCGCCGCCCGACGGCGCCGGCGAGCGCCGGAGGCGGGTCGCGGTCCCGGCCGCGTAGACGTCCGCGGCGGAGCCGGTCATGGCGACACGAGCCCGCCCCGCGTGACGAAGGAGCGAGGAGAAGGAGTCGCGCATGGAATGGCTTGATCCGCTCGTCCTGTCTCGATGGCAGTTCGGGCTCACCACGATCTACCACTACCTGTTCGTGCCGCTCACGATCGGCATGGCCACGGTCACCGCGATCTTCCAGACCGCCTGGGTGCGCACGGCGAAGGTCGAGTACCTGCACCTGACCCGATTCTTCAGCAAGATCTTCCTGATCAACTTCGCGATGGGCGTGGTGACCGGGATCGTGCAGGAGTTCCAGTTCGGCATGAACTGGTCGGACTACTCCCGCTTCGTCGGCGACGTCTTCGGCGCCCCGCTCGCCTTCGAGGGGCTGCTCGCGTTCTTCCTGGAGGCGACCTTCATCGGCCTGTGGATCTTCGGGTGGGACAAGCTCCCGCAGAAGGTGCATCTGCTGACGATCTGGGGCGTCGCGATCGGGTCGATCCTCTCGGCGTACTTCATCATCGCCGCGAACGCGTTCATGCAGAACCCGGTCGGCTACGAGTACAACCCGGTCACCGACCGCGCCGAGCTGGTGGACTTCTGGGCGCTGCTCACCAACCCCGTGGCGCTGACGGCGTTCCCGCACACCCTGTTCGGCGCGTTCATGTTCGCCGCGGGGGTGGTGATCTCGGTCTCGGCCTGGCACCTCTACCGCGGACAGCACACCGCCACGATGCGGATCTCGCTGCGGTTCGGGCTGTGGGCCATGCTCGTCTCGGCCGCAGGCGTCGTGCTCTCCGGCGACCAGCTGGGCCTGGCGATGTACGCCACGCAGCCGATGAAGATGGCCGCGGCGGAGGCGACCTACAACACGGTGTGCGGCAAGGACGCGGCGTTCAGCCTCTTCACCCTGGGCACCCCGGACGGCAAGACCGACCTCTTCTCGATCCGCGTCCCGTACCTGCTCTCGCTGCTGTCGAACCACACGATCGACGGCTGCGTCCACGGCATCAACGACCTGAACGCCGAGTACGCCCAGAGGTTCGCCGACACCGGTCTCACCGACTTCACCCCGATCATCTGGGTCACCTACTGGGCCTTCCGGTGGATGATCGGCCTGGGCATGCTCCACGCGTTCATCGCGCTGGTGGGCCTGTGGGTCACCCGCAAGAGCGCCAAGCGGGAGCCGGCTCCCTGGATGTGGAAGATCGCGATCTGGTCGTACCCGCTGGCCCTCGGCGCCAACATCGTCGGCTGGGTCTTCACCGAGATGGGCCGGCAGCCGTGGATCGTCTTCAGCCTCATGACCACGCGCGACGGCGTCTCGCCGGGCGTGAACGGGGTGGACGTGCTGATCTCGCTGATCGCCTTCACGCTCATCTACGCCTCGCTCGCCGTGGTCGAGATCGGCCTCATCATCCGCGCGGCCCAGAAGGGCCCCGACACCAGTGAGAAGCCCGACGAGTCGGGGGCCGAGAAGACGACCGGCGTCTCGTCGGTGGTCTACTAGGGAGGGAAGACATGGATCTCGCAGTCCTGTGGTTCTGGATCGTCGCGTTCCTCTTCGTCGGGTACTTCGTCCTCGACGGGTTCGACTTCGGCGTGGGGATGTCGCTGCCCTTCCTCGGCAAGGACGACGTGTCGCGGCGGCAGGTCATCAACACGATCGGCCCCGTCTGGGATCTCAACGAGACGTGGGTGATCGTCGCGGGCGCCTGCCTGTTCGCCTCGTTCCCCGAGTGGTACGCGTCGCTCTTCAGCGGCTTCTACCTGCCGCTGCTGCTGATCCTGCTCGCGCTGATCCTCCGCGGCGTCTCGTTCGAGTACCGGCACCAGCGGCCGGACTCGCGGTGGAAGCGCCGCTTCGACACGATGATCGTGATCGGCTCGGCCGTGCCGGCGTTCCTCTGGGGCGTGGCCTTCGGCAACATCGTGCAGGGAGTGCCGCTGGACGAGGGGCACGTCTTCCGCGGCTCGCTCTTCACGCTGCTGAACCCCTACGGCCTGCTCGTGGGCGTCACGACGCTCCTGCTCTTCTTCCTGCACGGCCTGTACTTCATCGGGCTCAAGACCGACGGGCAGGTCCGCGAGGACGCGCGGCGACTGGCGCAGCGGGTCGCGATCCCGACCGTGCTGGTCGCGGCGGGCACCGTCGTCTGGACCGTCGCGATCGCCGCGGGGCGTCCCTCGCTCTTCGCCGGGGTCGTCGTGGCCGGCGCGGTCGCGGCCCTCGCGCTGATCGCCTCGGTCGTGTCCGCGATCCGCGGGCGCGAGGGGTGGGCGTTCGTGGGCGGGATGCTCACGGTCCTCGCCGCGGTGGCGATGCTGTTCTGCGCCCTCTTCCCCCACGTGCTCCCGTCGTCGATCGATCCGGCGTACAGCCTGACCGTCGCCAACGCGTCCAGCACGCCGTATACGCTGCAGATCATGAGCTGGACCGCTCTGGTGGCCCTGCCGCTCGTCCTCGCCTACCAGTCCTGGACGTACTGGGTCTTCCGCAAGCGGGTCAAGAGGTCGTCGATCGAGGCCGTCCCGGCGCACGCGTGACGGGCGGGCCTCCCCGGCCGGGAGGTCCGCCGGGACCGGGAGATGAGGAGCACAGCCGCCGGATGAAGCCCGTCGACCCCCGCCTCCTCCGGTACGCCCCCGCCGCCCGGCTCTACCTCGGCGCGTCCGCGCTCATCGCGCTCGCGCAGACGGCCGTCACGATCGGGTTCGCCTGGCTTCTCGCCGAGGCGATCACGGCCGTCGCCGAGGGACGCGCGGTGAGCCCGGCGAGCCTCGGCGGGCTGGCCGGCATCGTGCTCGCCCGCGGGCTGCTGCTGTGGGCCGCGGAGGCCTGGGGGTCGCGTGCGGCCGCGCAGACCGGTGCGCAGCTGCGCGCGGCGCTGCTCGACGCGATCGGGCGGCGGGGGGCGGAATGGCTGGGACGGCGGAATCAGGCGGCGCTCGCCGTGACGGCGGGCCACGGGCTCGACGCGCTCGACCCGTACTTCGCCCGGTACGTGCCCCAGCTGGTCCTCACGGCGATCGCGACGCCGCTCATCGTGCTCGCGATGTGGTGGCAGGACTGGCCGAGCGGGGTCACCGCCACGGCGACGCTCCCGCTCATCCCGCTCTTCCTCATCCTCATCGGGATCGCCACGCGCACGGTGCAGCGGCGGCAGCTCCGGGTCCTGCAGCAGCTCGCCGCCCGGTTCGCCGACACGGTCCAGGGGCTCGCGACGTTGCGCCTGTTCGGCCGGGAGCACCGGGCGGCGGCCCGGATGCACGAGACGGCCGAGCAGTACCGGCGCGAGACGATGCGCGTGCTCCGCTACTCGTTCCTCTCCGGGTTCGCGCTCGAGCTGCTGTCGTCGCTCGCGGTGGCGATCATCGCGGTCGCGGTCGGGTTCCGGCTGCTCGCCGGCGACATGGCGCTGGGGCCGGGGCTGTTCGTGCTGCTCCTGGCGCCCGAGGCCTTCCTCCCGCTGCGTCAGGTGGGCGTGCAGTTCCACGCCGCCGCCGAGGGGGTCGCGGCGACCGAGGACGTGTTCGCGGTGCTGGACGAGGACGCCGCGGCGACCTCGCAGGGCCGGGCCGTGCCGCAGGAGCGGGCGGTGCCGCAGGAGTGGGCGGTGCCGCAGGAGCGGGTGGTGCCGCAGAGTGAGACGGACGGGGCGAGCCCTGCGCCGTACGAGGCGACGGGCACGGTCGCGGCCGTGGGGGAGGCGGGTAAGGCCGGGGCCGCAGAGCCCGCGGAGACGGGGCTCGTGATCGACGCCGTCTCGGTGCGTGGCCTTCCTCCCGTCTCCTTCGCGGCGCGACCCGGGCAGGTCGTGCTGGTCGAGGGGCCGAGCGGGGCGGGGAAGTCGAGCCTCCTCGCGGCCCTGCGCGGCGCGGCGGCCTTCGAAGGACGCATCCGCGTCGACGGCGCGGACGTGCGGCCGGGCGATCCCACGCCCTGGCTCGCCTGGTCCGGTCAGAGGCCCGGCCTCGTCCGCGGCACGATCGCGGCCAACGTCGCGCTCGGAGACGAGACCCCCGATCCGGCCCGCGTCCGCGCCGCGCTCGCCGCGGCCGGGGCGCCCGACCTCGATCCCGACCACGAGCTCGGCGTCCAGGGCGCGGGCCTCTCGGGCGGGCAGGCGCAGCGCGTCGCCGTGGCGAGGGCGCTGTACCGCCTCGGGGAGGGCGCGCGCGTGCTCGCGCTGGACGAGCCGTCGAGCGCGCTCGACGCCGAGACCGAGGCGGCGCTGTGGCGGTCGCTGCGCTCCTGCGCGGACGCGGGCGCGATCGTGCTGCTCGTCTCGCACCGGCGCACGGCCCGCGCCGTCGCCGACGTCGTCGTCGAGATCGCGCCGGCAGCCCGAGGGCGAGAGGACGCAGCAGGAGAGGCCGGGTCCGAGCCCCTCGGGTCGCGGGACGACGCCGCGCCCGGGTCCGAGGTCGCCGCGTCCGCCGAGCCCGCGCCGGCCGTCGGGCACGCGTCGGCACCGGGATCCGCGGGTGAGTCTGCGCCATCCGCCGGGCCCGGATCGTCCGCCGTGCCCGGATCGTCCGCCGCGCCCGCGTCCGGGGCTCCGCCGTTCGACACCTCCGTGCGGGGGCTCCTGCGTGCCGCGATGCCCGCCGGCGCGCGTTTCGCTCCGGCTCTCCTCTCCGGTGTCCTCTCCGCCTCCGCCGCGGTCTGCCTCCTGCTGGTGAGCGCGTGGCTCATCGTCAGCGCCTCGCTCGTCGACTCCCTCGTGCCGCTCTCGGTCGCGGTCGTCGGCGTGCGCTTCTTCGCCGTCTCCCGTGCGGTGTTCCGCTATCTGGAACGGCTCACCGGGCACGATGCGGCGCTCCGTCGCCTCGCCGACCTGCGCGCCGGGATCGTCCGCCGGCTGATCCCCTTCTCGCCCGCCGGCCTCGGCCGGACCGACCGCGGCGCGGTGCTCTCGGCCCTGGTCGACGACGTGGAGAACCTGCAGAACCTCCCGCTGCGCGTCGTGCAGCCCCTGCTGACCGGGGTCGTGGTCGCCGTCGCCGCGGTCGGGGCGACGGCGATCGTCTCACCGGCCGCGGCGCTGTCGCTGACCCTCTGCCTGCTCGCCGCGGTGGCCGTGGCGGTCGTGGTCGGCGGGATCCTCGGCGACCGCGCCGAGCGGGAGATCTCCACCCGGCGCGCGGAGCTCGCCGGGGCCCTGACCGACCAGCTCGCGAGCATGGACGTCCTGCTCGCCTACGGCGTCGAGGGCCGGGCCAGGGAGCGTGTGCGCGCGGCGGACGCGGCGCTGCGCCGGGCGGTCACCCGGGCCGCGCTCGCGCAGTCGCTCTCGGCCGCGGTCGTGTCGGTCGCCGCGGGGGCGGCGTCGATCGCGGCCCTCGCGGTCGCGGTGCCCGGCCTCCCGGGAGGAGCGGCGGACGCCCCGTGGTTCGCCGTGGCCGTCCTGCTGCCGATGGCGGTGTTCGACGTCTTCGGCGCGGTGCCCCAGGCGGCCTCGGCCTGGCGGAGCGTCCGCGCGAGCGCGCAGCGCATCCACGACGTGCTCCCCGCGGACGTGCCGGATGCGGTGCGCGGAGACGAGGGCGACGCGACGCTCGTCCCCGCGGCGCGCCCCGGCATCCGTCTGCGCGGGCTGCGGGCGTCCTGGCCGGATGCGGACCGTCCCGCCCTTGACGGCGTGGACCTGGACGTGCGCCCGGGTGAGCGCGTGCTCGTCACCGGGGCCAGCGGCGCGGGCAAGTCGACGCTCGCGGCCGTGCTCGTCGGCTTCCTGCGCTTCGACGGCGAGTACGTGCTCGGCGGCGTCGACGCCGGCCGGGTCCCCGGACCGGGACTCCGGCGGATCGTGGGCCTCTGCGAGCAGTCGCCGCAGCTGTTCGACGAGGACATTCGGCAGAACCTCCTGTTCGCACGGGAGACCGCGACCGACGCGGAGCTGATGGCGGTGCTCGATCGTGTGGGGCTCGGCGCCTGGACGCGGGAGCGGGGCGGCCTCGACGCGCGGGTGGGGGAGCGCGGCGCGCTGGTCTCCGGCGGGCAGGCGCAGCGGATCGCGCTCGCCCGCGCGCTCCTGCGCGGCTTCCCGGTGCTCGTCCTCGACGAGCCGACCGCCGGCGTGGATCCGGCGACGTCCGATGCGCTGCTGCACGACCTCCTGGGCGCGGCGGAGGGACAGACGGTCGTGCTCATCTCCCACGTCGCGCCGCCCGCGGGCACCGTCGACCGCGAGGTGCGGCTGGAGGCCGGCCGCACGGTCTGAGGTCTCTGAGCCGAGTGCGGGGCTGCCTCGAGGGCGCGGCCCGAGGGTGGTGTGCGTCCTCCGCTCACGACAGCTCGTCGGCCCGCAGGCATCCTGTCGGACCGTGCGCGGTCAGGGCCAGAGCGGCTCCGGCGGCTCCATCGTGATCCCCTGGGCCTCGAAGACCTTGCGGCGCTCCTCGATGCGGCGGTGCAGCTCGCGCTGGGCGTCCTCGACGAGCGCCGCGTCGAGCGGAACCGAGGCCGGACGCGGGTCGCCGTGGTTCTCGGCGATGTAGTCGTCGAGCTCGGGGCCCGAGGTCCACGACGTGATGAGCGCGTAGCGGGGCGCCGGGCCCCGGTGCCACACGGCGTGCCAGAACCGCTGCGTGTCGACGACGATCCGCGAGCCCGCGGGCAGCGGGAGGCGGACCTCGGTGGCGGGGTCGAAGCGGTCGGAGCGCAGGATCAGCAGCGAGCCGGGGTCGTCGGTGAGGTTGAGGAATCCGCGGACGACCCACCCGGTGCCCTCCTCGTTGAGGCGGTTGTTGTCGTCCTGGTGGAGGTTGTAGATCGCGTCGGCATAGGTGTTCGGCTGCAGCTCGATCACGCGGCAGCGGCCGACGTTCGCACCCGGCTCCTCGGCCCGGCGCACGAGAGCCGGGGCGAGGCGCGCCTGGCTCGCCACCCAGACGCCGTCCTTGTCGGCGCGAGGGGGCGTGTGGTTCCAGAAGCCGTTGCACTCGATCTCGCCGGAATAGCTGGTGAGGGGCGCGAACCGGGTGATGCCCGAGGAACGCCACGGGACGTATTCGAGATCGAGCCACTCCGCGGGGTCGGCGGCCTGGTCGTGGCGGTCGAGCACCACGTAGCCGGTCTCGTCGAGCGCATGCGAGCGGATGTAGGACACGACGGCTCCCTTCGTCCCGGCGCTGAGATCGTGTACTTAGGTCATCCTAACAACCGGCGTGCGGCGTTCGAAGGGCCGGCTGCCGTGCATAATGCGGGATCGATACGCTGAGGGCATGACCCACCCCCAGGGCGCCCTTCTCGTGGGCAGCGTGAACTTCGACGACGCCGAGACGACGATGCGCACCGCCGCAGAGATCCTCGGCCCGCGGCTGCGCCGCATCCCCGACGGCGAGGTCGGCAAGAGGTTCCACTGGATCATGTTCCAGCCGGACGTGCTCGGCCAGGCCGAGGGGATCGAGCGGGTCGGCGCCGAGCCGATCCCGTTCGGCGCCGGGATCGACGCCCGTCCGCTGTGCCTCTCCGACGGGGTCGACCCGGCGGGCATCGTGCTCCCGCCGCTCGGCTACGCGGCGGCCGCCGAGGAGTCCTACGCCGTCTTCCGCCGGCTGCGCGCCGAGGGGGCGATCGCGCCGGGCGTGCGGTTCCAGGTGTCGCTGCCCACGCCCGTGGCCGTGATCTCGTCGTACTTCTCGGGGGACGACCGTGAGGCCATCGACCCGGTCTATACCGCGGCGATGCGTCGTGAGCTCGACGGGATCCTCGCCGCGATCCCGCACGAGGATCTCGCGATCCAGTGGGACGTCGCCAGCGAGCTGGGGATCGTCGAGCGCGCCGCCGGCTACGGGCGCGTGATGGAGGCGTGGTGGCCCGGCGACCCGTTCGACGGCCTCGTCCGGCGGCTGGCCGCGCTCGTCGACGCCGTGCCCGCCGACGTGGAGGCCGGCGTGCACCTCTGCTACGGCGACGCCGGGGAGAGGCACTTCGTGGAGCCCGCCGACGCGGGCGTGCTCGTGCGCTTCGCGAACGCGGTCGTCGCGTCCGCGGCGCGCCGGCCGACCTGGCTGCACCTCCCGGTGCCGATCGATCGCGACGACGACGCCTTCTTCGCTCCGCTCGACGACCTCCGGATCGACCCGCGGACCGAGCTCTACCTCGGGCTCGTGCACCGCGAGGACGGCGTGGACGGCGCCCTCCGCCGGATCCGCGCGGCGGCCCCGCATGCGCGGGCCTTCGGCGTCGCGACCGAGTGCGGGATCGGGCGCGCGCCCGCCGGCACGACCGAGGGCATCCTCCGCACGCACGCCGAGGTCGCCGCCGCGTGGTGACGGCGGCCGCGGCGCCGCTCCCGATCCGCGCTGCCGTCCGTGCCTTGCCCGTGCCGCCCCGACCCGTGCCGCCGGTCTGCGCGGTTCCGGTTCGCGCCCCCGATTCGCGCTGGAGGCCGTGGTCGCGTAAACTCTTCGGCGGTGACGTGTCCGAGCGGCCGAAGGTGCAACTCTCGAAAAGTTGTGTAGGGTAACCCCCTACCGTGGGTTCAAATCCCACCGTCACCGCCACAGAAAACCCCCGCGATCCCTTGGAAACACTGGGATCGCGGGGGTTTCTTCATATCTGCGGAGTGTCCCGTGCTAACACTCCGCTAACAACCGCTTTCGCGTGTGCCTGATCCAGAGCCGTCGCCACGCCGTCGAGGTCGTCGTCGGGTCTGCTGCACGGATAGGTGACAGTGGTTAGTCACGCCGCGAGGGCGACGTCCTTGGTCATGATGGTCTCGAACTCGACGGGCGTCAAACGGCCCAGGCGGGTCTGGCGACGTCGCCGGTGGTAGGTCCG
>Ga0164243_10015541_pt1 | contig 10514 bp, 8 predicted proteins | sample OricompcompostOP_FD_108781 | JGI IMG/M metagenome (GOLD analysis project Ga0164243, IMG submission 108781) | Organic Plus compost microbial communities from Emeryville, California, USA - Original compost - Organic plus compost (OP) | ecosystem: Engineered > Solid waste > Mixed feedstock >... | reverse complement strand
TCAGCCTGGTCAGATCAATCATCATCGGATTCGTCAGCTCCCAGTCTCTTGCGTTTGCCTAATTTCTAGGCTTTTAAGGTACCCGATGAAGGGCGGCCAGTGCCTCCTCCCGGTCCTTCTTAAAGAACACATCTTCCCCCTGATTGCATTCGTAGATGAAATCCCGCAGGCTTTTGCTGGAATAAGCTTCAAAATCACCGACAATGGCAATTTTAAATTGATAGGTCCGATATTTTTGCAGGATTTCCCCTGCCAGCCCGGTTTTCAGCTCAAAAAACGCATCAGGCAAATTCGACTGATTCAGCAGCAGCTTATGGCATGGCCCCGATGGATCCCATCCAATGCCAGCCATCAAATCCAGAGCCGTCTGGACGTCGGCAATAACGGCATGAGGGTCGTCAAGAACCGCTACCTTCGAGCCGTCTTGTTCATGTATCGTATAGTTCATACTTTTTTGCCTCCTTTCCGCTATATTACCTTGTCTGAGAAGTCTGTTCCAGTCTTTTCCTACGTCTGGTCCGGCTGAACCGCTGCTTGACGGGCGACGCGGCACACGAGTCGCATCAGTTTGCGGTGGAGCTGCGGAAACAAGGTGAATACGACATCCATGGTGCGGCGCAGCGGCATCGGGCAAACTACAGGCTCGTTCTTGTGAACGCCCTTTATCGCAATTCGGGCGAACTGCTCGGGGCTCATCATTTTCTGTTTCTGCATCTGCTTCAGAACGAGTTCTTGATCCAAATGAAGTGCTTCGCCCGTCCGGTGGATCGGAGTATCCACGAAGGCGGGGCATAGAGCGCTGACATGAACGCCAAACGCTTCCGCTTCATAGTGAAGGGATGTGGTCAGTCCGACCACGGCATGTTTGGTCGCAGCATACGCGGCGGAGGTTGGCGATGGCCCCAGTCCGGTCGCAGACGCAGTATTCGCAATACAGCCGAATCCCTGCTGCTTCATAACCCGATAGGCTGCCTGAGTTCCATGGATGACGCCCCACAAGTTGACCTGAATGATCCGGTTCCAATGATCAAGTGTCATGTGGTACAGCTCCCCGTAAATGCTGATGCCCGCATTGTTGAACATATAGTCGAGCCGCCCGAACTCCTCATACACACTCTCGATCAGCCCTTCCACCTGATAGGCGTCCGTCACGTCCAGGTGGACGTAACGCCCTCCCCCACCCGCAGCGGTAATTCTTCGGACCGTCTCCTCGCCGCCTGCTCGGTCCACATCGGCTGCCACAACGAAAATACGCTCCCCTGCCAACGCTTCGCAAATGGCCCGGCCAATTCCCGAAGCCCCTCCTGTGACAATAGCCACTTTACCCCATTCTGCCATATCCTTAACTCCTCCTCATCATTTTAACTTTAGAACAATTAGGACGATCGTTCTAATTTTCTTAAGCGTAAAACCTCATCGTTTGAGGATTCCGCTTAGAAAAAGATCGACGCTTTTCCGGAAAAGACCATGCAGCTGTTCATGCTCCATCGTGTAAATATGCTGGCACAGCGCCCCCAGGAGCGTCCCGAATAAAAATGTCGTTCCTTGAAGATCGTCGATCTCAAATTCTCCGGTATCGATCCCGTATTGGAAAATGTCCGAGTATGCCTGCATCGGCGTAACCGCCAGTCCGTACAGCTGCTGGACCGTCTCCGGACTGGTCGCCGGATTCGCTGCCAGCTCCTGCCCTACCTTGAGCAGAGGGGTCTGATAATTGTTCATCACGAACGTAGACATCGCATACAATTTATCCCTTGCTGTCTTATAGTTCGGAGATACGCCGGCCCACTTCTCACCCCAGGCCCGCATGCCGTCCAATGCGAGATAGACGAACAGCTTTTCCTTATTCTCAAAATGGTAGTACACATGGCCCTTGCTGAACCCGGAGGCTTTGGATATATCCGAGATCGAGGTTCCGGCGAACCCCTTTTGCGAAAAAAGCTGCGCAGCCTTCTCCGCAATAATCCGCCGCGTTTCTTCACTGTCATAATGTCGTTTCAAAGCGATCTACCTTTCCTTATTTACAGAACGATCGTTCTAAAGTCATCATAAGCGATGAGGCCTGCCGCTGACAAGAAATATTTGGAATGTTCAAAAAGAAGACAAAAAGCACGGCCTAAGCCGTGCTTTTATCCTTAGAAACAGGAACCGCCTCACTCCGCCTCTGGCACACCGTTCGGATAGACGACAACTTTCAAGCACTCGCTTTTGTGATTCAAGGCCCGCTCCATCGCTTCCTGGGTATCCTGGAGCGAATAACGGTCCGTGACCAGCGTCATCACATCGGCAATACCGGACTCAAGGAAGCGGATGCCTTTCGGATATGTATTGGCATACCGGAATATTCCGTAAATATCGACCTCGTTATCCGCGATAAAAGGAACATTCAGCGGAATTTCATCCTGTGCCGGAAGTCCGACGACGGCCAGCTTCCCGCCCCGGCGCAGCGAGCCCAGCGCTGTTTGCAGCGCTCTGGGATTGCCTGCCGTTTCCCAAGCGACATCGACGCCCTTCCCGTCCGTCAACCGCTGAATTTCCTCCAGCGCGTCCTGCTCTGCGACGTTAATCACGTGATCCGCTCCGAGCTTCTTGGCGGCATCCAGACGCAGCGGCTCCAAATCCGTTACGATGATTTCGGCAGCACCATACGCTTTGGCCGCGACGACAGCCATCAATCCTACCGGCCCCATCCCCATGATCGCAATGGTGGATCCCGGCGTAAGCTTGCTTCTTGCCGCCGCATGGATGCCGACGGAAAACGGCTCGATCAGCGCCGCTTCCTCATAGCTCAGCGAGTCCGGGATCCGGAACACAAAATCCTGCCGGATTTTGATGTACTGGACAAAAGCCCCGTCTACCGGCGGTGTCGCCAGAAACTGCACGTCGGGACAGAGGTTATACCGCCCCTCCTTGCAGGCTTCACAGCGGCCGCAGGTCACCCCGGGCTCCACGGCTACCCGGTCTCCCACTTTGAATCCGGTTACATCTGCGCCTACGGCGGCGACATCGCCCGAGCATTCATGGCCTAGAATAATCGGCTTCTCCACGACGTACTTGCCGATTCGCCCATGCGTATAATAATGGAGGTCAGATCCGCAGATGCCGACGGCCATCACTTTGATCAACACTTCGTCTGGTGCGATGTCCGGCACCGGCACCGTTTCAATCCGGATTTGGCGCGGGCTGTGCATCACAGCGGCTTGCATCGTTTGGGGAATGCTGGAATTCATCATCTGTGTACTTCCTTCCCTTCCTGAAATCTATTATTTTTTTATCATTGTATTATAGAAACCCGCTAATATCTATGAAAACAACGTCTGATCAACAGAAAGAATCCGCTCCCTCTTCGGGAGCGGATCCTTTCTGTGCAGCGAGATGCACCACCATGCAGAAGGAGCATAAGTCCCTTCACTCACGGCTATGTAATTGGATAACCGGACGGAAACATGGCAGGCAAGGGTATCAACCGCTTAGGATTCAGCAGGACCTTTGGTCCGTTTGAATAACAATGCCAGAATCAACGCTACGATGGAGAAGCCAAATCCGATGACAAACGCGTTATGCACGCCGGCTACCATCGCTTCAGCCATTTGCCCAGGCGCGGTTGGATCCGAAGAGCCCTTCAGGAAGCTGGCTTGCCCGTTGGACATGACGCTGATAAAGAAGGCCACACCAATCGCACCCGCCACCTGCTGGAGCGTATTCAAGATCGCCGTACCGTGCGGATAATACCGGGCCGGAAGCTGGTTCATGCCGTTTGTCTGCGCCGGCATCATGATCATAGAGATGGAAATCATCATGCAGATATGCAGAATGAGCAGCGTGACTTTGCTCGTTTCGACCGATACCTGCGTAAAGAACCACATAATGATTACCAGAGCAGCCGTACCCGGAATGATCAGTGCCCGTGGACCGAACTTATCAAACAGTTTACCGGTAATCGGCGAGATCAAGCCGTTGAGCAAGCTGCCCGGCAGCATCAGCAGACCGGAAGCGAACACCGTCATGCCGAGTGCACCCTGAAACAGGAACGGCAGCAGCGACATGGAGGAGAACAGCGTCATCATCATAATGATCAGCATGATCGCCGTCAGGGTAAACGCCGGGAATTTGAAGGACCGGATATCCATTAAAGGATCTTTCAGCCGGAGCTGACGAATAACGAACAGCAGCAGGGCAGCCGCACCGATAATAATGGTCCAAATCACTTTGGGATGCGACCAGCCCGCTCCACCTTCACCCAGACTGCTGAAGCCATAGACGATTCCGCCGAATCCGATCGTAGACAGAATGATCGACAGAACGTCCACTTTGGGTTTGGTAGGCTGCGAGACATTTTTCAAATACACAAACGCGATGATGATCGAAAGGATGGCAAACGGCAGAACCAAGTAGAACAGCCATCTCCATTCAAACGAATCCAGAATCAATCCCGACAACGTCGGTCCGATCGCTGGAGCGAACATAATAACGAGACCGATACTGCCCATGGCGGCTCCGCGTTTTTCCGGCGGATACAGAATCAGGATCGTATTCATCATGACCGGAAGCATCAAACCGCTTCCTGCGGCCTGAAGCAAACGGCCGATCAGCAGGAATTCAAAGCCCGGGGCAAAGGCACAGACAAACGTTCCCACCGTAAAGATGATCATGGCTCCCAGGAACATTTGCCTCGTCGTAAACCACTGAACCAGCAGCGCTGATGCGGGAACCAGAACGCCGACGACCAGCATGTAGCCTGTGGCCAGCCATTGCAGCGTAGAGGCCGAGACTTTGAGCTCAACCATTAATTCCGGAAAAGCGATATTAAGCAGCGTCTCATTTAAGATGGAAAAGAACGCCCCCACAATTAATGAAACTAATATAGGCAGCTTCTTGATATGGCTAATATCAGCCGGTGCAGATGCAGCTGCGGCACCTGATGGATTCATATATTCTCCCTCCTGTTTCTTGCAATATGTCTATATTTGGCATCAGCGAGCCTATTTTACCACATAACTCCGTGAAAATGTTTCTTATAAATTGCTTTTTTTAAATGATTTATTATTTTAGTCATTTAAGTATTATTCCACCGTTTAGAAGTTACTCATAAGCCAGTACAGAATCGCGGCTGATGATCGTACCTTGATGCTTCCCTTCGCACAATTCTCTCATTGAACCCGGCTTGTCAAAGTTGAATACATGAATAGGCAAATGGTAGTCCCGGGCCAGAATAAAGGCCGATTGATCCATGATTTTCAGATCGTGCCGGATGACGTCGTCATAATGCAGCGACTTGAATTTTCTGGCGGAGGGATCCGTCTTCGGATCGGCGCTCAGCACACCGTCCACTCCCTGCTTGGCAACGAGGAGCGCGTCGCAGTTCACCTCGATCGCCCGCTGCACCGAAGGGTAATCGGTCGTGACGTACGGCTGGCCGTTCCCGCCGGCGAAAATGACGATATACCCTTTCTCCAGATGGTGTATGGCGCGCAATCGAATATACGGCTCGGCCACCGAAGCTATGGGGAGCGAGGTCATGACCCGGACCTCCTTGTCCGTCTTCGCTTTAAGAACACCGCGCAGCATCAGGCTGTTGACGACGGTGGCCAGCGTGCCGATATTATCGGCCTCCGCCCTTTCGATGCCCCAGGTTTCCGCCATGCTTCCCCGAAATATGTTGCCGCCGCCGATGACCAGGGAAACCTCCACTCCCATAGACACAACGGATAAAATTTCGTCCGCAATATGCTCAAGCCGGCCCGGATCAAAGCCGAACTGGCTCGTTCCTGCCACCGCTCCGCCGCTTAGCTTAATTAACACTCTTTGGTACGCCGCCATGGATCAAACACTCCTTTCGGTTCGTAAAAATGACTATCGTGATAAGCCCACCTAGATAAATGAGCTTCCTCAGTATTGGCCTTCGAAACATCCAAGTTCCTTCAGCCAACACCGCTATTCAAAAGTTCAAAAAGAAAACACTAAAGCCGCTTATGCCTTAGTGTTCAACGCTTCCTGCCATATGCCGTTTTCTCAATAATGGAATGTATGCACCGCTTAAACACCAGGGATCCTCCTTTGAAATCCGTTTTTTACCAAGCAGATTATATCCTGAAAAGTTCGTCTGAAGCAACTATAGCCGCAGAGAGGCGGTCTGGGGGAGTGGATAGCCCTACCTTGTTACCTATGTGTAGTGTCTAGGTTGTACGATAAGATGGGTTTGCAGGTCGGAGATAGGTGCGGATTTTTTTGTGACTTTCTATTGTGAATTTTTCATATGTTGCAATATGGATATCAGTGGTTGTTGGTTCGCTCTTTTTCTAAAGGTTGGCGTCACAGATGACGTAAACGTTAACGTTATAGGTAGATAGAATAAACTTAAGAAATTTAACGTTATAGTGACGCATCGCGCCATTATTGAATAAAGTTCAATGTAAAAAAGTAAGTAAACGTAAAAACTCCCGAAAAACCGGCCAAAGGCGGTATTTCGGGAGCCTGACGTCAATATCGCTATAGTTTTTGTTTGCTTAAAACAATGCCCATTACAATTGAATCGATATCTGCTTAACGCCCGCTTGTGGCGTCAAAAGTACCCCCTGCTCAGTCACGGCGGATTCGGCGCCTTCGATTTGAGTTATCTGGCTTATGCCGCGCAGAAGCAGCTTCCACGGCTTCGTCCCTTCCGCCTGGACATCGATGCGCTCCCCCTTCCGGGTTACCGCGACCTTTAATTCTTCCTTGCCGTTCGTCCCGTTCACGACGCTTGTCGTTTCCGTCCCATCCGCAAGTTCAAAAGCGTGAAGGGTCACACCGTCCGCGTAGTCGTAATCCGGACGCTGGTCATTGTCTCCGACCGGAATGATGCTTCCGGCCCGCGCCAATAGCGGAACCGTAAAGTAGTCGACCTGGCGGCTGATCCACCGGCCTCCTTCTACACTCTCTCCGGTTACGAAATCGGTCCAGCGTCCCCCCGGTACATAGTACCGTGCCAGTCCCTGGTCGTTCATGACCGGCGCGACGAGAAGCGAATCCCCGAGCATATACTGGCGGTCCAGCACATGGCAGTTCGGATCTTCGGGGAATTCCAGCACCATGGCCCGCATGACGGGCACCCCTGTTGCAGCAGTCTGCACAGCAGAACGGAACAGGTATGGCATCAGCGTGCATTTCAGCTTGGTAAAATAGCGCAATACGTCAACAGCTTCCTCGTCGAAGAGCCATGGCACCCGGTACGACTGGTTCCCGTGCAGCCGGCTGTGCGTGGACAGCATCCCGAAAGCGGTCCAGCGCTTATAGAGGTCCGGTGTGGCCGTATTTTCAAAACCGCTGATATCGTGGCTCCAGAACCCGAAGCCGCTGAGCGACAAAGACAAGCCGCCGCGAAGCGATTCGGCCATCGATGCGTATGAGGCAGAGCAATCGCCGCCCCAATGCACCGGGAACTGCTGGCCGCCGGCCGTGGCGGAACGGGCGAACACCGCCGCTTCATTTTTACCGAGCGTCTCCTCCAGCACCTCAAACACCGTTTGGTTGTACAGGAACGTGTAGTAGTTGTGCATTTTCACCGGATCGGAGCCGTCGTAATAAACGACGTTCGTCGGAATCCGTTCGCCGAAGTCGGTTTTGAAGCTGTCAACGCCCATGTCGAGCAGCTCCTTCAGCTTGCCCTGGTACCAGCGGACCGCTTCCCGATTGGTAAAGTCCACGAGCCCCATGCCGGACTGCCACCGGTCCCACTGCCAGACGCTGCCGTCCGGATTTTTCACCAGATAGCCGTTCTCCTTGCCTTCCTTGAACAGGTACGACTTCTGCCCGATGTACGGGTTGATCCAGACGCAGATATGAAGGCCTTTGTCTTTCAGCCGCCGCAGCATCCCCTGCGGGTCCGGGAACACGTCGGCATCCCATTTAAAATCGCACCACTGGAACTCCTTCATCCAGAAGCAGTCAAAATGGAACACATGCAGCGGAATATCCCGCTCGAGCATGCCGTCCACAAAACTGTTGACCGTGTCCTCGTCATAGCTGGTCGTAAACGAGGTCGTCAGCCACAGGCCGAAAGACCAGGCAGGCGGAAGCGCCGGTTTCCCGGTCAAGGCCGTATAGTTTTGCAGAACCTCTTTCAGATTGGATCCGCCGATGATATAATACTTCAGCTTTTCGCCGGGAACGCTGAACTGCACCTTCGAGACGTTCTCGGAGCCGACTTCATAAGAAACGCGCTCCGGATGATCGACAAACACGCCGTATCCTTCGCTGGACACATAGAACGGGATGTTTTTATAGGCTTGCTCGCTGCTGGTCCCCCCGTCTTCGTTCCATAGATCCACGACCTGACCGTTTTTCACAAAAGGCGTAAACCGTTCCCCAAGCCCGTACACGTATTCGCCGACCCCCAGGTCCAGCTGCTCCCTCATATATACATCCGCCGATTCGGAGGATTTGATGTAAGCCGGTCCTTTATAGCCGGTGCCGGTGAGGCGGCGTCCGTCATAAGCATACGCGACGTTCCACCCCTCGTCCGGGCGAACGGTGGCGGTCAACTTGCCGCTGGTGAGGGTCACGGCGCCGCCGCGCTTCTCGACTTGGACTTTCAGGTCCGGCTGCTTGTAGATTTGGAAGGCTGGGCCTTTCTCGTCCATGCCGTCATGATGGATGTATTCCACGCAAATGACGTTCTCCATCGGGGAAGAATAACGGACCGTGAGCAGCGTCGTATTCAGCGTATCGCCTTTGTGGACGATTTTTTTGGTGGACGCATACACCGTCATTTCGTCTTGCCCGGTCTCAATATCCCTTACCTCAACCGGATACAATACCTGCAGCCCCTGCCGCATATGCCAATAGCCGTCTGTAAATTTCATAGTGGGTCTCTCTCCTATCTATATCTTCTATTTAAAATTGTCAGTCTTTCATGGAACCGGCGGTAATGCCGCCTACGACATAGCGCTGCAGGCCGATGAAAATGATAATGATCGGAAGCGCAGCCAGCGTGGCGACCGCCATCAGGTTGTTCCACTCCGTGCCGTACTGCCCGATAAAGCGGTACAGTCCAAGCGTCAGCGGGCGTACGCTGTCCTCGGTCGTCAAGGTCAGGCCAAAGATGAAGTCGCCCCAGCCGAAAAGGAAGCAGAACACCGCGACCGTCATCATGCCAGGCACGACGAGCGGCAGAATGATTCGGGTGAACGCCGTAAACTGGTTGCAGCCGTCAATCTTCGCCGCTTCCTCCAGCCCTTTGGGCAGTGCCATGAACGACGGCCGGAGGACGAGGACCGCAAACGGCAGCGCATGGATCATGTCCGCCAGGATGAGCCCGAAGTAGCTGTTCACGAGATGAACCTTCGAGAACATGATGAACAGCGGCATCGCCATCATAATACCGGGCAGCATCTGGATTGCGAGCAGCAGAATCATGATCAGCGATTTGCCTTTCAGATCCAGTCTCGCCAGTGCATACGCCGCGGGCGTGGCGAACAGCAGCGACATGATCATCGTCCCGATGGCGATAATAAAGCTGTTGCCGATATACCGGAGCATATCCGTGTTGTGAATGAAGTTGTCATAGTAAGCCGTAAAGGTCGCGTTCAGCACTCCAAAACGGGGCGGTGACGAGAACAGGTCCGTAATTGGGGTTATCGACGTTTTGACCATCCAATAGACGGGAAATAAAAACAACAGGGTGATGACGGCACCGATCACAGTCATGCCGGCGCCCTTCCATTGAGCTCGCTGGTTCATCATGCAGCCTCCTCCTTACTGGACATCCGGAGATAGATCACGGCCAGCACGGTAAGAATCGCGAACATGATCATGGATACCGATGCGCCCTGGCTGAACTGGAATTTGGTGAAGGACATCTGGTAGGCGTAAATCGGCAGGACATTCGACGAGTTTACCGGTCCGCCCGCCGTCATGATGAAGATCATGTCAAACACCTTGAACGTGTTGATGATCCCCAGCATAAGCAGAATCAGAATGGTCGGTCGCATGAGCGGCAGCGTAATGTGTCGGAACTGCAGCATTTTCCCCGCGCCGTCCAGCTTGGCCGCCTCATACAGCTGCTCCGGCAGACCTTGAAGTCCGGACAGCAGGATGATCATGTTGAACGGAATGCCGACCCAGATGTTGGCGACGATCGTGGAAAGCAGCGCCGTACCGTTTTCGCTGAGCCAGCTGTGCGGCTCGTGAATGATCCCGCGGCTTTGCAGGATGTAGTTAACGACCCCGTAGTCGCCGTTCAGCATCCATTGGAATACCGAAGCCGTGATGACGACCGGAAGCATCCAAGCGAGCAGCATGAGCGAGCGCATCAGGCCCCGGCCCGGAAAACTGCGGTTGAAGAACAGGGCCAGCGCAAAACCGATCGAAAACTGAAACACGAGGCTGAGAACGGTGAACAATACCGAGTTTCCCAGCGCAGTGTAAAAGACCGGATCTTTGAATGTCTTGATATAGCTCGCCAGACCCGCAAAAGCATGATGCCCCTTAAAGTTGTATACCGTCACATTTTGAAAGCTGAGAATGAGGTTGTA
>Ga0164243_10015540_pt1 | contig 10515 bp, 9 predicted proteins | sample OricompcompostOP_FD_108781 | JGI IMG/M metagenome (GOLD analysis project Ga0164243, IMG submission 108781) | Organic Plus compost microbial communities from Emeryville, California, USA - Original compost - Organic plus compost (OP) | ecosystem: Engineered > Solid waste > Mixed feedstock >... | reverse complement strand
ATCACACCCCGGACACGACCGGAGACGCCCGCAAGCAGAACATCCGTTCTTCTCGTGCTGTATACTTGAGCCATGAACGACGATTCCGGCGGCAACAGCCGCGCCTTCACCTCAACCAAGAAGGAACGGGACGCTTCCCGCCTCGTGACGCCAAACCAGCGGGACGAGGATGGGACCGCCGACAAGTCCTTGCGCCCTCGGAAGCTCGAGGATTATGTCGGGCAGGATCGGGTCAAGGATAACCTGCGCATCTTCATCCAGGCCGCCTTGGAGCGCGAGGAGGCGCTCGATCACGTCCTGCTCTACGGCCCGCCAGGCCTCGGCAAGACGACCCTTGCCGCCATTATCGCAACCGAGATGGGCGTCAGCTTGCGCGTGACCTCCGGTCCCGCCATCGAGCGGCAGGGCGACCTCGTCTCGATTCTCACGAACCTGCAACCGGGTGATGTCCTCTTCATCGACGAGATCCACCGACTCAACCGCGTCGTGGAGGAGGTCCTCTACTCCGCAATGGAGGATTTCGCGGTCGACATCATCATCGGCAAGGGGCCTGCCGCTCGCACGATGCGCATCAACCTGCCGAAGTTCACGCTCGTCGGCGCGACGACACGGCTGGCCCTGCTCACCGGTCCACTGCGCGACCGCTTCGGCGCCGTCCTCCGCCTCGACTTCTACGACCAGGACGCAATGGAGCGCATCATCACCCGCTCCGCAACGATTCTCCAGTTCCCAATCGACGAGACTGGCGCCATGGCACTCGCGGCCCGTTCGCGCGGAACGCCGCGCATCGCCAACCGGCTGCTCCGGCGCGTTCGCGACATCGCCCAGGTATCGGGCGAATCGGTCATCTCCGCACCGATCGCCCACGCCGCGCTCGATCGCCTCGAGGTCGATCACATGGGGCTGGATGAGACCGACCGCCGTATCCTGCTCGCCGTCGTCGAGAAGTTCGATGGCGGCCCGGTCGGCATCGACACGCTCTCCGCTGCCACCAGCGAGGAGACCGATACGATCATGGATGTCTACGAGCCCTACCTGATCCAGCTCGGCTTCCTCCAGCGCACGCCCCGCGGACGGATAGCCACCAAGCGCGCCTACGACCATCTCGGGCTGCCCTTCCCGGCGTCCGTCTCCGCGCAGCAGGCGCTCTTCGAGGTCGAACCGTGAACCGACAGCCGTCCGTCGACCATGTCGCGCGCCACGCGATGGCGGATTTCGACTACGATCTCCCGCCCGAGCTCATCGCCCAGGAACCGCTGGCCGACCGTGAGGCCAGCCGCCTGCTGGTGTTGCCGCGCGATGGCAGCCCGTTCGCACATCGCATGTTCCGCGAACTGCCCGATCTGCTCGATCCCGGCGACCTGTTGGTGGTGAACGACAGCCGCGTGATCCCGGCGCGGCTACTCGGCCACCGCAAGACCGGCGCCGAAGTCGAGATCCTGCTGCTCCGCCGCGAGGATTCGGGCCTCTGGCGCGCGCTCGCCCGCCCAACCCGCCGCCTGCGGATCGATGAGCGGATCGTCATCCCGGCGAAGACGGCGGATGGCGACGAGGCATCCGTTGTGCTTCGCCAGAAGCTGGACGACGGCCAGGTGCTGGTCGAGCTGGACGAGTCGCTGGCGACCGATCTCGACCATTTCGGGCGAGTCCCGCTGCCTCCCTACATCACGCATCACCTGGATGACGACGAGCGCTACCAGACGGTGTATTCGGCCCGAAAGGGGTCCGCCGCCGCGCCGACCGCCGGCCTGCATTTCACCGACGACCTCTTTCGCCGCCTTGCGGCCCGGGGGATCGGGCGGACATCTGTCACCCTCCATGTCGGGCTGGATACGTTCCGCCCGGTGAACGAGGACTTCGCGGAGGACCACGTCATCCATCAGGAGTGGTGCTCCGTCTCGCCGGAGGCGTGGAATGCCATTGCCGCCGCAAGGACACGAGGGTCGCGCGTCGTTGCGGTCGGCACCACCGCCGCCCGGACGCTGGAGACGCTCGGTCAGCGGGTAAAGTCCGGCCAGCCCGGTCCGTTCTCGGATATGACCGGTATCTACATCACCCCCGGCTACGAATGGCAGATGGTCGTTGCCCTCATCACGAACTTCCACTTGCCGAAATCGACGTTGTTGCTGATGATCAGTGCGTTCGCCGGACGCCAGCGCGTGCTGGAGGCGTATCACGCCGCCATTGCCGAGCGCTATCGCTTCTTCTCGTTCGGCGACGCCATGCTCATCGTTTGAACGGTCCTCCGATCGGGCGCGGACCGCACCCGATCGGAGGACCGCACACGTCCCGGAGAGCCCCTGTGTCCGATGCCCCCTATCCCGAGCTGAACGGCAAGACCCGCGAGCAGACGTGGGCGCTGCTGAACGAATGGGTGACGAGCCCCAGCCTGATCCGTCACTGCCTCGCCGTGGAGACCGCCATGCGTGCCTACGCGCGGAAGAACGGCGAACCGGAAGAGGCCTGGGCCATCGTCGGCCTGATCCACGACTTCGACTACGAGAAGCATCCGACGCTGGATGAGCATCCCATGGTCGGCGCCGGTGTCCTGAAGGACCTTGACTACCCCGAGTGGATCGTCAAGGCGGTGCTCACCCATGCCGATTTGCCGGAGTATCCGCGCACGACCGATCTCGAGAAGACGCTGTTCGCCGTGGACGAGCTGACCGGGTTCATCTCCGCGGTGGCGCTCGTCCGCCCGTCGAAGGCAGTCGCGGACGTCAAGGCGTCGTCGGTCAAGAAGAAGATGAAGGACAAGGCGTTTGCCGCCGCCGTGAAGCGCGAGGACCTGGTCGCCGGCGCGCAGGAGCTCGGCGTCGACCTCGACGAGCACATCACGTTCGTGATCGGCGCGATGGCCGGGAACGCGGAGGCGCTCGGACTGGCCGGCGTGGCCGACCCGGCATAGCGCCCGTTCGCGCGCCTTCTGCTGACAGAGTGACGGGCAGGCTGGCCGGAGTCATCCCCGACCCGGCATAATCGCCGGGCAATCACCGCACGATGGCGGGCCACGTTCGTTGTGGACCCGTCCTTGCGGGAACCGTATCGCCTGCTGCCAGCTTCCCGTTCGGGAACGCCCGGAGCCGGCGATGCACGAAAGGACCACGCCGTTCATGGCCAAACAGTGGAACAAGCCCTTCGAGAACCAGCTTGAGGCTGGCAAGTCATACAGCGCCACGCTGGACACGAGTCACGGCAAGATCGTGATCGAGCTCTATCCGGAGGATGCGCCGGCAACGGTGAACAACTTCGTGAGCCTCGCTCGCGAGGGGTTCTACGACGGAACCCCCTTCCATCGGATCGTCAAGGGCTTCGTCATTCAGGGCGGCGACCCGACCGGCACCGGTGCCGGCGGCCCCGGCTACAAGTTTCAGGACGAGAAGATCAGCAAGGACTACGAGGCGGGCACTGTCGCGATGGCGAACGCGGGCCCGAACACCAACGGCAGCCAGTTCTTCATCTGCCTCAGTGACCTGCGCGGCCGCCTCCCGAAGAACTACACGATCTTCGGCAAGGTGACGGAGGGCTTCGACGTCGCCAAGGCGATCGAGGCTGTCCCGACCACCTATGGCCGTAGCGGCGAGCCATCTACCCCGACCGAACCGGTGACGTTGAACTCGGTCACCATCACCGAGTCCTAGCGCAAGCCGGGGAGCAGTGTGCCGCTCCCCGCCGAACCCGTTCTACATAGACAGCCCCCCTCGCTCCGAATCGGGAGCGAGGGGGCTGTCTCCTGGGCGACGGGACGAACATCGCCCGGCGATACGGCGTTCGGGAAGGGCCACCAAACGCCCCTGAAGGCTGTCGGGTCAGGCTGCGAGATCCCAGTCCTCGGCTGTCGAGTCGTCAGTCGCCGCGAGTAGGTCGGCCTGCGTCTCGTACTGCCGAAGCAGATCGATCCAGAACTCCTCCCAGCGCGAGACATCGATTCCGTCGGCGATGCCCTGTTCGATCCGCTGGTAGCCATCGTCGAGCCGCCGCTCGAGCGTCCGCAGGGAGAGATCCGGGGTCAATGGTGACAGGTGGAGCGAACGGTGTCGGACAGCCATGGGAACCTCCTCGCGCTTCTGCGCTGAACGTCCTGTAGCGAATGATCGAGGGATCAGGAGGCGCGACGGGCATCGCGCTCCTGCTGGCGAGCCTTCAGCGCCTCGATCACCGCTGAAGCATCACGTCGAGAGATCTGCTCGACCTCGGCGTTCACCAATTCCTGCGTGAACTGGTTGAGCGCCGCCTCGTCCATCTTCAGCTCGCGAGCAACGCTGCGGATGAACGACATCTGCTTGGGCGACGGCGCATGATCGCGCGCATCGTCACGCACCGCCTGCGGTCGCCCGTTGCCGAAGAGGGCCGTCGGCTGCGCCCCGCCGCCCCGGTTGACCGGCGCATCGACGACGTGTCCCTCGGCCGCGCCGTAGACCATGTCATCGCAGAATTGTGTCCCGAAGCCGAGGGCCGCCAGGGCGCGGCCAATTGCCTTCGTCTCCGCCTTCTCGATGTAGTTCGCGAAGGTGGACGCATCCTCACTGCCCCAGCCCGTCGCGCTGGCGCCGGTCGGCAGGGTGACCTGCGCGCGGAAGATCGCGTGATTGCCACTGTGGGCCACCAGATCCGTTTCGATCGTGGCATCCGGGTGCTGGTCGCGCAGCCAGACGAGGCGCCACTTGACCTCGAGATAATCGCTGCCCTTGACCTTGGTGAGATAGCGGCTGGGATCGAATGGAGTTGCGGGAAGAGCCATGGAACCATCTCCGTGGGAAGGGATCGGAACGGATGTTCTGTTCTTGTTGTTCTGATTTTAGAACAAACGATCTACTCTGTCAATCGCCGGTGCCGGGGTGTCATGGCGATCGCACCCGATCCGCTTGGCGCATCATGCTCCGTTCGCCCCCGCCTCAGCTGCGTCCATCCCTTTCTTGTACCGGCTGCTCCGCCTCCGCTCGCCACAGGCGGATGCCGCCGTTGCGAAAGGTGACCGTCCAGCCGTCCCCCAGTTCGACCCCCTTGCCCCCCTCGTTCCGCTCGATCAGCGTGACGACTGCCTCCGTGCGCTCGGATGTGAGCTCCAGTCCCGGCGCGCGGTCCAGCACCCACTGCCGGACCATGCGGCGCCGGATCGCCAGTGGTTGATCGAGCAGATGACTTCGCCCCAGAAGGTTGTGAGCGTCTCCGAGCGCCGCGCGCGCCACGGCCTCGAGCGCGTCATTGTCGTCTGCTGCAAGCCGCGCGAAGTTCGCCATGTTCTGCCCGGCCCCAGGCGCAATCTCTTCCAGCATCGGCAGCACACGATGGCGCAATGCGTTCCGGCGAAAGGCTTCGTCATCATTCGACTGGTCTTCGGCAATGGACAGCCCTCGCGCATCGACGAGCGAGCGCAGCGTCGCTGGGCTCTCGGCGAGCAATGGCCGCCAGATCACCACCGAAGTCGCGGTTCCCTCACCGGGCCACCATGGGATACCGACCGTGGACACCTCCCGCATGCCCCCCGCCCCCCGCAGACCCGCCCCGCGGACGAGGTGGAGCAGCACTGTCTCCGCCTGATCCCGACGGTGGTGGCCGGTAGCGATCACCCGGGCCCCGACGCCGGTCGCGACCGACGCCAGCGCCCGATAACGCTCCCGCCGCATCGCTTCCTCGATCCCGACCCCCTGGTGCCGTCCGAGGGCCTTCGGGCCGATGGATCGTCCATCGAACACAAGCCCGAGGCCGGCGGCGATCCTGGCGACGGACTCCGCCTCCGCGCTCGACTCTGGCCGCATCCCGTGATCGACATGAGCCACCGTCAACCGCAGGAGGCCCAGGCGGGCAAGGTCGTGCAGCACGAGGACGAGCGCCAGCGAATCGGCCCCGCCCGAACACGCGGCGACCACCCCGAAGGGAGGCCGTTCCGCCGCTCCCATCGGAAGGCGCTCAAGGGCGCGCAATGAGCCGCGCACCCGCTGCACGATTCCCGATTCCACCATGACGCCCTGGCCCTCCGTTGCCGCCCTTCACCCCGAGACCCGAAAGGGACATCCCTCGGATGGACTCCCCTCCATGCCGGTCGATGTGGCACGATACCGTCGACATGACCGTTCGTCACGGCAGGCCGGCGTCCCCTTCTGCGGACCGGGGATCGTTCTGCCGCAGATGCAAGCGAAGCTCCAGGCCAGCCTGCCGCGTTCCTCACCCTCCGACGCTCGCGGGACGTCCGTCCCAACCCAGAGAGACCACAGCTGCGCCCATGACTGCACGCCGGATTGACGCCCGCACCGCCCGCCTCATCACACCGGTCGCCTTGGCGGCAGGGACCCTCGTTCAGGCCGCGTCCGCCCGCGTCCCCACGCCGGAAGCCAGCCCTTCGGCCACTCCGGCAGCGACGGTGGTTGCGTCCCCCGTCGCCTCACCGGCCGCCGCCCTGGACGACACCGGCATCCAACGCCGTATCTCGGCGCTGCTCCGGAACGAGCCGGGTGTCTATGGTGTCATCGTGGCCCGCGACGACGGCAGCCTCCTTGGCACCCGCAACAGTGACCTCCCGTTCATGACGGCCAGCCTCTACAAGCTGCTCGTGATGGCCGATATCTACCGGAAGATCGAGCAAGGGCAGCTCGCCCTGGACGACCCGGTGGAACTGGACTCGTCCGTGTTCAGTGATGACGGGGAGCCGTATTTCGGCCAGGACCAGATCGGGTCCATCTTCCCGCTTCAGGAGTACCTGTTTGCGACGGGCGCGTATTCCAGCAACGCTGGTGCCTGGACGCTGCTGGCCCTGACGTCTCCGGCCGATCTCGCCGATACGATCGCGGCCATCGGGCTTCGCAGCACGTACGTCATGGCCAGCTTCGCCGACATCCAGCCCTGGCCAGCCTCGGGCGGCATCGACACCCGGCCGGGCGACGCCGATCTCGCACGGGCCTTTGTCGAATCCTGGAGCACGGACGACGGACTGGTCAATATCACCACGCCGCGTGATATGGCGATCTACATGCGCGCGATGCTGACTGGCACGCTGCTCTCGCCCTGGATCAGCCGGCAGATCAGCGACATTCTCGCCCAGCAGACCGTGCGCGACCGTATTCCCGCCCTCCTGCCGGCGGCCTGGGCGGTCATCAACAAGACGGGCAACCTGGAGAGCGTGATCAACGACGCCGGCATTGTCGAGCTCCCGAGCGGCCCGCGAATCGTCATCCTCCTTGCGGAGGCGATGCCGGACGATGTCCGAGCGATCCTGCTCCTGCAGCGTCTGGCCCTGATCGCCACCGGCGTGACCACGATCCCCTCGGTTGATGGGCCCAATCCCGCCGGACTCAATCTCATCGACACGGTGGACGTCGACACGTGGGTCCCTGCCGACGACCAGCCTTCCGAGGATGATTCGAGCAATGACGGCGAGTCCGATCAGACCCCGCCAGACGATCCGAACGACGGAGGCTGACCTGCTTGGGGAGAACGATCCCATTGCGGCTCAGCGCGTCGCTGTGAGCCGGCATGAGAGACGGCACGGCTGATGCGGGCGGATCGCCGCGTTCGATGGCAGTCCGGACCAGGCGACGCCCTTCGTTTCGCTTCCGTGCCGGGGAACATCACTTCCCGGAACCCGGCAAAGGCCAGGACCAGCGGAGCGGCCGTTGGCGCTCCGCTGCCTCGACTGCGAAGATCGCATACATCCTTCGCGGTCTCGTGGATGGAGCTGCGGGCGAACAGGACCGAGCAGATGCCGTGGGAGCGATGACTTCGGAGCCGCCTTGGCGTCAGACGCCGAAGAGCACCGGCCCGTTCGGGACCAGTGCTCTCCAATTTCCGCGCCATCGCGGGCTTTTCGGGTGGTGACGACGGGTGGATTCGAACCACCGACCGAGGGCTTATGAGTCCCTAGCTCTGCCACTGAGCTACGTCGCCGCACGTTTCAACGCCAGAAATCGTACCAGATCGACCCCGGAGCGTCAAACACGGGAGGGCCGGCGGCGACGGCCGCCAGGTCGTCGTGACAGCCAGCCCGGTGCCGAATGCTACACTCGTCGCATGTCGCCATCCGCCTCGCATGCGACACCCCGCCCACTGTCCGCCATGATGCATGCAGCCGACATCGAAGGTACCGTCCGATCATGTCCGAACACGCCTCCCGTCTTCTCGACGGCCTCAATACCGACCAGCAACGCGCCGTCACGACCACCGAAGGGCCCGTCCTCGTCGTCGCCGGCCCGGGTTCGGGCAAGACCCGAGTCCTCACCCACCGCATTGCCTGGCTGATCGAGGAGATGGGCGTCCATCCGGGCAGCATCCTTGCCGTGACCTTCACCAACAAGGCAGCCCGTGAGATGCGCGACCGCATCGACCGGCTGATCGGCGAGAACAGCACGAACAGCCTCGTCATGGGCACATTCCACTCGCTTGGCGTGCGCATCCTGCGGCAGAATCCGGGACTCGTCGCCGATCGCCTCAACCTGCTCCCGAACTTCCTGATCTACGACGACGGCGATCAGGTCGAATCGGTCCGCCGGGCCATCGTCGCCATCGGGCAGGACCCGAAGCAGGTCACGCCACGCCGCGTGCTCTCCCGCATCTCCGCGGCGAAGAGCATGCTAATGACCCCGGAGGAGTTCGCCAACGAAGTCGCCTCCTACGACGACGAGGTCGCCGCCCGCGCCTTCAAGGAGTACGAGCGGCAGCTTCGCGCCAACAACGCGGTCGACTTCGATGACCTGCTCGGTCTGCCGATCCGCCTCTTCGACCTCGCCCCGGGCCTCCTGGAGCGCTACCAGCAGCAATACCGCTACATCATGGTCGACGAGTATCAGGACACGAACCGCGTCCAGTACGTGATGGTCTCGGCCCTCGCCGAGCACTACCGCAACCTGTTCGTCGTCGGCGACCCGGACCAGTCGATCTACGCCTGGCGGCAGGCGGATATCCGCAACATCCTCGACTTCGAGAAGGACTACCCCGACGCCACGCAGATCCACCTCGAGATCAACTACCGCTCGACCCAGCGCATCGTGCAGGCTGCCGATCGCCTGATCCGGGACAACGAACAGCGCATCGAGCGAAAGATCCGCACCGAGAACCCGGAGGGCGAGCACATCGCCCTGCGCGAGCTGGCCGACCAGAATCACGAGGCCCAGTTCGTCGTCAGCGAGATCCGCCGGCTCATCTCCACCGGGCGATTCCGCACGGAGGACATCGCCGTGATGTATCGCACCACGGCGCAATCCCGCGTGCTGGAAGAGGGGTTCCGCGTCACGGATATCCCCTACCGCATCGTCGGCGGCCTCCGCTTCTACGAGCGGAAGGAGGTGAAGGACATGCTCGCCATGCTCCGCCTCCTCCACAATCCCGCCGACCGTCTGGCGCTGGAACGGGTCCTCGACAATATGCCGATCGGCCGGGGTTTCGGGCCAAAGGCGCTGGAGGCCGCCGTCTCGTGGGCGGCGGAGAACCGGCGGCCGGTGATCGATGCCTTCCTGGCCGTGGTACCGCGCGCGACACTCGACCCGATCACCGACGCCGACGGCCATCCGATCGGGCCGCCCGCCTTTTCCGGTCCCGGCCGGAGCGGCGCCGAGCGCATCGGCAAGGCGCTCGCCTCCCTTCGCGAAAAGCTCGGCACCGTCACCCTCGCCGAACTCTTCGACGCCATCGTCGAACAGACCGGCTACCGCAACACCTTCAACGAGACGAACGAGGAGGAGCTCCAGCGCTGGGCGAATGTTCTCGAGCTTCGCGCCGATCTCGAGCGTTACGATGAGGTCGATCCCGAGGAGGCGCTCGCGGCATATCTGGAGCAGGTCTCCCTGATCGCCGATGTCGACTCGATGAAGGACGATGAACGCGGCCAGGTGACGCTAATCACGCTCCACTCCGCCAAGGGCCTGGAGTTCCCGGTCGTCTTCATCACGGGCGTGGAGGAGGGGCTGCTGCCGATCAGCCGCGCCATCGAAGCCGAAGCCTTCGACAAGACCCCGATGGAGGAGGAACGCCGCCTCTTCTACGTCGGCATCACCCGCGCCGAGAAGCTCCTGTACCTCACCTATGTCGCGAGCCGCCTCACCTACGGCCGGTTCCAGCAGGGCGCTCCCTCTCGCTTCCTCGCCAGCATCCCCGCCGAGTCCATCCGCGCCACGACGCGCCTGAACCGCCGCCCGACCGGAGGCAGCGGCCGCCAATCGTCGTTCCAGCCGGGGCCGCTCGCCAGCCGGGTCGCAGCCCCCTGGACATCGTCCGTCCCGGATCCGGTGGTTCCCGCTGCGACACCGAAAGCCGAGCTCCCGGACTACAAGGCCGGCCAGCGCGTCTTCCATCCGAAATTCGGGGAAGGAACGATCGTGGAGGCCCTGCCGCGACGCGACGACATCGAACTGGCCGTCCACTTCCAGCGTCACGGCGACAAGCGCCTCATGGGCAGCCTCGCCCGGCTGGAGATCGTCAACGAATAGGGAACCGAGGACGGAGGACCGAGAACGGAGAAGGAAGGACTGAGCACCGATCGTTCCCGCATTCGTGTCACATACTGCCTTCCCATCTCGCTGCTCACTT
>Ga0164243_10015539_pt1 | contig 10515 bp, 14 predicted proteins | sample OricompcompostOP_FD_108781 | JGI IMG/M metagenome (GOLD analysis project Ga0164243, IMG submission 108781) | Organic Plus compost microbial communities from Emeryville, California, USA - Original compost - Organic plus compost (OP) | ecosystem: Engineered > Solid waste > Mixed feedstock >... | reverse complement strand
GGGAAATCCGTGACGACATCCACCAAGCCTTCCTCAGCATCGCCTGCAGCATCATCTGCTGGCGCCGACTCAAGAAACACTCAATCTGTTAGGACCTCTAAGCAGAACTACTCAGAGCCCACTGCCCGAAGCGGTCGGCCCGCCCCGAAAGATCCACCAAGCAGGTCAGCGCCGACTCCCCTCCTGAGCAACGCCGGAGCCTCGGGCGCGACGAACGTCCCCTTCGCGGGCACCGTGTAGAGCAAGCCCAAGTCCCGGAGAATCCGAGTCCCATGCCGAACCGTCCCCAGCGCATACCCGAGCTCCTGCGCCAGACGCCTCTCCGCAGGAAGCGGGCGATGCGGCCGCCACTCACCACTCTCGATCCGAGACTTGATCGCCTCCGCGACAAGCATGTAGGCGAACTCGGGAGTGCGCTCACGCTGGCTCATCGCCAGCTCCCCCTAACCCGCCCCCAACCGTTCTCCGCATTGAGCTTCGTCTTGACCCGCGTCGGCTTCGCATGACGACCTACTGCGATTCGCCGCGATCGCGAGTTCAAAGCGGGAAACAAACCTCGAAAAGCCGCTCGGGACCACATGATCGACCTTCTTTCCATTATTGGTGCCATTCGGTGCCAGTCGTGGCACCAACCAGACCGTGCATTAGCGCAATACAAGCTGGCAATAGCCCAAGCGGGTCGTTCGCACAAAGAGAGTGTGATCGGTACTCTTCACTTCATGGCGGGCGATGACCGAGAGGCACGAGTGAGCAGCGAGCAGCCACTGGCCAGACTGCTGCGCTCTCACTGGTCGGCCCGGCAGCCACAGGACAGCCAGCGCTCAGTCGCCCAACGGCTGGGCGTCGTGCACACGACGCTCGGCCGCTGGTTGGACGGCTCGCGCATGCCGTCGGAGGACCAGGTGAAGGCCCTCGCCGACGTTCTCAAGATCACAGGACGGGCCCGCGACGACCTCCTGAAGCTTGCTCGGTGGACCAGCGCACGCGGCGGCACCGTGGGACTCTTCGGCATCTCCGATGACGTCTCGGAAATCCTGAACCTCGAATCGCAAGCCACGACCGTGATGGAGTGGTCACCCCTTCGCATCCCCGATCTCTTACAAACCGCAGAATACGCACAGAGCACCGAGAAGGAAAACGCCACTCATGGCGCAACTCTGAAACTCGGACGCCAAACCGCACTCCTCGAGAACAAGACGATTCGCTACACCGCCTACCTCGGAATGCCGGCACTGACGTCCCGAGTGGGAGGCGAAAGCGTAATGGCCGAGCAGATCGAGAAGCTGCTCGTCACCTCTGACCGGACGACCACCGAGGTCAGGCTCGTGCCAGAGGACCTCGACTGGCACGACGGCCAACTCGGCGCGTTCGTCCTCTATGAGTGCGAGGACGAATCTGCCGTCGTGCACATTCGACACCTTGGGTCATCGACGTACTTGACCTACCCGGAAGTCGTCGATCAGTACCGTTCGCTGCTGGCCGAACTCGACACCCTGGCCCTGACACCTGAGCACACGCAGCAGCGTCTCGAGGACGTCCTCCAGGCATTGACCGGGACGAACCGCCGTCCCTCCACTCGTCGCTAGGCTAGCTACGTGGAAGGTAGTTCGCGTGAGATGCCGCAGCTGACCGTGCGCCTGCCCTCACCCCTGGATATGGTGCAGGACCCGCACCTCGGCGGGGTCAGACTGCTCCTGAAGCGGGACGACCTGATCCACCCCGAGGTTCCCGGCAACAAGTGGCGCAAGCTCAAGAACAACCTCCAGGCGGCCCGCGCCGAGGGTTACGACCGCATCCTGACCTTCGGCGGCGCGTACTCCAACCACATCCGGGCCACGGCCGCGGCCGGCTACTATGCGGGTCTCGCGACGATCGGCGTCATCCGAGGCGAGGAGCACCTGCCACTCAACGATGCCCTGTCCTTCGCCATCGACCGTGGCATGCAGCTGACCTACTTGGACCGGACCACTTACCGGCGCAAGACGGATCCCGACGTGCTGGCGAGTCTGCTCGAGCGGTTCGGCCCTTGCTACGTCCTGCCCGAGGGAGGCAGCAACGGCCCAGCGGTGCGCGGCTGCGCCGAGCTACCCGCCGAGATCGACAAGCCCTTCGACGTAATCTGCTGCGCCTGCGGCACCGGCGGAACCCTCGCCGGAATCGCCGCAAGCCTCCGCGACGGCCAGCATGCGATCGGCTTCCCCGTCCTCAAAGGAGCACAATTCCTGGAGACCGACGTGCGCCGCCTCCAACGTGAAGCCTTCGGTCGCGAATGGGACACCTGGACGCTGGACCACAGCTTCCACTTCGGCGGTTACGCCAAACGCACTCCGGACCTCGACGCGTTCATCGCGGACTTCCACGCCCGACACGGGATTACGCTTGACTGGGTATACGAGGCCAAGATGATGTACGGCCTCTTCGAGCGGATCGCCACCGGCACCTTCGCCCCGGGCACCACGATCGTCGCGGTCCTGAGCTGACGCGGTCTCATGCCTTGTGGTGGTAAGCGCGCTGGGCGGTTTTCGAGGTCTGCGCCTCGCACCACGTCAGTTCCCATGTACCGCTGTTGATCGCGAAGTCCCGGCCGAAACCGAGCCACATCCCGTTCATGCGGCGACCTGCCGGATCGACCACCATCTGCAGGGTCCCGTGGTAGGTCGCGCCCTTGTAGTAGCCAGTCGGCGAGGTCTGTTCCCGCCACGTTCCGCTGGCAACCGCCTTCTCGACGGCGAGCTCCAGCCGCAGCTTGGAGCCGATCGAGTGCGGCAAGCTCTGGCCGACGAGGCGCGCCCCCTGTTGACGCAGCACGAGGTAGTGCTCACCGGTGAACGTCTTCCCGCGGCCGGTGCTCGGGTACACGTAACGGCTGCGCCAGATACCGGTCAACTCCTCACCTGGCAAGGCCGGCACACGGTCGTGCGATCCGGTATCGACGAGCCCCGGGCTCGCGGAGGCGAGGGTCAGAGCCGCGCTGACCTTGAGCAGCAATGACCGCCGGTCCATCCCATCGCCGTTACCGCGCACCCACTCGGCCGCCAACCGCGCCAGTTCGTGGACGTCCAAATGCTGCACCTCGTCGACGACATCGCGCACCACCTGCTCCGGGCTTGTCCACCCCTCGGGCGCACCTGCGTGACGTGCCGGACCGGCCGGGCGGAAGTCGGCGGCGTCACTGACCAAGTCCGCCACGCTGCATTCGTACAGCTCGGCCAGCCGCCCCAGCACCTCCAGCGAAGGCGCGTGACCAGTCTCGGAGGGCCACAGCTCCCAATAGGAGAAGTTCTTGAACGTCTTCGGATCAGCAGGCCAGCGCGTGTTCCACTGCTCCGCCGCGTCACGCTGGCTCCAGCCATGCACAAGCCGCAGCGCGGCCCTCATGTTGACCCGGTAGCGCGCCGAGAACACCTGCGCGATCTCGGTCCACGTCTTGGCCTGGGCCCGCAGCTCGGCCGACAATTGCCGCTGCTCCTGACGCACGCTGCGTGTCGCAGAGGGCATGGTTTCCTCCCCGGCGGCGATGGTCGCACGGACGATACGCACCCGCGATCATGCCGCATTCTCTCCCCGTTGAACAGGGAAACATCACTCCCCAAGATCACGGTCGCACAGGGTGGATCGACGGCCTCACCTGCTGTTTCGTCCTAGGTGGCACCCGCCGCCCGGCCAGCCCCCGAGCGCCCACAGATGCCACTGGTTGTCTGTGACCGCACGAGCCAGGCGGCGGGTGCCGCATCACCGAGACGACCGGAAGGGCTCCGACATGGCGACCCGGCTTGCGCAACGCACCGCCACCACGAGGGCAACCGGCCCTGAAGCGGTGCCCCCTCCCGAAGAGACCACAGAGACGAATGCGCTGGTCAAAGCGCTGGCCACCATGGCAGGCAACCTGCCCATCGCCGCCCTTGAGCTCCGCGAAGGCCGCATGCCTCCCGAACGTCAACGTGCTCTCGGCGCTCTCATCGTCGAGCTCGGCGAACTCGTTCGCCAGCACGCCGAACTTCCCATCACCCCGGCCGCATCTCCCACGACTTGAGGAGCCTTTCGTGCATGACCTGATCGTCAGCCAGTTCCTCGAGGACTTCCTCCTGCTGCGGCCGGGCAGCCCGAGCGGGATCAAGATCGGTGCACGACGGCACCGCGAACTCGAACGGGCCAGCGCCGAGCAGTGCCCGCAGTGGGTGGTGGACGCCGTCCGGCGCCGCTGGCCCGACCTCGACGTCACCGGCCGACGCGTCGACGAGACAGTGCTGGTCCACCCGGTCTCGCCATACGGCTACGGGCGCGCGTCGTATGAGCTGAACCTGGGCTGCAACTACGACTGCGAGCACTGCTACCTCGGCCTGAAGAAATTCGAGGGCCTGTCCTGGCCGGACCGGGAACGGCTGCTGCACATCATGCGCGACGCCGGGGTGCTGTGGCTGCAGCTGACCGGCGGTGAGCCGTTGATCGACAAACTGTTCCCCGAGGTCTACCGGCTGGCGTTCGAGCTGGGCATGATGCTGTCGATCTCCTCCAACGGCTCCCGACTGCATCACCCGGCGATCCTGGAGCTGCTGACCACACTGCGCCCGCACCGGCTGACGATCAGCGTCTACGGCGCGACCGCCACCAGCTACGACGGACTCACCCGCCGCCGCGGCTCGTTCGACAAGTTCCTGCGCGGCCTCACCGCCGCCCACGAAGCCGCCCTGCCGATGAACCTCAACCTGATCGTCACCAACACCAACGCCCACGAAGTCGACGCCATGAAAGCCCTGGCCGAACGCTTCGACCTGCCCTACCACGTGTTCTCCAACATGTCGCCCACCATCTACGGCGGCGCCGAATCCCTGCCCGCCCAGTCGCAGGAGTACCTGCGCAAACGCAAACCGTTCACCGGCTGCTCGGCCGGGCACACCTTCTTCCACGTGGACCCCCACGGCATGGCCAGCATCTGCAAGGTCGGCCGCGACCCGCAGATCCCGCTCATGGACGAAGGCGTCGACGGCCTGACCCGGCTCGGCGGGATCGCCGACTCACTCCTGCTGCGCCAGGGCGGCTGCACCGGCTGCCAACTCCAAGGCTCCTGCGGCACCTGCATGCCGCTGGTCCAGCTCTACCGCAAAGCCAAAGCCCCGTTGTCGGCCTACTGCCAACACGGATCCTGACCCCCAGCCACAAAGAGAGGAGGTGATCGCCGTGACCGCGATCCTGCTGGAACTGCAGCCCCCACGCACGGACTCCGACGAGCTGGAGTTCGTCGAGGACCTTGACGTACTGGTCGAGTCCTCCAAGTGCTCCTGCAACGCAGGCGATGACAACCCCTACTAACCAACCCGGTGGGGCATCGGCGCGTCCCCACGCCGCTGCCCCACCGCACGGTTCTAGGCTGCAACCCATGCGTCTGCGGGCCGACTGGTTGAGCCGTGTGCTGGCCGTCCCCTACCTGCCCATCCTGGGACCGGTCCACCCCGACCTGTGCACGCCGGAGATGTTCATCGAGGTGTTCGCCGAGGTCCTGGCTGCCAGCCGAGCCGGAGTCGCCCTGCCGTTCGACAAAGACCGCCGCTGGTCACCCACCAAGGATGACATGGTGCTCGTCGACGAGATCGTTCATCGCCCGTACATCACGATCATCCCCGTCCTCACCCCACGCCGCGGCGGCACGGTGAAGACCTACTTCTACGGCGACTCCCCCGACCTCGACGCGCTACAGGCCGCGACCCGCCGCTGCTGCACCACCTACGGTGCCGCTCACGGGCGAGTGATCTGGTTCAGCACGAACCCCACCCGCCAGGCAAACCACACCCGCGTGCACCTCAAGGAGTTCCGCCCCGCCCCGTCAGCCGCCACCGGACCTGCGGTGATCCCACTCGACAACTGCGCCCCCGAGGTCACCACCACCTTCACCGACTTCACCACGGCGATGGCCGACCATGGATTCGACTTCCTACGCAAACGCCGCGACGCCGGCCACCGGGACGGACCTATCCTCGTCACCCAAGCCGCCGGCCGCGTCGTCGGCGCGATCGGCCCGCTGACCACCATGCCCGACCGCTTCGGCCGGCAAATGCTGCTGCCGCAGTACCTCGGGGTCCTACCTGGGCAGCGGGGTCGTGGTCACGGGCGAGCTCTGTGGCGTGCCGTCGAGCGCTGGAGCGTGCACCACCGCGCCGAGTATCAACTACTCCAGACCCGCACCGGAGGCGCCTCCGACCAGCTATTCCAGTCCGAAGGCCTCCGTCCGCTCGGCTACGTCAGCACCGTGCCCGCATGACTCCCACACCAAACCAGTCCGCCGCCCACGCGATGACCCCAGCCACCCTGCGCACCCAGTGGCGGCAGCTGCCGGCGGCCGTCCGCGCGACGGTCGAACAGCACACCGGCCGGGTAAACCGCGCCGAAACGATCGGCGCAGGCCTCAACGCCGCCTTCACGGCCCGCCTGCACACCGAAACCGGCCTCATCTTCGCCAAAGGAACGCCCAGCGCGAACGCCGCCGCGCAACGCCGAGAAGCCTTCATCAACCCCTACGCCCAGCCCATCGCGCCCCGCCTGCACTGGCACATTGACGTGGCCGGGTGGCACATTCTCGGCTTCGAACACCTCGACGGACACCCTGCCGACCTCTCCCCCGGCTCAGCCGACCTCCCCGCCGTCACCACGATGCTCACCCAACTCACCGAACTGAAGGCACCCGCGATCGGATGCCGACGCATCGAAGACCGCTGGGCCGACGCCGCACGACAAGCCGGCACCGACCCGACCCTGCTCGCCGGCGACCACCTGCTGCACACCGACCTCAACCCACACAACATCCTCATCACAACGGGTGGCGCGCGGCTCGTCGACTGGTCCTGGCCCACTCTCGGCGCTCCCTGGATCGACCTCGCCTGCACCGCACTTTGGCTCATTGCCGAAGGCCACACGCCAGCGTGCGCCGACCGTTGGGCATCCGCCCACCCCGCCTGGTTGACAGCGCCGTCAGCGGCGATCGACACCTTCGCGGCGACCAGCGCCGCACTCTGGGATCAGATTGCCGCCAGTGAACCGCGCCCCTGGAAACTCCGGGTACGCGACGCCGCAGCAACGTGGGCACGGCACCGTGAATGACGGGACGCCGACGTCATACCTTACGCGCCAAACCCGCCGTCGGGAAATGGCGCGGTGCAGCGCAGCGGAAAATAAGACGAAAGCAGCTTGAAGTAAGCGGAATCGCAATCAGCCCTTCGGCGGGTGCTGGTCACGGCTGCGCGGATAAGTATTCTTCTCGCCGATGGTGCCGTCCTGCCGCTTGACCACATGCTCGACACCACGTTCAACGGCCATTCGCCGACCTTCCGCCTGCGCCTCGCCCTTGGTGTTTGCAGTATTCGACGCCCGCTGATTGCCTTGGATCTTGTTCTTCCACCGGCCATCTTCGTAGTACGTCTCAACGTCACCCTTGGCCACGGCTCGCTCCTTCGCTCGTTTCACACGTCAGCGTCGACGCTGGCCACCGGTGGAGCAAGCAGACACGCCGAAGAACTGGTCGCCAATCTGGGCCTACCGGCCGACATTTCCAACACATTAATATTGGACCAGCAACACGATGGTGCGGTTCCCGTCGTGGTAAGACGCCCAGCCACGAAGGCGGTGCCCGCCGGACCACCGGCGCTGGCCATGGCGGGTGACAGCGACACTTCGAGGGTTTGCATTAGAACGCAATCCCTGGTGGCAACCCGCATGACTCAAGTTTCGACAACGCGGATGTCTATCCCTCACATCCCCTCCAGGGTACGGACGACCTCCGCCGGTGTCGCATCCGGGTTGCGCTGGTGCGCACAGGCGATGTTCTTGCGAACCAGCGGCGCCTGCACGCCGATGGCCTTGTCCAGCAGATCGAGGATCGCCTGGCCCCGTCCGCTCGACCCCGAGGCCGGGTCCTTCAAGCCGTCAGACCCCGAGGCCGGGTCCTTCAAGCCGTCAGAGGCCACACCGAACTCCTTGAGTCGTCACGTTCCGCGCCCGGTTTCGCACCTGAGCAACCACGACCATTCACAGACGTTTCCCCGGCCGGCGCAACCCTCGAACCGGAACCGGCCAGCACCGGTGACGTCGCGATCTGGCTCGGGCTCGCAGCGGCCGTCGTCCGCGACCTACCCGCGGTCTATGTCCGCGCGGCAGACCACCCATGGGTCGCTTGAACGGTTGCTGGGCACGCCCCCGAGGCGTTCGCCTGGATCACCTGGGACGAACTCGGCGCTACCGCCGCGGGGCAACACGGCCGCCTGCTACCCAAACAGCTCGATCACCGGCACCGTTAACCGGCTCGTAGCAACGGTCATCCACGCGGTCGAATCGCATCGGCGACTTTTCGGGTGAACCAGGTCCACCCCGATCGGACAGCCGTCAAAGCGGGTTGCTAGCTGCCACGCTCTTCAGCGCGCTGGCGGTGTCGTGCAGGAAGTCTTTGATGACCTGGATCAAGAGATCGCATTGCGCGCCGACGACGATCATGTCGCGGTGACGTCGGCCCCACGACGATTCGACGACGGCGTTGACGCGCTCGCACGAGGGCCACCCGCTGCCGCTCCACATCTTCGGGCTCTTAACACACCGGTAACCAACCGCGCAAGGTGCAAGCGGATCGACGACGGTGCATCCGCCGCAGTAACGAAGTCGTTATGTGCCCACCGCAACTCGCTGACCAGGCATTCGCTGGAACCATCCGGCCTCTTGAGCGCGACCTCACGCCCTCAGCGGTAACGAATCATTGCAACCCGACGACACTTCTGCCGCGACGGCGAAACATGATCAGGAACGCGTCAGTGGAGGGGAACGTGGGGGCCAGCACTCTGACCGTCCGCAGGGCAACTCGATGGCAGGACTCCGTCAGGTTGCTCCTGCTAATAGACGCGGCGGCTCGGCAACCCACCGAGACCGACGAACCCCCGGCTTCGACCGTTGGAGTAGTCCGCACCCAGGTCCGCCTGCAGAAACTGGATTTCTGGGTCCGAAACCCGGACTACCTCGCCTACGAACTCATGAACGAGTACGAGGAGACTCCCGACGAGGAGGACCTGCTGGCTCTTGCCGCCGAAATCTTGGCGTCTGAGGAACCCGACCTCCGGCGGTTCCCCATGCTCCGACACAAATTCGGTGCCTTCGAGGAACTCGACGACGCCCTCGCGCCCCTAGTCGAGCGTGGACTGATTCGCAAAACCCAGGTCCTAGGGCAAAAACGCGTCGTAGAGCACATCTACTTCCTGCTCGAACGCGGCCGAGAAGTCGCGGAGTCGCTAGTCGTCGAGGCTCCCCTTCTCAACTGGTACGCAGACCGGACACGACTCGTTGTCGCGCTCGTCGACGGCCTTGGCGGGACTCAGATCAAGAACAGGCAGTACCTGCAGAAGGACTACGCCGAAACAACGTGGCGACACTACATCGCCCCCATCACCGACCAGGCGCGGGCGCGCCTGGTCGAGCTCCAACGGAAACTAGACGAAGCTGGTCACCAGACCGCCCCGGAGAACTAGTGACGACGACGCCGGATGTTCTATCAGCAGAACAGATACTGCAGCGCGCGGCCGAGCAGCTCGGCATTGAGGTCGATGAAGTGGACCGTGCTCTTGCCGCCGCGAATATCACCCTTGAGTCTTCTCCGCCAGCCGACCGCACCCTCAGCATCCTTCGGCTGCGCGCGCACGGCGTAAAGCACTCAGGCGAGAAATTCACTATTGATCAGCCGTTCTCCCCGGGCGTGTGGGCGATCGTGCACCCGGACAACAGCGCCGGCAAGACGAGCATGCTCGAGTTTCTTGTCTGGCCACTGCGGGGGCGCACGAGGGACCTCCCTCCGGATGTTCGATCGTGGCTGCGTCGCCTGAGCCTCGATTTCATCGTTGCGGGCGTCCCCAGTCGGATCACGCTTACGCTCGACTCGACGCATGGGGCCGCAATTACGTGCGATATCCACACATCCGCCTCAGCGGAGAACCTACTGCAGGACAAGTCGCTACGGCTTCTCGACCACGCAGAGGGCGAAGCCGAGGTGTCGAGGAAGATCGGTGCCTACTTTCTCGACTCGCTGCGGATGGAACGCACGGCGCTTTGGAGGGAAACTGGCGGGCAGGACGGTGAGGGAGCGCCACAGATCCACGGGTGGGCATCCTACTTCGGCGCTTGCTATCTCAACCCTGGCGGCGAGAAGATCCTGTTCGGTGACGTAAGCGGCTTCAGCCTCCCGGCCAAGCTGATGGACCTCTTCGTCGCTATTCCCTACAGCACCGTGCTCACACAACTCTCTGTCGCTCGCAAGCAAGAGCAGAAGCTCCTCACACAGGAACGACGCCGCGCGGAAGGAGACTCGCGAGCTAGAGCATCCCAGCGGCAAGTCTGGCTGACAAAGCTTGACACGTTGTCAAGAGCGATCGCTAAGAGCTTGTCTCATGTGGTGAGTTTTCGGAGTTTCTTGTAGCAGGTGATGGTGGCGCCGAGGGTGAGGAAGGCGAGGTAGTGGCTGGCTTTGCGTTCGTAGCGGATGGTCAGGCGTCG
>Ga0164243_10015538_pt1 | contig 10515 bp, 7 predicted proteins | sample OricompcompostOP_FD_108781 | JGI IMG/M metagenome (GOLD analysis project Ga0164243, IMG submission 108781) | Organic Plus compost microbial communities from Emeryville, California, USA - Original compost - Organic plus compost (OP) | ecosystem: Engineered > Solid waste > Mixed feedstock >... | reverse complement strand
GACGCGGGTGTCGTCCTTGATGACCTTGGCCTTCGAACCGTAGTTCATCCAGTCAAGGTCGGCGGATACAAACACGTCGGCGGGCGCGCCCTGCTCGATCTGCTTCATCAGCGCCGAGCTCGCCGCATAGCTGGCGACGACCTTGGCGCCGGTCTTTTTTGTATAGGCGGCGTTTACCTCGTCGAGCGCGTTCTTCATCGACGCGGCGGCAAACACGGTGACGGATTTCTCCTGCGCCAGCGCAGGACACGATGCGTTGAGCGATACGAGCGCAGCGCTCGCCAGCGCTGCGGCAAATGCGAAACGGCGGGTGACAGCAAACATGATTTGGCGCTCCAATCGGGCCCTCGGCGCGGCAACGCGCCGCGCACGCAGAGATTGCGGGTTGAGAAAAGCGACAGGCCGGAAGCGCCATTCCGGAGCGCCGGGCAGGCTTACGGCGTGCCCAGGATCGCGCAAAAATCCTAACAGCTATCGGCGTTGAACGCAAAGCTGCGCTTGTCTGAAAGTGCGTGTATTTTAGTTGCGCGCTGTGGCAGGAGTAGCGTCTCGCGTGGCGTCCTTGAGTCGCTTCCCTACAAAACCGCCCATGTCGATGTCGGCAACCGGACAATCTGTAACATCTGATACCCATGGCTGAAGTTCATACGATCGATGGTGACTACGACTACATCATCGTGGGAGCGGGTTCCGCAGGCTGCGTGCTGGCCAACCGGCTTTCCGCGGATGCGGGCAAGCGTGTTCTGCTGCTCGAAGCGGGCGGCAGGGACAACTGGATCTGGTTTCACATTCCGGTCGGCTACCTGTTCGCCATCGGCAATCCGCGCTCGGATTGGATGTTCAAGACGGAAGCGGAGGAGGGCCTCAACGGCCGCAGCCTGGCTTATCCGCGCGGCAAGGTGATCGGCGGGTCGTCAGCGATCAATGCGATGATCTACATGCGCGGTCAGGCGGCGGATTACGATCATTGGCGGCAGCTCGGCCTGACGGGATGGGGTTGGAGCGATGTGCTGCCGATCTTCAAGAAACACGAGAATCATTTTCTCGGCGCAAGCGAGCATCACAATGTCGGCGGTGAATGGCGCATCGAAGCGCCGCGCGTGACGTGGAGCCTGCTTGAAGCCTACCGCGACGCGGCCGAGCAGGCGGGCATCAAGAAGATTCCCGATTTTAACACCGGCGACAACGAAGGTTCATGCTACTTCCACGTCAACCAGAAGACCGGCCGGCGATGGTCTTCGGCTCGCGGATTTCTCAAGCCGGTATTGAACCGGCCAAATCTGCGGCTCGAAACCGGCTGTCTCGTTGAGCGGATTGAATTCGATGGCCGTCGCGCCGTCGGCGTTACCTGGAAACAGGATGGCGTGCGCCGCCACGCGCGTTGCCGCGGCGAGGTTATTCTCTCCGCGGGGTCGCTGGGCTCGACGCAATTGCTGCTGCTGTCAGGCGTGGGGCCGGCGGCGCAGATTGGCGGGTTTGGCTTGCCCGTCGTGCTCGACAAACCTGGCGTCGGGGAAAACCTGCAGGACCATCTGCAACTGCGGATGATCTACAAGGTGTCCGGCGTGAAGACGCTGAACGAGACCTATCACTCGTTGTTCGGCCGTGCCGGCATGGGCCTCGAATATCTGTTCTTGCGCCGTGGTCCGTTGACGATGGCGCCGTCTCAGCTTGGCCTGTTCACGCGCTCCGATCCCTCACGCGAGCGCGCCAATATCCAGTTTCATGTTCAGCCGCTGTCGCTCGATAAATTCGGCGACCCGCTGCATACGTTTCCGGCGTTCACGACCAGCGTCTGCAATCTCCAGCCGACGAGCCGCGGCTATGTGCGGCTGCGCTCGCCCGATCCTGCGGCGGCGCCGATCATCAAGCCGAATTATCTGTCAACCGATGACGACCGGACGGTGGCGGCGGATTCCTTGCGCGTCGCCCGCCGCATCTCGCGTCAGCCCGCGTTGCAGCCGTACCACCCAGAAGAATATCTGCCCGGCCTTGCTGTTGCGCCGGAGAATGACGATGCGAAGCTCGCGAAAGCGGCGGGCGATATTGGCACCACGATCTTTCATCCCGTCGGCACCGCCAAGATGGGACGTGCCACCGATCCGATGGCGGTGGTCGACGAGCGGTTGCGCGTGATCGGAATGGAAGGCCTGCGCGTAATCGATGCATCGATCATGCCGACCATCACATCCGGGAACACCAACTCGCCCACGATCATGATCGCGGAAAAGGGCGCGGCCATGGTTCGCGAGGATGCACGAAGCCACTAATCACCCTGCGTCTATCGATTATCTGCCGCAAATCGTGCTTTCCTGTTTACGGATCGTTTGCCCTCAATGTGGTGCGCCTGCGCGGCATCGCAATCGCGACTGAGTTTTGGCGCAGCCGGCAAGACGGCGGTCCGTTTTGTACTATTCTGTTCGATCAATTTCATAAGCACGTCACAGCGGACCGATACCCGGCGGCAGGTATGGATCTGATCGAGCGCATCAAGACGATCATGCTCAAGCCGGATCTTGCCTGGCGTGAAATCGCGCGCGAGGCGGCGGGACCCGCCCTTCTGATGCAGATCTACGTGGCGGTGCTTGCCGCCATCCCGGCGGCCGCGGATTTCATCGGCATGACCACGATTGGCTACGCGGTGCCGAATGCAGGGGTCGTGCGTGTTGAGATCTTGCCTGCGTTTCTGGCGGCTCTGTTTGCCTACGCGATGTCATTCGTGGTCGTCTCGCTCCAGGCAGCCGCGATTCATGCTTGTGCGCCCGTTTATGGCGCGCGACGCGATGTCTCGAGCGCATTCAAGCTCGCGGTTTATTCGTTTACGCCGGCGTGGCTAGCCGGAATTTTCCTCGTCGTCCCCGGTCTGCATTTTCTGGTCATCCTCGGTCTCTATGGCTGGTATATCCTTGCCAAGGGACTGCCACTTCTGATCCTTTGCCCGCCGCCCCGTGCAGCGAAATTCGCCGGTGTCATCACCGTTTGCGGCGTTGTCGCGGCGCTGATCACGGGCTTCATTCGCGCGCGGCTGTTTTCACTGCCCGGGGTTTTGTAGGCAGAGCCCCGCGCTATGGCTGCATCACGATCTGGCGGCACATCGGCGGCAGGTCCGCGAGCGTCAGCGGCGGCCGCGGTTTCGGCGGGGTCGGGGACGGCTTGGGAAACAGCACCGATTCCCTGAACCACCAGTCAAGTTCGTGCCCGCATCCGTCGCCCGCCGGTACCGGAGCCTGCGGTTTGCAGTTCGCATCGTCCTCCGGACATTTGATGCGGACGTGGAAATGATAGTCGTGACCCCACATCGGCCGCACCTTGCTCAACCAGGCGCGCGGGCCCTGGGTGTCGCGGCACAGCGCCTTTTTGATCGCAGCGTTGACGAAGATGCGTTCGACTCTCGGTTCTTCCGCGGCGGCGCGAATAACCGCAGCATGACCTGCCGTCCACACTTGTGGATCGACGTCTTTGCGGCTTGGGGCCACCACCATGGTGGCCGACATCTCCTCCCGCTCGAGCCGCGTGAGCTGCCGGTCCGGCATCGGCGTCAGCCAGATGTCGGCGTCGAGCCCGACCTGATGGCTGGCATGGCCGGAGAGCATCGGCCCGCCGCGCGGCTGCGATATGTCGCCGACCAGAAGCCCCGGCCAGCCGGCAACCTTGTGGGCTTTCCTTGACAGCCGTTCCAGTAACGCGATGAGCTGCGGATGACCCCAGTTGCGGTTGCGCGACAGCCGCATCACTTGCCAGGTCTCGCCGTTGATCGGCAGAGCCTTTGCGCCGGCGATGCAGCCCTTTGCATAAAAGCCGATCGAATGCGCCTGCATCGGCACAGGTGCCGTTCTGCGGCCAAACAGTTCTTTCGCTGCAAGCTTCGGATCGTTGGGATGGGCGAGCACCGGCAACGGCTTTGGCTGGAGCGTGCCCTTGTCCTGGGCGAACGCAGATGCCGCCACCAACATGCATGCGAAGACTGTGGCGAGAAGCCGTGGCATGGTTGGTTTATATCCGACGGCGGGCCGATTCGAGAACCATGTCTTAACTATCCTCGCAACTGTCGCACTTTAATGCAGCGCTGCCATTTATGTGGCGTCCGCAATCCCGGGATCGCCGGGGTGCCGACAAATGAAGCTAAGCTGAGCTTGTTTTGTGAGCAAATCGGCGCTGTCCGGTTTCGATGGTGGTGTTGATACATACCGGTAACCATCGACCGCCGCACAAATAGGCATTACAACCGGCCGCCGTGGTCGCAAGTCATTGTTGCGCTTTGTAAATCCGCCCCTCACTACACGTTTTGTTTAACAGCGTTTGGCACAACGCGCAGACATTCAGTGTGGGGACTTTTGGAATGCCACGCGTGCGTAGCAAGGCCACTGGTGTGCGCAGAGATAAGAAGACGCGCGCCACGGCGACCGAGACTTCTTTAGATCAATCCGATGACCTCGCACGCGTGCGAGCGGAAGCGGACGCGGCAATTGCCGAAGCGCGGCAAGCGCACGCACGCTTGCGCGATGCGATCGAGATCCTGCCGCATGGCCTCGTCTTTCTCGATGCGGAAGGCCGCTACATCCTCTGGAATAAACAGTACGCCGACATCTACAAGCGCAGCGCCGACCTGTTCAAACCGGGCGTGAAGCTTGCGGATACGCTGCGGATCGGCGTTGCGCGCGGCGACTACCCCGATGCCATCGGCCGCGAGGAAGAATGGATCGCCGAGCGTCTCGCAAAGCTGCGGTTTCCCGCCGGCCGGCACGAGCAGTATCTCTCCGATGGCCGCTGCATCCTGATCGACGAGCGCCGTACCAGCGACGGCGGCGTAATCGGCCTGCGCGTCGACATCACGGAGCTCAAGCAGCGTGAGGCGTCGTTCCGGCTGCTGTTCGACAACAATCCCGTCCCGATGATCGTGTTCGCGCGCGACGATCACATGATCCTCGATGTCAACGAAGCGGCGCTCTGCCACTACGGCTATACCCGCCCGCAATTCCTTTCGATGTCGCTGCGGCACATTCACGAATGCGATTCTTACGAGGAATTCAAACAGGTCGGCGGCTCCACCGACAGCTATGTCGGACGCACGTGGCGGCACCTCAAGGCTGACACAACGATGATCGATGTCGCGATTTACGCGCGCGACATCACGCGCGGCAAGACACCGGCCATTCTGATGGCCGTCATCGACATCACTGAACGCAAGCGCGCCGAGGCGCGGGTGGCGCACATGGCCCATCACGACGCCCTCACCGGCCTGCCCAATCGTGTCTTGCTGCGCCAGCGGATGGAGGAGGCGCTGCAGCGCATGCAGCGGATGGGCCACAAGGTGGCGACACTTTGCATCGATCTCGACAATTTCAAGCCGGTCAACGATACGCTGGGGCATTCCTGCGGCGATCTGCTGCTGCAACGGGTTGCCGAGCGCATCCGCGCCATGTTGCGTCCCGACGATACGGTGGCGCGGCTTGGCGGCGATGAGTTTGCCGTTATCCAGACCGGCATCAGCGGGCCGTCTGAAACATCGGCGCTCGCGCGGCGGCTGCTCGCGGACCTGAGCGATCCGTTCGAGATCATGGGTCATCAGGTCGTGGTCGGCGCAAGCATCGGCGTCGCCCTTGCGCCGACTGATGGCGATAACCCCGACAAGCTGTTCAAGAACGCCGATCTCGCGCTTTATCGCGCCAAGGCTGACGGCAAGGGCGCGTTCCGGTTTTTCGAGGCCGAGATGGATGCGCGCGCGCAGGTGCGCCGCAAGCTCGAAATGGATCTGCGCACCGCAATGGTCGGGGAGACGCTCGACGTCCATTATCAGCCGCTCGTCAATCTTACGAACGGGGATATTTCAGGATTCGAGGCGCTGGTGCGTTGGCCGCATCCGGAACATGGCTTTGTTCCGCCTTCGGAGTTTATCCCGGTGGCGGAGGAAACCGGCCTGATCGTGCCGCTCGGCGCATACGTGCTCAAGAAAGCCTGCCGCGACGCGTCGCAGTGGCCGGACCACATCAAGCTTGCGGTCAATCTCTCGCCGCTCCAGTTCCGCACCGGAAGCCTGTTCGTCACCGTCAAGGAGGCGCTGGAGACATCCGGTCTTGCGCCGCACCGGCTGGAGCTCGAAATCACCGAGACGCTGCTCCTGGAAAAAGTCGACCATGTGCTGGCGACCTTGCATGCGCTGCGCGCGCTCGGCGTGCGCATTTCGATGGACGACTTCGGCACAGGCTACTCGTCGCTGAGCTACCTGCGCAAATTCCCGTTCGACAAGATCAAGATCGACCGCTCGTTTGTGCACGATCTCAGCGTCAACGCGGACTCGCAGGCGATCGTGCGGGCGATCCTGAGCCTCGGCAAAAGCCTTGGTATCACCATCACGGCGGAAGGGGTGGAGACCGAGCCCGAACTGGCGTGCCTGAAATTGGAAGGGTGTCACGAAGGCCAGGGCTATCTGTTCAGCCGGGCCCAGCCGCAGGCGGATATCCTCAAAATGATCGCCGATAAGGCCGACCAGGCGGCCTGATTCGGGACCGGATGCCCCCGTCACGCCAAATTAACGCGCCGTGAGCCAATGATCGGCTGCGATCTGCAGCCGAGGAAGACCACGATGGGTGTCTCGCTGGGTATCTCGCTGTCCCGGACGGCGTATTTTATCGCCGCGTTTCTGATTGGTTTTTCACCACTTCTTGCAGGTCCGGCACATGCCGAGCTGGTCATTTATATCGACCGGGCCGCGCAACGCATGACGGTCGAAAAGGACGGCGCTCCTGGTCCTGTCTTCGTCGTGTCCACGGGCCGGCGAGGCTATGGCACCCCGGCCGGCGTGTATCGGCCTAATCGCATGGAAAGAAAGTGGTTTTCGCGAAAATATTATAACTCGCCGATGCCCTATTCGATCTTCTTCCACAAGGGCTACGCCATCCATGGCACCAACTACCTCCGCCAGCTCGGCGGCCCCGCCTCCCACGGCTGCGTGCGGTTGCATCCAAGAGACGCCGCCACATTGTTCGCCATGGTCAGGGCGGAAGGCATGGCCCGTACACGTATCGTCATCGGCGACTAGCGACACCGCGAGCCATCGATCAACCTCGATGAACCCTCGTTATCGATCCAGCCGGACCTGGCCGGACCGCCGAACAGGAAGACGGCTCCGGCCGGCGCCAGGCGCTCGCCTTCGCCTCCGAAATATCGGACCCTGCCGCTTCGACCAAAGGGGCTTCGCCGCATTTCCATGGACGCCGTTCTCGACACCCTGAACCAGGCCTGGGATGGCGTGGTCTTCGGCCTCGGCGTGCTCGCGGTCTATCTCGGCGCGGTGCTCACCGGCGCGCTGATCCGCTCGCTCGGCGGCGCGGGCGGAGCGGGTCTCACTTTCGCGGGCAGATATGTGCGCGGCTGGCGCGCCTATCTGCGCGGCGAGGAGAACGAGATCGTCAACATCACGCTCAACATGGTCGCCGACGATCATCTCAAGTTCGACACCATTGTCGCCGACCGCAATGTCAACGACGTGTGGACCAACCCTTATCACTTGCGGCTCATCCGGGCGGCGGCGAAGAAGACGACCCACGACAACCCGGTGGTGATGTTCCAGGAACGGGTCAGGCCGCCGAAGGGCTGGTTCGGCTGGCTGCAGCGGCGCATCGGCAAGGCGATGATCGGCCGGCTCACCAGCGCGGAAATCATCGAAGGCGGCAAGACCAAGCGGATTTTTCTGACGCGTCAGGAAATCTATCGCGCCACCTATGCGCCGCTGATCAGTCTGATCAGCGAGCGGGTGTCGAGCGACAACGCGATCGATCTGGCGGTCGGCCGGCCGGTGGAGGAGTTCCGTTTCGTCATCGCGCTGACATACGAACAGCTCAGCAACCGCCGCGCGCGGCACCTGCGCGCCATGGTGATGTACGAGCCGATGTTGCGCGCGCTGTCCGGGGATATGCCGGAGGTCGATCAGGACGATCACAAGACGCGCTATCGTACGCTGCTGGCGATTTCACGGGAGTATAAAAAGCATCCCGAACGGTTCGGGATCGTGCGCATCTGGCGGGACCGCGAACTGGATCTGCCGATGGTGCATTGAGGCGGCTAGTTTGATTTCTCGTTGGCGAATTTCACCACCGCATCCACGACACGGGCGTCGATGCCGTTAAAGCCGTGATAGGCGAACGGTCCGCACGGATCACCCTGGCTTCTGCCGCCATCGAGCCAAACGATCTTGGCGCGGCTCTGGCTCCAGTCGATAAAGGGCTGAACACCTGCCGGTGATGTGTACGCGCAGGCGTCGCGGCGGTGATGGATCACAAGCGTCTGCGGCAGGTGCGCCGGCGTTCCGACAATGCGGATAAGATGGCGATTCACGGCCTCGCCCGATTGCGGCGAGAGAAATCCCGACGTCACGACCAGGGCATCGGGTTTGGCGCCAAACGCGATACCGGCTGCCGCGCGCAACGTACCACGGCTGGTGCCAACCAGTGTCACCGGTCTCTTGATGTTCGCCATGTAATCGACCGCCGCAGCGACGTCGACTCCCCGGTCCGGCACCAGAACCGCAAAGCCCTTCGCGACATAGGCTTGCCGTGTGCGCACAAGCTGGTTGCCTTGCCGGGCGATCTGACCTTTTGTGCCGACCCCGATATCGCCGTCGCCGCCAGCCAGCAGAACGAGGCTTCCAACCGGCTCACGCCTGGGCTTGAGCAGCGCGGCCTTGACGCCTTTGATATCGACGGTTTCCTGCGCATGCGCGGGCGGATGAAAAAGAAAAAGGAAGGAAACTGCAACGGCGAGAGCAAGAAAACTCTGCCGCGTTCGCATCAGACGTCAACCTTGAGTGCCGCGATAAACGCTTCCTGCGGAATCTCCACCTTGCCGTACTGGCGCATCTTCTTCTTGCCTTCCTTCTGCTTCTCGAGAAGTTTGCGCTTGCGGGTGATATCGCCGCCGTAACACTTCGCGGTCACGTCCTTGCGCAGCGCGCGGACGGTTTCACGGGCGATCACCTTGCCGCCGATGGCGGCCTGGATCGGCACCTGGAACATGTGCGGCGGGATCAGTTCCTTGAGCTTCTCGACCATGGCGCGGCCGCGGCTTTCCGCGCGCGTGCGGTGAACCAGCATCGACAACGCATCGACCGGATCGCCGTTGACCAGAATCTGCATCTTCACGAGATCGGCGATGCGGAAATCGGTGAGGTGATAGTCGAACGAGGCGTAGCCCTTCGACACGGATTTCAGCCGATCGTAGAAATCGAACACCACTTCGTTCAGCGGCAGATCGTATTTCACCATGGCGCGCGCGCCGACATAGGTGAGTTCTTTCTGAATGCCGCGGCGATCCTGACACAGCTTGAGCACGCTGCCGAGATATTCGTCCGGCGTCATGATCGTGGCTTCGATCCACGGTTCCTCGATTTCCGCGATGCGCACCACATCGGGCATATCGACCGGATTGTGGATTTCGAGCTGCTCGCCGTTGGTAAGCTTGATCTTGTAGATGACCGACGGCGCGGTCGCGATCAGGTCGAGGTTGAACTCGCGCTCCAGCCGCTCCTGAATGATTTCGAGGTGGAGGAGGCCGAGGAAGCCGCAGCGGAAGCCGAAGCCGAGCGCGGCAGAGGTCTCCATTTCGAACGAGAAGCTCGCGTCGTTGAGCCGCAGCTTGCCCATGGCCGCCCGCAGTGTTTCGAAATCGGCGGCATCGACCGGGAACAGACCGCAGAACACGACGGGGATGGCCGGGCGGAAGCCGGGCAGCGCATGTTCGGTCGGCTTTCTTTCGTCGGTGATGGTGTCACCGACGCGGGTGTCCGCGACTTCCTTGATCGAGGCGGTGAGGTAGCCCATCTCGCCGGGGCCGAGTTCATCCACCGGCGTCAGTTTTGGCGTGAACACACCGACGCGGTCCACCCCATAGGTGGCACCGGTCCCCATCATGCGGATGCGTTGATCCTTCTTCAGCGTGCCGTCGATGATGCGCACCAGCACCACGACGCCGAGATAGACGTCGTACCAGCTGTCGACCAGCAGGGCCTTCAGCGGCGCGGTGCGGTCGCCTTTCGGCGGCGGCAGGCGCTTCACGATGGCTTCGAGCACATCGGGCACGCCGAGGCCGGTCTTGGCGGAAATCAGCACGGCGTCGGAGGCGTCGAGGCCGATCACGTCCTCGATCTGCTGTTTCACCTTGTCCGGTTCGGCGGCGGGCAGATCGACCTTGTTGAGGACCGGCACGATCTCGTGGCCGTTGTCGAGCGCCTGATAGACGTTGGCGAGCGTCTGCGCCTCCACGCCCTGGCTGGCGTCGACCACCAGCAGCGAGCCCTCGCAGGCGGCCAGCGACCGCGAGACCTCGTAGGCGAAGTCCACGTGGCCGGGCGTGTCCATCAGGTTGAGGATGTAGTCCTTGCCGTCCTTGGCGTGATATTTCAGGCGGACGGTTTGCGCCGTGATGGTGATGCCGCGCTCACGCTCGATATCCATCGAATCGAGCACCTGCTCGACCATCTCGCGATCCTCCAGCCCGCCGGTGATCTGGATCAGCCGGTCG
>Ga0164243_10015537_pt1 | contig 10516 bp, 12 predicted proteins | sample OricompcompostOP_FD_108781 | JGI IMG/M metagenome (GOLD analysis project Ga0164243, IMG submission 108781) | Organic Plus compost microbial communities from Emeryville, California, USA - Original compost - Organic plus compost (OP) | ecosystem: Engineered > Solid waste > Mixed feedstock >... | reverse complement strand
TTACTGTCGGTGTTTTCCATATCCTCATGTGAGGTGAGAATCATCAGGATTTTTTTCATGGTAAATGATTTAAGTGAACATTTGCTGGATCTGTGTTCACAACTATCTTGCCATGAGGGTAAGCAGTGAAGGGTTTTAGAAATGGGATAGGTTTACAAGACAGCCCCAGGTTCAAATCATCCAATGTTATACTGTGTCCAGGAGCCTACACAACCGATCCGCAAATCCGTCATTTAAAAATTAAATGTTTCAAAATGGCGGCTCATTCCAAAGCTGGCCTCTATCAATAACCGGACGCAATTTTTTAATACTGAAAGTCGCAGTTGCTACTAACTCGTCTGCTTTCTCATCACCAAATTTGGCTCTTAGTTTTTCCCTGATGTTTTCCAACTTTTCGCCTTGCGTCAATATTTCAATAGCTTCGGCATAAATCCGCACACCTTTATAATCTCTTGCTCTCGCGGCTGGCTCATATACTAAGAAAACCACTGATTTGTTTTCCTGGATATTATTTAAAGAGACAGACGGATTGTCGCTCAATTCCAATTCAATATTGCCATCTGCGTTTAGTCGTGGCGTTCCCATTAAAGCGATTGACGGTTCGCCATTTTTATTGACTGTACACAGGAATTTATCGTGATGACTTTCGAAAAATTCTCTCAATGCGTCTGTGCACAAATTATTTTGTTGTTTTACTATATCCATTTTCGCTCAACTTTAAGGTTCAATTTGTATCTTATCTCAAAGGTAGTAAGATTTATCAAATAAGATACAAAATGTTCCCAATTTTCTATCTTTGTAAAAAAAGGATATGAACAAAACCGAAAATAGCCGAAGACGTGGTGATGAATTATTGGAAAGCCTGTATAATGCAACAATGAAGCTGGCTACGACAACCAAATTAACTAATCTGACTTTTCAGCAAATAGCTGATGAAGCTAGAACAAGCAGAACAGTTTTATACAGAAGATGGTCAACCCCCTTTGACTTGTTGCAAGACATCTATTCTTACAAAGCCAAAAAGTTGTTTGACGGAGCGTTTTTTGATGAATTAAAAGACAATGGGAGCCTGCGAAAAGATTTATTACAGCTTTTAACCGTTTACCAAAAAGTTCATACCGAAATCGGTGCTGAAATAATAAACAATTACTATTTTCTTAGAGCACAAGATAAAAATGATAATAACGAACTTCTTATTCACAAACAAGCTGTTGAAAAACACCTGAATGCAACAAAAAAAATTTTGGCAAACGCAGAAAAAAGAGGGGAAAAAATTAGAAAAATAAGCCCAATAACCTTAATGCTGCCTTACGACCTGATACGAACTGAAAATCTTATCAGACCAACCAATATCTCTAAAAAACGACTTACAATGATGGTAGACGAAATACTAATGCCTGTATTTGTTGGATAAAAATATAAGAAACTGCCGCAAAACCGCTTTCGCCAGCTCTCTTATGTGGCCGATACCGGGTCAGAGAAGGCAAGGGCTATGTTGGACGGAATAAAGGCTGATTTAAAAAAGCTGTCGCAGTCCAAAAAACCGGATGCTACAAGGGCCTATAACCAGTTTCTGGCAAGGTACGGCGCCCAGTTTGGACTGGGCGATCCCGAAGCTGTTGCTGCTATCAGGCTTCAGCTACAGCAGCAATATACAGTACAGCGCAAGTTTTCGCTGATAACCGGTAAAATGGTCACACCGTTAGACGCCTATCATCAGCTTGTAACCATGCTGGCAAAGGCGCTAAAGAAGTATTGATCTTGGCGTATTGATATGTGTAGCGGGCATATGCGCCTCCCAATCCTTCCACATGCATTAATGTATAGGTATATAGCAACAAGCATTACGTGGAGCTAAAAGGGGGGTACGAATACAACCGGGAAAGCGCTTAGATAACAGGTTAACTTTTGATATTTCTGGTAGATTTGGATAATACCTGCTGCTATGATCGCATTTAATAGCAACAGGTATTATTTTTTAAAGCTTTCTATCTATTAAGATAATGGTTCTTGAATTGCCAAGAGACTGATATAATAAATGAATAAAAATCGTCGAAAATAGACACAATATGCTGTAGTTGTAATAAAATTAAACAATCGAACTCTTCCATTTATTCATCATCCGGATCTGGTAAGTCGATTTCTTCTTGCTTAATTTCCCAACGGATCTTACCCGTACCTAAATACTCACCGAAATGTTTTTCTAATAGTTTAAATACTTCTTCAGGTGCCTCATCCGATACAAAATATTGGTTAAACAGTTCGTGAGATAAATTTAGTGCACTGGCAATATCAACTTGCGAGATATAAATATCACGATCTCTTGCACGACGCTGTATTATTGAAATTGTAGCTGCAAAAAACTTTTTCATCATAACTATGAATTGATTGCTATTTCATTTATACATTGTGGTAACTGTCACCATTACAATATTACGGAAATGTTTGGACCTTGTCAAAAAGATATGTACGATAACTTGGAAAATCATTAATTATATATACTACTGTCACAATATAATGATAAAGAATTTGAACCGAGCTATTTGGTAAACTACTCATTATTCCATAAACTTGGTTCGCTACACCTGCACTTCTGGTATCACCAGTCAATGGATCTTCATAGTACATCGATCTTGGAGTTAATTCTACCCTGGCATATTCGACCTCGTCAATAACAGTTGGGACTTCGTCATTGTACACCAAACCGGCTATAAACAATACCTGTATTGGCGGAAAACCCAAACCGTCAACCTCTGGGTCTGGGTCAAAAAAAAGATTATTAAACTTTATAGTCTCCGATATACCGACAGAACCGATCCTATTTAAATTTATTCCTTCTCCCATTTGTGATCTTGCCGTAGTATCTATTCCGGCCCCGGCAACTACCTTCATGTTGTTGGTATCTTTTGGGATTTGGATAGTGACTATTTTGCCATTGGGATATTGGAATGTACGGGTTCCCAGTTGTTCATTATCAATAACTCTAACAGTATCTCTTACTATTTTTTGCTGTTTTGTTATTGGTTTGGGCAAATCATTTTTAGAGCATGAAATAAAAATAATAACCATTACAAAATATAAAGCACTTGCTATTTTTTGCATATCAAATATTTTTTGACTTTATTAATTCAATGAATTTTCGCATGCCTATCTAGGTAAAGTAGGCCCGGAGGAATTACTATCAATAACCTGCTGTAGCAGATTCTCAGGATCTTCAAATAATTCTGATTTTATATGTACTCCGGAATAGGATAAATCCTTAGAACTTGTGTCCTTGATTTCAGGAATCTTGGTTTGAATCTTTTTTCCATCTGGTAAAATGAAAGTGCGAGTGCCTTTATTCTCATTATCAACTACTTTTATTGTTATATTCTTTTCAGCTATATGGTATTTTACCTTTGATTTATTAGTGGATTTAGTACAAGAAAGTAAGATAATAGAGATGGGAATGAAGGTAACAAACAATAGTTTCATACAAAATAGATTGAGGTTGCAAATAAAAATCACTTAAGTAAAAGAATAACTCCTACTTTACATAGATACAGAAAATCTAGTAACAGGTGTAGCGGCATGAAATATTTTTTTTTACAGAAATATGTTAATCTTTAATTGTTAGATAACATCTTAACAATTAGACCAACAGCATATATTACAATCGGTGTTTTGAGGTAATGTTTTAATTATATAGGCGCCGTAAAAAAGTGAAATTTAGGAGTTTGCTTTAACCCCTAACATAGTTATCATATATAGTCGTTGAAAATTTTTGACCTCTTGCGCATATGACCCTTCGTTATCGCATGAATAAGGAATGCAAATTCCGCCGTATTTAGGAAAGGTTACGCGGCTCGTCACTGATCCATTTTTGCCCAAGTCAAAAAATCGGCCCTATCTGCAGAAGGACATTACTATATTTTAGAAATAAAAGGTTCGGCGGAGTGGATGATTATATTTCAAAAATGGCAGATATAGGCTTTGACCGGTACACAAAGCCGTCGGTGATCAACAGAGGACGCTAGCAGTAGCTTACCGCCTACCTGGCTTTTGAATGAAAGGATCATTTGGCTGCCTATTTAGCCATAGGTTCTTGTCATGGCTATCTTATTAAACTTTGCGGGAAGCATACAGCTCTACAGGCTTATTTGCCACAAATGACAAAAGGCCGGTCGCCTTCAGCGCCGGCCTTTTGTATTAAACAATGTTATTCCCGCTGGATCAGCAGATGGGCTAAACCAGGATCATTTCTTATCTTTTCCAGCACAGTATGAATGATAAGTTGCATATCCATTTTAATATCATGGTAATTTGCCTGTATTTCTTCTTCTGTAACATCTCTAGTGACAGGCAGGTCTACGAATGCCGCTTCTTCTTTCTTTATTGCCTCTACATCGTTTATGATCTGGCAATGGAACATTTTCTGCTCAATGCGCTGGTCGGGATTATCGGAAACGATACCCACAAATTCGCCGGAGCTAAGCTGGGCTATCTTGGAAGCCGGTATGGCCGAATCCAGTTGCGAGGAATGGCTGATTGAAATATCATTGCTATTAACCGACTTGCTTTGGTTAACAGTAGGCGCTAACAAAAAATGTAATCTGCTTATTGAAATCGGCTATCAGACAAGACTGAAAAATACCTATCGGTGAAGGTAGCGGATGTTACTTTGGGCCAAAGTTATAGTAGCTGATTAGATTATTTAAATGTAAAAACCGGAAAGGCGCTGCTGCCGCGCCATTCCCGCCCCTATCTCCGGCAGGGGTTTCAAACAATAGGTAGAGAAAATGTGTTATTGCTCTCGGAAGCACATGCTAGGCAAAGGATTTTGGAGCTTTATGAAATAGACCAGCTTATTGTTGCCTTCTCCCTTGCTCCGCTTATCCTGGCCCCTAAACAGCATTTTTCAAACTAAGTTGGCATCTATTTTTCTGTCGTACGCGCTTTAGGTACATCAGAACCAGGTATTGTATTATGCTTTTAGTGTATTGGAATAGCGATGCTCTCTTTTTTGGAACGCTTCATGTCCTCCTTCAAGTGCAACTAAGTTGTCTCTTGTCGCATCGTTTTCTATCGTTGTGCTTTTTATTATGGTTAGGTTTGTATGGTCATCAACTTCCAGTATGTGAATCAATTCTGCGTCGCCGTTAATGACAAAGTTTGCATTGTGGGTCGCAAAAATAATCTGACGTTCATTTTTCCTTGTTTTAATTACCTCAACAAGATAATTTGAAATCAACATGCTGTCCAAGTGTGCTTCCGGTTCGTCAATGATAATAGGATTGTTACCCAATAAAAGGAGAATAACTAAAGCGGCTGTACATCGCTGCCCAAAAGAGGCGATATCAATCGACTTGCCATCATAGTAAACAAGTATTTTTTTATAGGTAAAATAATCGTGCAATGCATGTTTAATTATTAATTTAAACAATTCAAAGTTTGATGGATCTGAAAAAAGCTCTTTCAAAAAAGTCTTAGCATTTGATCGTGTAGGATCTGCCTCAAGCACTTCCAAATATTTATCGTGGCTTGGATCATCCATATTTTTAATATGGAATAGGAGTTGTTCTAAAGGTTGAGAATCAAATTTCGCCTTGACAGTAAACTGTCGAATTGCCGGTTCAAATAGTCTTTGAAAGTCTCTTATTATTTGCTCCCAAGCGGCGGAATAATCAAAGTCATATTTTAAGGAAATAGTTTTGACTAATTTTTTATTCGTATTAAGCTTGTCAAGTTTTTGTTGAATTTTTTCAATATGGTCGGTCAGTAGCTCCTGATAGGACTTGCATATAGCAACCACTTCATCCATGTTGAAATCATCTATCGCTTTTTGTAGTCCATCCAAAAGCAGGCTCTCGCTGTCAACTTCGGCTTTAAGTCGGGCAATTGTTGCATTTGCATTTGTGATGTCTTTTTGATCTTCTGTACTTACACCGGCATTTTGAAGGTACGACTGCAAGTTTGATTTGGCAGTATCGTACTCCGCCTTAAATTGTGTCTGCTGGCTTATGATTGAAGAAAAGTCCTTAAGTCTATGCGTGTCTATGATAGTATTTAATGAAGCGGTTAATTCAGCGCCCGCTGTTATGTACTCATTATCGGTTTCAAGAGGGCGATAGCTCGCTACAAGTTCCTCCAACTTCTCTATAAGGCCATAATATTGCGTTTGAGAATAGGTGATGTTATTTACTTTTAAAAGTGAACTTGCTACTGCTTTGGTTAGTTTTTTATACTCGTCGCTCTCAAAAGAGTTAGTCATTTTGGTCAGGCTCTCAATTTCCTTTTTTTTACGATCAACTTCTTTTTTCCCCTCTCTTAGTTCAAGTGTATGCGAAATAACCTGTTTTAGTCTGGTTAAGGAACTTTGTAGGGAATCTGCGGCTGATTTTAAGGTGTCTTCTGTATCCAGATTAATAATTCTGGAATATATTGCATTGGTTAGCTTTACCGGGTCTTTTGCAAATCCTCTATTTCATTTTGACTAAGAAATTCAATATTTTTTTCGTCATGGTCTCCGTCAATTTTGATGCAGTCTGTTATTTGAAGTTTAGTCCCTTTATTATCTTTCAACTGCCTTGACCTAAAAAATTCATTAGCAGATTTTTGTAATTTTGCTCCTATTAAATTGAGAAGTGTACTTTTTCCAGTTCCTCTGCCCCCAATTATGCAAGTGAAATTTGGGCTAAAGTTGAGTTGATAGCTATTTCCAAAGCAAAATTTTTCATCATCCATTTTACAATCAGATGGAAAATTTAGTTCAACGGTGTTGATAGATTTTGCTGGAGTACGGGGCTTCGAATCCCGGATTGCAACGCGAGATTCAGGCTCAAAGATAATCTGCTTCAGGCCTGAAAATGTAGGATCAGCTTTTATAAAAGTAAAACGATTGAGATCTGGCCGACAGATTTCCTCATTTTTATGAGCATCACAGCCATGTATACATGGTTTAAGGCTACCATACTTGTCAACCAACTGTTCTTGATTTAAGACGCCTTTTCCCAAAAAAAATTCTCTATCCTTGGGTTGCGCAGAAAATATTGCTTGCGTCAGCCTGTATATCTCTTCTCTGGTCGCCGCAAGGCTATTGTGTTGCAACCCCGAAGCGCCATCTGCAGAATTATTTGATACTACACGTATGGAATGTTCTCGTAACACCTTTGATTTACGGTAGATTTCTGCCAAATCAGTATACTGCACCTTAAATTGGTGAGCACCTTCTTCATATGCCGCCTCCTCTCTAAGGGTAGGTCCCCGAAAGGCCCTTCCAAGAGCAATTAAACCATCCTTTGTACATCTATAATCATTATCCTTGTAACGGTACTTAAGTTCATTAAAAAGTAAGTTATCCAGTTGATCCACAATTTCCGGATCACATAGAATATGAAAGTTTATTCCTTTCTCGCCTGCGGTAACCGGTATAATCCTCAATTCAATATTTGGAATTAGCAATTCTACATTGGGTAATCCCCCATTATCTTTAAATTCTTTAACCTTTTCGTATCCATTGATAGAAAAATAATCTGTAATCCCCAATACACTAGCGTCACATTTGGAGAGTAATTCCAGGTAGGTTTCCCATTTGTCAGTATGGGGTGGGATGGCTGTAAACAGGTTATTAAATACAGTATCTGGGGTATGAATGTGTAAATTCCATTTTCGCCAGGTGGAACCAAAAGACATATAAGGTTAGTTTGAAGTTATAATAAGCAGTCTCGACCATCGAATTTAATAATAATATGTAAAAGGAGCGCAAATAGTCAAAAAGAACTAAATGGCTTGGGGGGCAGAACATAATTTTATGCTTGGCAACTTAATATGAAAAATCATGCTTGCCAAAATCAGGTTAGCATACATTTCTGAAAAGGCACATCATGGGTAATTAGTGCAATTGCTCCAAATCTAACCGGTAGCTTTGTTACAAAAAAATACCTCTCCTGTTATCCAGGAGAGGTATTGGGCAGGATTGTAAGTGTTTTTATACGGCGACCCCTGGAGAAGCGGGCAGCGGTAGCTGTGGCGGCGCCGGGTTTTTGTGAACGATTTCAAGCAGCTTTGGCATAATCTCGTTGGTAAACACATTTTCCAGCACCTTTGGGGCAATCTTTTCTAGTAGGAGTAAGAATTGCTCTTCGTTGATGCCATTGATGCCAATGGTCATGCCCGAATTTATCTTTTGCTGTACCCGCGGCATGTACATCAGCACTAGTGGGTTACCCACTCTGGAATAGATCATAGTACTTTCTATGTCCTCATGTCCCATCTTTATTTGAGTTACTTCTATGGGTACCCCCAGTTGCGTAGTAACGATAGTGCCGAATGTATGCCTGGCAGCGTAAGCACGTAGCTTGAAATCAAAACCACAGGCAAGGCCAATAATTTTAAGGTGGTCATTTATCACTTTATTGGAAACATATTTGAAAACCGTTTCCCTATAGGTGGCGCCTTCTTCCATGCCGTATTCGCTTACGATTTCTTTAGCTTTATCTAACAGCGGGACCCATGCAGGTACCTCACTTTTTGTTCTTGTATAGGTCATCCACAAATTGCCAAACATATCTTTGGATAACTGGGAGGGTTTTAATGATTGTACATCAATGGGCGCCATGCCGGTATAGCAGCAGAATACAAAAATTGCCCGGACTAGTTTTGTCAACGGATCGATAAGCACCAGATCCTCAATTGCTCTCAATTGCTCCCAAACCAGGTATTCTGTTTCTTTGCGCTTAATCTTTATCTTAAATTCGGCAAATACGTCTTTTTCGCACCAGCCTTTCAGCCCGGCCCATTTTACCATCTTTTTTAGCCGTTCAATGTGCTTCATGGCTCCGTTTTTAGTACAAGGGTCATTGGGCTTAATCGGATTTTTTAAAACATAGCTATAAAATTCATCTACAAAGTTAAAGTTGAGCTGGCGGAGCGGAATATCACCGGCTGAATATTTATGCTGGCAAAATCGCGCTATATAGGCGTTGGTAGCACCATAGTTTTTAAGGCTGCCTTTTTTAGTTCCAGACTGTACTTATCATAGGCACGTTTAGTCAGTTCCAACATTGTCAACCGCTCCACTGCATCCCCCTGACCCAGGTAGTGATTTTTGATATTGTCAGCGGTGAGTACCCCTTCATTTAATTCCAGCTCCTGAAAAATGCCGGCTAGTTTGGCTTCCACTTTGGTTAGATAAGTAGAAAACTCGCGTAGCTCCTTGTTATACTGGTGTGGCCTGCCTTTTCCTTCATCCCAGTTTTTAGGATCAAAGCCTCCTTTAATTGTGATTTCCCTTTCAGGAGTATTGTTGCAGGCAATCTTTGCAAAGACAGAGTAGTCTTTGCGTTTGTTTTTGTTTTGTCTGATGGAGAAGGTTACTCCAAAAGTGTTTTCGCTTCTCATAATTCTTTTCTCATTTTAAATGGACAATTCAAATGCTCAAAAAACCGGGACCCCCTGGCCAAAAAATGAGTAGAAAAAAAGCCTTTGCATATCATTTGAAATAAGCTGATATGCTTTGTAATGAAATGCAATACAGATCACTACATATGCCAAATAATCTACATTGAGTAGGTAAGTTACTCAATAAACCTACTCAATGCATTACACGGCTAATAACTTGAAATTTGATGTAATAATTTGGTATGTGGGCAAAATGAAAAAAGCCCGCAGATGTAACATCTACGGGCTTTTCCGACATAAAGCGTATCAAAGCGATACAAACAAAATGTCGGCAAAGTCGGGACGACTAGATTCGAACTAGCGACCCCTAGCACCCCATGCTAGTGTATATATTTTTGAAATCTCTGAGATGCTTTGCAGTATTGCGTTTTAGAGCATTTGTTTTTCTTTATTCCGTTTTTGTTTTTTTCTGGCCCAAACCTGACCCAAAAATTATTATGTATGCTGTAACTCTTTGTAAACAGCTTGGAGTGCTTTACTGTTGAACCAGCCTACATATTGCAAATTGCAAATTCCCCACCATGAACAACCGTAATGTCTGAATACTGGCTCGTTTATATCAATCAACTTTTTTCCCAACCAATATGGAACAAGCCACCATGAACAAATCGTTCGTGAGTAATATTCTGCTTTTTCGTAATACTCATGATTTTCCCTGTTGTTGTATCCCAGATTATCAACGTTTCTACAGAAAACAGTAGAACCTATCGAAACTTCTCCATCTGGAAACTTCACGATATAGGCTTCAGAGTTATAAATACACTCCTGAATATCGATTGTCTTCTCGTTTTCGATTAAGATTCTTACAACTTCTGTTTGTTCATGTAAAACACAGCACTTTACAAATTCTGCAAATTCCATTCTGCTCAAATTGAAAAGTTTGAAATTGAAAACCCTTAACATATTCGGTTATTTTTAACCAACGTAGTTAAGGGCTATAGAATGCTATATTAATTTATTGTAGGAAAATAAGTTCGGTGGCCCTTTAGAGCGTTTATTTCCATTTTCTTCATATCCCTCTCTAGGAGAATACATGATTTTTTTCTGATTCATTTTTCTGGTTTTACTGTTATTAATT
>Ga0164243_10015534_pt1 | contig 10517 bp, 8 predicted proteins | sample OricompcompostOP_FD_108781 | JGI IMG/M metagenome (GOLD analysis project Ga0164243, IMG submission 108781) | Organic Plus compost microbial communities from Emeryville, California, USA - Original compost - Organic plus compost (OP) | ecosystem: Engineered > Solid waste > Mixed feedstock >... | reverse complement strand
GGCTGCGACATTGCTCATGCGTACTCGGGCCATCGCATTATCAGGGATATTGATCACATCGACTCCGGCATCGCGGAGATATTCAGCATTTTGCAGGAAGCGGGTAAACTTGATGCTGCGTGGTGGTCGCATTTCAGCACTCACGGCGAAGCGGCCCGCGGCAAGCAACTGGGCAAGACGGGTTGAGGGAGCCTTTGTGCCTCGGGGGGGCTGTTGCTGCGCCCGTTTATCATAGACCAGCTCGATTTTTGCTTGTTCTTTGACAGGTTTGGGACGCTGCTGTAGCTCAGGAGCAAACTCACGCAGAACTTTGCTCATCGCGGCGATATGCTGGGGGGTAGTGCCACAACACCCGCCGACAAGTTGCACACCTGCTTGCAGAAAATGGCGGGTATACTCGGCAAAATAATCGGGGGAAGAGATATAGATGAAGCGATTCCCCACGCGGCGCGGCAGGCCCGCATTAGGCTGTGCGGCCAGATGAAACGCATGCTGTTCGTCTTGCATGCGCTCAATAACGCTCAGTGTGCCGGCAGGACCCAGAGCACAGTTCACGCCAACAAGATCAGCGCCGAGCTCGCTCATCACGCGGGCAACGGTATGCGGATCTTCTCCGCTGGTGACAGTGTTATCTTCGCCAAAAGTCATCAGGGCAGCGATGGGAACGTCAGTGATGGGACGAATGGCCTGTAAGGCTTCACGCATTTCGCCGAGATCCGAAATCGTTTCAAGGATAAGCAGATCAACTCCTGATTCAAGCAGCGCTTCAGCCTGTTCACGGAAGGCGTCGCGGGCTTCCTGCTGCTTGACGGTTCCCAGTGGAGTCAGGCGAACTCCCAGAGGACCGATGTTCCCCGCCAGAAAGATTGGCTGCTCGCTCATGTCGCGGACCTCGCGGGCTAATTTCGCGCCCGCTCGATTGATATCGTGTACCTTGTGTTCCAGGCCATGTTCTTGCAGACGATAGCGGTTTGCGCCGAAGGTATTGGTCTCGATAATCTCGGCACCGGCGGCGACATAATCAAGATGAATGGCTTTAATCAGTTCTGGATCGGTCAGATTGAGTTGATCGAAACAACGCTCAAAGGAGATGCCGCGAGCATAGATTTGTGTGCCCATGCCGCCATCACATAAAATTGGGCCTCGCTGCAATCGTTCCAGAAAGGGGTGTTGTGTTCGCATACGTTTTCCTCGTCTCCAGTACCCTGCTTATGGCGAATAATATTCTCTGGGAGTATACCATCTGTGTGGTAGGGAGTCCAGCGAGGGAAAAAGAAGAAGGGGAAAGACAAAGAAAGAGCCGGGGAGAACAGAAATCTCAACCCGACTCTTTTTTCTTCTGCGAAACTGTTTAACCCAGTTTTTCTTTCTTTCTTTCAACCCAGTCCTAATCCGCGTAGGCCAATTACTTACACTACCCAACAACCGGGTTATTGCAGATCCTGAATATCTCTTACCGTCTTCTCGACGAAAGTCGTCGATCAAGGCTTAGCATACTCATTTCTCTATGAGATGCTGGAACATCAGACGGTTTAGAGACTCAGGATGGTTGGAAGCCCGCCTCTACGGGCACTCCTAGTCAATTTGATACACCATCCCCAGTATCCGAATTGGTTTCTTCATGATTCTCATAAGCCCTCCTTCGGATCTAGGCCATTGGCCCGAATGCCAGAGTCTCTGTGATTTCTCTGGTAGGTCCCCTGGGGGGAACAATTTGAATATAACATATTCAGTATGGAATGTCAAGACTCATAGTATGTGTTTCCGTTTGTTTTTATAAAATGACATACATATATAGAAAGTTCAACCGTAAACATTATAGTTGAGTATTTATGGTTCTGCTATACTTGAGCTTCATTGCATTGTTCAAGAAATGCGTATGAGCGCTGATGAGGAGCGCTAGAACGATGTATCCTCGCGTTGATAAGGCCATACCGCCTTCTCCTGCTGCTGATGGAGATGTTCCGCGATGCGATTCGAGCTGCCCTCATGCTCATCGCGCCGATAACTGGTTTGCCCGGTGCTCTTGTTTGGGAAAAGAAAGTGTGGAGAAGCGGGATCAAGTGCACCTGGTGGAGCCTGATCGACCATACGGGCGAAATCTGTGAGATCTTTGTGCAGTACGTGTTCCAGGCGTGAGCCGGCACCCAGTTTCTCGCCCAGGTCGCCCAGGGCTCCGGCGGGCGGCTTGTAGTGGATGGTAATCTCGATCAGCGTCTGACGCATACTTGTGGGCTTAAATGTGATTTTCCCGAAGTTTTCCAGGCCTTTCGTGGAGCGCCAACCGATTTGCTGACCTTCGACCCAATTTTCTCGAATGGCATCCCATTCATGACGTCCGAATAGTTCTGCAACCCAGTGACTTCTTTGATCGTCGTAATAGGTGACTTCTTTGATGAAGCTCATCACTTTCAAAAAACCCGGGTATTCACGAAAGTGGGCGAACAGGGAATAAACCTCATGCACAGGAGCGTTTACTACAACTGAGACGTGATGCTGCGTAAATGGTGTAGCCATCTGTCTTCCTCCTTTCGAGGATAAGTCACTCTCAGGATCTCACGTGTGCTTGTTAAATGATCGTTTCATGGTTCTTCTGTCTATCCAGTGATTCTATCACGATAGAGAGAAGAGGATCAATAAATAGAGCACAACTATTGTATTCTTGAGTAGATTTTTATTCGGTTCTCTACTGGAATGGATTGTAGTATTACTCCGAGAAGCGATAAATAGCGGTGCTGACGCAGCGAATGCGGAAAACAGCGGGGATGGCCCGAGAAAATCAGGTGTTTTCCCGGGAAAATATCAAGAGAAATCCCTATATGTTTTTGTGGTACCCGGTGGTATGCTTGAAGCAAAACGGTAGAGATAAAGCGTGCAGACGGCGGCTAATAGGCCTCTGCAATAGGAATGTTGGCTATTTTATTTTGGGGTTTATTGCGTCTAGTGTAATATAGACATAGATACAAGGGGTTTTGCTTTCAAAGCTGAAACTTAGTCTACTACGACTACGTACTAGACTCGTAGTAGAGTATAAAACTATCGCTTGTGAGCCTGCTAGTTCATGGTGATGAACCATTGTTTTATAGATGGTCTTTTTATTCGTACCATTGCATATTTTACGATGAGGTGAGGTAATAGCTATGTCAACGGCAACACTGGACGACAAGCTTAGCCGCGCTTTAGAACTGGTCGGTTCTATTGATCCGGAAATTGCTGAGTCGTACCCCTCGCTAGAGGCTCGTATTCTTGCTCAGGCGCTCGAAAACGTGGAAATCGCGGAACGGCGGCTGCGCGAGATCCAGGAATTGATGGGTGATTTAGCCGAAGTGCTGGTGTAGGCGCACACTCTATTTCCGCATACTCTGTCTCTCCTTGTAGTGTCTATTCAGGCCAAAGGGAGGCGCTGAGATGCCCTGAAGGGATAGTTTGTCTCTCTTTCAAGTGGTATTGAAAGGGCTGTCCTCTGGTACTCTACTATATGGGGAGTCGGGAAACGGGCGGAGTGTGCTCCACCGCCACTCTTTCTCCTGGTTCTTTTGTTCCCGCAAGGGAATTTTTCTTTGTCTGTCTGACTTCAGTATTTAGGTTGTGTTTATAAGTATAAAAATAACGTTTGATCGTTTCTTTTGTCTTTTTTCTGCAATCCAGCCTTTTTACAGGGATGGATTATAGCTGAAAACACATAAAAAAAAGAGGATCAGGACCGTAAAGGCCTGATCCTCTTCGCTTTATCCTTTAGAGGCTACAGCTCATATCCAGTTCGGGATCATGCACCTCTTCCTCAAGGGTGGGGGCAACAAAGGACTCCTCCTCGGCTGCGTCGGGCTGCTCAAGAGCCTGGAGAATAATGCGCTCCACGTCGGCCAGACAGTTGATACAGACCAGCTCGTTGCGTACCTTCTTGGCTCCAGGAAAGTGACCGAGATACCAGCCCATATGCTTACGGAGCTCAACGAAGTGGGATTCGCCCTTGATTTTGGCATGCACGCGTGCATGCTCCAATGCCATCAACAGGCGCTCCTCACGTGTAGGCATGACCTCCGGGATATTTTCTGGTGTTGGCTCAAGTCCTGAGTTGAGCACGGCTTTCATCTGCTCTTTTGTCTGAAAAAGCCAGGGATTGCCAAAGGTGGCGCGACCAATCAGGACGCCATCGACTCCGGTTTCGCGGATGCGCCGCGCTGCCTCATAGAGGTTGTGGATATCGCCATTGCCCATAATGAGCGTGCCTGTCTTGCTGGCATGCACGATCTCTGCTGCTTCGGCAATAGCGTCCCAGTTGGCAAAGCCCTTGTAGTGCTGAACGAGCGTACGGCCATGCAGCGAGATATTTGCCAGATCCATTTCAAGCAGCTCTTTGATCCAGTCTTTGATGACAATGGAGTCATAACCAAGGCGCGTCTTCACTGAAACCGGGATCAGGCGACGTTCAATACGCGCGGTATCGCCCCAGATGTGCACGCGTTCCTCGTTCATCTGACGAATGCGCTTGATACGTTCCGGGTCCATCTCCAGATCTTCGAGCGTCTGACCATTGGCCCAATCGCGAACCCCTTCCTGTGTTGCCCGAATGATTGCCTTTGCCGTGTCTGGCATGCGAATCAGAGCGGCGCCACCGCCTTTATTGGCGACAGATTTGGCCGGGCAGCCCATATTGATGTCAACACCATCGAAGCCCAGTTCACAGACGACGTGGGCCGCTTTGTAGAAGTATTCGGGCCGACAGCCAAAAATCTGAGCCACGACAGGGCGTTCTGCTGGCGTGTACAGGAAGTCACGGAAAATCCGGTCACTGCCGCGCCAGAGTCCCTCGACGTTCGTAAATTCGGTCAGAACAATATCGGGCTTGCCATACAGACCATGCATGGTGCGGCATGGGGCATCGGTGACGCCATCCATTGGGGCAAGCGCCACAATTGGACGTTGAAGTGTGTTCCAGAAAGATTGCAGTTTCATAGGCTTCTTCGGCTTCTTCTCGGTAAAGGGTTTTCTATAGTACAGACCGCCAGCAAGATTTATATTGTGGAAGTCAGATGTTTCAGCGTCTTCTCATGATAGCATGTCATCTCTGGATCGGTCAAATAGACAAGAAAGAGCCAGAGGGAGCACATCCGTCTCTCTCTGGCTCTGAAGAATGGGGGGTAGATTGCTCATCAAGCGGCGGCGTGTTGATTCTTTGAGCTGCCGACAGGAACGGGCTGACGCAGTGTCAGTGCTTTCTCTCCTGCCTCAACCACCACTTCTTGACCTGCCGCGATCTTGCCCTGAAGCAGAGCCTCAGCCAGCATATCGGTTAGCTGGTTCTCGACGACACGGCGCAACTGGCGTGCGCCATATTCGGCGGAGTAGCCCTGTTTAGCGAGCCGCTCTCGTACCTCGTCGGTAACTTGCAGCTTGATGCCCTGTTCCGCGATTCGGGTGGCAATCTTCTGAATCTGGTTGTTTACGATCTCGCGGATCTGCCCCTGTGTCAGCGGATGGAAGACGATAATGTCGTCCAGGCGGTTAAGGAATTCAGGGCGGAAGGTCTCTTTTAAGGCCTCATTGACCTGAGCGCTCATGTCTCGCTGCTGTGCACCTTCCTGTTTGCGTCCAAAGAAAGCCGCACTGCTCTTCTTCAGTCTATCTGTTCCGGTATTGGAGGTCAGAATGATAATTGTATTGGCGAAGTTGACCGTCTGACCATCGCCGCTGGTCAGGCGGCCGTCTTCCAGAACCTGTAAGAGCAGGTCGAAGACTTTCGGGTGTGCCTTCTCAATCTCGTCAAAGAGCACAACGCTGTATGGCTTGCGGCGCACTGCTTCGATTAACTGTCCCGCCTCGGTGTAACCGACATAGCCCGGAGGTGCCCCAACCAGGCGTGAGACGTTATGATGTTCCATAAATTCAGACATATCAAATTGGAGCAGAGCACTTTCATCGCCAAAGAGCGTCTCGGCGATCGCACGTGCCAGTTCTGTTTTACCGACGCCAGTTGGCCCAACGAACAGGAACGTCCCGATAGGGCGGCGGCGATTGCGGATATCGGTACGGGCGCGGCGAATCGCACGTGCCACTGTCTCAACCGCCTCATGCTGTCCAATCACGCGCTGATGCAGCTTCTCTTCGAGCTGTAACAGGCGCTCACCTTCTTCAGACGAGATGTGAGAGAGAGGGATACCGGTCATGGCCGAAACAACCTGTGCAATATCCTGTTTGCCGATAACCGGGGCCTGCTGATTATTCTCATGCCAGGCAGCTTCAGCGTGTTGCAGTTGTTCGCGTGCCTGACGCTCCTGTTTTAGCAGCGAGAGCGCTTGCGGGAAATTCTTATGCACGATCGCATATTCTTTCTCGCGGCGCAGGCTCTCAGCTTTATCACGCAACTGAAGAATCTGGTTTGGTGCTGAGGTCCGCTGTACGCTGAGACGCGCAGCCGCTTCATCCAGCAGGTCGATTGCCTTATCTGGCAGGAAGCGTTCATGAATATAGCGAGCGGAAAGGCGCGAAGCCGCGTCGATCGCTTCATCCGTAATGGTCACCTGATGGAAGGTCTCATAATGCGGGCGCAGACCTCGCAGGATCTCCACTGTATCCTCGTGGCTGGTTTCACCAACCATGACGGGCTGGAAGCGGCGCTCAAGGGCTGGATCGGTTTCAATACTGGTGCGATATTCGTCCAGCGTTGTGGAGCCAATACAGCGGAATGTGCCACGAGCGAGCATGGGCTTGAAGAGATTCGCGGCATCCGTTGAGCCCTGACTTGAACCTGAGCGCATCAACGTGTGCAGCTCATCGAGAACAAAGATAATATTCCCTGCCTCGCTTGATTCTTGTAGAATGGTTTTCAGGCGCTCTTCGTACTCACCGCGTAGATGCGTATTAATGGTGAGTGCTGGAATATCCAGGGCAACGACACGCAGGCCGCGAAGGTTCTCAGGAACGCGATTCTCAATAATGCGCATTGCCAGCCCTTCAGCTATCGCAGTCTTGCCAACGCCAGCAGGTCCGATCAAGACCGGATTGTTTTTCGAGCGACGAGACAGGATCTGCATGCTACGCTCTAGCTCGGCTTCACGGCCAATTAAGGGGTCGAGCTCGTTTGAGAGAGCGGCCAGCGTGAGATCACGGCTAAATTGATTGATGGTTGGCGTCTGATCGTAAAGTCCTTGATAATGAATGGCTGTTTGCAAGTTATCGTATCCTTTTGCTGTCAGAGAAGAAAGCATCTGTCGTATTACGTCTGCTTTAATATCCAGGCTTTCCAGAACGCCCTGAGTTGCACTATCCGTCTCTGTCAGAATAGCAAGCAGTATATGCTGGACGGATACGAGTTCCGCCTGATCTGCGGCGGCCTCTTCTTCGGCGCGTTGAAGCGTCGCTCGCGCAGAAGGATTGATGGCAGGGGTGCTCAGAAGCGGTTTATTCCCAACGCCCAGAACATATTCGAGGGTTTGTGCCACCCGGTATGAGCTGGTATGAATGGAGGCAAAAAGAGCCTCTATCAAGGGATCTTGCTTCTTCAGCAGGCCCAGAAGCAGGTGTGCCGTACCAACTGAGCGATGACGCAAGCGGATGGCTTCCTGACGGGCATTCGCTATGACCTTTTGAGCTTCTTCAGTGAAATTCTTATATCTATTGCGTGCCATATTTTCATCAATCCTTCAGAGAACGTTACTAGATGTCGTGCTAAGAGTAATTATCGGTTATGGTTCTTATTTCTAGAGAGAGAAAAAGAGCTCTGTAGAAAATAGAGAAGATCACTCAAGGGATGGTGTGGGAAAGCTCTTTTCTCTCTCTGAAAGAGAAAGAACCGGGTGAAGTGGTTCAGTGAAGTATGCTATTTTCCGGTGTTGTGAGGAGTAAGGCTGCCCCGATAAGTGGTGCATCTTCTCCAAAGGTGGCCCGATGCAGGGTCAAATAGGACCAGGTTAGACGTTTCTCCAATAATTGTTGCAGGCGCGGCAGAAGAAAAGAATGATTAAGCGCGATTGCGCCGCTTATTGCTACCGCATCAACTTTTGTCAGCAAAGCCAGATTAACCAGCCCAAGCGAGAGCTTATCACAGAATGTCTCCCAGAAAGCGGGATCGTGCGTTTGAGCCAGCGAGACTCCTGTTCGTGATTCTATCTGGCGTCCGCCGGTAAAGGTTTCCAGACAACCAATTTGCCCACACAGGCAGGGAAGTGTGTTTCCGTCAAGTAGCTGGTGCCCTATTTCAATTGATATCGTCATGGTTGTACCATCTTTACACAGTTGAAACGCGGCCCCGGTTCCGGTCGAGAGCGTCAGATAAGCACTGCGATCGTTGTTTTGTAGTGTACCAAATTGTTTCTCAGCAAGCAAGCCGCAAACCGGATCATGGGCCAGACGGACCGGACAGCGAAAATGCGCCTCCAACTCATCAACCAGGGGCTGATTGACGTAGCCGGGCAGGTTCGGCGCGTTGATCACAGAGCGGCCATCCAGTGCGATTCGTCCCGCAAAAGAGATACCGATTCCAGCAAGGGGGGCGCTCTTCTGTAGCGCCCAAAGATCTCTTTTTTCTGAGTACTATAGTCCTGCAGAGTTGGAAAGCGAGCGAGTGGCGTAAAAGCGGGAACATCCAGGCTGCGAAAGCTGCCTATACGGGTATTTGTCCCGCCGATATCAATGCCAATAAAATGTGGTGCTTGCTCGGTCACAGGGCTCAACTCCTGAATACCATGACGCTAGAAGAGTCGTGTATGCTTCTCAAGGGCATCGCGTGTGACTGGATGGAAGAAATGGTCCATTGCTATCCAGAGACTGCGACTATGATGGAAAAAGATGAATGGAAGCAATATCGCGGTTGGCACAAACCAGATCAGCATATGCAACAGAGCTGCTATCATATCTTCTCCCGCAGCGGATGAGGCGACGGCTACCGGAATGGTCATTGCGGTCACAATGAATTCGCTGATGATCAGATTAATCGCCATCGAGCTACTGAAGTACCCTTCTTCGCCACGATCATAGCGAAAGTCACAGTGTGGGCAGCGTTCGTACATCACAAAAGGACGTCGAAAGAGTGCCCCCTTTCCGCAAATCGGGCAGCGTAGAAGCAGACCTCGGGTCAGGAGGGCTGTCAGTGCAATTTTCATGGTTCCCTTCTCCTGTGGTTGGCGCTGAAAAGCGTAGTAGAGCGACCAGGCTCATTGCTGTAATTGTAGCAAATGCGTACAGGAAAAACCAGAGGAGAAAGAAAAAGAGAAGACCGGCTAAGTAACCGGCCTTCTAAGCGATCCCGAGAGGGGTCGAACCTCCGACCTTCAGATCCGCAATCTGACGCTCTATCCACTGAGCTACGGGATCATGATATGCAATTGTACTGTAGAAACAACAAAGGAAACTGGCGATCCCGAGAGGGGTCGAACCTCCGACCTTCAGATCCGCAATCTGACGCTCTATCCACTGAGCTACGGGATCGTATTTTGCTTCGCTCCTGCGTTGCTACGGACAGTATAATACAGCGTTTCGCTGAACTTGTCAAGGGGTGGTGCCCACGAATTTTTTCGCCGCGCTACGGGCTCTCTGTCGGAGCCGCGGCCTGAGCGAACTGCCCGCCTTGAGCCGGTTCTACTCTGGCCGCTGTAGAGATCCCGGCACAGGGAATGCTCGGTCTCCCTGTACCGGGACGGTTGGGCTAAGCGAGTGCCTCAATAACGTCGCGTGCACGTGCCAGTGCTTCGCGGCGAACATAGTAATAGGCCCACAGACCCTTCTTTCGGCAGTCGACCAATCCAGCATCTCGCAGTATACGCAGGTGGTGCGAAATTGTAGGCTGCTCAAGGGTGAAGCTTTCAACAATTTCAAACACACACACTTCGCCTTCATGGCGACTGAGTAGGCTCAGGATACGCAAGCGCGTTGGATCTGCCAACGCTTTGAGCAAGCGCGCCTGGACAACCGCATCATCCTCACTCAATGTCGGAACGAACTTCGGCGCAATACCAACAGTCGTGCTGCTTAACGGTGAAGTATTACGATGTAATACATTGGATGCATTATTCGGGCTGGTAGCTGTAGAACGATTGGTATTACCCTGATTCATAGATGTCATAAACTTCTCTCCTTCCATCCTCCCAACCGGATGTCAAACCTACGTTTCAGTCTGGGGTTTTTTTATACGGTACCTATACCTATAATAACTAGATACCTATAATAATTATAGAACTCTATCCAAATTGCTGCTAAAGGTACCGCTATATATCTTTTCTCAGCGGCTTACCCTCGTTCTCTTTCTCGTTTTACATGAAATATAATTGAGTGTTTGTATATGCATGTCTATCTATGTGTATTTTAGCAAAAGAGGAGGAAAAAGATTTGCAGAACAAGCATCCTGGCAATGAAGAAAATTTCATGATGGTGAGCAGGCCCTTTTCGCCCTCCCAAAAGATGTGTCTTGCTTGTGATGGCTGGTCAAGCCATTTTATCTCGCAAGCATGACTGGTTCGATCGCAGAACAGGCTTCATCGAATTGTAATAGTTATTCATATAAATGTAATGAGCGTAGCAGG
>Ga0164243_10015532_pt1 | contig 10517 bp, 6 predicted proteins | sample OricompcompostOP_FD_108781 | JGI IMG/M metagenome (GOLD analysis project Ga0164243, IMG submission 108781) | Organic Plus compost microbial communities from Emeryville, California, USA - Original compost - Organic plus compost (OP) | ecosystem: Engineered > Solid waste > Mixed feedstock >... | reverse complement strand
GCCCGAGGGATGGGAGCGGGGCGCGGCGCAGTTCCGGCAGGTCGGCGACTACGCGGAGATCGAGATCCGGTCGGTGGGCGAGGGGCTTTCGGTGTCCCTGTCCGCGCCGCCCGCGCTCGGCCAGCTGTTCGTGCGGCTCCGCGCGGCGATGTACCAGCCGGGGGCGGGGACCTGGTTCCAGGGCACGCTCACCCTCGAAGCGCCGTCGTCGTTCCAGTTCGACTACGACGGCACCAACGAACCGAACTGGCGGCAGCCGCCCGGCACCGGACGGCTGACCGCCAACGCCTACGAGGCCGAACTCGCGCACTTCCCGCGCGACCGGCAGCAGGTCCCGGCCTGGCTCGCGGCGAAGGCCGGGTTGTCGGCGGGCGTGACGTTCCGCCGCGCGGTGTTCGCCGAGCAGCCGCAACCCGTGCCGCAGGAGGAGATCCGCGGGGTGCTGGACTACCTGTACCGCGCGCCGATCGTGCTCAGCAGGCCGGGCTGGCTGCCCGACACGGTCAACCCGGGCGCGCCGCCGGACGTGCCGGACGCGTTCCACACGGACGGCCTGTGGATCTGGCCCGCCGCGGTGCCGCACTACCTGCGCAAGTACGGCATTCCGCCGGAGCCGGACCTGCTGGAACGCATTCGCGCCAACGGTTACCGGGTGCCGCTCGTGTCGGGTCACCTGCGGGAGACCGCGGAGGCGGAGGTGCTCGGGAAGCCGCACCCGCCGGTGCCTGCCGAAAGCACCCCGGACGCGATCACGATCGTCGACCGCGGCGGCGACCCGCCGATGGGGCTGCGGGCGTCGGAGGTGCTCGGCGTGCTGGAGCGGCGGCTGGCGGAGGCCGGTGTGCTCCAGACCGCGTACCGGATCGGGGAGGTCGCCGAGGACGCGTGGAGTTTGCGGCGTACCAAGGAAAGCTGGGAGGTCATCGCCCCCGGCGGCGGTGACCCGGCGGCGTTCGCACGGGTCGAGGAGGCGGCGCGGTTCCTGCTCGGTTCGCTGTTGCTGTACCCGGCGCGGATGGCCGAGCCCTCGCCGGTGGAGTGGCCGATCGTCCCGCTGCGGGGCGAGCCGCCGCTGACGTTCTTCCGGTCCAAGCGGATGATCCTGCTGCCCGCGGGACGGACCGTGCTGCGCTACGGGAACGAGGCGGGGAACCTGGTGCACGACCCCGGCACGCGCTTCCCGGAGACGTCGCTGACGCCGGACCGGGAGCAGCTGACCGCGCGGTACCGCCTGACGCGGGGGATTCCGGTGCTGATGGGCGTGACTTTGCCGTGGGGACCGCAGCCTGGCGGCGCGGTGGGGTACCTGCTGCCGCGCGCCGTCGGGAGCCACCTGGAGAGCGGGGCGCTGGAGCGGGTTTAGCGCCCGATGTTGTTGAGCGTGGCGAGGATCTGGCTGACGCCGAGGTTCACCTTCGTGAAGCCTTCGCGCATCTCACCTTCGAGACGGTCGACCTTGCCTCGCAGGTCGCGAAGCTCGGCGATCCACTGCCCCTGCTCCACCTGCGTCTCGCGGAGCGCTTCAAGCGTTCGGCCGTGCCCGCTCAACCGGGCGTGGATGTCGTCCGCCAGGTGGGAGGCGTTGTGCGCGCTCAGTTCGGCCATGCTGGCAGTGTTCCGCGCCTCGCGGGCAATCTCAACAGCCGCGAACGCTTTGTCCTCCAGGGCGGTGATGCGGTTCTCCAGTTCGTTCGTCATGGGAGGACCGTAGCTACCCGCCGAACCCGGCCTGACCTGCGGACGCGGGCTACCGCGGCATCCAGAGGGTGACCCGTGTCCCGTTCCCCGGGCGGGATTCCACCCGGGCCCGACCGCCCGCTTCGGCCAGTCTCGCGGTGATCGATTCACTGATGCCGAAGCCTGCGGGGCGCTGGGCTTCGTCGAAACCCGTTCCGTGGTCCCGAATCGTCACGGCGATGCCGCCGTCGCGTTCGTCGACGCGGACGACCACCTGGTCCGTGCCCCCGTGTTTCAGGGTGTTGCGCATCGCCTCGCGGGCGGCGTCGCGGATCGCAAGCTGGCGCACCTCGGACAGGGTGTCCTCGTCCAGTTCGGCGATCACGACCTGGGCGCGCAGGCCCTCCCGTGCCATCTCCGCCGCCAGCGCGGTCAGCTTCTCACCGAGCGGCCGGGCCGCTTCCTCCGCCGATTCGCGGGACGCCTTTTCCAGCAGGTTCCGCAGATCCACGGCCTGCGCCCGGGCCGTGCGCCGGACCTCCGCGAGTTGCTGTTCCGTGCTGCCCCCACCGGGCAGACTCAGCGTCTCGAGCGTCTGCAGCACCGTGTCGTGCAGCATCCGGTGCTGCCGCGCCCGCTCCGCCAGCCGCCCGTTGCGGATCCCGTACGCCAGCGCGAGCCGGGTGCCCAAACCCAGCAGCACCAACGCTCCCGTGGCGGTGAGCACGACGCCGAGCATGGTGCCGAAACCGGCGAAGCCCTGTTTCACGTTGAACAAACCGGTGTTGAGCCACACCGCCGCGATGCGCAGCGGCACGCTCAGCACGGCCAGGCCGATCCCGTAACCGAGGCCGAGCGCGAGCGTCAGCAGCGCGACGCCACCCAGCAGTTGCTTACCGGGCACCTGCATCGCCGCGTCGAACGCCGACGCGGGCACCGTCGCGGCGACGACCAGGTTCATCAACAGCGTGAAGACCACGTCGAACACCAGCAGCCGCGCCGCCTGCCCGCCCCGGAACGGCGCCGAACGGACCAGCCAGCGCAGCCCGGCGACGTTCACCGCGACCGCGCACACCGCGACCGCGACGACCGGGATCACCCCGTCGTACCCGCCGCCGAGGAAACCGAAGAGCGCGCCGAGCACCGCGAAGATCCGGTACGCCAGCGGCACCATCGCGACATACCTCGTCGCGCGCAACAGCAGGTTGTCCCGCGTTTCGAGATCCACCGGACCCGCCATGCCGCGCATCCGCCGGAACGCGCTGACCGGCGCCGGATCCGCGATCTCGTCGTCCAGCTCGCTCGTCGCGGTGGCCATCGCGGGCGCGCCGCGGCGCAGCAGCGTCAGCAGAAACCCGGCTCGATACTTCACGACCCTTAGTCCACGGAACCGGGCGGAAAGTTACGCGACGCCGTGCTCTTCAGCCCATCGGTGCAGCTCGGCGACCGCGTCCTCGTGTGACAGCGGGCCACGGTCGAGCCGCAGTTCCTTGAGGTGCCGCCACGCCTGCCCGACGAGCGGCCCCGGCGGCAGGCCGAGGATCTTCATGATCTCGTTGCCGTCGAGGTCGGGCCGTACCCTCGCGAGGTCCTCCTCGGCCTGGATGCGCGCGATCCGCTCCTCGAGCTCGTCGTACGTGCGCTGCAGCGCGGCGGCCTTGCGCTTGTTCCGCGTCGTGCAGTCGGCGCGCACCAGCTTGTGCAGCCGCTCCAGCAGGGGTCCGGCGTCGGTGACGTAGCGGCGCACCGCGGAGTCGGTCCATTCACCCTTGCCGTAACCGTGAAACCGCAGGTGCAGGAACACGAGCTGGCTGACGTCGTCGACGATCTGCTTCGAATACTTCAACGCCCGCAAGCGTTTGCGCGTCATCTTCGCGCCGACGACCTCGTGGTGGTGGAAGCTCACGCCGCCACCGGACTCGAACCGCCGCGTCGCCGGCTTGCCGATGTCGTGCAGCAGCGCGGCGAGCCGCAGCACCAGGTCCGGCTCCCAGCCGTCGCGCTTCTCCAGCGCGATCGCCTGCTCCAGCACGGTCAGCGAATGCTGGTAGACGTCCTTGTGCTGGTGGTGCTCGTCGATCGCGAGCCGCATCCCCGGCACCTCGGGCAGCACGAGCTCCGCCAGCCCGGTGTCCACCATCAACTCCAGCGCATGCCGCGGATCCGCACCCAGCATCAGCTTCGACAGCTCGGCCTGCACCCGCTCCGCGGTGATCCGCCGTAGCTCACCCGCCATGTCCTTCATCGCGTCGAGTACGCGCGCCGCGGGCGTGAATCCCAGCTGCGCCACGAATCGCGCGGCACGCAGCATGCGCAGCGGGTCGTCGGCGAAGGACTCCTGCGGGGTCGCGGGCGTGTCGAGCACGCGCGCGCTCAACGCCTCCAGCCCGTTGTGCGGATCGACGAACTGCTTTGTCGACAGGTCGATCGCCATCGCGTTGACGGTGAAGTCCCGCCGCAGCAGATCGCCCTCGATGGTGTCGCCGAAGGTGACCTCGGGGTTGCGGCCGACCCGGTCGTAGCTGTCCGCGCGGAACGTCGTGATCTCCAGCGTCGATCCGCGTTTGGTGATCCCGACGGTGCCGAACTCGATCCCGGTCTCCCATACCGCGTCCGCCCAGCCGGAGACGATCTCGAGTATCCGCTCGGGCCGCGCGTCGGTGGTGAAGTCGAGATCGCTGGACAGCCTGCCGAGCAGCGCGTCACGCACACTGCCGCCGACGAGGTACAGCCGATGGCCCGCGGCCGCGAACAACCCGGCAAGGTCGTCCGCCAACGGCGAGATCCGCATCAGCTCCGTCACCGCATTCCGCTTCGCGGCGAGTTCGTTCACTGGGACACAACCACCCGAGAGGTCCACTAGACCGGACAAGATACGAGAAACCAGCCTACCGATCCACCGAAAGTGAAGGCACAGCTACGCGTTCGTAACCGTTTGACACCCGCAAGCACTAGCATCGCAGCATGTCTGGATCGGCCGGTCGCTCCAGCGGCGGCAAGCGACGCCGGTCGCGCCGCCGCCGTGGCAGGAGGATGACCACGGTCGACGAGACCTCCGCCGGGGGTTTGGTGGTCGACGCGGACCGGCGGCACGCCGTGCTGATCGGGCGGCTCGACCGGCACGGCAAACTGCTCTGGTCCCTGCCCAAGGGCCACATCGAGGACGGCGAGACCATCGAGCAGACCGCGGTGCGCGAAGTGAAAGAGGAGACCGGCATTTCCGCACGCGTGCTCGAGGCGCTCGGCACGATCGACTACTGGTTCGTGGCCGAGCGTCGCCGGGTGCACAAGACGGTGCATCATTTCCTGCTGGAAGCGACCGGTGGCGAGCTCTCCGACGAGGATGTCGAAGTCACCGAGGTGGCGTGGGTGCCGGTCGCCGAGCTGGAGAGCAGGCTCGCCTACACCGACGAGCGTGCTCTGGTCCGCAAGGCCCGACAGCTGTTCGAGGATTCGAACCGAGCGGCTACCGAAGGAGTCGGAGAGTGAAGCGGTTCGCCGCCGTAGTGCTGGCCGCGTTCCTGATCGTGCTGACCGCGCCGCTGACCACCGCCGCCCAGCCGGTGTCCGATACGCCGCGGCTGCGGCTGACCGTCACGCAGATGAACCCCCGCGTGATCAACGGCACCTCCACGACGCTGAACATCACCGGCACCGTCACCAACACCGGCGACCGGCGGATCAGCGATCTGCAGGCGCGGCTCGAACTCGGCGACCGGATGACCAGCGAACGCCAGGTGCGCACCGCGATGTCCGGCGGCACCGCGACCGGCTCCTCGATGTCGCGGTTCCTCGATCTCACCCCCGCGGCGCTGGAGCCGGGCCAGAGCGCCCCGCTCAACATCACCGTCCGGCTGGACGGTTCCGCGGGCAACCTGCGGATCACCAGCCCCGGGATCTACCCGCTGCTGGTCAACGTCAACGGCACCCCGGCCTACGGCGGGCAGGCGCGGCTGGCGTCGCTGAGCGTGCTGCTGCCGGTGCTCGGCGCGCCGGGCAAGTCCACGTCGTCGACGCCGGACCAGCCCGCGCAGGTCACCATGCTGTGGCCGATCGCCGACACCCGGCCGAGGATCGTCGCCGCGCCGTTCGGCGGACAGGCAGTGCTGGGTGACGACGTGCTGGCCGCGGAGCTGCGTCCCGGCGGCAGACTGGACGCGCTGGTCTCCTCGGCACTGGCCGTCCGCGACGATCCGGAGCTGAGCCGCACGCTGTGTTACGCGGTCGATCCCGATCTGCTCGACACGGTCGACGCGATGAGCCGCGGCTATCAGGTCCGCACCTCGTCGGGCAATGTGCCCGGTTCGGGGGCCGAGGTGGCCAAGACGTGGCTGGACTCGCTGCGCCGCCTGGTCGCGAACCAGTGCGTGATCCAGATGCCCTACGCCGACGCCGACCTGCCCGCGCTCGCCGGCGTCCGCGGTGGCGATCTGATGGGCTACGCGCTGAACACGGCGCAACGGGTGCAGAACCTGATCGGCGTCCGCCCGCAGGCGGGAGTGCTGTGGGCACAGGGCCCGCTCGACGACAAGTCACTCGACGCGCTCGCCGCGGCGGGGATCAAGACGTTGATCGCCGATCCGAGTGAGCTCTCCGGCACCGTGTCCGGCGGGGTCACGCTCGACGGCGCGTCCCTGCGCGCGGAACCGGTCGATTCGCTGGTCACCACCGGGCTCACCGGCACGGGCGGTGATTCGGCCGCCGAGACGCCCGTCGACGATCCCGCGATCGGCACCCAGAACGGGCTGGCCGCGCTGGCCTACCGCGGCATGAACGGCGACACCGGCGAGCCGGTGCTGGTCGCGCCGCCACGCCGGTGGGACGTGCCGGAGACGGAGCTCAACCAGTTGCTGCAGTCGGTGCGCGAGATGATCGACAAGCGTCTGCTGACCGGCGTCTCGCTGCCACAGCTGCTCGCGACGCCGGCGAGCGGTACGTCGCGGATGAGCTACACCGCCGAGGACGTCGCCGCGGCGACCCCGGCCACGGTCACCGACTCGATGGCCTCGATCGAGAACACCATGGCGGACCTCCGATCCGCGATGACCGTGGACGCGACCGCGCAGGTCGACCCCGAGCAGTTGCTGCTGCCGCTGCGGTACGCGCTGGTCCGCAACACCTCGACCGCGTGGCGGACCACCAAGGGCGCCGCCGAGATCTCCGCCGCCGACTCCCGCACCGAACTGGACGCCCTGCTACGCGGGGTCACCGTGGACAGTCCCACCGTGCCGATCTCGATGGCGTCGGGGTCCTCGCCGCTGCCGGTGTTTCTGCACAACACGCTGCCGGTCCAGGTCGCGGTGCGGATCACCATGAACAACAGCACCGGTCTGCGCTTCGGTGAATCGCCGGACCAGCTGCTGCCTGCCGGACTGAGCCGCAACATCCCGATCCAGGTCGAGGCGCTGCGGGCGGGCCGGTTCAACCTGACCGTCTCGCTGAGCACGCCGGGCGGCACCGAGCTGGGCACGCCCGCCCGGTTCGAACTGCGCTCCAACGAGTACGGCGTGATCACGCTCGTGCTGACCATCGCCGGTGGCGCCGCGCTGGTGCTGCTTTCCGGGCGGCAGATCTATCGCCGGATCAGGGCCCGCCGGGCGAAATGACTACCCTGGGGAAGCGAATTGACCGCGGACGATGGGGCACACGTTGGACAGAGACCCGGGGTGGCCACCCGAGCGTCCCGCCGAACGTGTGACGCGGCGGCGACCGCCGCCTGAACGCATCCCACCGGAGCCGCCGACCCGGCGCGTGCCGCCGGTGTCCAACGGCCGTCGCAGGCAGGTGCCGCCGCGCGGGCAGCAACCGCCGCCTCCGCCGCGCACTCGTCAGCAACCCCCGCCGCGGCAGGCCCCGCCTCCGCAGACGCCGCCACAGCCACCGCCACGCCGGCGGGAACAGCCGGTCCGGCCGTGGCGTCAGGAGCAGCGGCACCAGGACAGCATGCCGTTCGGCGCGCCGCCGCTCGCGCCGAACGACCCCGACGCCACGATCTTCATCCCGCGCATCGGCGGCGTTCCGGCCAGTTCGAAGTGGCCGGTCGCGGACCCCGACGTGCTCCGTCCGTACGACTCGCTGGCCACCCGGATGCTGCCGCGGTTGCCGAGCGCGCCTGCCGACACGTCCTTCGGCGAGGGGCCCGGCCTCGACGCGACCGGCTTCATCCCGAAGGTCGAGCCGAAGCCGGTCCCGGAGTCGATCGCGAAGTCCAGCGGCAAGATGGCGATCGCCTCGCTGGTCAGCCGCATCACCGGCTTCCTGTGGAAGATCATGCTGGTCTGGGCGGTCGGCGTCGGCGTCGAGAACGACTCGTTCAACATCGCCAACACGCTGCCCAACATCGTGTTCGAACTGCTGCTCGGCGGCGTGCTCAGTTCGGTCGTGGTGCCGCTGATGGTCCGGGCGCAGGACGATCCGGACGGCGGCGCGGCCTACACCCAGCGCATGCTGACCCTCGGCCTGTCGGTCCTGCTCGCCGGCACGGTGATCGCGGTGATCGCCGCGCCCGCGCTGACCTCGCTGTACATGGAGGAGGGCGGTAACGCCAACTCCGAGCTGACCAACGCGTTCGCCAGGCTGCTGCTGCCGGAGATCTTCTTCTACGGCGTGTTCGCGCTGCTGTCGGCGATCCTCAACGCCAAGCACATCTTCGGCCCCACCGCGTGGGCGCCGGTGGTGAACAACCTCGTCGTCATCGTGACGCTGGGCGTGTTCATGCTGGTGCCGGGGAAGATCTCGACGAACCCGGTGCACATGAGCGATCCGAAGCTGCTCGTGCTCGGGCTCGGCGTCACGATGGGCATCGTCGTGCAGGCGCTGCTGCTGGTGCCGCCGCTGCTGCGCACCGGGTTCCGGTTCAAGTGGCGCTGGGGCATCGACAAGCGGATGAAGGAGTTCGGCGGGCTCGCGCTGTGGATCCTCGGCTACGTCGCGATCAGCCAGATCGGGCTCACCATCAACACGCGGGTGCTGACCGCCGGTGACCCCGGCGGCGTCACCATCTACTCCAACGCCTGGCTGCTGTTCCAGCTGCCCTACGGCGTGATCGGCGTTTCGCTGCTCACCGCGATCATGCCGCGGCTGTCGCGCAACGCCGCCGACGGCGACACCCGCAAGGTCGTCGCCGATCTCTCCTACGCGTCCCGGATCTCGACGGTGATGCTGGTGCCGATCGCCGCGGTGCTGAGCGTGATCGGATCCTCGATCGGTATCGCGCTGTTCAGCGGTGGCGCGAACAGCTCCACGGAGGCCGCGCGGCTCGGTGAGGCGCTGGCGATCTCCGCGTTCGGCCTGCTGCCGTACGCGCTGGTCATGCTGCAGCTGCGGGTCTTCTACGCGATGAAGGACGCCAGGACCCCGACGTTGATCATGCTCGTGATGACCGTGGTCAAGATCCCGCTGCTCTACCTGTGCCCGGTGCTGCTCGACGACCGCAACGTCGTGCTGGGCGCCATGCTCGTCAACTCGCTGACCTTCGTCGTCGGCGCGATCATGGGCCAGGTCTGGCTGTGGGTCAGCCTCGGCAACCTGCGCAGCAAGCGCGTGCTCGGCGTGATCCTCTTCACCGTCGTGGCGAGCGCGCTCGGGGTGGTCGCGGCGGTGCTCGTCGGCTCGATCGTGCCGGACTTCGGCGAGCGGCTCACCGCGTGGATCAAGCTGATCCTGCAGGGCATCGTCGGTCTCGGTGTGTCGTTCGGCGTGCTCGCGGCGCTGAAGGTCGAGGAACTCGCGCCCGCGACCAAGAGGTTCACTCGTTTGGTCAAGCGCGGGTAACGATCGACGCACGGATAACTCGGATTCACGGGTCGTATTCACGTACCCTCGACCAAGGTGCGTGAAAGAGAGCTTGGGGTGAACGAGAAGCGGAGTGAGCAGTCCGGCGCCGCCCGGACGGGCGTGCGGGCACGGGGAGGTTCCCTCGCGCCCGGCAGCGTCGTCGGCGACGGCAGGTACCGGCTGCTCGCCCAGTTCGGCATCGACGAACGGGCGGGCGCCCACCTGTGGCGTGCCCGTGACGGGCAGCTGCGCCGCGACGTGGCGCTCACCCTGCTCGTCGGCGATCCCGCGGACGCCGAATCGGCCCGCAACGCGCGGCGCACCCTGGAACGCGCGGCGCACGCGGCCAAGTTCACGCACGACGGCGTCGCCAGGGTCCTCGACGTGCTCAGCCTCGGCAGCGGCATCACCTCGGGTGAGGGCCTGCTCGGCGTGGTCGTCACCGAATGGACCAAGGGCACCGATCTGATCGACCTGGTCGCGGACCATCCGGTCGCCCCGCTCACCGCGGCGCGCATGGTGCAGAAGCTCGCCGAGGCGGTCGAGCGCGCCCACCACGCCGGCCTGGTGCTCGGTCTCGACCATCCGCAGCGACTGCGGCTGACCTCGGACGGCACGCTGCGGCTGGCGTTTCCCGGGCCGCTGCCGGACGCGACGCTGCGCGACGACGTCAAGGCCATCGGCGCGGTGCTGTACCTGCTGCTCACGGGCAGATGGGCGTTGCCAGGCGGGCCCGCCGCGATTCCGGCGGCACCACACGCTCCGAACGGGCGGCTGGTGCCGCCGCGTTCGCTGCAGCCCTCCGTGCCCGCCGAGCTGTCCTCACTCGCGGTCCGCACCATCGAGGACGGCGGCCACGGCGGCATCCGCACGAGCGCGGCGATCCTGCGCGCGCTGGAGCTCGCGGCCGAGGCCGAGGAACGCACCCAGCTGATCAACGCGCAGGGCCCGAAGCCCGACGACGACGGCACGATCTGGACCACGAAGAAACCGGTCAAGGACAAGGCGCGCCGGCGCAAGCTCGCGCTGGGCGTGACCGTACTGGTCGTCGCCGCGGTCGGCAT